>JAEEGL010202280.1_pt1 | contig 13468 bp, 10 predicted proteins | sample 9134231 | NCBI WGS metagenome assembly JAEEGL01 (sample SAMN16246548, study PRJNA631951) | gut metagenome | biome: gut microbiome; feature: rumen; material: fiber-attached | host: Bos | place: Iran: Karaj | collected 2018-10 | reverse complement strand
TAGTCACGGCCGATGCGGTAAAGGCCTCTGAAAAGATGTTTTACTTAAGGGGACTTAACAATCCCGGGATATACTACGCCAGCGGCGAGGGATTTTCGGAATCGAGGAAGATATATACGTTCGGCAAAGTCGACGGGTGCAGGGTGACTCTTGAAGTGCCGATGGAGGCCGGGATGACGGAGCTTCGTGTCGATCCCACCGAATACAGGAGTATCGTCGGTGTGCAGTCCATTGTGCTTAAGATGGATGCGGGCAGGGAGGAAACGATAGATAAGTTTCTGACTAACGGCTATGTCTGTGATGAAAAGACGATCCTGTTTGATACTAATGACGCACAGCTGATACTTATGAGGCTTCCGACCGGCAGGAAGAAGGTCATATTCACATATGATGTGTCAATGATAGAAGATGATATGTTTGACGCGCTGAGCAAAAAACTCGGAGAAGGGATAAAGAGTGAACCGGGCGGCAAAGTCATGGTGGACAAGGTCATAACAAAGCTCGGCATCAAGGATATGCAGGTTATCCCGGAGGGACTGCGTTACAACAAATAACGTCAGGGAGGGGGAAGTGTAAATGAGCATATTTGATAAACGTAAGCTTACCGATGAGTATACGGACGAGATACGCAAGCAGACGGATCCGTACGGGTATTTCTGTCTTATTGAGGATATAAGGAGAGGAGGGCAGCCTGAAGATGAAGGAGGCCGTCCCTCTTTTTGCATTGTAAAGGACTTAAGGGCCCTTATCTTCGGTGACGGGGACGAGGGGGAAAAACCTGCCGTGGGTGACAGTGAGTATATCTTCATCCAGACCGGAGGCGTGACTTATGAGGATGTTGAACTCTCATACCGTCTTAAGGATTATCCTGAAGCCGCCATCGTTTACTGGGATGATGACAGGGTGCTCGAAGGCAGGAGACACGCGCCCTTTTTCAAGCCGGACTGGTCTCCGGATACCCTTTTAAACTTTAACTACATAGGTGATTCGTTCATCGTAAGAACGGAACTTGCGATGCATGTCACGGACCTTATAAGGAACGAATGGTGCGACAGGGAACTGAATGACATAAACAACAATACCGTGCGCCCCGAGGACGACATGGAGCGCCGCAGCGAGAGCGAGCTGAGGTATGATTTTCTCCTAAGGGCCGTTGAGCTTACCGGGAATATAGTGCATATCCCCATAATAGGCGCCCATATCCCGGACGAAACGGCGGATGAGGAAGAGATCTATTCGGATCTTATCTGGAAGAATCAGTCGCAGAAATACATAAAGATCCGCAACGAAGCGTTTAAGAGACGCGGGATCGGCGTGGAATATGAGAAGGTCTTTGAGAGGAAAGATAACAATGTTATTAATAACAACGTTATCAATAACATTGTTATTAAACCGTTGATACCCTCCATGAACCTTTCTGTGATCATACCTTCAAAGGATCATTCGGACATACTGATAAAGTGTCTTGAAAGCATACGTATGAGGTACACCCCGGGACCCGGAAAGAGCCTTGAGATAATAATAGTCGATAACGGGAGCAGCAGTGCCGAAGGGTTGAAGATCGAGGACTATCTCAGGGATTATACGCGGGATATCCCGGTAAAGTACCTGTATGTGAAGATGGATTTCAACTATTCGAAGATGTGCAACATAGGCGCGGGCGAAGCGAGGGGCGACTGCTTCCTGTTCCTAAATGACGACATAGAGCTGGCCGATGACAACACGTTTGAGCGGATGTATGCGTATGCGTCAATGGCTCATGTGGGAGCGGTGGGAGCCAAGCTTTACTATCCCGGCGGGAATGTTATCCAGCACACCGGGATCGCGGTCGATCTCGACTGCGGACCGACACACAAACTTGCCACTTTTTCCGATGATAAACCGTATTATTTCGGCAGGAACGTGTTTAACTTAAATGTGCTTGCACTGACGGGTGCCTGCATGGCGGTGAGCAGGGAAAAATACTTTAAATATGGCGGTTTTAATGATAAAATGGGTGTTGGCTATAATGACGTCGAGCTGTGCGTCAGGCTGCATGAAGCGGGCCTTTATAATGTGGTGCTGAACGAGTGCATACTCTTCCATCATGAGTCCCTCTCAAGAGGGCAGGATCATACGGATGATGCGAAGTATGAAAGGCTTAAGGATGAGAGGCAGCTGTTATATGATCTGCATCCGTGGATACTTAAGGACGGGGATCCGTATTATTCGAGGAACCTCATATCCGATACGCTTAGCTTTGATGTGAACGTTGTAGCCGATCATGCTCTGAGAAGATCGAGGAATTCGCTCATAGAGGACGATGCGCTTAAGAGGAAGCTTTTATCCTACGTTTCGGCAGATGCGCAGATGCGTGAAAAGGGTAAGAAGACGAAGACCGGCAGCAGGCGGCTGCATTTCAATATAGAGCGTACAGGCTCTTTTAAGGGCATCATGAAGGACGAAGAGGATTACTTCAGGATCGAGGGTTGGGCAACGCTTACAAGGCGTGACAACGCAATGTATGATACACAGCTTGCCCTTATCGATGATGAAGGGAAATGCCTTATCTTTGATACCTTCAAGAAGAACCGTGAGGATGTTGCGGTAGTGTTCGTTAACGAGAAGAACCTTTTCCTTACGGGATTTGTGTGCAAGATACCCGCGGGCCTTTTAAAGCGGGACGGCGTATACAGGCTGGCGATGATAAAGAGATCGGGGCTGACCGGCATCAAATATGCGGCATTGGGAGATTATTATGAACCTGCAAGGGGATACAGATCAGAAGAAATCTGATTATTACAGGGAACTTTATGAGAAGGAACGTGAGAAGAACCGTGAGCTTAATGCAAGGCTTTCGGATATCGAAGCCAAGAATGCGGACCTTACTTATAAACTTGATAAGATAAGAAAGAGCAAGCTTTGGAAGTGTATCTATCCTTTCAGGCTTGTTTATTCACATCTGAAAAACATAATAACAAGGATCAGACGCTACGGCAGCATAAAGAACCTTATCGCGAAGATAAAGAGCAAGCGCATCGAGCGGGCCGCATACAAGAGCTACGGCAGCTTAAGCATGCCCGATGAGGCGCTGCGCCGTAAGCAGGAGGAAACGGTTTTTGATAAGGACATAACGTTTTCGATCCTTGTCCCACTTTATAATACACCGGCTGATTTTCTTACGCAGATGATCGATTCCGTGACGGCGCAGACCTATAAGAAATGGGAATTATGCCTTGCGGACGGTTCGGATGATGCCCATAAGGACGTCGGTGAGATATGCGGAAAATATGCGGCATCGGACGGACGCATCAGGTATAAGAAGCTTACGGAAAACCTGGGTATCTCGGGCAATACCAATAAATGCCTTGAGATGGCGACCGGTGATTACATCGGACTGTTCGACCATGATGATATCCTCCATCCGTGCGCCCTTTATGAGTATATGAAGGTCATATGCAGCGATGATGCGGATTACATCTACTGCGATGAGACCACCTTTAAGGATGATAACATCGATAAGATGATCACCCTTCATTTCAAACCCGATTTTGCGATAGACAATTTAAGGGCAAATAACTATATCTGTCATTTCTCGGTATTCTCTAAAGAACTTGTTGAAAAAACAGGTCTTTTCAGGTCGGAGTTTGACGGCTCTCAGGATCATGACCTGATACTGAGGCTTACGCATAACGCCAGGAAGATCGTGCATGTGCCGAAGATACTCTATTACTGGAGATCGCATGCGGGATCTGTGGCATCCGACATAAATGCAAAATCATATGCGATAGACGCTGCCAAGGGAGCCGTTGCCGCTCATCTTACGCAGTGCGGTTTTAAGGACTTTGAGATAGAGAGCTCACGTGCTTTTGAAACGATATTCAGGATAAGGTATGCCCTTACGGAGCGCCCGCTCATTTCGATACTGATCCCGAACAAGGATCATGTCGAAGATCTCAGGCGCTGTATCGATTCGATCCTTGATAAGACGTCATATGAAGATTTTGAGATAATTATCATAGAGAACAACAGTACCGAAGAAGAGACCTTTAAATACTACGAAGCGCTTAAGAAGCATCCCGCTATAAAGGTCGTAAAGTATGAGGGTGACTTTAACTATTCAAAGATAAACAACTTCGGGGCAAAGAGCGCGGAGGGTAAGTATCTCGTGCTTCTTAACAACGATACCGAGGTCATTACGAGGACATGGCTCGAAGAGCTGCTTATGTACGCGCAGCGGGAGGATGTCGGTGCGGCAGGCTGTATGCTCTATTATCCGGATTATACGATACAGCATGCGGGTATCGTTCTCGGACTTGGCGCGCACAGGACCGCAGGCCATTCCCATTACGGGATGGATAAGGAGAACTTAGGATACATGGGCCGTCTTTGCTATGCGCAGAATGTTTCCGCGGTAACGGGAGCATGCCTGATGACTTCAAAGGCTGATTTTGATTCGGTCGGCGGGCTTAATGAGGAGCTTGCGGTCGCACTTAACGATGTGGATTACTGTCTGAAACTGCGGAAAAAGGGGCTGCTTAACGTATTTACTCCCTTTGCCGAGCTCTTCCATTACGAATCGGCATCAAGAGGGACTGATGTTACGGAGGCTGCCGACAAGGCCAAGGCCGAGCGTTACAATAAAGAATGCGAACTGTTTAAGAGCATATGGAAGGATGAGCTTGAAAAGGGCGATCCTTACTTCAATCCCAACTTTTCTCTGGATCACAGCAATTTTGTGTTAAAGGGTGATCCCAAATCGATGGTGGAATAGATCTTATGATCTAAATAATACGGATTTTACGGAGGAGTATAAAAATGATGATCAGAAACAGATGGACTGCAGCCGGTTTCATTCTGATACCGGCTATCGCTATGTTAATGACAGGCTGCAGCAGGACCGCAGACAGGAAGGGTGATGCGGATAACGAAAAGGAAACGATTACTATCGAAGAGCAGCAGGAGAAGGATGAGGAGCCTGCGGTCACTGAGGAAGAGGACAGTGAGGCAGTACCTGCGGATGTTCCGGAGGACTGGCAGGCGATGTCTGAAGAGGAGCTTGCCGAATTCACGGATATGTTCAATTCGGATGAGTATAACGGCTTTCTTTCCGTTTCCTTTGCCGGTGCGGATGATATAGACTGGGAGGAAGTCTTAAGGCTCGGTGCGGGACTCGGTGAGCAGGATATAGAAAAAAGTGAGGTACGGGATTACCTTAAGGCAGCAGGCGCCGGGGAACTGTTCGGTGACCTGATAGTCGTAAGGAGACGTGTCCTTGATGACTATATAAGGAGCCATACGGGCTCGGGTATGATCTCAGAGACCGATATACCCTCGTGGATCTACATAAAGGAGAATGATTCTTTCTACAGGGAAGTCCTGGGACATGAACAGCTGCTTTATGAATGCATATCGGGCGAGAAGCTCGGGAGCCGCTACAGATTAAGGTTCAGGGTCTCCGATAACAGCCCCGGAGTGGATCCGCGAAGCCACACCGGAGAATTTGCGGACAGGGATGTTGAGATGACAAAGGTCGGGGACGATCTTAAGGTGATCTCCAACACCATTTTAAGTGATGGCAGCGGGGATGATGCTTCAAATACCGATGACGGCGGTTCGGATGCTTCCGCCGGTACACCGGATAGCGGGGATATCACAGATGAACAGGCTCTTGCCGCGATAAGGGATTATTGTCTTAAGGATAATCCCGATCTTCAGAATATAGTAAATGAGGGCGAATACGAGACTTATTGGACAGTCACCTCAAGCGATGAAAACGAGATAGTGGTCCTGTTCAGGTCATACACGGCCGCGCTTATAAGCTATCATGTAGACAGGCATACCGGGGACACCTATGTTACCGAGTTTGTCCCGGGGATAATGGAAGAGGAAGAGCGTTCGGATGAGACGCTTAATGTCAGGGATTACATGAAATGAAACAGGGACTGTTCCCGGGTCATATATGGACGATTCCGGTGGGATAGTATATAATGATTCAGTAAGGCCGGAGATAAAAAACGGCAGAAGGAGGAATGGGATATGGGTTACATGGACATATACAGATACTGGAGCGAGGATCCGTATTTTGATGAGGCCACGAGGGCGGAGCTTAAGGCCCTGAGCGGTGATGATAATGAGATCAAGGAGAGGTTCTACAAGGACCTTGAATTCGGTACCGGAGGACTCCGCGGCATCATAGGTGCAGGTACCAACAGGATGAACGTCTATACCGTAAGGAGGGCCACACAGGGTCTTGCCAATTACATAATCAAGCAGGGCGCGCAGGCCAAGGGCGTTGCGATATCTTATGATTCCAGACGCATGTCACCCGAGTTTGCCGATGAGGCTGCGCTTTGCCTTAACGCGAACGGGATCAAGGCTTATGTGTTCACGTCACTCAGGCCCACCCCGGAGCTTTCGTATGCCGTAAGGAAGCTTGGCTGCACGGCCGGCATCATGATAACGGCCAGCCATAATCCGCCGGAATACAACGGCTATAAGGCATACTGGGAGGACGGCGCTCAGATAACCTCACCGAGGGATGTTGAGATAATCGACGAGGTTAAGGCGGTAACCGATTACAATGACGTTAAGACGATGGATAAGGATGCGGCCGTAAAGGCGGGGCTCTATAATCCGATCGATAAGGATATAGATGATACCTACATGGAGGAGCTTAAGAAGCAGATCATCCATCCCGATGTGATAAAGGCAATGGCCGATGAGATCAAGATAGTTTACACGCCGTTTAACGGTACCGGTAATCTTCCGGTAAGGCGTATACTTTCGGAGCTTGGCTTCAAGCAGGTATTCGTGGTTCCCGAGCAGGAGAATCCCGATCCTGACTTTACCACGCTTGAATATCCCAATCCCGAAGATCCCAAGGCATTTACGCTGGCCCTTAAGCTGGCCAAGGAGAAGGATGCAGATATCGTGCTCGCGACCGATCCCGATGCCGACAGGCTGGGCATCTACGCCAAGGATACGGCCAGCGGCGAGTACATTCCGTTTACGGGCAATATGTCGGGAATGCTGATCGCGGAGTATATCTTAAGAGAGCGTACGGCTACGGGAACTATGCCGAAGGATCCCGCGCTCGTAAAGACCATAGTTACGACAAATCTTGCCGATCCCATATGTGAGGCATACAAGGTAAAGCTGATAGAGGTCCTTACGGGATTTAAGTACATCGGCGAGCAGATCAAGTGGTTTGAGGAGAAGCACACAAACAATTACGTATTCGGTCTCGAGGAGAGCTACGGCTGCCTTGCGGGTACTCATGCAAGGGATAAGGATGCCATCGTTGCGGTAATGTGTCTGTGCGAGGTTGCGGCATACTGCAAGAGCAAGGGCATCACGGTCTGGGACCAGATGATAAACATTTATAAACAGTATGGTTTCTACAAGGAAGGAATCCATACCCTTACGATGAAGGGTATCGAAGGCGCTAAGGAAATACAGGATATCATGGACAGGTTGAGAAATGATCCTCCCAAGGAATTCTCGGGGCTTAAAGTCATTCAGTTCAGGGATTATAAGGAGAATAAGGTTATCGATATGGCTACGGGTGCCGAATCCGAAACCGGACTTCCGATTTCAAATGTCCTCTATTTCGAACTTGAGAATAATTCCTGGTGTTGCGCAAGGCCTTCGGGCACGGAGCCCAAGATCAAGTTCTACATGGGCATTAAAGGCAGCGACCTTAAAGATGCCGATGAAAAGCTTAATGCATTAAAGGATGCGGTGATAGCCAGGATCAAATGATGGATGGAGTATTGAAGGGGCTGTATGAGAAAAAAGTCATAAGATACGGCGTTATCGCGCTTTTGGCTGCGATGGCGCTAATATCTCTTATACAGGGCGTTAGGAATGCGGCAGTGTTCAGCCAGGATTTTCAGTGGGATGCTGCCAAAGCGCTTACTCTTAAAATGAATCCGTATGATGAATCGATGCATCCGGGAACCTATCCGGATGCGTCGGTGTTCACGGAATATTACCTGCAGATGGAAGCCAATCAGTTTCCATCGCTTTTGATGCTCTTAATTCCGTATACCTTTCTTCCGCCGCTTGCGGCAAGGTATGCGTGGATAGTATCAAACATAATATTTACGGCGGGCATAGTACAGCTGCTTAGAAAAACGTTCCTGAAAGATGCTGACAGGGATCTGTTCATCATCTTCATGCTGCTCATGATAGCGGGTACTCCTTACAGGAACCAGTTGGGAGTCGGACAGCATACACTGTTTGCGTTTTTCTTCTTCCTGCTTGCGGTATGGTTTGAGGGTATGTATCCCGGGACGCAGATAAGCCCTGATAAGGAGCAGGCTAAGGGATCCGTAAGGAGTCCGGGCCTTTTTGCGGCGGTCACTATCTGTCTTTTTGTCTGTTACTTTAAGTATACGCTTACGGTACCGCTCGCGCTGTATTTTATATACAGGAAAAGGTACCTTGAAATCGTCGTATCGGCGTTTATGCATGTGGTGCTCACCGCTGTATCGGCGGCCTGGCTTGGCGACAGCTTTATAAATATGATCTTAAAACCCCTTAAGGTTTCCTCTGCCCTTGCAGCGGAAGGCGGCCTTGACTTTGGAGCGCTGCTTAAGGGTTCACCTTTTGCCTATGTTCTTGCGCTTGCAGTGCTGGTTGGACTTTTCATAGCTGCCCTGCGGCTTAAGGAAGGCATGGGCGGGACGCTGATGAGCGTGCTGATACTGTGGTCCATGATCATCACCTACCACAGGACGTATGATTTTTTCGTTATAGTCGCAGTTCTGGCGTTCTTTCTTGAAAAAGAGAGGCCGTTTTATCAGAAGGCCGGCTATGGAGCAGTACTGCTCGCGGTATTTTTCGTACTTAGGATATTCTCGGAATCGACCCCGTCAAAGATCGGGGCCGGTCTGTTGTATTATGCGTTTACTCTGATGCTGACGGCAGTAATGATAAAAGAAGGGATCGGAAAGAAGGATAATGAATAAGGACAGCCTGTATATAGTGATACCGGCATATAACGAGGAAGAGAATATACGGCAGGTCATCGACGACTGGTACCCGATAGTTGATTCAAGGAGCGGGGAGAGCCGTCTTGTGATCGTGAACGACGGAAGTAAGGACAATACGCTCTCGGTGCTTAAGGAGCTGCAGGGCGACCGTCCTAAGCTTGTTGTGCTTGATAAGGAGAACGGCGGTCACGGTTCCACGATCCTTTACGGTTACAGATATGCCCTTGACCGTGAGGCTGAGTATGTGTTCCAGACCGATTCCGATGGACAGACCTATGCTTCGGAGTTCGATGCGTTCTGGGATGAGCGCATGAAGTATGACATGATAATAGGGCACAGGAACCACAGGGAAGACGGATTCTCAAGGATCGTGGTCACCAAGGTGCTTAAGCTCGTGGTAAAGGCATGCTTCCATGTGTCTGTAACCGATGCGAATACACCTTATCGTCTGATGAACGCAGAGGTGCTTAAGGAAGAGATAAAGTTCGTACCGGATGACTTTTTCCTTTCGAACGTACTGCTGACGGTGCTGTTTACCAAGCATCTTAAAAAGATAAAGTATATCCCGATAACGTTCAGGCCCCGCCAGGGCGGCGTCAATTCAATAAATTTACGGCGCATATTCAGGATAGGACGGCAGTCCTTAAAAGATTTCAGGGAGTTAAATAAGAAAATATGAAAAATAAGAAGCTGCTTAACCAGATACTCAAGTTTGGTGTTGTCGGAGGGATATCCTTCCTGATCGATTTCATCATCTATACGGCCATAATCAAGATACTTACATTTGATAAGGCCTATATAATCGCCGGTATACTCGGTTTTTCCATTTCGCTGATCTTCAATTACCTTGCAAGCATGAAATGGGTGTTCGTGCGCAAGGACAATACCAGCAGGAAGAAAGAATTCATCATCTTTTCGGTATTAAGCCTTATAGGACTTGTCCTTAATGAGGTCTTCCTAATCCTGTATGTGGAGTATATGGATGCGATGGTAGGCTGGATACATGCGATCCATGTGTGGCTGTTCAACTTTATGGAAGGCCTTGGGATCCATGCATTTAAGGATGTTCAGGAGTTTGTCGAGTTCTGTGCCAAGATATTCGCGACGGCCCTTGTCATGGTATATAACTTCATAAGCAGGAAGATGACACTTGAGAAGAAGGAAACCGACGATGATGCCGCAGAGACGGTGGATAAAGCTGAGGCTTCAGAACCTGCGGAGGCGGGCTGAGATTTAAGGAAGAAGACAAAAAGGAAGTATAAGAGGAAAGATATGCGTAAAAAATTTAGAATAACGGCAGTAATGTTAATTATAGCGACAGCCATGGCAGGAATGGCACTGCAGGGCTGCGATAAAAGGGAGGCTGCAGGGGAGCCCGCAGCGGAAGCTCCGGCTGAGGAGCCTGTTGAAGAGACCGTGTCACAGGATGAGGCGCCGGCCGAAGAGCCTGAGGATGAAACGGATGATACGATGCTCAATGTGCAGTCGGCGGATGCGGTATCTTATTCGTCCATCCCTGCGCAGGAGAAGGAAACGGAAGAGGAACCCGAGGTCGTTGCCGATGAGGAAGATAATGTGCTTAAGACCGAGGACGGCAAGGTGATAGTGGACCTCGTGCTTTTCATGGGACAGAGCAATATGTCGGGAACCGGCGGAAATGCGGCTTATGCCCCCAAGGTCGAAGAAGGCCACGGATATGAGTTCAGGGCCATCTCCGATCCGACGAGGCTTTATCCCATAAAGGAGCCTTTCGGGATAAATGAGAATGTGGATGGTGCGATCGCCGATACTGCTATCGGCAAGAAGGGTTCGATGGTATCGTCGTTCGCAAATAAGTATTATGAACTTACGGGCGTGCCGATCGTGGCGGTATCCGCTTCTTCGGGTGGACGCGATACCGATTTCTGGATGTCCGAGAGCGTGGTTAATGACTTTTCCGAAAGATACAAGAGGGCCCAGGTATGGCTTGAGAGCAACGATTATCATATCCGCAAGCAGTATGTTGTCTGGCTGCAGGGAGAATCGGATGCAGGGGAAGGGCTTACCACCGAGCAGTACAACCAGAACATGGACAATATCATAAGGCCCCTGTTCATAGGCGGTATACAGAAGGTGTTCATGGTGACCCCGGGACGCACGATATCGACCAAGTACTTCTTTGACAATATAGTATATGCCCAGATCAATATGTGCCGTACCAGCGGCTATTATGCGCTGGCCACGACGGTCTTAAATTCGGTGAGTACGGAATACATGATCGATGAGTTCCATTACAATCAGTCGGTGCTCAATGTCGTGGGCGAGGAATCGGCGGAAAGTGCCGCATATTACACGATAAACAGGAAGGAAAAGTGCCTTTACAACTACAGGGATGAAAATGTTTATATCCCTGAAGGGTTTGAATATACCGAAGGCGAGAAAAAGGTGGAGGCCGTGGACCATAACGAAAACGGCGATTTTGTGAGGTACTGATATGGATAAGATTCTGGTGTTCATCCCGGCGTATAACTGTGAGAAGCAGATAATAAGGGTTCTTTCCCAGTTCGAAGGCGAGATCTTAAAGTATATTTCCGATGTGATCGTCATAAACAACAGGAGCACGGATAATACGGAGATGGTGGTCGCTGCGTACATAAAGCAGCATCCCGAACTCCCGATAAGCCTCCTTCGTAACAAGGAGAATTACGGCCTCGGCGGTTCGCATAAGGTAGCCTTTGAATATGCGGTGAACAACGGGTATGATCATGTGATCGTGCTCCACGGTGACGATCAGGGAAGGATATCCGATTTCCTGCCCGTGCTGAGAAACGGATATTACAAAAAGCATGACTGCATACTGGGCGCGAGGTTCATGCCCGGATCGAAGCTCTCGGGATATTCGCTTTTCAGGACAGTCGGAAACGTTGTATATGACTTTTTATTCGCATTTGTTATCGGCAGGAAGGTATACGATCTCGGCTCGGGGCTTAACATGTACAGCACAAAGATGCTGAAGGACGGGTTTTATTCGAAGTTTCCCGATAACCTTATGTTCAATTACTGCATGATACTGGCATCCGAATATTACGGGCACGATATAAAGTTCTATCCCGTTTCGTGGCGTGAGGATGACCAGGTGAGCAATGTCAAGCTGACTTCCCAGGCGGTCAAGGTGCTTAAGATGCTCAAGGACTACTACGACGATCCGTCGGTCATCACCGGAGACTACAGGGATGAGCCGGTGGAGGATTATGAGGCTGAAGTGATCGCACGCGGCGGATGATGACATTTATCATAAACGGTCCGGATGACCGGGTTTATGATAGCGGGCGATATTAAAAGGAATGAGAGTTTGGTGTTATGAGGTTGGCTGTAGGCGGTCTTATCTTTATAATCGGTTTTCTTGTGATACATACGATCAAGCTGTTCCGCATGTATCTGGTTCTGCTTGAGCGCAGGATCCCGTTTCATAAGTTCGTGTTTGCCTACTGCCGCACGACTCTGGTGAACCTTATAATACCTTTTAAGCTGGGTGAAGTATACAGGATGGCGGTCTTTTCGCGCATCCTCGGAAATGCGGGAATGGGAATAGCGGGCGTTATTGTGGACCGGTTCTTTGATACGATGGCACTGGTCATCATACTGCTCCCGCTCCATATACTGGATTCCTCGAGAATATCGGTGGTATCGGTGTTCCTGGTCGTGTTCGTTGTGTTTGTCATATTCATTTATATGACATTTCCTTCGGCATACAGGTATCTTAACAGATATATCATCGTGCACAGAGGTGCGGGATTCTCGATGACGGTCCTTAAATGGCTCGAGGTCATGAATTCGGGCTATGAGCATATAAGACAGCTTATAAAAGGCAGGTATGCGCTGCTCATCATCATGTCCTTCGGGTCATGGGTGATCGAAGGCTGTCTCCTGTACGTGGTGGCATTTATGACCGGTGAGTATTATGACGCGGGTGTGTTCTCGGATTATATCACTTCGATAATGTCATCAGGCGGCAGCGAGCTTATGAGCAGGTATCTTACAATGAGCATCGTGCTGATGGCGGTATGTACAATAACGAGCGGTATTATATATTTCATGCGCAGCCGCAAAACAGACAGAGTATAGGAGTTGCATTATGAAGAAAGTCCTTGTCGTATACGATGATTCAAGGAAGCCGGGTCAGGAGATAAGCGCAGTGACCGGCGGCAAGAGCTACGGAAGCACCATATACAAGCGGCAGTCCCTTAAGGAAAGGATGCGCCGCGCACTTGGCACGCAGGACTGTGTCTGCGGCTTTGTCACGGCGGATGAGTACCGCGATCACATGAGGGAGAACGCATACGGGAATGTGTGCGTGTTCAGGCTGTATTCGGATCGTGAGATCAAAGATCCCGGCGCGGTTTCGATCCTTCTTGAAAAGACACTCTATGCCAATGAAAACTACTCCGTCGGCAGCGGTGATTCAATAGCGGCAGTTATTTATCCGTCGCTTAAGGATTATGAAAATGAAG
>JAEEGL012763668.1_pt1 | contig 13469 bp, 11 predicted proteins | sample 9134231 | NCBI WGS metagenome assembly JAEEGL01 (sample SAMN16246548, study PRJNA631951) | gut metagenome | biome: gut microbiome; feature: rumen; material: fiber-attached | host: Bos | place: Iran: Karaj | collected 2018-10 | reverse complement strand
TCGCCGAAAAAATTAAAAACGGCGAAACATTTATAGGGATTGAATTCGGTTCAACCCGAATCAAAGCCGTTCTCACCGATGAGAAATGCAATCCCATTGCAACAGGTAATTTCACTTGGGAAAATGAACTGGTTGACGGTATATGGACCTATTCGCTTGACAGCATTATAAAAGGTCTTCAGGTTTGCTTTTCTTCTCTCAAATCAAATGTAAGGGAAGAATACAATATGCCGCTTGTAACCGCCGGAGCAATCGGTATTTCTGCGATGATGCACGGTTATATGGCTTTTGATAAGGATGATGAATTGCTTGTACCTTTCAGAACCTGGAGAAATACAATAACTGCGAAAGCAAGCGAAAAACTGAGTAACGAGTTTTCTTTTAATATTCCTGAACGCTGGAGTATTGCCCATTTATATCAGGAAATACTCAATGACGAATATTATGTAAAACAAATCCGTCATATAAACACACTTGCCGGATATGTTCATTTTCTGCTTACGGGTGAAAGAGTTCTCGGTATAGGTGACGCAAGCGGAATGTTTCCGGTTGACAGCGAAAACCTTTGTTATAATGAACAGATGATTGAAAAGTTTGAGGAAATCATTCATTATCATTACTATAAATGGAAGATTAAAGACATTCTTCCTTCAATTCTTCTTGCCGGTGATAAAGCGGGTAATCTTACAAAGCAGGGAGCTCTTGTTCTTGACCCTACAGGTGAGTTTATGCCCGGAGTTCAGTTCTGTCCTCCTGAGGGTGACGCGGGAACAGGTATGGTTGCCACAAACAGCGTAAGACCTCTTACAGGTAATGTCAGCGCGGGTACAAGCGTATTTGCTATGGCAGTTCTTGATAAGGCAATGAAGGGATGGTATCCCGAAATTGACGTAGTAACAACACCTGTGGGTAAGGATGTTGCGATGGTACACTGTAACAACTGTTGTTCTGACATTGATGCCTGGGCGGAAATTTTCAGTCAGTTTTCGGCTGCGTCAGGCAATAAATTGCCAATGAGCAAGGTCTATGACGTTCTTTATGACGAGGCGGCTAAAGGGAATAAGAATTGCGGTGGTATAATTTCTTATAATTATGTATCGGGTGAAAGCATAACAAAGCTTAATAATGGTGCGCCGATGGTAATAAGAAAAAACAACAGCGTGTTTTCTCTCGGCGACTTTTTCAGGTCAAATCTTTATTCGGCGCTTGCCACACTTCGTATAGGAATGAACATTCTTTATAAAAACGAAAAGCTTTATCTTTCAAAGCTTGCCGTACACGGCGGATATGTTAAATCTCCTGTCGGTCAGAGTATTATGGCTGACGCTATGAATACTCCTGTAACCGTTTATTCAACAGCAGGCGAGGGCGGTCCGTGGGGAATGGCGATTCTCGCTTCTTATATTCATCATAAAGACGAGATGTCACTTGAGGATTACCTCGACAACTGCATTTTCTCTTCTGCATCTGCCGTTGTCACCAATCCCGACAGGGAGGGCGTAATCGGTTTTAATGAATACCTTGATTCTTTCGAAAAATCACTTGATGCCGAGAGAAAAGCAATTGAGCTGATTTATTAAAAGGTGATTATTATGAGTTATCTTAATGAGCTTAAGGAAAGAGTTTTTAAACAGAATTTCGAACTCGTCAGACATAATCTTGTTGTACTTACCTGGGGTAATGTAAGTGCCATTGACCGTGAAAGCGGGCTGGTAGTTATAAAGCCGAGCGGTGTGGATTATGCGACTATGAGCGTAAATGATATGGTTGTTGTTGACCTTGACGGCAACCGAATCGAAGGACGTCTTAATCCCTCGAGTGATACGCCTACTCATATTGAGCTTTATAAGGCATTTCCCGATATAGGCGGTGTTGTGCATACGCATTCTCTGTATGCAACTTCCTTTGCTCAGGCAGGAATGCCGATACCTGCTTTCGGAACAACCCACGCAGATTGTTTTTACGGTGATGTTCCCTGTGCAAGAGCGTTAACAAAAGATGAAATTGAAAACGAATATGAAAAGAATACGGGTAAAGTTATAGTTGAGGCATTCAAGGAGCTCGATTATAAAGCGATTCCTGCTGTACTTATCAAGAATCACGGACCGTTTACATGGGGTAAAACACCTGAAAAAGCAGTTGAAAACGCTGTAACGCTTGAGGCAGTTGCCAAAATGGCAGTAAATACGACTCTGATTAATCCGTCTGCAACAAGGGTTGACCAGTATCTTTTGGATAAACATTATTTTCGTAAACACGGCAAAAACGCCTACTACGGACAAGGAGATAAATAATATGAAAAAGGTCTGTTTTCTTACCGGCAGTCAGTTCCTTTACGGTGAAGAGACATTAAAACAGGTTGAAAAAGACAGTATTGAAATGGTTGAATTCCTGAATAGTCAGACAACTGTCGCTGATATTGTTTTTTCAGGTGTAATGAAGACATCTGATGAGATTACCGCAACGATAAAAAAGGTCAATTTTGATGACGAATGTATCGGTATTATAGTCTGGTGTCATACGTTCAGCCCCGCAAAAATGTGGATAAACGGGCTTAAAATCCTTAATAAACCTATGCTTCACCTTCATACTCAGGCGAATGAAAAGCTTCCGTATGCAGAAATTGATATGGATTTTATGAATCTTAATCAGTCCGCTCACGGTGACAGGGAATTCGCTCATATTCTTACACGTCTTAATATACCGAGATATACGGTTGTCGGTTATTATAAGAAGCCGAAGGTTGTTGAAAAGATTAATAAATGGCTTTCGGTTGCAAATGCGCTTGACTTCAGTAAGAGTGTTAAAATATGCCGTTTCGGTGACAATATGCGTGAGGTTGCTGTTACTGACGGTGATAAGGTTGCGGCTAATATTCAATTCGGCTGGCAAACGGATTATTATGCCGTGGGAGATATAGTTTCCGAAATATCAAAAGTAACGGATGAAGAAACCGATAAGCTATATAATGAAATAGTATCAAAATATGAGCTGAATACTAACAAAATTGATGCTGTAAAAGAACAGGTTAAATATGAAATTGCATTAAGGCGTTTTCTTGACAGAGGCAAATACAATGCTGTAACAACAAATTTTCAGGATTTATACGGACTTAAACAGCTTTTCGGTATGTCTATTCAGCGCCTGATGGAATCGGGTTACGGTTTCGGAGCTGAAGGCGACTGGAAAATTGCTGCTCTAACCGCTATTCTTAAAAAGATGGCGGAGGGAAAGAACGGCGGTACTGCATTTATGGAGGACTATACCTACGACTACACTGACGGTGAAGAATTGGTCCTCGGCGCTCATATGCTTGAGGTTTGTCCTTCCGTTGCCGCCAATAAGCCGAAAATTGAGGTTCATCCTCTCGGTATAGGTGACAGGGAAGATCCTGCAAGACTTGTATTTGACGGTATCACGGGTGATGCAGTTGCTGTATGTATGACAGATATGGGCGATCATTTCCGAATTATCTGCGCTGATATTGAGCTTATAAAACAGCCAAAACCGATGCCTAAGCTTCCCGTTGCAAGAATTATGTGGAAAATTAAGCCTGATTTTGAAACAGGCGTCAAGGCATGGCTTGAAGCAGGAGGCGCTCATCACACTGTTGTTTCAACTGCTCTTGACAGAGAGGATATTGAGCTGTTCGCACGTCTTACAGGCGCTGAATTTGTTGCAATCGGCTGAAACAGGGGGATAAAAAATGGAAAAAACCGAAAATATAAAAGTTGAACAGGTTAATAAAAAAGAGCATCCGAATAAAATCGGAATTAAAGAGGGAATGGGTTATATGCTTGGTGATGCGGGCAACCTGTTTGTTCTTACCTATGTTTCTTATGCGCTTAAAATTTTCTATACTGACGTACTGAAAATTGCTGCAAATAAAGTTGCTGCTTTATTTCTTGTTACACGATTATGGGATGCCGTTAACGACCCTATGTGGGGCGCTATTGTTGCAAAACGTCCACCGCGTAAAGACGGAAAATTCAGACCGTATTTAAAATTTATTGCAATACCTGTTGCAGTCGCTCAGCTTTTATGTTTTTTTGACATATCAAAGCTTACGAGCAACCCTGTGCTTATTCTCGTTTATGCTTATATTACTTACATTACCTTCGGTATGATGTATACGGGAATTAATGTTCCGTTCGGTTCGCTTGCGTCTGTAATTACGGATGATCCTGACGGAAGAACTCTTCTTTCAACCTTCCGTTCTATCGGCGGAGGAATCGGCGGAGCTGCTCCGCTTCTTGTTGCCCCGTTTATTATTTATGATAAGCATATAAGAGCTGACGGAACGACATATAACACAGCTAATGCAGGCGGATTCTTCAAGTTTGCGCTTGCTATGTGTTTGCTTTCGATTATATTCTATTTAGCATGTTATAAATCAACCAAAGAAAGAGTTAAATCCGAAGTAAATCCTGATATTAATATGAAGCAGGCGTATAAAGGCATGTTTAAGAGCCGTCCCTTTATAGTGCTTGCAATTACCGGAGTTCTTATAAGCGGACAGCTTCAGTTTGCTTCATTTAATAACTACCTGTATAAAAACTATTTTGAAAACACAAATCTTTCGATAATAGGTTCGATAGCTCAGTATTTACCGATGGCTATAATGATTCTGTTTACGCCGAAGCTTGTAAAACGATTCGGCAAGAAGGAACTTGCCGGTTTCGGTTCAATGTTTGCCGCCGCAGCTTCAATTTTCTGCTTTGTATTCAAACCCGGCAGAGACCAGGCGTGGTTATTTATGGTTGTTCTTTTTATAATCGGGTTCGGTTATTCATTTGTTTCAATTACAAACTGGGCTGTTGTTGCCGATGTCATTGACTATCAGTACGTAAAAACAGGTATCCGCAGCGAAAGCGCAATTTATGCCGTATATACTTTTTCAAGAAAACTCGGCCAGACAATAGCAGATTATGTCGGTCTTATGCTTCTTAATCATATCGGTTATACTGATGAAATGGCAAGTATCGGCTATAAACAGGGCGTCAGTGAGGGTATTCTCTGGCTTTGTACACTGATTCCTGCGATTACTTATACTGCAATATGGCTGCTTTATAAATTCGCTTATCCGCTAACAAAGGAAAAGCTTGAACCGATTTATGAAAAGGTTCGCTCTTCAAATGAAGCGATTGACGAACAGGCGGCTGAATAATAATCAATTAATTAAAAGCAGGTTTGTAAATTAGTATTGCAAACCTGCTTTTTATCTAAATAATACTTGACAAATCAATGACTGATAGATATAATAATTAAGCGCTTTAAGGAAGCGTAATTTTGCGCTTGTAGCTCAGTAGGATAGAGCATCTGCCTTCTAAGCAGAGGGTCGGGGGTTCGAATCCCTCCAAGCGCGCTTTGTGGTGGCTATAGCGTAGTTGGTTAACGCGCCAGTTTGTGGCACTGGAGACCATCGGTTCGAATCCGATTAGCCACCCTTTATTTTTTTGTTTTTTTCAGTGGAGTGTAGTCTAGCGGTAGGACACGTGACTTTGACTCACGCCGTGGTGGTTCAACTCCACCCACTCCAGTAAAAAAGGACGCTTGCAACAGCAAGCGTCCTTTAAATATGTTATTTTAGTTGTTTTCGGGATTTCTTGTATTAATAAGGTTATTGATATCAAAGTCTGCATTTTCTTTGGGAGCTTCATTTGAGGGTTCTTTATCAGTGAAAAGGTCCTCAACAACTGCTTCGGTTGATTTCCCTTCAACGGGTGTTTCAACAGGCGCCTTATTACCCATGGCTTCTCTGATGGAAGAATATCTGCCGATATTAATGCCTTTTGCTTTCCAGTATTTAATGATAACATCATAACCTTCTGCCTTACTGATAATAGCGTATGAGGAAATACTGTCAATAGCAATATAACGGCCGAGAATCGTTGAAAGAAGGAAATCAAGCGCATTGTCATTTTCAGACGATATCTTTTGATATTCCTTTTTACAATCAAGCTTTTCTATCTGTCTGTGAAGGTCAAAAGAGATTCTTGCCGTATCGTTATAAAAAATTAAGAATTCGTCATCCTTTGTTAAACCCTTTATGCCGTCAAGACCGGGAAAATTAACATTTTCAAAATCGATTAATACTTTCATTTTTAAACCCCTTTTCAAAAACAATAGTAATTGTGTTTTTCAATTCTACCACTAAACTATTGATAAGTCAATATATCATTTAATATACTCATATTGATTTAATTATGTAAAATATGTTAAAATGTTCATGGAGGAATAAAAATGAACATTGAATTAATTGCGCTTGATCTCGACGGTACATTGATGCTGCCCGATCATTTAACGGTAAGTGTCAGAAATAAAGAGACACTGAAAAAAGCTCATGATATGGGCGTAAAAATTGCTATTTCAACCGGAAGAACTCTTTCAGTAATTGAAAGGGTTGTTGAGCAGATACCTTTTATTGATTATGTAATGTATTCGGACGGCGCTGCGGTTTATGACGTAAATAAAAAGAAAGTCATTTATGAAAAGCTTATTGATTTTGATATTACAAAGCAGGTTATTGAATATCTGAACGGCGTCGAGGTGTATTATAATTTATATATTAACGGTAAAATTGTCACTCAGAACGGACGTCAGAGGTTTTTTAAGAACAGTGATTTGCCGCAAAAATTTATAGATGATTATATAAAAAATACGACTGTTTATGACGATTTACTTATGTCTATTAAGGGCAGAGGAACCGAATTGATTGTTGGCTTTTTTAACTGTGAAGAAGATTTAAATAACGCTTTTGATTATATAAACAGATATAGGGACAAGTTATATATTACATCCGCCTTTACAAACGAATTTGAAATGACCGACATCGAGGCGACAAAAGGTAAAACAATGGATTATCTCTGCCGTCTTGAAGGAATTACCTGCAATAATGTAATTACAATCGGCGATTCGCATAATGATTTGCCGATGCTCGATTTTGCAGGTGTTTCAGTTGCCATGGGTAATGCCGAAAAAATTGTAAAAGAAAGTGCGGATTTTGTAACAGACACAAATGCTAATGACGGAGTGGCAGTTGCAATTGAAAAGTATGTGTTGAATTATTGATTGAAATTTGATATAATTCCATCATATCATTTGCACCTGTGGTGGAACTGGCAGCATCGTCACCGAAGCGCTCGCAGTGCGAGGTGAAGCGAGGTGAGGATGGCGCAGCGGTCAAAATTTGACGGCGCTCCAAGCCGAATCAAATTTTGGGCACCGCAAGAGTCACACGTAAAGTAAAGTTAATATATCACCCGCACCTGTGGTGGAATTGGCAGACACGCTAGATTTAGGATCTAGTGCTTATGGCGTGCAGGTTCAAGTCCTGTCAGGTGCATGTTGACCGAGGTATTTCCTCGGTCTTTTTTTGTTAATTTTTAAAAAGAATATAACATTGAAAATTTCAAAAAATAGAATGAACGCATGAAAGGAGGAAAAAATGAATAAATCAACATCCGATACAATAAAAGCAATCGGAGCGGGAATGGCTGTAGGCGGTGCTGCGGCGGCTCTTACAAATGCGCTTGTCGGCTCGTCTGTTAAACGTTCGATGAAAAAAACTTTCAAAAAGGCGGGAAGTTTTTTGACTGATATTATGTCAAATGCTCAGAGTATGATGAAATAAAATGAAAAAACTGATTATTATATTGATTTGTTTTGTATTGATTTTTACGGTAGGTTGCGGATTAAATGATGATAATCCGACAATAGACGAAAGCGAATTATCTACTTCATTAAATGCGGATCCTGAGCCGGTCAATTCAACAAAAAATAAAGGAATTAAAACTTTTTCTGTTGCAGACCCGGAAAACAGCAGGGGATTAAGCACTGAAAAAATATGCCACAGTTACGGTGTTGCAAAAGACGGAAAACCGAATCATATTTCCGTTGATTATCAGAATATGTTTGACGACAAAGGCTGGAATGCGGTTTGTTTAGATACAAAAACAAAAGAAAAAGTACTGTATTTAACCTTTGATTGCGGTTATGAAAACGGGAATACCTCAAAGGTGCTTGATGTTCTTAAGGAGAAAAAAGTTCCTGCAGCATTTTTTTGTACACTTTATGAAGTAAAAGAAAATAAAGATTTAATTAAAAGAATGATTGACGAAGGGCATATTGTCGGTAATCATTCGGATACGCACCCGTCTTTCGCGGAAATATCGAGGACGAGAATGGCTGAAGAAATCAAATCAATGGACGATTATCTGAGAAAGGAATTCGATTATTCAGCACCTTTTTTCAGATTTCCTAAAGGCGAATACAGTGAAAACGCAGTTGATTTGGTAAATTCACTCGGATATAAATGCGTTTTCTGGTCATGCTCATATGCCGATTGGGATGTGAACAACCAAAAAGGCAAAGAATATGCCTTCAAAACAGTTACAGCAAGACTTCATCCCGGAGCGATAATACTACTTCACTCTGTTTCACAGGATAATGCTCAGGCATTGCCCGAAATAATTGATTATGCAAGAGAAAACGGATATGAATTCAAGTCATTAACCGATTTACCGTAAAAAATAAGCCGTACGTTTATCGTACGGCTTAATAATTTTGTATATATCAGAGAGCGTTAACTATTGCAAGCGTATCTCTTGCGATAACCAATTCTTCGTTTGTGGGAATAACAAAGAGTTTGACCTTTGAACCCTCAACGGAGAATTCAACCTCTTTGCCTCTGCAGTTGTTTTTTTCCTCATCAACCTTTGTGCCAAGGAATTCAAGAAGTTTTCCTACTCTTGTTCTGTACTGCGGGTTGTTTTCACCGATACCGCCTGTGAATACAACAGCGTCAACACCGCCCATAGCGGCAGCAAATCCGCCGATATATTTAGTAAGCTGATGGCAGAGCATTGATTCAACAAGTTTGGCTCTTTCGTCGCCATCCTTTGCTCTTTGTTCAATTGTTCTGTTGTCAGAAGTGCCTGCAAGACCGAGCATGCCGCTCTTTTTATTCATAAGAGTGTCCATCTCTTTGGGAGAAAGGTTGTGCTCTTCCATAATCGTTGTAACAATTGCAGGGTCGATTGAACCGCAGCGAGTACCCATAAGGATTCCCTCAAGAGGAGTTAATCCCATTGTTGTATCAAAGCATTTACCGTCTTTTACTGCGGAGATTGAAGAGCCGTTACCAAGGTGGCAGGTAACAATTTTAGTACCTTCAGCTTTTCCGCCGAGAAGTTCAATGCAACGGCCGGAAACAAATCTGTGGCTTGTTCCGTGGAAACCGTACCTTCTGATACCGTCTTTTTCGTAATATTCATATGGAAGGGCATACATATATGCATAATCAGGCATTGTCTGATGGAAACCTGTATCAAATACTGCGACCTGAGGAACATCCATAATTCCTTCGCATGCTTCAATTCCCTTAAGATTAGCAGGGTTATGAAGAGGACCAAATTTAAAGCATTCCTTGATGGTTTCCTTAACTTTTTCGTTAACAAGAACCGATGCCGAGAATTTTTCACCGCCGTGAAGAACTCTGTGACCGACAGCGCCGATTTCATCCATTGATTCTATAACGCCGTGCGTTGCGTCGACAAGTGTGTCAAGAACAAGCTGTATGGCTGCGCTGTGGTCGGGCATAGTGTAAGCCATCTTTTTAATGTTCTTGGATTCGTCGTCGGGAACCTTATGGGTGAATGTTGCATTACTGTCACCGATTTGTTCGCAGATACCCTTTGCGAGCAGGTGTTCATTCTGCATATCAATAAGCTGATATTTGAGTGAAGAACTGCCTGCGTTTATTACGAGAATTTTCATTTTGCTCTCCTTTAAAAAAATACTTGTTAAGTTTTAAGATATATAGTATTATATACTTATATGAATAATTTTTCAAGATATTTCAGGAGATTTATTTATGCGTGTATGCGGCATTATTGCAGAGTATAATCCATTTCATAACGGACATAAGTATCAGATTGATAAAATCCGTCAGATAGGATTTGACGGAGTTGTTGCAGTTATGAGTGGTAACGCGGTTCAGCGCGGAGAATTCGCAGTTGTCGAAAAACATGTCCGTGCTCAACAGGCGCTTTTAAACGGCGTTGACCTGGTAATTGAACTTCCGTTGCCGTTTGCCGTTTCTTCGGCTGAAAGATTTGCAACGGGCGGTGTTTCAATTCTTGAATCACTCGGCGTTGTTGACAGTATTTGTTTCGGCAGCGAATGCGGCGATATTGAGAAACTTAAAAAAATTGCCGACTACAATGTCGATGAAAAAATTTCCGACTATCTTTCGGAAGGTATTTCCTATGCTTCGGCTTTATCGGGAATGATTGAAACTGAGCTCGGTAAGGAATACGCCGATATTGTTTCCGAACCTAATAATATGCTCGGAATTGAATATCTTAAAGCTTTGAAAAACTTCAGCAGTAAAATGTCAGCCTTTACAATTAAAAGAGAAGGCGCAGGTCATGATGATTTAAATCCTGAAAACGGATTTTGTTCCGCTCAGTATCTCAGAAATAATATTGAGAGCGATGAAATTGCCAAGTATATGCCTGAATCCTCGTACGAGTTACTTAAATCCGCTATGAAAATAGGTGAGGCGCCTGTAAGACTTGAAAATAACGAGGCAGTTGTTCTTTCTGCTCTTCGTATGAAAGATGCTGCGTTCTTTTCACAGTTGCAGAATATCAGCGAAGGCATTGAAAACAGGCTTAATACTGCCGTAAGAAATGCCTGTTCGCTTGAAGAACTATATTCGTTGATTAAAACCAAGCGCTATACAATGACTCGCGTTAAACGTCTTGTACTTAATGCGTTTTTAGGCATTACAAATGAATATTCGCTAACTTATCCGCCGTACATAAGAGTTCTCGGTTTTAATGAAAACGGAAGAGAAATACTTAGAAACGCCAAGTTAACCTCGTCTAAACCTATTTGCACCCTTTATTCAAATTTTGAGAGTTTGGATGAAGATTCCAAAAAGTATTATATGCTCGAGTGTAAAGCGACAGATTTGTTTTATTGCTTTACTCCCGAAATCGGTCCGTGCGGAATTGAGCAGACTGAAAGCGCCGTCATAGTAAAGCTTTTCGGATTACTTGATTCATAATTTACTTAGATTTAACGAAGGGGAGCAGCCGTATGAGTAAAAAAGTTATTGTCATAGGCGCGGGTGCGTCTGGCCTTATGGCAGCCGGCTTTTGCGCCGCAAAAGGCAATACGGTTACTTTACTTGAGCGAAATGATAAAGTAGGACGCAAGCTGATGATTACAGGCAAAGGCAGATGTAATGTAACTAACGCCTGCACAATGCTTAATGAGCTTATTGAAAACGTACCTGTTAACGGCAGATTCTTATATACTGCTTTTTCCCGCTTTATGCCGAGTGATACAATGGAATTTTTTGAATCTCTCGGTGTTCCTCTTAAAATCGAAAGAGGTAACAGGGTTTTCCCTGTTTCAGATAAATCAGTTGATATAGTTGACGCATTAAACGGTTTTGTAAAAAGAAACGGTGTTAAACGCATTCAGGAGCATGTTACATCTCTTATTATTAAAGATTCGTCTGTTTCGGGCGTTAAATGTGAAAGCGGAAATGAATATACCGCTGACGATGTTATTGTCGCAACCGGCGGTAAGTCGTATCCTTTAACCGGTTCCACAGGTGACGGTTATATTTTTGCAAGACAGGCAGGACATACTGTTGTTAAACCGAAACCGTCTCTTGTTCCTCTTGAATGCCATGAGGGTTTCTGTTCTCAGCTTAAAGGACTGTCACTTAAGAATATTTCAATAAAAATCTATGATAACGAAAAATTCAGGGAGATTTATTCGGATTTCGGTGAAATGCTTTTTACACATTTCGGAGTATCAGGACCTGTAGTATTGAGCGCTTCAAGTCATATACGTGAAATGCAAAGCGGACGATATGAACTCCACATTGATTTAAAACCCGCGCTGACTTTTGAACAGCTTGATAAGAGACTTTTAAGAGAATTCAAGGAAAATCCGTCAAAGGCGATAATTAATATTATGAATTTGCTCTTGCCTAAATCACTTGTTCCCGTATTTGTCAAATTAACCAGAATTCATCCTGCAACAAAAGCAAATCAGGTAACAAAGGATATGCGGATTGAAATTATAAATCTTTTAAAGGATTTTAAACTTACTATTACTGATTTCAGACCTCTTGACGAGGCGGTAATTACCTCAGGCGGAATTGAGGTTAAAGAGATAAATCCGAAAACAATGGAATCAAAGCTTTGCAGGAATCTGTATTTCTGCGGTGAAGTAATTGACGTTGACGCCTATACAGGCGGGTTTAATCTTCAGATTGCATTTTCTACAGGTTATCTTGCAGGTAACAGTATTTAACAGTTATGAAAAATACAACTATCGATAACGGTATGTCTTTTGATTGGGGAAAATCAAGCGAAAACTACGCCAGATACCGTGATATTTATCCTAAGGAAATGTACAATACCTTTTACCGTCTCGGCTTTGGAGGAGACGGTACAAAAAATCTTGATATCGGAACGGGAACAGGCGTTATTCCGCGTTTTATGCGTTCTTTCGGCGGAGAGTTTTACGGAATAGATATTTCGGAAAACCAGATTAAAAAGGCGAAGGAATTATCTGACGGCGCTGATATTGACTACCGCGTCGGTACGGCTGAAAACATACCGTTTGCGGACGGCTTTTTTAATTCGGTTTGCGCTGTTCAGTGCTGGCGGTATTTTGAAAAGGAAAAAGCAATTCCCGAAATTTGCAGAGTTTTGAAGAAAAACGGCATTTTAATTATTGCCTATATGCAATGGTTACCTTTTGAATCTGAAATAATCGAAAAATCACTTGAACTTGTTAAAAGGTTTAATCCGCATTGGGATTGCTTTAAGGAAAGAATTGATGTTGAAAACAGCAGTTTAAGTCTTGACGGTTTTAATAAAAAAGAGTTTTGCGAGTTTGACTGCGACGTGCCTTTTACGCGTGAAAGCTGGAACGGAAGAATGATTGCTTGCAGGGGTATTGAACCGTCTTTGACTCCTGAGAAAGTTAAAAGGTTTTCAATTGAGCATATGAAAATGCTTGAAGAATATAAACAAAATGAATTTACTCTCAGGCATCAGATAGCTGTCTTTTGCTTTGAGAAGGAATAAAGGAGAATTACTATGATTAATATTGCTGTTGACGGTCCCGGAGGAGCAGGTAAAAGCACAATTGCAAAAGCTGCCGCAAAGGAATTAGGTTTTATTTATGTTGATACAGGCGCACTTTACCGTTCTGTAGGTCTTTATGCACTCAGGAAGAACGTAAAAACAGATTCTGCGGACGAAGTAATTCCGCTTTTAAGCGAAATAAAAGTTGAATTAAAGTTTATTGACGGCTCACAGCGTGTTTTCCTTAACGGTGAGGATGTTTCGGAGGAAATAAGAACTCCCGATGCGTCGATGGCGGCATCAAATGTTTCTGCTATTCAGGCGGTACGCGATTTCCTTTTCGATTTA
>JAEEGL015662334.1_pt1 | contig 13470 bp, 11 predicted proteins | sample 9134231 | NCBI WGS metagenome assembly JAEEGL01 (sample SAMN16246548, study PRJNA631951) | gut metagenome | biome: gut microbiome; feature: rumen; material: fiber-attached | host: Bos | place: Iran: Karaj | collected 2018-10 | reverse complement strand
GTACGTACGGTGCAATGAGAGGTGCTAGAGGATTATTCCCCTACATCTACTCTATTTATATTTTTATATGGAATTAGGCCCCGAGGACTAAGTCTTCCTGTTAGAAATACTGCCAGACATCAAGGGCGGTGTTGACAGCAATTATCTAGTAGGATCAATAGATATTACCTAAATGTAGTCTTATGCCTATTGTATTTTGAAAACCTCACAATCATTGACTTCCACCCTATCTCTTATGGCAGTGGCAATACTTTTCAGGAATTCATCTTCAACTGTAACGGAATCAAGGATGTCTCTTGCTGTATCCATTTCGCCAATTTCCCGATAGAACTCCGCTTTCACCACACTGTCTTCAATCAGATTGTTTATCAGCCATAGACCGTTTTCATGGAAGAGGACCTTGTCTTCTTCGCTAATGACTCTCTTTTCTTCAGTCCTGTAGTAATAGTCATTATAAGCGTGATGAAGCATCATGCGAACGTTGATTTCTTCTTTCTCGTTTAAAAAGCCATCTATAGACAATTGATTGAATGCTTCTTTCATTTCAGGGAAGGTCAGAAGGCCTTGTTCAAATGAATGTCCACCCTTGGCATACTTCACCTCTTGTCTTTCCATAATGTAATACTTTCCACAATGAGGACATTTCTGGACATAAGAGATTTCTGGCAGCATAGGCGCTATTTGCTTGTTGTCTGACCATAGCTCAGATCCAAAAGTATTGCCTGAGACGAGTGACATGATTTCTTTCTCCTTGCCGCAGAATGGGCAAACGAGAATTTGTGGATTACCTGGTATCATAATTGTGCTCTTTTTTGGCGTTTAATAAAGTTTTCCACCCTATAGTGTAGTTGGTAAGATATTGTTGACAAATCTAATTGTTTCTTATCTTCTTGAGATATATTTGCCCCAAATGAAATGGCAATCGATGCATCGGAATCTTGGTGAAAAATCGTAAATCACACAACCACCTGGAATCAGGAGACCCTTCTCTATTTTTTCCAGTGTGGCGGAGTCCTCGCGCTCTGGGTCATACAGCCCATAGAAGAATTTCCCTACATGGTTGCTTTTGCACTTGGGGCAATGGTCTCCCAAATAATTATCATACGGAGATTTGTTGAAAACGAGACAGCAAAAAACCACCACCAAAACAAAGGCAAGGAGTATGCTTAATTTTTTCTTCATGTGAAGCTAGTTTTTTGGATGCTGTTCTGTTCTTTTCCCAAAAGCTGGAACCAGTCTTTTATGACTTTCCATGATAATGGGATGAGTAGGTGAAGAATTTTAACTTTGGAGTAAGTAATCTTTTCAGATACTTGTTGTTTTTTCTATAAACAATTGTTTGCAACTAAAAACTGATGGGAATTGGATATAAACAGGAGAAACTTCTCTTTTCAAGATTTTGCATCTCTTGTTTTGCAGCACTGAGGAAAGTGAGATTCTGAAGAATATCATAACGCTTCTTTTTTGAGCTTATTCTTATTACTTGTAAATACATTAATTTTGTAGCCTGTCCTCTGTCCGCAACTTTTGCAATTCGATCCCCACAAGCTGATGTGCCCTAAAGAATTCACCAAGCTCTACCTTCAAATACTCTTCAATACTCCGCATCTGAGGTATGAACGGGAACGTTGACTGGCTGTGAACATCCATGCTGTTGTCTGCTTTATCAAAAGTGTATACCGTAGTAACCGAGCAATTAAGGTTGGATTTATTAATGGCTTTACGCATTCTTGACACCTCATCAATGTCTGATAACTCCACATTTTCCCAAAATGGGTCCCAAACAACAATGTAAATGCTATCATTTGAAGCATCCGCATACATATGCTCACCTTGGAACACGAAGGAGATTCTTGCATCTTCATCTTCTTCATCTTCCAATTGATATTGACAGCCTATTTTTTCCAACACCTTTAGAAACAAATCCCTAGTTCTGATTTTCTCATCCGTGTCTGTCTCTTTTTCTTCGATTTTTTCAGCTTGAGTCTGTTCAGAAGCAACCACCAGGTTCTTTCTGTCTTTTCTGTTGTTCCACCAGTTTGTTATCTGAACAAAGAGGAAGCATATAATTAGGGCAATCAACAAGTATGAATTCAAATCCATGAACTATTTGTATATGTATTATTCCATTACACAATGATTGGTAAGTGATGGTTAAAAACTATTCGTCAGAAGACGACTGTTCAATGGTTTCAGATGCCTTCTCCTAATACTTTTCTTGTACTGGATAATCCTCAAGGCCCTTTTCCATTGATTTCTTAATTGCGCCGTCTTTTTCCAACGGGTTCTCTACTTTTTTGAGCTTGATTGTACCAATAATCAAGTCACCTGTTTCTTGTGCTTTCTCCCAATCCTTAGCATAGAAGTTCTCGTTGAAGTACATTACTATGTGAGAATCCTGAAGATAGGTGACAAACTGTTTTTGAATAATGGTATCATTGTCCACATAATTGGCGAAGAACAAAATACTTGTAGGATATCCTCCGACCTCCACACTGTCTATTTCATGTATGAGTTCCGCGTTTTCGCCACTCAATACCCTTGCAGCCTTGGCCATTTCTTTTGCTTCATCAATATTTTTCCATTTGAAGGGCATGAATGTTTTGACAAAATGGAACCATACGACACTGCCATCAGGATTGAAGATCTCCACCACGTTCTCTAAAGAGTCCAATCCCCTCCAGCCTGATGAGTCGCAAACCCAACCTTTAGGAAGGTTGATTGAAAACAGCTCGTTCTCATACTCCACAGGGAAAGGGTTCTCATCTGTTGAACTACTTGCTGGTGGCTTGGAGCAAGACACCAGCAAGACCATTATTACCCCAAGTAAAACTATTCCAATTGTTCTCATGACGATTGTATTTTGAAAACCTCGCAATGATTGACTTCCAGCCTGTCCCTTATGGCGGCGACAATACGTTTTGGATTCCTTTTATTCGTGAATACTAAGCCAATTCAGACTTTGTCTAATACATTTTCAGTCCGAGAACGTCCCAGAATTCAGATGGTAAGGCGACATTCTCCAATGGAATACATTCCTTGAATAGGGGAGCGATCTGACTGACGGAATAACCTGCGATACCGCAACCTACCCGTGTAACCAAGAAGCGTAACTCCGGATGCTCGGCTGCGAATGACGTGAATCTTTTGATGGCCTCACTCATTTCAGCAATACCCTCCATTGTGGGGATGGCGTAGCTTTGGCCCTGCAAACCTTCACCTTGTCCCCAAATGGCACCGAATTTGTGCATTGCATAGGCGGCAGCTCCTCCCCCGTGGTAGCCGCTTGCATTGCTTCCAAACACGAAGATTTCATTTTCTTCAAGATGGTCAATACGGTCATTCGATACCCTTGGCCCATAGTATTCCTTTGCATACTGACGCTTTCTTTCCAGCATTTCCGCACTTGACATTGATCTGGCTTCCCTTTCGTACATACTGTTCATCTTTTCATAGTAGGCACGCCTTGATGACCGTTCACGATCCCAGGTGCTTCCAGCTCCGAGGTTGTCATGGCTGAATTCAACGACGTTTTCAATGGAGAGCAAGTCTGTCACTTCTTTCACGTTATGTGCGGACCCCATGTATGCGAAAGACCAGCCTTCCGATTTCAGCTGTTCTATCAGACGGCGCAATCCGGCAGCATTCCATTCTCTCGATGCGTTCTCCAAGCCGTCAGTCAGGATAGTAACAACAGCTGTTGCATCCTTGTCATCTTTGATGCGGTCGTGGAGGTGTGTCAATGACTGTCCCATGGCATCATACAGTGGGGTACATCCATTAGGCATGTAATCCTTGAATTCCTTCACATCAGAGATGGGCTGGTTGTCAATCATTGTTCGGACATCCGGCCTGTTTGAGTCAGAGTCGAATGTGACAAGAGTCAATGTATGCACCTGGGTCGCCAAGAACTCTTCCTGGGCACTACGAATTGTACCGATGGTTTCATTGATACCTGAAAGTGTGGCCTTTCGGAGGTGACTCATGGAACCACTTTCGTCAACAATAATCAAATTGTAGATTCGTGCTTTACCGTTATTCATCTTGTTTTCCTTGGAGTCAGGCTTGTTTTCTTCTTCAGCGGTTGCACACTCTTCTTCTCTGTTTACGGGATCTGTCTCACTCTGAGATGGTTTTGAGATAACGTCCTTTGCGTCTTGTGGATTGTTGTCTTTCATAAACAACTTCCAGAAGTTACTAGTCTTTTTCATAATCATTCTTTTATTTGTTTTATATTGTTTCTGATATATTTCAGATTACTTATCCCTCTAAATTCCACATAACTCATCAGGCCGATTGTTGATTTGTAACATCCGTTCGGGCGATTTCTGCATGCCTGATAGACAAGAGTATCGGACATCTTCCTGGATGGCGGAATCGTTGATTACCTGATATACTTAGCAGGATATTATCAATCACGTGGCAATTATATCTATTTAATCTGAGAAAACACCCACTGTTCGGAGTATTTTTTTCAAATAATGAGTCCACTTGAAAAAGTCCAGAGTACTTTCAATTAGATACTTGAGTGGTATTAAATATGGTTTAAAAGAACTTTTTTTTTCAGTGCTAATACAAATTTTTAACGTGTAATCTACTCAGTCTGAATAGTTGCTTTTCAGATTGATGTTATAATTCTTTTATCCAATATTTTCATCACTTTTTCAAATGGACTCATGGATTAAATTATTTGAGTAAAAAGCCTTTCTAAGTTGTCATACTCGAAAAAAGGAAAATGTAAATCGAATCACAGTTATTTTAAACCTTTTTTAAGGCTCGTAATAGGGGATCACCTCAAGTGCCCTAAAAACTTTTTCCCATTTTTAGGGCACTGATTGGGATTAGTGTTACCAAAGATTTCGTTTAGGTACGTAGGTCTTGTTGCCATTAGAATTGTAGTAGTACTGACCACCACGAGGGCCAGTGTGGATGATGTGTCCTGTACCATAGTTGAAAGCATCAGTTGAATAGTCTCTTGCTCGGTAACCCGATGTTCCCGTATAGAGATTCACGTTGCCTTTAGTTGAATAGTTGTCCCAGTTCGTGTTGTTGGGCATTGTACGTACATGGCCCTGAACATATGTTCCGTTACTCTTGATGTAGCCACTGACACTTGTTGTATTCACGTTCACTGTACTTGGGATGCTCAGCGAAGAACTCGGAATACTGATAGGATCGCTCGAAAGGCTAATAGAAGTGCTTGGCATAGTAACTGGAGCACTGTAAGAAATACTTCCTAGATTCGAGATGTGCGAAACGGAATTAGGATACTGCGCAAAACTTGTTGTTGCAACTGCCACGAGGGCGATGATTGTAAGAACTAATTTTTTCATTGTTTTGTAAATTTTGATTGTTAATGATTTGTTGTTTTGTCTCTTGACACTCATATATACCATTACGAGCAAAAACGTAAACATCAAAATGAAAGTTTTTTTAAAAAAAAAGAATAAAAGCCAAGAAAATGAAGTATATTTGTGTCCAAATGAAAATGAAGAGGTACATATTGATGTTATTATTATGCTTGGCACCGTTAACCATTGATGCCCAAGCCATATATAATATTGACGCAACCCTTGAGACAGACACCCATCTTTGGACATTAACGACGATAGAAAAAGATTCCAATCATTTAATTGTTAATTGGGAAGTTATCAGTAAAAAGCCCAATACGGAAGTCTACATTGATAAAGAAACAGTTCTTCTTAAAAATTGTTCTACAGGTGCAGAATTTCATCCTATAGAATCTTTTACAAATAAAAGGCTTTTCATGCATGATGCATACATGACAGATTCCATCCGAATAGTATTCTCCACCATTCAAGATTCAACATTAATCATTTCAACTGGTTTGTCTCCTAATATATATATTGACTCCATTACTCTGCCTTATCATTCCTTTCTCGGTTCCGTCACATATAAAACCCCTCTATATCACCATCTTCCATTGATAACTAGAGAAGATTCTATTGACTATTCAGATTCTTTATTTAAGGAGGGCATGAATCATTATTATAACAAAAACTATAATGATGCGATTATAGCTTTTAAGAAGAGTTATTCTTTTGACAAAATACTTGATCATTATAAGGGATTATTAGTAAAAAGAACGCGCTATGTCCACTCAAGGAAATGGTTAGCACGTTGTTTTTATATAATTGGGGATGAAGATAAAGCCAATCAATATGATGGGAATCGTTATGGTGCAGATTATAAGATAGAGCCTTACGATAGGAAACTGACTGAAAAAACAGACTCCATATATAATCTATTGAATGCCATACCATTTAGTGAAGAGAAATACAGAAAGAACGAAATACTTGATGGATATAAGAAAATCTGTAAATATGACTCTATTTCTTTTGGTGGGCATCATCAACGTTACGCCCTCTCTCTATATAATTTAGGATATGCATATTCTTCATATAGCCTTTTTAGCCAGGCTAAAGTATGCCTATTACATGCCTACGATATTATTACAAACATAACCAATAATCATTGGTTAGAACACAGCATATTAAAGGGGTTGGCGAATATTACTTATGAAGAGAATGATTTCGTATCTGCTATTCATTATTTAGAACGCGCTTTAAAAATCAGAGAGTATGAAGACTGGAACTTTTTATTAGACATTCCCCTGATATCTGATTTTTCAACTCTTGCGAATTATTACGCGAAAGCAGGGAATTGGCGAAAAGCCCTACAAATTGAATGGGCAAAAATGAATTATTGGGAAAATCAATATAAAATGTATTCTTCAAACAAATTGGATTACATGTATTCATTGGACTCGTATGCAAGGACTCTTTCGAATTCCGGCAGGTATAAAGAAGCTCATAGAATCTACAATCAACTTGTTACAATGGATTCTTCGTCAAGTGTCTATTTTAGTGGATTGGCCAGGTCCTTTTATGATCTGAGGGATTATCAAAATGCCATCAAATGTTATCAACAGGGTATAGAAAGAAGCCTTATTGGAACATCTGCAAACGATTCCAATAGTTTATCCATATACTATTTTGCAATGGGAGAACGTAAAAAAGCCATTCAACTTCAGAAAGAATGTATTGAAAATACTGACACAACTAGTCTTTCTTATAGGATTCTCAATATCAATGGATATTCACTATACACAATCATGTTGTCAAATTTGGCTTCATTCTATAATTCAGATGAACAATATGATAGTGCTTTAGTTTATGAGGAGAAAAGCCTTAAATTGAAAGAGGAATATTTCCCACACAATGATGCTATTGCGTATTCATATCTCAACATGGGTATATCACATGGAGGGAAGAAGCAATGGGAAGAAGCAATTAGGTACACCTCGTTAGCATACGATATTTTCAAAAATATACAAAGAAAAGAGTTCTATCATAAATCCTTAATTTACCTCGCGAAATACGCGTTCAACCTCAAAAAGAAAAAAGAGCTAGAGTCATACATACTAGAACTTCTACAGTCTGCAGGTTCAGATTTGCTTTCGACATTACAAGAACTTACATACGATGAACGTTCAAGGTACATAGAAAAGTACTCTAATTTGATGATTCAGCAGATACCTATGTACGCCTATTACACACATTCTTCATCCTTGATTTCTTCAACATTCGATGCCACACTTATGATGAAAGGGGCGTTGCTTCAATCTGAAAACGAAGTGAAAAACGTTATTGCTGAAAGTCATGATACTGCGCTGTCTGATTTGTGGGAAGAATTACAAATGGACCGATATATCTTAAGTAAACAAGTAGAGAAGGATTCCATTACAAGAATATTAGATGTTGATTCTTTACAAAAAGTGATAAACCTTATGGAAGATTCATTAATTGTGAAATGCAAAGAATATGGTGACATCACTCAAAGTATGAGAATGAAATGGCAAGACGTACGTGCACACCTTCATCCCAATGATATTGCCATCGAATTTTTGTCTTTTCCTATCAACAATGACAGTATAATGTATGCGGCATTAACCATTCGAAAAGATTCTTCATACCCTCAAATGACGGTACTCTTTGAAAAGAATCAACTAAAAAATGTTTCTGACACGTTATATTATCAATGTGAAGAGATGACCGATTTGGTTTGGAAGCCTCTAAAGTCCGAGTTACAAGGAATAAAAAACATTTATTTCTCCCCTTCTGGTGCTTTGTACAAAATAGGTGTAGAGTATTTGCCAGGAATGGAAGATTACAATATATACAGGCTATCTTCCACAAGAGAATTGGTTAGCAGGAGCGAAAAGCCTACAGAGGATCGCGCAGTTCTATATGGTGGATTGGATTATTACACAAAGATAGACACGTCAACAGTAAAGAAAAGTCTTGCTGATTTGGATAAGCTATTTATTAATCACGCAGATGTAAGGAGTATGAATTTACGTGGAGGAAAAGAAGATCTTCCACATACGAAAAAAGAAGTCGAACAGATTGCGGTTGAACTTCACAAAGCCAACTGGACTTGTCAATTAGTCACATCAGATAAAGGCACAGAAGAGTCTTTTAAATCATTGGCAGGCAAGAAGATTAACACATTACACATTGCAACACATGGATTCTATTATACTCCAGAAGAAGCGGATAACATAAACTACGATTTTCTCTTGTTAAATAACCAAACAGTGTCTGCTGAAGACAAGTCTTTGACCCGCTCTGGATTACTAATGTCTGGAGGGAACCACATCTTAGAAGGAGATTCTATTCCAGACGACGTGGATGATGGTATTTTAACAGCTAAAGAAATTGCGGATGTTGATTTACGTGGTCTTGATTTGGTGGTCTTATCTGCCTGTCAAACTGGATTGGGCGATATTACACAAGGTGAAGGAGTGTTTGGCTTACAGCGTGGATTCAAGAAGGCTGGTGCCAAAACCATATTGATGAGTCTTTGGGAAGTAAAAGATGAAGCCACCCAGATACTAATGACACAGTTTTACAAAAACCTTTTATCGGGGCAGGACAAACGCCAATCATTACTATCTGCCCAAAAGTACCTACGAAAATATAATAACGGAGAATATGATGATTCCAAGTATTGGGCTGCATTTATTATGTTGGATGGGTTAAAATGATTAACTATGTATTCGGGCAAAAATTGGGTCATTCCAATTCATCCAACAAATCCTTTACATTTTTCTGTTCCACCTCAAAATCAGGGTCACTCCTCTCAATAATTCTCAACAACTCTATCGCTTTATTTTTCTGATGATCTTTGATGTATGCTAATGCCAAATACCAACAGATTTCGTTTGCATGTAGGCTATACTCATACTCTGATTCTATGGAATTATAAAAGGATTGAAGCTTTTGAATTGTTGGAGTTACATCTTCTGTCGTACCTACTTGATTAAACAAGTCTGCAAGTTCTTTTTCTGTGTTATCATCACCTCCTCGTATCGTACCTTGAACATATGATACATAATACTTATCAAAAAGATTATCCATTTGTCTCATTTGATAGAAACGAACTGAGCCAAAGAAGAGAACGAACAAGGCGGCAATAGAGCCTACCCAATAAATAACCCTTCTTGAGGCGATAAATGATTTTTCTCTCCGAATTTCTTGGGCTATCTCCTGCTCTTGTTTTGAACGTTCCTCTTTCAGTTCTTGGATGAGTAAAGCTGTAATTTGTGCCTCTTCTCGTAATTCCTTGTCATTTTTCAGATCTTCCAAGAAGGCATTCCTTTCCTCCAAACTCATTTGTTCTCTGAAGAAACGGTCTATTCTTTCGCTATTATCTACTTTATCCATAAATGCTTCTAATTTGGGTGTATTTTTCTTTAAATGTCTGACGACATCTAGATGCCGCCGTCTTTGCAGAATCCGCATTCTTCAAGCCATATAATCCAGCAATGGTTGACCAACTTAGTTCATCGGCATAGAAACTCCAAAGCAGTTCTTTGCATCTCGTTGCCATCTTATCAAATGTCCGATGAACCAATTCTTTTTTCTCTTTAAGAGCCTCTTCCTCTTCAGCTTGCTGTCTAAGCACTTCATTCACTTTATCCAATGATACGGATTTCTTTTGAACAATATCTTTATTATCGTTTATGCCCAAAATAACATGAGCACTTTGTTTGGCAACAGCTTTCAAAGAAAAGTTAACACAAGTTTTCAAAAAATACGGATAATATAGTTCCGTTATTTTCTTCTCTTTTATACTCTGATACAAAACAACATACGAATCTTGGATAATATTCATAATGCTCGCATCCGATAAAGCTGTAAACTTCCCTCTTAAATAATTCACAGCCTTCCCTTCGTTGTTTTTCTTGAACTTGTTGAATGCGCTTTCCCTTGTTCTATCCATATTTCTGTTATCTTTCTATTACTAATGTTTGAGTACGAGGCCAATGCCCTTTCTCTTTTGTTGAAGCTTCTATCTTGCTCTTAAACAATAAAGAATCCCTGTTGCCAAAAGATCCCATATTTCTAAAAGCTTGATATATATTGTATGACAACGCGCCATATTCTTTTCCTCCTATTCGGACCTCCGTATTACGTTCACGAGATTGACATGCCTCAATAAACATAGCGGGCGACAATTCAGGAGATTTTTTCAGAGAATAATGCTTCACATTACTGATAGGAGGATTATATTTGATTCCATTTTTTGTAAAGCCCTCATTTGTACCACGTACGGTTTCCAATCCCCTACGAGATATCTCCCCTGCATGACAAGCATCCATAGCCACATAAAGCATCCCTTTTGCCCCAATTTTCTTACGGAGCCTCTCTATATAGATGTTAAGGGTATCATCTGTAATATGATTTTTACCTTGATAGCCATTAACATCATACGCTTTCCCCGCATCAATCGGAATTAATGCCTCGTCCCATCCATCCTTTTCGTCTTTCGAATAACCATTTAACCCATCTTCGACAGGTTGACCATGACAAGAGAAATGGATATAAACCAAATCATTTTTGTGTGTCGTTTTGATGAATTCATCTAAAGACGAGAGGATATTATGACAAGTGGCTTGCTCATTCAAAATGGTTACAATGTCAGAAGCCTTAAAACCCTTCTTTTTCAATTCAGGAGTCAACAAAGCAATATCTTCTGCCCCATGTATATTGTTCCAGACCTTATACCCATGAGTCTTATAGATTGAAACGCCCACCAGAAAAGCACGTTTCCGTTGAGCATTACCCAGAATGGGGAATGCCAACACAAAAGCCAATATGAGAAAGAATCTATTCATCTCACATCTATTTGGTTGCAAAAGTAATAAAAAATTGGTTGAAAGGATGAAAAACAATTTTTTTTTTTACCATCAAGGCATCATTATGCTGTTGCAAGAGGCTGGATTTGTAAAATCGAGTGTGTTGTTAGACTACTTTCATGTCCTATATGGTACTTATGACAATAAGCACATTTATAAACACCAACAGCCTTTTCGCACCAAGGATTGTCTTTAACGAGTTGAACAGCCATTGCTTTGGCCTCTTCTACTGTGTCATAACCATGCTTCTTCTTAAACACGACTCTCCCTGTGTATGGGTCATAGCTACGTTTCCAATGGGTAGAATCCCCGCGACTTTGTTGATGAACATTCTCCACCTGGCCCATAATAAACAGCTCATAAGACACTGCTCGTTTCATGTGATGTCGACTCCTGTTACCACAATCATGAAAAACACACTTATGCTGTTTATGATAAGTCTGGCACATCCGCTTTTCAATGATTCGACGCACCTTTCTGACCAATTTTGGAACAGCCATTGTAATGTCAATGTTGCGCAACCATGTATTACCCATTCCTTTCAATCTTTCATGGAAGATTGATTTTGTCACAGCAAGATACCGTTCTTGCTGCCCGAAGGTCTTTTCCCTTCTTTTCTTTGTTACATTTCTTGTTTCCATACTTTTAAGAATTTAATAAAAACTCACCTGTATATACCTCTAAAAGCAAAAATGTAAACAAGAAACAAAGATTTTATTTAAGAGGTTTCTGTTGTCAATCTTGACGAAATGTATTCAAACTTATGTATGAGCCATATATTTTGCTCGTCAGAAATTTATCGTTCCGACATTCAGTATATAGCATTTCCAATCAAAGTTCTCACGAATATCTGATTTTCATTTGTTTAATTACTTTAATGAATCTTAGATCATATCCTACTGTTTTTAATATGATTGCGGACATATTGCATGTCTTCATTTGTTGCACTACTTCCGTTTAGTTACTTTAATGAATCTTGGATCATATCCTACTGTTTTAATATGATTGTGGACATATTGCATGTCTTCATTTGTTGCACTACTTCCTAATTCTATGCCTAGAAGCATTTCTTTGGGGAAAAGGATGTCTATCCACATATCATCCTTATCAGTGGGACCTTCATCATCCTGATAATAGAAATTGTCATCGTTGTTACTGTATGTACGGAAAGAAATAGAATGTATATGAATATGACGAAACTCCTGCTCTTCTTCGTAGGGTTTAGTCTTCTTTATTGAGGCAACAAGGAATTTTAACCGGTCAATAAAAACAAATGGTTCTAAAATTGGATTATTTATGTTTTCCAACAACTTGCTTTTTAATTTATCCTTATTTTCAATGTAGATACAAGGTAAAGCTGTCTCAATCGCAGGATAGTAACCTCCATGTTTATCGGGATTACTATGTCCACAATTGAGAATAAAACTTTTGTCGAATATTAGTTTCATCCCTTTTCCATTGTCTGCATAATTCGTCCACATATACGAACTGTCCGCATCAATACAGAAGCTAATAAGATAAGGCTTTATAGTTAAGTCATCCTCGTCGTATTGCCAGCCTTTTTCTTCGCATATCTCTTTGACAATTTCCTTTGAAAAGTTTTTTATCCATAAGTAATCCTCTTTGAAATATTTGCGAAAGAATGTAGAATGTAAATGAATATTATCTTTTTGGATGATGTTTTCCAATATATTAACATCACCACTTTTGATTTTTGTATAATGATATACTTTATCCATAATTATCTCCAAGTACCTTCTTCAATTGATGTTTTATATTTTTCCATTTATAATACTGCTCCCGTCGGTCGAAATTCAGTCAGCAGCATCGGACAAAATCAGTCACTCAAGAGTTCACCATCTTGGATCACATTAACTATTTATCCTTACCCCATCATCTTTAATTGGGCCTTAAGATCAATGAGTTCTAGCTTTTTCTCGGAATATATTTCGTCCAGCTCTTTTATGGCTTTGTCTTTCTCGTCTATGGCAGTTTCCAGTGAGCTGACTTTTTTTCTGAGCATCTCGTTTTCAGCCATGAGGTCGGTGTCGGAGTTGATGTATATGTTTCCGACATAATTGTTACCATAATTACGGCCGTCAGCCATAAAGCTACTGTCTTGTCTGAAATATTCAAGAGGCTTATGGAAGAAGTCTGCAAGTATCTCAAGCTTGGAAAAACTGATATCTTTTCTTTTCCTGAAATATTCCATCGTCTGGTCGCTTCTGTTGAAAAGCATAAAAAGC
>JAEEGL013613710.1_pt1 | contig 13470 bp, 12 predicted proteins | sample 9134231 | NCBI WGS metagenome assembly JAEEGL01 (sample SAMN16246548, study PRJNA631951) | gut metagenome | biome: gut microbiome; feature: rumen; material: fiber-attached | host: Bos | place: Iran: Karaj | collected 2018-10 | reverse complement strand
TAATGTCGTTAACGAAGCTCTTTACCTTGTCGATTGAATTAAGAGAAATCTTTACTGTTTTCATTATGAAAGTACCTCCTTATTTCTCTGAAAAAATACCGTTTTCCGCGGTGCTACGATGTCATCATATCTATTTAAAAAAAGAATGTCAAGGCAGTAAAAAAGCTAAATCTTGAGGCAATTTAACTTGAAAACTATAGCTTTCCACAACTTAGGGTGTAAGGTCAACGCATACGAGACGGAAATAATGATACAGAACGCACAAGATGCAGGGTATGAAATTGTGCAGTTTTCACAGTTTTCCGACATTTATGTGATCAACACTTGTACCGTAACCAATATAGCAGACAGAAAAAGCAGACAAATGCTCCATAAAGTCAGAAAGCTCAACCCCGATGCAGTGGTGGTTGCAGTGGGCTGTTATGTCCAGACCGGTAAGGAAGCTCTGCTCAAAGATCCCCTTGTGGATATCTGCATCGGAAACAACCATAAGGGCGAACTGGTCAGGATCCTTGATGACTTTTTTGAGAATCAGCGTAAAAAGACAGCCATCATCGATGATCTGGGAATCCCTTCCGACTACGAGAAGATGACTCTCGATACCGTAACAGACAGAGTAAGGACATTTGTTAAGATCCAGGACGGCTGTAATCAGTTCTGTACATACTGCGCCATACCCCTGGCAAGAGGCAGGGTCAGGAGCCGCAACAAAGAAGAGATAATCTCCGAGATCAAAACCCTCGTAGATAAAGGCTGCAAAGAAATAGTACTGACCGGAATCCATGTAGGTTCATACGGCATCGATATGGATAAGGAGGGCAACCAATCCGGTGATTACGGCGGATACAGCAAGCTGATAGACCTGGTTGAAGAAATTTCGAAAGTCGAAGGTCTTGGAAGGATTCGCTTAAGTTCCGTTGAACCCAGGATCATCACAGACGAGAATGCCAAACGTCTGGCAGCACTTCCCAATCTGTGCCCTCACTTCCACCTCTCTCTTCAGAGCGGATGCGATGCCACTCTTAAGAGAATGAACAGACACTATTCCACAGACGAGTATTATGAAAGTGTTCTGGCACTGAGAAAGTATTTTGACGATCCCGCCATTACCACGGACGTCATTGCCGGATTCCCCGGTGAGACGGATGAAGAATTTGACACAACTGTCGCTTTTGTAAAGAAGGTCGCCTTCTCAGATATGCACATATTCAAATTCTCTCCGAGAAAAAATACCCGTGCTGCGGTAATGGACGGACAGTTATCCGAAGACATCAAGAATAAACGAAGCGATGTACTTCTGGATCTTGCATTGGAAGGTGCGGGAAGATACATGAAGAGCCATATCGGCAGAACCGAAAAAGTTCTTCTGGAAGAGGAAAAGACAATCCTCGGAAAAAGATACATGATCGGACACACTCCCGATTACATCCCGGTTGCGGTTCCTTCGGAAGGACAGGCCCCCGGAGATATCGTAAGTGTAACACTTTCGGGAATGCTCACGGATGAGATAATGAAATAAACTTAATATAACAATGACAGCGGGGACGCTTCTGTTTTGTCATCAGGTGACAATAGTCGCCTGATGACAAAACAGAAGCGTCCCCGCTGTCATTTATTATTCTAATGTAAACTTCTGAGTGTTATCTCCGGAAACAGCTTCATACTCGCCCTTGAATCCGGTTACTTCTGCGAAACCTTCGCTGTCAGTGTGAACTGTGTACTCGGTACTCCAGTCCTCTTTTATCATCTTCTTAAGCTCTGTATAAGCGGGCTTAATGGTACCGTCTTTTCTGACAAGTCCGCTGGGTGCTCCGAGCCATGCACCGTCCGAGAAATCCCATCCGGTAACAGCTTCTACGAGAGGATGTGCAAAGAGGATCTCCATCATCTCTTTCCATTCCTTGCGCTGTCTTTCTTCTCCTTCGGGAGTTGAAGGCCACTCATCGGGCTGATAGTCATTAAGGTCAACGATCTCGGGAGGCATAAGCTCGCCGGAGATCAAAGTGTTCTCGGTAAAGTGAAGAGGAAGTCCGAAGAACGAGAATCTGTCCAGAATATCTTCAAGCTTTTCTTTTCCCATATATCCCTGATGCTGATGCGTCTGGATTCCGATTGCGGAAATGGGAACTCCCGCATTAAGAAGTCCGTCGATCAGGATCCTGTAGCTCTCGGACAGATTGAAGTCATTAATGAGAAGAGTAGCATCGGGATTTGCAGCCTTTGCAGCTTCGAATACTTCCTTGACCAATCTTACTCTTCCAAGATCTTTACAGATTCTTGTGACAGCATTGTCATATCTGTCATATACCTGCATGATGACAACTTCATTGATAACATCCCATACATCAACAACGCCCTTGAATGCGGATACATCGCGGTTGATACGATCCAGCTGCTTGCTGAGGATCGTTGCGTTGTCATACTTCATGAGCCAGTCGGCACATACGGTATGCCAGCAGAGAGGATGGCCCTTAAGCTTTACTCCTTTTCCGGAATAATACTTTGCACTTCTCATGAGAGGCTCAAAATTGGTCTTTCCCTCTTCGGGCTCATATACGCCCCAGTAAAAGTGCATGGTTCCGTAATTCACAAGATCGAGCCAGTTCTCGATCTTTTTAAGATAAGTGGCCGTCTGCTCATCCGGAGCCTGTACGCCCGTCAGTATCTCATCGGGAGGAAGGAAATCGTATGCCCCTACTCCGAATAAGAATTTGTGATTCTTGAGCTTAACCTTAACATCGGCATTTGCAAGAGGCGCTCCCGCATTATCCGTGAATTTTATTCTGGCTGTTGCTTTTCTGTGTGCGTATTTGTCTGACATATGTACCTCCGTAAATAAATTACCCCATGTAAATTTCTTTACGTGAAAAGTATAGCATAGCCGTATATTTAAACTTACCGATTAATTGCTGACTTTTCCTCTTTTTTTGTCGTAAAAAAAGACGGGCATTTAAGCCCGTCCTTTTATGAGCATTTCGTTTATCAGATCTTGAAGAACTCTAAGTCTTCATTAAGCTTGTCCGAAAGACTCTTGAGTTCCTGTGCGGTATTTGCAAGGGATACGGTAGCTTCGTTGAGATCGTTCATTGCCTGGTTTGTGGTCTCTGCGGAAGCAGCATTCTCTTCGGAGATTGCGGAAAGATTCGTCATAAGGTCTACGAGCTGCTCGCCCGCCCTTCCGGATGACTTAGCCTGTTCGAGAACAGTCTTAACCTCAGCTGCGGTGAACTTGATTCCTTCGCTTACATCGCTGAACTTCTCTCTGGTTTCATCAACCTTTGATTTCTGTCCTTCGATCATATCGGTTACGGAATTGATGGTATCGACTGTCTGCTTGGATTCCTCCGACAGATTCTTGATGATTCCTTCAATGATTCCCGCAGATTCATTGGTCTGCTCCGCAAGCTTTGAGATCTCGGTAGCAACTACCGCAAATCCTCTTCCTGCCTCACCTGCTCTTGCAGCCTCAATGGAAGCGTTAAGTGACAAGAGATTTGTCTGTGTCGCTATTGAAGCGATAAGGCTTACAGCCTCTGCAATCTTTTCAACGGATTCATCGGTCTTACGAACCTGAGAAACGATTCCGGCAAATGCGGCATTCGTCTTATCACTTGATTCGGTAAGTGAATCCATGATAGCCGATGCCTCTTTTTCTTTTTCATTCATGTTTGCGGAAGTATCGGAAAGATTTCCCACACTCTCAATGATATCGTTGATGTTTCCGCGCATATCAACGATCTTCTGTGATGAAACTTCGATATCCTTCGCCTGATCCCCGGCACCCTTGGTGATCTCATTAACGGTAGCATTAACGTTACCTGCGATATCTCTTGTGTGGTTTGCACTTTCCTCAAGTGCGATTCCGGATTCCGCAAGCACCTTGGTAAGTTCTTTAAGATTAACTATGGTAGGCTCGAGAGTATCCATGAAGCCGTTAAGACTTGATGAGAACTCTGCAAACTCATCATTTCCGCTGTCATCCGCACGGACCGAAACATTACCTTCCGCAATCTCTTCAAGAGCTCCCTTGAAGGACTTAACGCTCTTGGTAATGCTCTTGCTTACGATTATTACGATGGCTGCAAGGATAACTACAGAGAGAATGATTACGACCATGATGACCGCTGATACACTCTTCCTGACGGTCTCCATGTTCTCGGAAGCTGCGCTCTGAACCTTTGCACAGGTTTCGGAAAGCTCTGCGTTGATCGATGCATTTTCAGCCTTGATCTCGAGAGTTCTGATATCCGATTCTTTTAACTGATCGAAAAGAGATCTCTTAACGGAAAGCTTTTCAAGTGCGATATCCGCAAGTGCAGGATCTGTTGTGTACTTGGGAATATAGCTTTCGATCTCTGCAAAAAGAGCTTCGATCTCTGCGATATTTGAGGTTACATCTTTGCCTTCGACTACAAGCTTACTGTAATCGGCTACAAGATTGTCGAGAGTGGTAACATTCTCAGCGAATGCATATACTCCCGAAATCGATCCGCCGTATTTATAATCATAATTTCCGTCGGTTTTCTCAAAATAAATTTCGTACTGAAGTGTAGGATAATCCTCAAGATCGTAATCTATGATATTGATGCCTACCGCAACTTCCTCCCAGCCCTGATTATCGGCATTGAACTTACCGGTAACCTTGATAGCGGGAGCACCGTTAAACTCCGTAACCTCGGCTGCGGCCAGTCCGTCGCCGGACATCTGAAGCTGATCTGCCTGAGTCAGATCGATGGGAAGAGTTTCGGAACCGTTTATAAGAACGATATTTGTAACGTAATAACATTTGTCATAGGTAAGCGTTCCGCCTACGCGGAATCCCATGTTGTTTCTCTTACCCACAACGGGAAGATCTCTGTTGTAGACAACTCTGTAGTAATCCGTTCCGCCTATGGAAACATCTTCTCCGTCATTCCACATGGAAGAATCGATCCACTTGATCTCTACCCAGTCATTGTTATTGACAAGGTTTGTAAAGCTGTCCTTGAGGTCCGCACTTGATGCGATAAACTGACTATACACACCTGAACCGGGCTCATAGCCTCTGCTGTTCTGGATGCTTAAGATCTCCTCATAATTGGCACTGTCACGTCCGACAAGATCCAGAATTGAATCTACCGACGATCCGTAGGAAGCATCACTGAGTGCCTTAAGCTCGGTAGCCTTGGCATTCATGCTACTTAAGTTATCCAAGGTTGCATTGATGTAGCTGTCATCAACGTAATACTGATACAGAGCATCATTTGCCAGATTCTCCGTCTGCATAACGCTGATGTCATTTACAAGGGAAACGACTTCACTGGTTGATGAATTTTTAGAAATGGATCCTATGCCGACAAGACCTATGATCAGAGCGGCGGCGACTCCGAGAATGCCGGTAAGCAGGAATCTTCCTCTTACCGAACCGAAGATAGACTTACTCATAATTACCCCTTTCCTTAATCTTCGCACAATCGAAAACAAAACCTGTCGGAACTGTATGTCAAAAAAGCGTCAAAATAATAAGGCAAATAAAGGGACACTTTCAATATGCTAGTTTCCAAAGACTTTTGTCAAGCGAAGATTATAACGAATTGTATCTGCTTTCTTTATCGAAAACCGATTATATTACAGGGTAATTTATTATCCTACCTAGAATTTGTTATCTTTTTGCTCATTTTTTGTACTTACAGGATTAAGTAATCATTTTCTGGTAAAACGTTTTAACCGGGGAACAATCTCCGATATTGCGTTTAATGCATCATCGATCTCTTCCTTTGTTGTCATGGATGACATGGAAATCCTGACAGTAGATTCAAGGAGCGGTTTATCAAGTGCGATTGACGTGAGTGTTGCGGAAGGAGTTCTTTTATGAGTGGAACATGCGCTTCCCGCAGATACATATACTCCGTAATCTTCAAGAGCATGAAGAAGAACCTCGGCTCTCACACCGCTTACGGAAACGGAAATGATATGAGGTGCGGTGGACTTAATGTCTTCCAAGCCACCACAGGTAAGTCCGTTTATGCTTATGCCTTCAATCTCAAGTGCTTTTTCTATGAAGTGTTTCTTAAGTCCGTAGAGCCTTTCGATATCTGCATCAAATTCCTTATAAAGCATCTGTGCGGCCATGGCCATTCCTGCGATTCCGGGTACATTCTCAGTTCCGGATCTGAGGCCTTTCTGCTGGCCTCCGCCGTAAGTAATGGGAACAATCCTTACCCCGTCACCTATATAAAGAACTCCCACGCCTTTGGGTCCGTGTATCTTATGAGAGCTTATGCTCATAAGATCTATTCCCATTTTGGAAGGATTGATTTTAGCTTTTCCGAATCCCTGAACAGCATCAACATGGAACAGACACTCCGGACATTTTGACTTGATCAGTTTAGCCGCTTCTTCTATGGGCTGCACGGATCCTATCTCATTATTGGTATGCATCATGGATACGAGAATGGTTCCGGGGACAAGCGCAGCATCCAGTTCTTCAAGAGATATTCTTCCGCTCTTATCGGTTCCCAGATATGTTACTTCGAATCCGTTATCTTCCAGATATTTAAAAGCATTCAGGACCGCGGGATGTTCGATCTTAGTGGTGATGACATGCTTTCCCCTTCTCTCGAGAGCCCTTGCGGCTCCGATAATGGCGGTATTGTCGGACTCCGTTCCGCCTGAAGTATATAGGATATTTTTCTCATTGCAACCTAAGATTCCGGCAAAGATCTTGGAAGCATTTCTGATATGGTCTTCGGCTACAACGCCCATGTGATGCATGCTTGAAGGATTGCCGTAATCCTCTGTCATTATTTTGGTCATAAGAGAAGCCACTTCAGGGAAGACCCTTGTAGTGGCAGAATTGTCGAGATATATATCTTTCATGTTTTTTACCGTTTAAATCCGTTTACGCCTTATCGTCGAAAAGGAAAACCAGCCAGCTCATTACAGTCATTGCCGCCGTTTCCGTTCTAAGTATCCTTCGCCCCAGTGTGATGGGAACAAATCCGCTTTCCGATGCTTTCGCAACTTCCTTCTCATCAAAGCCGCCTTCGGGGCCGATAAAAACCCCTATCGATGAACCCGGACCGATCTTTGAAAAGATATCCCTTGTAACCGACATGTTCTCCGCAAGTTCGTAGGGCATGAGCCTCATATCAAGAAGCGACGCATCCTTCATTGCTTCATCGAAATCCATCACCGGACCGACGGTAGGGATTATGCCTCTCTGGCTTTGCTTTGCCGCCGCCTCAGCAATCTGCTGCCATCTTGAGCATTTACTTTCCGCTTTTTTATCATCCAGTTTTACTACGCATCTCGATGTCCTTACGGGCACTATTCTGACTGCCCCCAGTTCGATACATTTCTGGATAACTGTCTCCAACTTATCAGACTTGGGAAGAGCCTGATAAATGGTTACCTTAACGGGAAGCTCGGTATCGTCTTCTTTGATAAATCTTATCTCACAGATGACTTCCGATTCGGTATACTCCGAAACGGAGCAGCGGTACTCTCTGGGTTCTCCCTGGACTCTTACGCTGAACTCCTCACCCGGTTTCATCCTGAGCACATTTTTGATGTGATTGTAATCATCACCGTCTATTACGATCCTGTGCTCTACGGTATTTACTTTTGAAGCCTCTGCAAAAAACTGTGTCATGTGTTTTGAAATTATTTACGTGCCACCACAGAGCTCCACTCACCCTGTCTTGAAATATCAAGAACCGTAAGTCCCGCTTTCTCCATTGCAGCCGTTACGATGTTTTCTTTTTCATTAAGGATTCCTGAGGTTATGTATATTCCGCCCTCTTTAAGCATCAGCGGAACGCAGGGTGTGATTCCCTCCAAAACCTCGGCAAGGATATTTGCGACAACAATGTCATAACTTTCGGTTCCCGCCTTATCCTGAATTGACTTATCACTCGCAATATTACCTATGACAAGTTCAAACTTATCGGATGAGATATTGTTATTTGCGAGATTTTCTTCAACCGCAGCTTCCGCGCAGGGATCCAGATCCGTTCCGAATGCCTTGCCGGCTCCGAACATAAGTCCGAGTATAGCAAGGATTCCGCTTCCTGTTCCGATGTCGAGGATTTTGCATCCTTCGGTAACATACTTTCTTATGTTGCGTATGCACAGCTGGGTGGTATCGTGCATTCCCGTTCCGAATGCGGTTCCGGGATCGATATGAAGTACATATTTATGAGTATCTCCCGCAGGAACTTCCTCCCAGGAAGGGATAACCAATATGTCATCAACTTCAAATGAATGAAAGAAATTCTTCCAGTTGTTAAGCCAGTCGATATCTTCGGTTTCAGTCACTTCAACAGATCCCTCACCGATATCCATGTAGCTCTTTATATCTTCGAGAACTTCTTCTATCTGTGCAAGAACATCTTCTTTGGTGAGCTTTCTGATATCACCTGCGGTATTTGCGGCACCAATGGTCATGGTTCCGGGCTCAGGCTCGCCTCCCACAAGAAGAAGGCCGTCATCTCCCGTTTCAACAAAGAAGTTCAGAAAAGCAGTTCCGTCATCAGTCTCTGTTTCGGGAAGTATGTCCACAAACATCTGCTCTTTCTCAAGAGGAGAAAGAGGAACGTTGTCCTCAATCTGTGCGCCTTCCAGTCCTATATCATAGAGATCGCTGATTATGATATCCTCAGCTTCCGTATTTGTTTTAATCCTGAATCTTGTCCATTTCATGATCAAAGCCTTCCGTAATCCGATATGGAATCATCTTTATTATCACATGCTCTGTCGCGGAAGCTTACCCTTGCTTCCGGTTCCACGGATGAGGTGATGAATGTATTTGAACCGATTATCGCATCATGTCCGATAACGGTCTCTCCGCCGAGAATGGAAGCTCCGGCATATATGGTAACTCTGTCTTCGATAGTGGGATGACGCTTTACTCCCTTTAAGGACTGTCCGCCTCTGGTAGAAAGTGCACCGATGGTAACACCCTGATATATCTTGACGTAATCACCTATTATGGTGGTCTCACCCACTACAATACCGGTCCCGTGATCGATAAAGAAATACTTGCCTATGGTGGCGCCGGGATGGATATCTATTCCGGTACGTGAATGTGCGTGCTCGGTCATCATCCTGGGAATAAGAGGAACACCCAGTACAAAGAGTTCGTGGGCGATCCTTGCTGTTACTATCGCACGAAGTCCGGGATAGCAAAGGATGATCTCACTGTGATTATATGCCGCGGGATCTCCTTCGAAAAAAGCCTGAACATCAGTCTCAGCATATTCTCTTATATGAGGGATACGGAGCATGAACTTTCCTGTAAGTTCCTCCGCAACCTCCGCCCTTTCAGCGTATGTTGCACCGGAATATTCGGGCTTTTGTATGAGAGATATGGCAATCTGCTTTTTGAGATTATAAATAATATCCTCGGTAAGAACCGTAAGACGGCTGTTAAGATTATAGAATTTGTAATTCTTCTCGCGGATATACCCGGGGAATATCATTTTGATAATCTTGCCCAATATATCAATGACCGCATCTCTGTCAGGCTGATCCGAAACATCGGTCCTGTTTATTATCCTGTCCTCTTTATAATCCGCCAAAATAGTGGAAACAACATTTTCTATATCAAGCTTTCCGGATTTCTTTTCCATAACAAACCTCCGTAAATGCGCAAATATGACAATAATATTAATCTAAATCCCTTATTTTTACAATATTTCACTCCTCAGGCGTAAGCCCGAACCTCTCAAATACAGTATTATAGGTCGTATACCGCTCGTTCCACGTATGCTACAATCTCTTTATGGGAGGTACAAGTTATGGATTTGATCATCGTACTCTTAATGGCATGTATCGGCGCAGCTATACTGTTTATAGCCGTCAAGATAACGATATGGGTTGAAACCCCCGTCATTGTCAAAAGCGGAATAACCGCAAACAAAAAGTACATCGCCGCAATAAACAGCATCACCAATACCGTATTTAATAGTTTGCTTTTGGTTTTCCTTTTTTTCTCCTTATTTCGCGACACTTCCCTGGCAATAGTCTGGTCTGTTTTGGGAGAGCTCATCCTGATACCTTTAGTCGAAATCCTGGCATATAAAAAAGTATCCAAAGTCCCACTTAAGCGAATCATAATATTCACCTACATCGCAAACTTTTTGTCTTTCGCAGTGGGACTGATCATCGGTTACTTTGTTCAGGGAATCAGATAATAGGAGAAGAATATGAATCATTTTATATTAATGGATGCAGGCATCGGCAATTTAGTTTTTCTTTTTGTCGCTCCCATGGTTATCGGTTTTATTCTCGGCGGCGTATATCTGATCGTAAGAAGTATACGCATAATCAACCGCGAGCTTAAGAACGAGCAAGAAAAAGAAAATGACGAGAACATTCAGCCGTAATTCAACCGGCATCAAATATTTCATAGTTCACGCATGTGTGGAAATAGTTTGTTTCTACCTGCTCAGATACCATTACCCTGTGATCCTCTCCGGGATCATTGCTCTTACTTTTGACTTCTTCGCATTTCTTCCCCAAGGCATAATCGGGGATTTCATCATCAAACACAAAAACCTGCCCTACGAAACCATCGGAAACTGCTTGATGCTTGTTTCCGTATTTCTCGTATGGTCTTCATACAAACCCATTCATGTCACAGGCTATATAGTGCTTGCGATCGGAAATGCCATTCTCCACGAATGCGGTGCAATATCAACCGTAGCCGACAGCGATGGTCGTCTTTTCCCTTCTTCACTGTTTGTATCGGGCGGATCTTTCGGCCTTGTTATCGGCCAGACTCTCGGCATCAACGGATTACCGCCGTATTTTCTGATCATACCCCTTGCCGTTTCCGAGATCTGCTGCCTCTCGGCGAAATCTTCTCTCAGAAAAGAAAACTATCCCGTATTTGATTGTGTAAATAAAAAGATCCCCGCAGGGATCATCTTACTTGCCGCATTCATAGTTACTTCAGTCAGAAGTTACATCGGATATGCCATTCCGATATCCTGGAACAAAGAAGTCTGGCAGACATTCTTTTTATTTTTCATAATGGGATTCGGAAAAGCCCTGGGCGGTTTGCTGGCAGACACCATAGGCTTTAGGAAAACCGCATGGATCGGAACCCTTGTTGCGCTACCTTTCCTGCTGTTCGGAGATACGCTGATGGTCGTATCCTGCATCGGTGTCTTTTTCTTCTCCATGACCATGAGTATCACATTCGCAATGTGCCTCAGCGTCCTGAAAAAGAATCCGGGCATGGCCTTCGGAATCACCACAGCAGCGCTCTTTCTCGGACTCTTGCCGGTATTCTTTGTCCGATTCGACATATTTGTAAATGCGATACTTATCACCGCATTTTCACTCTTAAGCTTTGTTCTACTCTTCCATACCCTCAAAAAACCTTAACCAGAAGTAGTCTTCCCTCGCCCACGCTCACGCATGCTTTGCCACCGGGCAATACTTCATTGCTGATCCCGTACTGGTAATCACAGGTTATCTCCCCGTCATCAAGAGGATACTTTGCGCCTTCGATCTTAATCCCCTTTGCGCATCCCGTCATATTCAAAAGCGAAAAGTAGGAATATCCTTCTTCGACATAAACAGGCTTATCCGAAACTATCTCCATCTCGGAATAGTCATCGATGATGCGTCCTTTTTTGCGAAGCGAATCAAGATACAGAAGGATCGAGATATTACCCATCGTATGATCGAAGCGGTTTCCCACTACTCCGAGAAGCAGGAATTCTTCAAACCCTCTCTTAACGGCTTCTTTAACCGCATAGAAAGTATCGGTGTCATCTTTTTCGCAGGGAAGCGTGATCGTCTCAACATCCATATGAGGATCTGAGGCAGAATCAAAATCGCCCACGATCAGGTCCGGCTTAACTCCCAGCGCATCCATATGTTTAAGTCCGCCGTCGCAGAAAATATAATAATCTCCCTGCGATAAGGATACTTTTGCACATTCATAATTTCCGATATCGGCGTTACCGACAATAACACATCTTTGCATTTCAAAACCTTCTTTAACGGTAATGTTTACAGGCTTCGTAAATTGTATCATGTTTTGCTGAGTTTAACCCAACGACTTTACAAATGCAGCCTGCACGAATACAGTAATAATATGCTTACTGAAGACGAAAAATTCATGAAACAGGCCATCAAGCTGGCTAAGAAAGCATCGGCTGCAGGTGAGGTTCCCATAGGGTGCGTCATCGTAAAAGACGGTAAAGTAATCGGTCGCGGGTACAACAGAAGAAACACCGACCGTTCAACACTCTCTCACGCCGAGATGAATGCCATCAAGAAGGCCAGTTCTTATCTTCACGACTGGCGTCTGGAAGAATGCACGATGTATGTAACCTTAGAGCCCTGCCAGATGTGTGCGGGGGCATGCATTCAGGCACGCATTCCCAGAGTCGTCATCGGATGTCTTTCGCCCAAATCGGGCAGTTGCGGAACCGTAGCATCAATTCTGGGTAACGAAAACTTCATGCATACCTGCGAGATAGAGACCGGAGTTCTGGCTGAAGAATGCAGCGCTGTTCTCAAAGAATTTTTCATCCGCATGAGAGCCGAGAAAAAAGCTCTCGATCAGGCATACAAATAAGGGGAATCACAAAACAAAATGAATAAGGAGGCTTTTTTATGTCCGTAATGAACAGACCCGAAGTAAAAAAGATTCCGGGAGGAAAATACTGGGAGCACACCTACGACAACTTCCATCTTAAATCCTACATCCCGGATAACGATATCGAAGGGCAGGTCAATAACTATACCTTCAGAGCTCCTCTCCTTCTTGTATTCGAAGAAAACAAAATGAGCATGGATGAGGCGGTCTCTTTTGCGGAGAAGACCGGTCTTTCAAAGATCGCATCAGCAGTCGATGCATCCGTCCTGTTCCTCTATCCCACATGTGAAGGCGGATGGGATAACGCTTCTGTGGAACTCTACAAAGAACTCATTTCCCAGACCAAGATGTATCCCGAATACGAAGACGGTATCGCAGAGATCCACGATTTCTTCACTCACGAATTCAAAGGATATTTTATCAGAGGCGCCATCTTCAGAGCTGATATCTACAGCTTCGGAAAGTCCGCAGACTATGTGGCAAGAACTCTTCTTAAGCAGGTGGACGGCGAATACCTCTGGGGGCCCGGCGAGATTACTCCCGCCATGTGCTCAATGGAAAGACTCAGCATCGTTCCCACTGTAGAGCGTAAAGACATCCCCATTATTTCCGTTGCAAACAGCGATGAGATCAATGCAGCATTCGAAGGCTGTGAATACCTTCTGGTAAAAGAAACCGCTGATTACGAGGCCGACTTCAAAGCATTCGTAAGAAAATACAAGAGATGGTGCGGACAGATTCAGATCGAGCCCGATTTTGAAGAGCTGAACATGACCGAAGAACCCGGCATCACCGAAGTCAAAACCTCACCCGACAATAAATGGAAGCACAAAGACAAGCCCTCACACAAAGTCGGATATTTTGCATATTAC
>JAEEGL012699736.1_pt1 | contig 13470 bp, 14 predicted proteins | sample 9134231 | NCBI WGS metagenome assembly JAEEGL01 (sample SAMN16246548, study PRJNA631951) | gut metagenome | biome: gut microbiome; feature: rumen; material: fiber-attached | host: Bos | place: Iran: Karaj | collected 2018-10 | reverse complement strand
ATCCGATATGAAAAAATACGTATGCAACATTTGCGGGTACATTTATGACCCCGCCGTGGGAGACCCCGACAGCGGTATCGCTCCCGGAACTGCCTTTGAAGCCATCCCCGCCGACTGGGTGTGCCCCGTCTGCGGCGTAGGTAAGGACGATTTCTCTCCGATGGACTAAAGCCCCGTGGGTGGAAGCCGTTGATTTCCAGTAACTTAAACAATTGCCCCTAGGCCAAAAAGCCTAGGGGTAATTGTTTATAGTGTTTGTAATCAGATATTTGCGTCCACGGGACGCGGGGCGCGGGACACGGGGCGGTTATTGGAGGTTCCCTTTCACCAGTTTCCATTTGCCGGCGGCCCAGTCGGCCGGGGCGTAGGAGAAACGGAGGGATCCCTGATCCGGGAACTGCAGGCCGGCGGTGCCGGAAACGATTTCCAGCAGACAAAAAGCTTCTTCGGAAACTTCGGGGAGCAGGCGGGTGCAGGGGGTGTTGTTTTCGCAGGGGCTGAAGGTCATCTTGAGGGCTGGCTGCGTGAGTGGCTGGTCTTCGTCGTCCACCAGGATGGCGCTGCGGAAAGTCTCGAAGTTGATGGCCTTGGTGTATTTGACGGCCACCATCTTACAAGGCCAGGGACCGGGGCCGTTGTGGAAGGGGCTCTCGAACTGGTCCAGATACTCGTCCAGGCCGGCGAACAGGTAGAACATGCCCTGGTGGGGGAGGAGGCCCTCCGGGTCCAGCGGGGCCAGGTCTTCGCAGTCTATCTGGCAAACGAAGGTGAGGGGATAGTCGTAGGTGCCCTCTTCGTCGGTCACTTCTACCGTGGGGTATTCCATATCGGCCGGAAAATCCGGGTCTCCCCACCATTTGGAAGAGCAGAAAAGTTCGGCCTCGCTTTCCTGCAAATGAATCTTAATCATAGGGTTTAATCTCAATCCTTCCTCTTACGTAAATGAAAGACATGGTCTGTAGCGGCGAAGTCATCTCTCCGTCCTTGCAGGCTCCGGCCACAATGATATACTCCCTTCCAACTATCAGATTGTCTTTGGAGAAGTCGTATTGTTCAGCCCCTTTCGAGTATACCTCGTCCATGAATCTGTATTCGTCAAACATGTCCAGCAGGTGGTAGAAGAATCCCCTGGGGCCATTGTAATCGTCGTAGATACGGGCGCTGGGGTCGTAGTCCCAGTAGTAGAGGCAGTCCGGGTCGGAGGGAATGATGGTCATTACGTCTCCTTCGGTCTCGAAGGTGAAACTGAGATCCGTCATCTCAATGGGAAGGGTATGGAAGTGGATGCACAGCTCGTCTCCCAGAATCTCAAGGGTCTTGGGATTGACCTGGAAAATTACCAGTTTGTAGTCCTCATCCGGGGTGATGTCCGTGAGGCGGAGCGTGCGGGCGCCTTTGAAACAGCTGAAGTCCAAAAAACTGGACGTGGTGCCTATGTTTTGGGAAACAACCTCATAGGACTCTTTTTTGAGATCCAGGAGGAACTGGGCCAGCTGCTTGTCGGGCAGATCGTATTCTTCCATGGATGAAGGGCACAGACCAAATGTGTAGAAGGCATCCGGACTGGCGGGATCCATATTAAAGATCACCTTGCTCCCCTTGACTTCCTGCAACTCGAAATTGAGACTGACGGGCTCCGTGACCAGGACTTCCTTGGCGGTGCATCCCGCCAGCAGCAGCGTGCAGGCCGCTATGAAGATGGCTTTTCTCATGGCAGGTCTTTATAAACGGTGAGGATGAAACGGACGCAGCCCATGCCGTGCTTTCCATAGTCTCCAAAGTCGAAACGGATATCCATCCCTTTGAAGTACTGTTCGGCTTTAAGGGCATTGATGAAGGGCACCGTTTCGTCTTGTCGGCTGTGGAAGATGTACATGGGGGTGTATGGCCGGAAGTTGAGCGTAGAGTTCCTGAGCAGGGCAGCATACAAACGAGCGGTGGTGCGGCTGTATTTGTTGCGTCCCTCATCGGTCATGATGTCGTGGAGGTCGTCGGAATCGATCAGCTGGTTGATTTGCTTGACCGTGTAGTTCTTGGAGTTGATCCAGTCTTTGTAGCCCTCCAGCAGGTGAGGTTTAAAGAAATCGGCCATGTCCAGTCCCAGCTGTTCCCCTTCGTTCACGCCCTGGACAATCATGGGAATGGCGCAGGGAATGCCGGTCTTACCTATCTCCATGGAAACGTCAAAGGTGGCGGCCAATTCGTAGGGGCCTCCTCCGCAGTACGTCATTTGGATGGGAAAGAAACTGGAGTATTCATCCTGGATCATATCCATGACGGCCATGGTGGTGGAACCGCCCTGGGAATAGCCGACGAGGATGATTTTGTCGCTCTCGGGTGCTCGGCCGATGCGTTTGAGGTAAGGTTTGACGGCCAATCCCATTTCCACCACGCTGCGGGCGGTGCTTTCCGTATGCATATACGGGTGGATGCGGTCGGCGGTAATGCCATAGCCGATGTAGTCGGCAACGGCGACGGCATAGCCTTTCGTAGCCAACAGGGCCTCCAGCGGGAAGGTCTCCGAGGGGGATTCAAAATTGGCGCCTATGGTGTAGTGGCTCACCAGGATGAGGTTCTTGATGGGGCCTTCTTCCGGCAAAATCAGCTTTCCGGAAAGCTTGATCTGGGAGCCGTCTAAATCGTGACCATTGTATATGCCGGCAATGTGGATGAGTCTGTTGCAGTTTATCACGCCCAGCATATCCCGTACCAGCGCAATGGCCTGGGTGCTGGCCACTTTGGTTTCGGACTCCATGCCGGTTTCTCCCATCGTGGCCACTTTGGGATTCATGGTGCCGTCTTCCAGGAAGAACGCGTCGGTTTGAACGGATGTTGCCATAAAGCCTTGGAACTCAACGAGCTCCACTTCCGGGTGGCGGCAGGCCACCGCCAGCAGGCAAAGCAGCAGATAAAAAGTGATTCGTTTCATATTCTTACCAGGAATAGTTGAGGCTCACCGAAACCAGACGGGAGCCCAACATATAAATCTTGTTGGCATTGAGCAGGGAAATCATTCCGCCAAACTCAACGGACCCGCTCCAGTGACCCTTACCCACTTGGACGCCCAGCGGGGTGAGGTTGATCACGGGGGCCAATTCGCATTGCCTGGCATTGTCAAAGGCAACCAGGAGGCCGGTACCCGCCCCACCATATAATTGAACGTAGCGGGTGTTGAGGAAGGTAAGACGTACCGTGGGGAGGAAGCTAAGGTCGTAATTGCGGGAACGGACGGTGGCGCCGATAGGATTGCGTCGGGCGTCGCACGGTGTCTCGTTCCAGAAAATGCCTTCGATGTCGGTCTGGATGCCCACACTGACCACCTTGTTGAACCGGTACTGGTATTCAACAAAGAAATGGCCAGTGTAGCCATAGCGGTCCGTTCTTAAGAAATCATCGTTACGGGCGGCGCCTTCAAAGAATGCCAGGGTTTCGAAGAGCATGTCTCCCCAGCCCACGCGCCACTGGTGGTGCTTGATGGGAGGATTGGAAGCTTCTGCCTGGCACAGCAACACTGTGCCAAGCAGAAGGCTGAATATAAGTTTCCGAATCATTATTTAATGAAATCGTGGGAGGCGGTCATAGCCTTGGGATCCAGGGCCTCGTCCAGTTTCTCCTTGGTCATGAGGCCGTGCTCCAGCACCAGGTCGTACACGCTGCCACCGGTCTCCAGGGCTTCCTTGGCCACCTTGGTGGAGGCCTTGTAGCCAATGTACGGGTTAAGGGCGGTAACGATGCCGATGGAATTCTTAACCATCTTCTGGCAGTGCTCGGCGTTAACGGTGATGCCGTCCACGCAGAGGGTGCGGAGGGTGTTCATCACGTTGATGAGCCAGGTCTGGCTTTCCAGGATGCACTCTACAATCACGGGCTCCATTACGTTGAGCTGCAGCTGGCCGGCTTCGGCGGCGAAGCACACGGCGGTGTCGTTGCCGATGACTTTGAAGCAGACCTGGTTGGTGACCTCGGGAATGACGGGGTTCACCTTGCCGGGCATGATGGAGGAGCCGGGTGCCATGGCCGGGAGGTTGATCTCATGCAGGCCGCAGCGGGGACCGGAAGCCATGAGGCGGAGGTCGTTGCAGGTCTTGGAGAGCTTGACGGCCAGGCGTTTAAGGGCGGCGGAATAGCTCACATAAGCGCCGGTGTCGGGCGTGGCTTCCACCAGGTCGGGGGCCTTTTCAAAGGTGTCTCCGGTGAACTCGCTCATCTTCTTGGTGCAAAGTTCGGCAAAACCGGGAACTGCGTTAAGGCCGGTGCCGATGGCCGTTCCGCCCATATTGATTTCCTTGAGGAGGACGGCGTTGCGGTTCAGGTTGGCCAGCTCTTCTTCCAGGTTGTTGGCAAAGGCGTTGAATTCCTGGCCGGAGGTCATGGGAACGGCGTCCTGCAGCTGGGTGCGGCCCATCTTGATGATGTCCTTGAATTCCTCACCCTTGGCGCGGAAGGAGGCAATGAGGTCCTGGAGGGCTTTCTCCACGTGCTTGTTCATGCGAACGAAGGTATAGCGGAAGGCCGAAGGATAGGCGTCGTTGGTACTCTGGGCGCAGTTCACGTGGTCGTTGGGGGAGCAGAACTGGTATTCACCTTTCTTGTGTCCCATGATTTCCAGGGCGCGGTTGGCAATAACCTCGTTGGCGTTCATGTTCACGGAAGTGCCGGCGCCACCCTGCATCATATCTACGGGGAACTGGTCCCAAAGCTTTCCGGCCACAATCTCCTTGCAGGCCTCCACGATGGCGTCGCCTATCTTCTTGTCCAGCACACCCAGTTCTGTGTTGGCGGCTGCGGCGGCCATCTTGACATAGGCCATGGCAATGATGTACTCCGGATAGTCGCACATCCTGGTATTGGAAATCTTGTAATTGTTGATGGCCCGCTGGGTCTGGACTCCGTAGTAGGCATCAATGGGAACCTGAAGTTCTCCGATGAGGTCGCTCTCGACTCTGAATTTTTGTTCTGACATGATGATTGGTTAAGTAATGTGGCCCCTAAGGCCGGTTTTAGTGTCTTACAAAGTTACGGATTATTTTCCAATTTCCTTTTTTTGTTGGATCAGACTGTACAAATGTAGTAAAAAAATACTATCTTCGCTCTCCGAAAAAACCATCTATCTGACCATGAAAAAGACCTTCGTCCTTCTTGCCGCCTGCCTGGCCTTTCTGGCAGTCCCCGGGTGCAAAAACGCTCCCAAGAAAAACACCCTGACTTCTGAGCAGCAGAATGCCGTTGAGACCCAGTTGTCCCAAATGAGCATCCGGGAAAAAGTAGGACAGCTTTTCTGCGTGCGTCCGGAATCTCTGGACCCTGTTTTCCAGGCCTCGGGCGTGGGCATGCTGGCCTATCACATGCAGGCCGTGAACGAAGAGACCAAGGCTTTTTGCGAGAAGTATCCCGTGGGCGGTGTCACGCTCTTTTCCCATAACATCGACAATCCCGAGCAGCTCAAGGCTTTCACCCGGGATCTTCACGCCCTGGCCGGAGCCCCGCTGCTGAGTATCGACGAAGAAGGCGGCCGCGTGGCCCGCATCGGCAGCAATGAGAATTTCAATGTGCCCACCTATGCTTCCATGGCTGCCGTGGGCGCAACGGGTGACCCTGCGAAAGCCCTTGAGGCAGGCACCAACATCGGCACTTATCTTAAGGAATATGGCTTCGACGTTGATTTCGCCCCTGTGGCCGATGTCAACACCAATCCCCAGAACATCGTCATCGGAGACCGCGCCTTCTCCAGCAACCCCAAGACGGCGGCTCCCATGGTGGTGAATTTCATGGAAGGCCTTTGCAAGGAGGGAATCAGCGCCTGCATCAAGCATTTCCCCGGCCACGGAGACACCGTCGGTGACTCCCACAAAGAATATGTCCAGACGGAAAAGAACTGGGAGGAACTGCTGAACTGCGAAATGGTAACCTTCAAGGCCGCTATCAAGGCCGGTGCGCCCATGATTATGTCGGCCCACGTGGCCCTTCCCAATGTAACTGGCAACGACCTTCCCGCCACGCTTTCCTCCTTTATTCTTAAGGATAAGCTCAGAGGCGAACTGGGCTTCCAGGGCGTCATCATCACGGATGCCATGGGCATGAAGGCCATCAGCGACCGTTACACCAGCGGGGAATCGGCTGTGATGACCCTCAAGGCCGGGGCCGATATCGTCCTTATGCCGGAGAATCTGCCCGAGGCCTTCGATGCCGTGGTGGCCGCGGTGGAAGACGGCACGCTGCCCGAGGCCAGAATTGACGAAAGCGTCCGTCGTGTCCTGGCCCTCAAGCTCTCTTCCAGGGAAAACTAATTCTTCTTAGGTACGCGTTTGGAAATCCCCATGGCTCCCGTGGGGCAGACGAGTGTGCACAGGTGGCAACCTACGCACTTGTCGCCCAGGATGCGAGGCTTGCGGTCCTCAAACGCAATGGCCTGGTGACCACCGTCGTGGCAGGAGATGTAGCATCGGCCATTTCGCGGATGCGCAGCGGACGGTCGTAATGGATGCAGGCTTTCTGAGCCTCTTCCAGGTTCTCCCCCTCGAAGAGTCCCTTGGCGCGGGCGGGGTTTTCAAAACGGATGGCCCTGATGGCGTCTGCCACTTTCTTGCCGCACGGAGCGTCCTGACACATCAGGCATCTTTCCGCTTCTTGAAAGATGTTGATTTTTCCCATGGCGCTGTCAATTATTTCTTGTTCTTGTCCTTATTCTTGTCCTTGTTCTTATGGACCGCTCCGCCCGGGAGGACGGTGTGGAGCATACCCATGGTAAGGTTCTGGATAATGTAGGCCGGATAGGGGGTCATGGGGTCGCGTTCAAAAGAAACCTCCACTTTTTTGGGCTCTTTCCCGGGCCTGGACGGATTGGAGTTGGGTACTGCCAGATTGGCCAGGAAGGAGATAATGCCACTGTTCTTGGCCACTATCTTGTAAGGAGCCGTTTTGTCGTTCCAGGCGTGCAGGTTGAGGTTGTCGTACAGCATGCAGAATTCCTCTGTCATCTTGTACTTGTCTCCCTTGAAAGTGCAGTCTATCTTAAGGATATCGGCCTTGGCCGTGGCGCCGAACAGGGGCCGGATGAAGGAGTCCAGCCGGGCGGCGTCCAGGCCGCTGATCTTCATGGTGCCCTGGGTGCTTTCCTGCTTGTTGTTGCGGATGAGCAGGGAGAGGTCCAGGCGTCCGTGCTTGTCACTTCCGGATTTGATGCTCATCTTCATGAGGTTGTTCGGGGCATTGCTCACGGAGTTGATAGCCAGGCGGAGATTGTGCATGGAGAAGGTTCCGCGGTTGATATGCGTGGTCTCCCAGATGAAGGTAAGGGCCGTGCTCCGAGCCTGTATCCGCTTGATCAGCAAGGGCATGTCCAACGAGTTCAGTCCTTCCTGGAGGGTGGTGTATGGGACTGCCGGCGGGTAGCGGTCGTCCTGAAACAGGGTGATGTCCGGCCCGGCCAGATAGATGCTGTCAATCTCCACATTCTTATTCTGAGCCATCCGGGGGATGTTGATGGGGCTGGTGGTGAGGGTGTCAATCATGACATCGTACCACATGGCAGCCACTTTGCCCATCTTCTCTGCCACCTGTTCCTGGGATACGGTGTTGTAAAGGTGCAGGGCTTGCGTTTTGATAGGACCGGCATCCTTAGTGGCCAGGTGCGCCATCTGGATGCGGGATAAGCCTGTAGGATCGATATAATCCAGACTGTCCAGCGCAAAGTGGTAGCAGCTGTCGTTGTATTCCAGGCGGTTTTCTGCCAGCAGGAAGCCGAGATCCTGGACGGAACAGTTAATCCCCTGCGCAGAAACCTTCATGGGATTCTTCTGGTTATTCAGGCCGATTTTTCCCTTCTCCACCCGCAGTTCAGACAAGGAGACCTTCTTGAGGAAAGAGGCCTGGGGCGATGCTGCGGCGGTATCCTTCTTCTCCGGCGCCTTTCCCGTCAGGACCACCTGGATTTCGGGTTCGCGGATGACCAGGCGTTTGGCGCGGGCTTCCCCGTGAGTCAGGCTTTTCCAACTCAAACGCTCCAGTTTGATGGCCTCAATGCTCCCCTGAATACTGGGGCCGGCATTGGTGCTATCGGCGATGGCGATTTCCACATCCCGGAATTCCAGGTTGCCCAGGATGGGGGAGAAGCTCACTCCTTTGAAGTCAATCCGGGCGCCGGGAATATCGGCCAGGACCTTGTGAAGCTTCTTGGCCGCGACGCGGCTTGCCACTACGCCGCCAACGGCCACCACTGCCACGACAATGGCCAGCACGATAACGACTCTTTTGATAATCCTGTTGCGTTTGGTTGAATCGGAGGTATCCATAACAAATGGCTTTTAACGCAGTAAAGTTACAAAAAAAAATTATTTGCCTTGACCTGGGCACGAGAAAGCCCGGCCTTTGGTGGCCGGGCTGTTTGCAACCATATCTCGCTTTTGATTTTGAAGACGTGTTACTCGGGAATGTTGGATCTCTTCAGTTCATAGGTCTGTTTTTCCTCTTGGCGCAAATCGTCCAATGACAATTTGTCTCCGGCAATAACGCCGGAATAAGAGGGATTCATGCCCTCTGAAAACCTCAGATTGAAGGACTTCCCGGATAGCCATTCCACGTTATAACCACAACCCAATCCACAATGTCCGGCATATTCCGTAACCATGGCCTTCTGGCCGGAGTCTTCGAACGTGAGCGTGATAAAATGACCTGACCCCAGTTCGACACGCCAGTAAGAGTCATCATAAACGCTGCCCAGTTTTGAGCAGGAAGATGCCATAAAGCCCGCGAGAACCAGTATACCAATCAGTTTCACCAAGGTTTTCATATTATTCATCTTTTATTATGATAACACACGAATTCCCAAAATACGTCTTCAAATATAGCGTTTTTTGGACAATTCATCTCAATGGTATATCTTTATACCGACAAATCTGAAATTAAATGGTAGTTATACGAAGAACTGTTGCCTTACTGGCGGCATTGGTCGCACTGGTCGCTTGCGGAACGAACCCTGTTCAGGATGCCGCAGTCAGTGGCGTTGAGGTGGAGCTCCAAAACCCGATTATTTCCGGTTTCAGCCCGGATCCTTCTGTGGTGGCGGTAGGGGAGGATTATTATATCGTCAACTCTACGTTTCACTATTTCCCCGGTGTGCCGGTGTATCACAGCCGCGATTTGCAGAATTGGGAGCAGATAGGCAATGTGCTGGATTGTCCTTCCCAGCTTCCGCTGGTGGAGGCGAACGCATCACTGGGTATTTATGCGCCCACCATCCGCTATAACGACGGCACGTTCTACATGATTACCACCAACGTGGGAAACAAGGGAAACTTTATGGTGACCGCCACCAATCCGTCCGGTCCCTGGAGCGAACCCATCTGGCTGGAGCAGCAGGGAATTGACCCCTCGCTCTTTTTTGAGGATGGGAAGTGCTATATGGTTTCCAATCCGGATGCCACCATTACCTTATGTGAGATCGATCCGGTTACGGGAGCAACCCTGAGTCCAGGAAAAGCCCTCTGGAGAGGAACAGGTGGCCGATTCCCGGAAGGTCCGCACATCTATAAACACGACGGTTGGTATTATCTTCTCATCTCCGAAGGGGGTACGGAATTGGCGCATAAGCTCACCGTAGCCCGCAGCCGTAACATCTATGGCCCTTATGAAGCCAATCCGGTTAATCCCATCTTTACTCATTGCTCGCTGGCGGCCCAGGAGAGTAATATCCAAGGAACAGGGCACGGGGATCTTTTCCAGGCGGCCGATGGTTCCTGGTGGATTGTCTTCCTGGCTTATCGCCGCTATGGCGGGGACTTCCATCATTTGGGCCGGGAAACTTTCCTGGCTCCTGTCACCTGGGAAAAGGGTTGGCCGGTGGTGAACGGCGGGCAGCCTGTTGCAGAGACCATGAAAGTGCGTATGAGCGCTGTGCCGGAAGCCCCTCAGCCTGCTAAAATGCATTATGATTTTTCTATCATCGGCCCGGAGTGGATGCATATCCAGCATCCGGTAGAGGATAACTATACGGCCAAAGATGGAGTTCTCACCCTCACGGGCAATGGGGATGGCTTTGACTGGGGCAGCTGGCATCCCACCGCATTGCTTCGCCGGCAGAAGGCGCCTGAATGTCGTTTCGGCACGAAGGTTACCCTTCTGAACGAAGGCGAAGCCGGCCTGGCCATTTATCAAACCCACAACGGCCACTTGGAGTTTTTTGTCCGCCAGGAAGGAAAACGTTGCCAGGCCGTCCTCCGCATCAGGCTCCACAGCATCCTCCACGAGCAGTCCGTCGTGACGATTCCGTCCCCTTCGGCCCGCCTGGATGTCCTGGCCTACGGAGACCACTACGAGTTCCTGCTGGACGGACAGCCGTTTGCCGCCATGGACTCCAAGTTGCTGAGTACCGAGATGGCCGGCGGCTTTACTGGCGTCACCATCGGCCCCTATTGCCGTAGCGGAAAGGCTACCTTTCAGGGGTTTGATTATCAGGAGTAAAAAATGATGGATCCCGTTCAACTCTTTCCCGGTTTTATGCTCGCAGATCCGTCGTATGTGGTTACGGATCTTATGATCTGCGTCTTCTCCTTCTACGAGTGGGCTAAGCTCCGCCGGTTTTGGCATCGGCCCAGAATCGGATATCAACAGCTTTTCCTGGCCTATTTCCTGCTCATGGCCATTGCCACGCTTTCGGCAGCGCTGCTGAGCCACGGTTTTCGGCTGTACCTGACGGCCCCGGCGTTCAATTACCCCAGCTGGCTTCTGAACATCTGTTCCCTCTCCTGCTTTGCGCTGGCCGTCATCGAACGTTCCAATTACCTCAAGCCGCTCCGTCCCAGAAAATGGATGATTGGGATGGTGGTCCTGGTAACCCTGGGCATGATGGTCTGGACGGTCGTCAGCAACGACTTTCTGGCGATGGAAGCCCACATCGGCTTCTGCGTAGTGGTGATTAGCACACCGCTGCAGTTCCGTTTCATCCGCCGCAAAGAATGCCAGCTGCTTCTGGTCACCACCCTACTGCTGCTCCCGACTCCTTTTGTGAGCATCTTCAACTGGAGCCCGGCCCCCTGGTGTGACTTCTACGATGTGATCCACCTCCTCATCATCGGCGCCATGTACGCCTCCTACCGCTCCTGCCTTGCTCAGGAGTAGACGCTCCTCTTCTGCGGCGGCGATAATGCGCCCGGCGACATCGAAGGTAAGGCCAAGCTTCAGGAAACATTCAGGATGGGAAAACAGATTTAATTGTTTAGCATAATAGGATTTTATATGATTGTATTGATTATTGTTGCAGCTATTCTGCTGATAATGGGCATAGTCGTTTTAATCGGCAAGGGAGATAATCTGATTGCCGGATACAATACCGCATCCAAAGAAGAGAAGTCACAATACAATATCAAGCGCCTTCGTGGCTTGATAGGTGGACTGCTTATTTTACTGGCCCCAATGATGGTTCTTTTGCTTGGAGAAGAATCGATGACAGCGGGCTGGTCATTTGTAGCTTTTACCTTCGTTCTGTCTACTGTTGTGGTCATTCTTGCCAATACCTGGGCGAAGAATAAGAAAAAATAATGCTCCTACCGTCCCCTTGAATGGGACAGTAGGAACGTTAACTAGGCCGATGGATGCCCTTCACCCAGAGCACGAAAAAGCCCAGTCTTTCATGGCTGGGTGAATTTCGCGTGCGGGGTTGTTAACTTATATCGAACTTTTTGGGAAGATCTTGAAGCTGTCTATCTGTTTGGTTTACAGATAGCTAATATTTGATTTTAAAGTAGTCTAGCAAGGCTTTGTAGTTGTCCTGAGCCGTGAGGAAGGTGTCGGTTAAATAGCCGTTGATGTGCCCCCATTCCCGTAGACCGCGGTAGTAGAAGAGTTTCAGTTCTTCAGTAATAATGAAGGGGATGATTCCGTTTGAAAGACACTCTTTGAACATAATCAATCGGCCCACACGTCCATTCCCATCCTGAAATGGATGGATGGTCTCGAACTTCTGGTGCAGGTCTATGATATCTTCCAAAGACTTGGATGCCTTGGCATTATAATCTGCCAATAATGCCTTGATTCTGGTGTGCACCTGTTCGGGCGGACAGGTTTCCATTCCGCCCACCTCGTTGGGCAGTTTCTTGTATTCGCCCACGTTGAACCATGATTTCCTGCTGTCTGAGGTGCCGGATTTCAGTGTTCGATGAAGCTCTTTTATGAGCCCTTCGGACAGTCGCTCATCGGCCTTATCAATAATCAGGTCTATGCAACGGAAGTGGTTGGCGGTCTCAACAATGTCATCCACATTTATACTTTCGTCCGATATGCCGATAGTATTGGTCTCAAAGATATATCTCGTCTGTTCGTGAGTGAGCCTGCTTCCTTCGATATGGTTGGAATTGTAGGTGAGGTCTATCTGGGTACGATGGTATATGCCACCGCGAATCTGCCCCTCCTTCTCTTCCCGTAGTCTTTTCAGTAGCGGCGACACTTTGGCTTTCCCTTTTTTCGGCAAAGGGCAATTGGCAGGAATGCTCCAGGTTTTCCCCACCAGCACTGCTCCTTCCATCTTTCCTGCATTGCACCAGTTCCTCACCGTCCTTTCCGGCAGGCCGTACAACTCGGCATATTGGCTTACAGTAACGAACTCCATATCGGCAAAATATCACTTATTCTACCTACAAATATAGCAAAACTTGCCGATATCGGCAAGTTCTATCATAAAAAGTGTGGATTCTGCGGATGTGTGGAAAAGTGAAATCGAACGATTGGGGTTTGGGGATAGGGTAACGTAGGGGACTTTGTCCCTTCGCCCGCAAAAGGAAAAGCCGGCTCATGGCCGGCTTCCTGTGCGGGGTTGTTAACAAATTTCTAACCAATTTTGAAGACCTGATAGCGGTCTATCTGTTTGGAATTCAGATTCCTGCAATTGCTTCGCAACACGAAATCCTTTAACAATGGATATTAGCAATCGTTCGTGAACATATGGATGGATTGGATAATTCCATTTTCATCCACGATGACATAGGCCGCATCATCACTTCGTGTGGGTGAAAAATAGTAGACATTGGGATCCCTGTCACTTTGGCGGATGATCCATTCCCCCTTGCTCTTTTGGGGGTTGATTCTCTGACCTACCCTTAAACCACCTCTGAGGTAATCACTTCCAACCGAGAAACGGGGTGAGACGATATCATATGATCCCAGGCATCCATTAACAAAACTGATTTCATCACCGCTTTCCAGTTTCACGATGAATATATGCTCACCTGTGCAATCTCCCCAGTATTCATTATACTCCCTGACCGGCCCAAAAGTCCGTTCGATGCAGCCAATAGCATTATTCCGTCTCTCTTTGCTCATTGTAGGTCCATCATCTCTCCAATACTTCTCGGTATCCGGAAAGCCAGTACTAAATACCCTGGCGCCAAACGGAACCTGTCCGATGGCCTGCGCTTGCAGGGCAACGGGAATGAATAGAAGCAATAGTATGACCTTGAATCGTTTCATTTGCAGTCGGTT
>JAEEGL010781492.1_pt1 | contig 13470 bp, 15 predicted proteins | sample 9134231 | NCBI WGS metagenome assembly JAEEGL01 (sample SAMN16246548, study PRJNA631951) | gut metagenome | biome: gut microbiome; feature: rumen; material: fiber-attached | host: Bos | place: Iran: Karaj | collected 2018-10 | reverse complement strand
TTTCACTGGTCAAGTCTGCAGCAGAGGAGGATTGGGGATATGACCATCCGACTCTGGCTAATAAATGGATTCGTTAAATATATAGAAAAGAGGAAGAAATAATGGCAGTAGGACCTATTCTTATCATTACATGCGCAGCTTTTGTTCTGCTTTGGCTGGTTTTTGCATTGGTTTTTTATATCTTTAAGGGAATCGGGATGTATACCATCAGCCGGAGACGCCATCTTAGTGCCAGTGCGCTTGCCTGGATTCCATTCATTTCTATGTTTAAGCTTGGGCAGATTGCAGATGATGCAGTGCTCAAAAAACGTGGCAGGAGGAGCCATTACGTTGCGCTTTATCCAATCTTTCTAATAGCCGGCGGTGTTCTTTCCGGTGTTAGTACTTTTTTGAATCTGGTTGCGATCCGTTTCTCACCAGAACTGATCGATTCTATATACCGGGGAGACTTTGATATATTGCAGCGACATGCACAAGAGGCCGTCTCTGATCCTGTCTTTTATGTTGGGCTGGCGATTGCTGCGATCAGTTATATATTATTGGCAATTGCCACGGTTTTTCTCAATGTCAGTTTATTTCACATATATAAAAGCTGCTCCGGGAAATACATCGTGCTGTTTGTTTTGTCATTGGTATTTTCATTCCTTTATCCGATCTTTCTGTTTGCAGTCCGCAGAAATGACAGCCCGATCTGGTACAAGAGTGAACCAGTGCAGAGTGCAACGGATTATTACGGAACGGAAAATACATATTAAAGAGTGGTATAAATATGAAACGGATTATGCTGCGCTCCGTCTATGACGCATTTGATTATGTTATGGCACATTATGCGCCTGCAGGAATGGAGGAAATGGCCCAAAAACAGGATACCTATGTGGTGATCTCGATTCAGGATACACATACAGAGGGATTCGGTTTTGAATTTCGAACAAATAAATACTGCAAAGATGTCCTGACTCTTTATTTTGATGATATCGTGAAAGAAGTGGATGGTGCGGTTCTATTCAATCAGGAACATGCAGAGAAGATCATCGATTTCCTGCAGAAAAATAAGGCAGCAGAGACGCTGTTGGTGCACTGCTATGGAGGAGAGTCACGTTCCAGAGCGGTAGCTGCGTTTGCTACCAAAATGCTTGGAGCAGATAACTCTCGGTACTTTGAAACAGGGCATCCGAATCCTGTTGTATATGAAACCCTGGAAAAAGTTTGGAAGCAAAGGAAACAGTAGGGTTTGCTGAGGAAATGACAATGAAAAAAAGTATTATCACGATCTTGTTAGCGATGGGGATCATCGGAGCATTTGCTGGCTGCAAGCGAAATCCGGACCCGGAAAACGGCATGAGCGGATCTGATGGAGCAGGAATGAATGCGGAAGGTGATCAAAGCGGTGTAGATACGTTTTATTATGCTTATCACGGGTCGATAGGGGGTGACTCCTATTCTTATTCTATCAATGAGGAGGATGGGAAACATTTCTTCGTTTATGAGAGCATGTTATATCCGGATTACGGAGAACTGACCAGGGAAGTGGATGGCGCGTTTCTGGACCAGCTGACGCAGCTCTATCAGGACTGCCATCTGGCCGCATGGGACGGTTTTGACAAGACCAACGACCATGTATTGGATGGGGACGGCTTTTCCCTTTCCATCACGTTTCGAGATGGACGATCACTTTCTGCATACGGAAGCAACAGCACCCCGGAGGGCTATAAGGACTTTTGCGAAAAAATGGAAGCACTGTTTTCCCCTCTGAAGCAGGAAATGCTGGAAGAGAAAAGACAGGAGAAGATTGCAGAAGGCATATCGGGGAAACTAGAGTTTATGATGGTCAATTATATGCAAAGAGGGGCATCCGGAAGCGATAAATATGAGATCTTTATTACCATGCCTGGAGTCAGGGAGAAAAATTTTGACGTGCAGATATCCTCGGAGAGCGGGGAACTGCTTCCGGAAGGCACCTATCAGTATTATGAGGCTGTAGAAGCAGATAAGATCGATTTTGCCGGGATCCAGGCACTAATTGAGAAATATGATCTGATCACCTGGTACAATTATGATGAGACGGATGAAGATTATGCAAATAAAGAGTGGTTCCAGATGAGTTTTGGATTTGATGATGGGAAGACACTTAATGCAATGGGCACGAAACATCCGGAACACTATGAAGAGTTCCGTAAGGATTTTTTGGAACTGGTCATACAGATGTGTTCACAGATAGAGAACAAGTAGTAATCAAAAAAGGAAAGTCTTTCAGCAGACTTTCCTTTTTTAAAGAGAAGCCTCAAACGGGACTTGAACCTGCGACCCCTTCATTACGAGTGAAGTGCTCTACCGACTGAGCTATTGAGGCATATCACGCGTTTCCGCGGACTAAAATAAAATAGCACATCATACATGATTTTTCAATGAAAAAAAACTTCATACAAAAATCACAAAAAAGTGTTAGCACTCTCGCCGAAAGAGTGCTAATATAATAACAGAGAGTTTCCGTTTAAAAGAACGAAAACGTAAATGACGACAAAAAGGAGTGATCGACATGAGCAAAGAAAAGGGAAGCTTATCGATAAACAGTGAAAACATATTCCCTATTATTAAAAAGTGGCTGTATTCGGATCATGATATCTTCCTGCGGGAGCTGGTCTCTAACGGCTGTGATGCCATTACCAAGCTTAGGAAGCTGGAGATCATGGGAGAATATCAGTTCCCGGAAGGAAATCATTTTTCTATTCAGGTCATTGCCAATCCGACCAAAAAGACCTTAAAGGTGATTGATAACGGTATTGGTATGACAGCAGATGAGGTCCGGGAATATATCAACCAGATCGCATTCAGCGGAGCTACAGACTTTCTGGAGAAATATAAAGATAAGGCAAATGAAGACCAGATCATCGGGCATTTCGGACTGGGCTTTTATTCTGCTTTCATGGTAGCAGATAAGGTGACCATTGAGACACTTTCCTATCAGGAAGGTGCAAAAGCTGTTTATTGGGAATGCGATGGTGGCACCGAATTTGAAATGAGCGATTCTGACAAAACGACAGTTGGTACGGAAGTGACATTGTACCTGAACGAGGACTGCTATGAGTTCAGTAATGAGTACCGTGTAAAAGAAGTACTGAATAAGTACTGTTCCTTTATGCCGGAGGAAATCTACTTTGTCAATACAGATGCTGTCGGAAAAGAAACCGAAGGAGAAGAGGAGCCGAAACCGGTTAACGAGACCCATCCGCTTTGGACAAAGCATCCGAATGCATGCAAAAAAGAAGATTATATTGATTTTTACCGGAAAGTATTTAACGACTATAAAGAGCCATTGTTCTGGATCCATCTGAACATGGATTATCCGTTTAATCTGAAGGGCATCCTTTATTTTCCGAAGATTACAAATCAATATGAGAGCATAGAAGGAACGATCAAACTATATAACAATCAGGTATTTATCGCAGATAACATCAAAGAGGTGATCCCGGAATTCCTGCTGCTTTTAAAAGGTGTGATCGACTGTCCGGATCTTCCGTTGAACGTTTCCAGAAGTGCACTGCAGAATGACGGGTTTGTCAGCAAGATCTCTGATTATATTACCAAAAAAGTAGCGGATAAGCTTTCTGGTATGTATAAGACTGATAAGGAAGAATATGAAAAATACTGGAATGATATTTCTCCGTTTATTAAGTTTGGCTGCTTGCGGGACGAAAAATTTGCAGAGAAAATGAATGATTATGTACTGTTCCAAAACCTCAGCGGAAAATATCTGACATTTAAGGAGTGTCTGGAGGAGAATAAGGAGAAACATGAAAATACCATCTTTTACGTTTCCGACAGACGCCAGCAGGGGCAGTATATTGACATGTTCAAAAAAGCAAAACTGGATGCAGTCTATCTGGAACATGTGATCGATACCAGTTACATTTCTCAGCTGGAGATGAAGAATGAGGGCGTACAGTTCCTGCGGATCGATACAGATCTGGATCGTGTGTTCCGTAAACGCACCTCGAAAAAAGATCAGGCAGAACTGGATGAAAAAGCCGGAAAACTGCAGGAACGCTTAAGAAAACTGACTGGCAAGGAGAAACTGGAAGTATCTCTGCAGAATCTGAAAAATGCAGACGTATCCTCCATGCTCACTGTTTCTGAGGAAAGCAAGCGAATGGAAGACATGATGATACAGATGGGCATGATGGGTATGGACAATACAGAATTTGAACAAATGCGCACCCCGGGAACCCTGGTGTTGAATAACAATAACGAACTGGTTCAGTATGTCCTTTCTCACACAGAGGATGATGCAGAAAACGCGGATATGGTACTGGAGCAGCTCTATGATTTGGCAAAACTGGGTAATGAACCGCTGACGCCGGAGGAGATGTCGAAATTCATTGCACGCAGTAATCGTATAATGGTATTATTGACGAAGTAAAAAAAGATAGGAGAATCACTATGGCAGACGAGAAAGATTTCAGAGAACAGGAAGGCTGCAGCGAAGAAGCTTGTGCTGGTTGTGAGCATGCAGACTCTTGTCCAAGTAAAAATGGACCGGAGAGCTTTTTAGAAGAGCAGAATCGTTTCAGCAATATTAAAAAGGTAATCGGTGTGGTCAGCGGAAAAGGCGGTGTTGGAAAATCCTTTGTGACCGGCAGCCTTGCAGTAGAACTGGCCAAAAAAGGATATAAAGTCGGCATCCTGGATGCAGATATTACCGGTCCTTCCATTCAGAAGATGTTTGGTATTAAAGGGCATGCAGAGGGCAGCGAAGATGGGATCTTCCCGCGCGAGACAGCCAGCGGGATCCGCATCATCAGCGTCAATATGCTTTTGGAAGATGAGGAAACCCCGGTTATTTGGAGAGGTCCGGTGCTGGCAGGAGTTGTAAAGCAATTCTGGACGGATGTCATCTGGGGAGAATTGGACTATCTTCTGGTCGATCTTCCTCCGGGAACCGGTGATGTGCCACTGACCGTATTCCAGTCCATTCCTCTGGATGGAATTGTAATCGTCACCAGTCCGCAGAGCCTTGTCACGATGATCGTGAAAAAGGCATACAACATGGCAACTGCTATGAACATTCCGGTGCTTGGAATCGTTGAGAATTATAGCTATATAGAGTGTCCGGACTGTGGAAAGAAGATCCATGTCTTTGGCGAGAGCCATATTGAAGACATTGCTTCTGCGCTTGGACTCCCGGTACTTGGAAAGATGCCGATCATTCCGGAGCAGGCTGCTTTATCCGATGCAGGCCGCTTTGAAGAGGTGGATAACCAGGCAATCGGAGAAGCTGTACGCGTGATCTCTGAGCTTTAAAAATAACACATGAGGTATATGAAAAAAGCCGTACTAATCATCTTTTTATCCATATGCACTGCTTTATGCCTGTGCAGCTGTGAGTCTGCCCCGAAAACGTCAAAAAAGAACTATGTGACGATCGGCCGTATCTGCCCGATGACGGGAGAATATGCAGAATATGCAGAGGGAACGTTGGAGACGGAAAAGGCCGCAGTTGAGGAACTGAACCAGAGCGGGGGCATTTTTATCGATGCCCTGGAGAAAAAACTGATGGTCCGTTATCTCCTGCGTGATTCCGGATCGACAGAAAGAGGTGCCAAGGAAGCAGCGCTGCAGCTGATCGAAGAAGAAAACGTAGACGTGATCATTGTCTCTCATTCAGACAGTACAGTTCTTCCAGTTGCAGCAATCTGTGAAGAAAAACAGGTACCTTGTTTCTGCGTAGATGCAGATGAAACCCTTTGGGAAGCACAGGGAAAACATACATATTCTTTTCTCGTTTCGGCAGGAACCCAGGAGCGGCTGGATGCTTTCCTTCCGATCTGGCAGGAAAAAGGGATCACATCTTTAGTGATCCTTACAGATCAGGATTCTTCGGAAAATTCCTTTACGGGGAAAGCAGTCAAATACTGTGCTGAAAACCGGATCACGGCAAAAGAGGTCCAGCTCTCAGATGATTATGTAAAAGCACTGCGAGATGCAAAAGCGGATGCACTTTTATGTGTTCTGGATACAGATGATTATCTGAATGCAAAGCGGATGATCCATGATGCCGGATTGGAAATGAAATCCAGTATGCTGGTGAACGAACATCTTTACTATGATGCACTGGAAAAAGATCCTCTCAGCAGTGCATTCGATCAGACTTATACAGCAGAAGCCTGGGCACCTTCCTTTTCTTTTACCTCTTCTCTGACAAAGCAGGATGGAAAAGATCTGGCAGGCTGGTGGAATAGCGAATATATTACACCTTGTCCGGAATCTTTGGGATACAAACATGGTATCGTGGAAGTAACGGTAGAGACCTTGAAAAGGGCTATGGCGGTGGATGCAGATTCCATTGTCAAGGCGGCAGAAGAACTGAATCTGGATACGGTCCTGGGAACCGTCCACTTTGATCAGGATCATTTTGCTGCAGTCTCCTGCGTAGCGTCACAATGGATTTATGAACCGCATTCCGTCGATAAAAGCAAATGGAGTCAAATACTGGCAATAGAAGATACAGATAATTAAAGGAGAATGACATGAACAAAACGTATAAAATGACAATTGCAGGATGTGAGCGTGCGCTCCCTATTTGCAAAGCTTCTGATACGCTGTCGATTGGTGCGTTTGTTATTTTTGGAGATGTGGAACTGACGGTGGCAGCAGCAGCGGCACTTCTTAAGATTGCTCCGGAGTATGACTATATGGTAGCACCGGAGGCAAAAGCAATTCCGTTGATCCATGAAATGGCAAGACAGAGTGGACAGAATGAATACTTTCTGGTCCGGAAAGCACCGAAACTTTATATGAATGGCGTCTTTGAGACAACAGTGCAGTCCATTACTACAAAAGCAGAACAGAAGCTTTATATGGATGGTGCGGATGCAGAGAAGATGAAAGGAAAACGGATCCTGCTTCTGGATGATGTTATTTCTACCGGAGAATCTATTGCTGCTGTCGAAACATTAGTAAATCAGGCAGGAGGTATCGTTGTGGGCAGAATGGCCATCCTGGCAGAAGGAGATGCTGCTGATCGGGATGATATCCTGTTTCTGGAAAAACTTCCGCTTTTTGACGGAGAGGGAAATCCAATCGAATAATAATATTAACAGGAATGTAATATTCTCTTAATTGACACAGCCATTTTGGCTGTGTTAATTTTTGGCAGGGTTATTATTCTCGGATGTCCATTCGGATACCTTTATAGAATTATAAAAATATGTATATGGGACAAGTCATTGCAGGACGGTTTGAACTAGGCAGACCGTTTGAAAGCAGCACAGCTACAGAGGTATTTCTGGCCAGAGATCGAAAAAGGAATCAGCTGGTCATCGTGAAGGTCCTGAAGGATAAAAACAGTCAAGAAGCATTACTTTTGCAGGAACTGCATCATGAAGGGATCATCCACCCGCTTTGCAGGTTAATGGTCCCGGAAGGGATCTTGCTGGTCGAGGAATTCTTCCCAGGCGTTAGTCTGCGGCAGCATGTAAGAAAACAAAGCCGCCTGTTGGCAGAGGAGACACTGCAGATTGCTTTGCAGATTGGAGGCGCTTTATGTTATCTGCATGAGCAGAAGCCGCCAATCATTTACCGGGACCTGAAACCGGATAATATTCTGATCGGGAAGGACAGAGCTGTAAAGCTGATCGATTTCAGCGCAGCAAAACGTTATGTTCTCCGGGAGGATCAGGATGCGGTCTGTCTGGGCACGATTGGTTATGCAGCACCGGAACAATATGAGGACAGCCACAGCCAAAGTGATACCCGGACAGACATTTACGGGTTTGGGTCAATTTTGTATTTCATGCTGACAGGGCGTGATCCGGATGGCAAAGAAAAAACATTTCAGCATATACGTTTTCTTAGACCGGATATATCCGATCCTCTTTATCAAATCCTGATCCGATGTACAAAAACAGATCCGGAAGAGCGTTATAATGGGGCAGAGGGGCTGCTGTATGATCTGACCCGCTGTTACGGACAATAAAAAAAGCTGCCCCTAAGGGCAGCTTTCAATTATTACTTTTATTGGTAGCTTCGTGCAAAGGCAGGGGCTACTGTATAGTAGATTCCCAGATTGGAAGCTACGTTCCAGGTGATAAAGCCTCCATCGCCGATCCCAGCATCCCAGAGGGCCTGAATCTGGTCTTCCAGGAAAGGAGAGGTCACCGGAATCTCCGGCTCCCAGTAAGGAACCGAATAGCAGGTGAGCCAGGTTCGCGGCCGTGCCGGATTCGGCGTCCACTGCTGCGAATCATAAGCGCCTCTTGCCCAGTTGTACATGGTAGAATAGCCGTCTGTCCAGGTATAGGCTTCCCGCCCAAAATGATCGATATACGGCATGGAACTGACAGCATCAACTACGTTAGAAATTGCAGGCCAGTATTGTCCATAAGCAGTTACATAACCGTCAGAACACTCACCAAAAACGTCAACCGAGAAATAAGCTCCTGCCTGATGGATCGAATCTGCAGCGTAACGGCAGAAATTCTGGACCGCCTGTGCTTTTTCTTCTCCATAGGTATTCCTGAAGTCCGCTGCTCCGGAATCCGAGAGACCATAAGCGTTTTCAGGGAACCGGACATAGTCAAACTGGATCTCGTCAAAGCCCATTTCCTGTACCGCGGAGATTGCCAGTTTCACATTATATTCCCATGCTTTTCGGGAATAAGCGGACGGCCAGCCGGCATTCTCGCCATACTCCAGAATACATTCACCTGGATTGTCATCTGCAAAGAAACTGTCATTAAAGACTACGATACGGCCGATCGTCCAGAGGCCGGCATCTTTTGCTTTTTGAACGCCTGCTTTGTAGTCAGCGTTGTTATGATAAGCAGTTTCATAAGAAGAAGGAGTATAGCTGTTTGCAATTTCTGCATGGTATGCCAGAGCCCCGTCTTTGATATCGATAACCACAGCATTAGCGTTTGCTTCTCTGCAGCAGTCAATATAATCATCCATCGCATCGATGCATCCTGCATTCAGGTAATAAGCACGGCATTCAGACGGCATCACACTGGATGAGTTGACGACTTTATCATAATAGAAGTAATCCAGGTTTCCCGGATCGCCGCCATACAGATCCAGACCGTCGTAGATCTTGTCTTTATTTAATTCATAGTATTCCTGGTTAACTGCATTTGCATCTTCCTGTGTATCTACCAGGTATTTTGCATAGACCCAGCCTTCGGTACCATCATCCGCAGTTACCTGATACATGTTGACCAGTCCATCGGAAGAAAGAGAGTCAAAACCAGTAATGGATACGTGAGAACCCTTCCAGATGAAGCCCTTGATCGTACAGTCATCCACACCGGCAACAGGAGTGACCGATGTACGGACATATTTGTCTTTTTCACGGACACACTCTTCCGGAGTCTCCACCAGATCGCTTTGGGCAAAGTAGATCGTTGGGTCATCTTTCTCCGCATCCTCTGCTTTCTTGAGCGGTTCGTAGTTGATCTCATCCTGCGTTACCGTTTTTCCTTTCAGGACGACTTTTGTTCCGCGGACTTCCTCGCCGGAAGGAACAAGATTGCCATCATCATCCTTTGTATAGGTAACGACCGTCGCAGAATCAGATGCCAGATACATTTCTTTTTCTGGTTCTTCTTCCTTGCTGCAGCCTGCCAGAATTAGCCCTGAAACAAGCATCAGACTGATTAACACAGATAGTATTTTTTTCATTATGATAATCCCCCTAAAGTGATAACCCTATTTAAGCATTTATTATTTTGAACGTCAACGAGAAAAGACTGTCAAGTAAAAATACTTGACACATCGTGCTAATAATAGTAAGATAACCGGGCGTGCAGAGGGAGCCTATGGAAGAATTTGTAAAAAGATCATTATTATTTGATTTTTACGGAGATCTGCTGACGGAACATCAGAAGGAGATCTACGGCGCATATGTTATGGATAATCTCTCTTATGCGGAAATCGCGCAGGAGTATGATATCAGTCGGCAGGGTGTGCATGACCTGGTCCGCAGAGTAGAGGGGATCCTGGAGGAATATGAAAAAAAGCTGCAGCTGGTGGAAAAGTTTCAGGAAGTGAAACAAAAGGTAAAAGAGATTGAAGACTGCAGAAGTCTGCAGGAGGCAAAACAGGCAGCAGAGAATATTTTAGAACTATTATAATATGGCATTTGAAAACTTATCGGATAAATTACAGAACGTTTTTAAGAAACTGCGCGGAAAAGGAATCCTGACCGAAGCCGATGTTGATGTGGCATTAAAAGAAGTCCGGATGGCCCTTCTGGAAGCAGACGTGAACTTTAAGATTGTGAAGCAGTTTAATGCTGCTGTGAAAGAGCGTGCCATCGGCGAAGACGTCATGAAAAGCCTGACGCCGGGACAGATGGTGATCAAGATCGTCAACGAAGAACTGGTCAGCCTGATGGGCGGTGAAGCAGTCGAGCTGGAACTTCTTCCGGGCATGGCTAAAACGATCATCATGATGGTAGGTCTGCAGGGTTCCGGTAAAACCACCACAGCCGCCAAGCTGGCAGGAAAATTAAAAGAACAGGGGAAACGCCCTCTTCTGGTTGCCTGCGATATTTACCGTCCGGCAGCAATCGAACAGCTCCGGATCAATGCGGAAAAAGTTGGCGTTCCGCTGTTTGAGATGGGAACCGGCAATAAAGCTTCTGCAATCGCGCAGGCTGCAATTCAGTATGCGACAGACAATAATAAGAATGTGATCATTATCGATACCGCAGGACGTCTGCAGATCGATGAAGATATGATGCAGGAACTGGAAGACATTAAGAAAACGGTTGATGTGACCAGAACACTGCTGGTCGTAGATGCCATGACCGGCCAGGATGCAGTCAACATCGCACAGGGATTTGCAGACCGGATCGGGATCGATGGAGTGATCCTGACAAAACTGGATGGTGATGCCAGAGGCGGTGCAGCTCTCTCCGTAAGAGCAGTGACCGGCGTTCCGATCATCTATGCCGGTATGGGCGAAAAACTCACCGATCTGGAACAGTTTTATCCGGACCGTATGGCCAGCCGTATTCTTGGAATGGGCGATGTGCTGTCTCTGATCGAAAAGGCAGAAGCAGCAGTGGATGAAGAAGAAGCCCGTGATATGGCCGAGCGTCTGAAAAAGAATGAGATCAACTTTGAAGATTATCTGGTCTCAATGAAACAGATGAAACAGATGGGAGGCCTGGCTGAAGTATTGAAAATGATGCCGGGATTCAGCAGCAGCTCATTGATGATCGACGATACAAAACTTGCCCGGATGGAAGCAATTATTTCTTCTATGACGATCAAAGAAAGACGTAATCCGAAGATCCTGAATGTCTCCCGCAAGAATCGTATTGCAAAAGGTGCCGGCGTTGACATTATGGAAGTGAACCGGATGGTGAAACAGTTTGAACAGTCCAAGAAAGCCATCAAGCAGATGGGAGGCATAGGCGGCCTGATGGGCGGCAAACGAGGAAAGGGCATGATGGGCATGCTCGGTAAACGAGGAATGAAAGGGTTATTTTAATAAACAACTTTCACATAAATAAAAAACAGCGGAACACCGCGGAAAGAGGACACAAAATGGCAGTAAAAATCAGATTAACCAGAATGGGAAAGAAGAAAGCACCTTTCTACAGAATCATCGTTGCTGATGGAAGAGCTCCACGTGACGGAAGATTTATTGAGACGATCGGAACATATGATCCGAACCAGGAGCCAAGTGCTGTAAAAATCGACAAAGAAGCAGCAGAAAAATGGCTGAAAAATGGCGCACAGCCGACAGAAGTCGTCGCCAAATTACTGAAGGCAGAGGGCATTATCAAATAAGTGAGGTGACGGAATGAAAGAGTTAGTAGAAGTCATTGCCAAAGCTCTTGTCGATTCACCGGATGAAGTTGTCGTTACCGAAAGAAAAGAAGACGACGGAACGATCGTTATTGAACTGCGTGTTGCAAAAGACGATATGGGAAAAGTAATTGGCAAAAAGGGCCGTATAGCAAAATCCATACGGGCCGTTGTGAAGACCGCTGCCATGAAGCAGAATCTCAAGACGGTAGTGGATATTGTGGAATAACCATTTATGGAACAATTTTTACGGATCGGTGTTATCACCTCTACACATGGAATAAAGGGCGAAGTCAAAGTCTTTCCGACGACTGACTCGCCCAAGCGGTTCCGTGAGGTCAAAGATGTCGTGATCAAGACCGAAACAAAAGAAATCCGGACAGAAGTAGCAGGGGCCAGGTTTTTCAAAAATCTGGCTATTGTTCAATTTACCTGTTTTTCCAGTCCGGAGGAGGCTGCCAAATATACGGGAGCAGAGATCTATATCGACCGCAAGGATGGCCAGCCATTAGAAGAAGGAGAATACTATATCGCGGACCTGATCGGGTGTATTGTGAAAGATGAGGATGGAAACCAACTGGGGACTGTCCGGGATGTGCTGCAGACGGGGGCGAATGATGTATATGTGGTAGGATGCGGTGTACCGGATGCAAAAGGAATGCGGGAGAAAGAGATCCTGCTTCCGGTGATCAAGGACTGCATCAAACAGGTGGACATAGAAAAAGGAGAGATTCTGGTCCACATTCTGCCAGGGTTATTGGATTAATGCATTTTCATATTCTGACCTTATTTCCGGAAATGATTTCTTCCGGTTTAAATACCAGTATTATAGGACGGGCACAGGAAGCCGGTCTGATTTCTGTTAATATCATTAATATTCGTGATTATACATTGGAAAAACACGGTCATGTAGACGATGCCCCTTACGGAGGAGGCGCGGGCATGGTCATGCAGTGCCAGCCAATTTATGATGCTTATATTGATGTCATGGGGACTTTGGCAGCAGGAAAAGTCAACGCTTTTGCAAAAGCAAATGGATTGACCTTTGAAGAAGCGCTTTTGGATCCTGCTTTTCAGGCGATGAGTTTTCAAAAGCCTAAGGTGATCTATACCTCTCCTGCCGGAAAAGTCTTTCATCAGCAGATGGCAAAAGATCTGGCAAAAGAAGAAGATCTGATCATTTTATGCGGCCATTATGAAGGTGTGGATGAAAGGGTGCTGGAAATCATGGAGGCAGAGCCGGTGTCTATCGGAGATTATGTTCTGACAGGAGGAGAACTTCCTGCTATGGTCATGGTGGATGCCATCAGCCGCATGATCCCGGATGTACTGACAAACGCAGATTCAAAAGAGGAAGAAAGTTTTTCCAGTGTGCGTCCGAAAGAGGAATTTACCCGTAAGGCAAGAAAAGAAGTATATGGAGATTTGATCAATCCGGATGCGAAGGAAGAAATAACATTGTTGGAATATCCGCAGTATACCCGTCCGGAAGTTTTTATGGGCAGAAAGGTGCCGGAAGTGCTTTTGTCCGGTGATCATGCCAAAATAGAGCAATGGAGAAGGAAACAATCACTGGAGCGGACAAAGAAGATTCGTCCGGATCTGTTAGATTAGAAGGAGACAAAAATGAAAACAGCTGAAAGATTTTTGAAATACGTCA
>JAEEGL010264313.1_pt1 | contig 13470 bp, 8 predicted proteins | sample 9134231 | NCBI WGS metagenome assembly JAEEGL01 (sample SAMN16246548, study PRJNA631951) | gut metagenome | biome: gut microbiome; feature: rumen; material: fiber-attached | host: Bos | place: Iran: Karaj | collected 2018-10 | reverse complement strand
AATTGAGGCTTTATTTTTATCTTTTTTAAAAGTTTTGGTTTTCCTCTTCTCATTTTTTAATTTTTATTTAAAAATTTTATTTTTTTATTTTATTTTTTTATTTTATTTTTTATTTATATTAATTAATAAATATGTTAAATTATTACTTTTATAAATTAATAATGTCTAAATTATATAATAAAAATTATAATCCACAAGCAAATAAAATTAGGACAACACTTTTAATTTTGTCAAATGATGAAATATCTAAAACTAAAAAAAATAATCAACAATCAAATTTTTTATTAAATAGTAAAGAATTAGAGACATATGAAACCTCTTTTGAAAATTTTATTATTTTAGAACATGATAATATATCATGTCATGAAGCTAATAATAGTTTCAATGATAAAGATGTCATTAGTGATTTTTTGTTTCAATATAATCAAAAAGAAATATCACCAATTGAAATTAAACAAAAAAAAAAAGTTTTAACTAAGCATCCTGAAAAACTTTCTCCTAATAAATCGATAGATAGTAATGAAAATTTTATAAAAAAATCAAAGACAAAAAAAGAAGAAATTTATAATAATTATATATTTTTAAAACATTTATGTAATCATTTTAAAAGTACAATTAAAATAGAAAGTAAAAGAAGAAATAGTGTTATATTAAGAAGGGAAAAATATTTAAAATGTGAAAATACTAGTTTAATATCTACTTCAATGAAAAATAATGTTGGAAATAATAAGAAAGAGGAAATAAAAGAAAAAGACAATATAATAAATAAAGATAATGAAGTTATTTTTTTACATAAATTAGAAAGGAATAAAAAAAAAAGAAATTCTTTAATAAAGAAAAATTATGTTAAAAGATATACGTTAAATATTATCCATAATAAAAATGGATTGTTTTCATTTGGAAAAGAAAATGATTTGAACCTTGTATTTAACGGATAACATATTTTATATATAATAAATATTAAAAACTTAGATATCGTAATATAATTATTGAGTGTGTAATAAATTATGCACTATTTTTATGAAAAAATTTATATAGTTAATAGATAATAATATTTTTAAATATTTGAAATAATATTTGTTAAATTATTATTTTGACCATTTTAAAGTATGATAAAAAATTGAAATATTTTTATTTATTTGATATATAAAAAATTTCATATAAATATTATAATAATTAATAAATTAATGAAATAATTATCAATGATATATGTAATTTTTCTTTTAAAAATAGTTTTAAATTGGGAAGTATTATGTGACCATAGAGGAAGTTGTACAATAAATACAGAAAATAATAAAGATAATAATTTAGAAATTTCTCAAGGAATAATACCATTATATCCTGATAAAAAACAAATAAAAAAAAAATGGAATAAAACACATATTCCATTAACAATTTCAAGTCAAATTAATGGTATATCAAATTATGGTATTTTAAAAGGAGAAAAAGGATATGAATGTACTGGTGGATTATGGGAATGTCAAGATTCATGTTGCTTAGATGGATTTTGTGTTAATATTTTATATTTTTGTAAAAATAAAGTTGATAATATTGAATTGATTTACACTATTTGTGGTGGTTCTTTTGTATTTTTTGTTTGTTTTTATTGGATGAGTTTTTTTATTATTGGATGTCAATTTAATAAAAATTTAATTAGTGAAGAAAAAGAAGAACAAGGTTATGGGAAATATGATAATTTTAATTTGTTTAATTCACAAAATAATAATACAGAAAATGAAACTGAAGATATATTTTTCAAGAAGGATGAAAAAATTATTAAAAAAAGAAATCATCCTATTACTTTTTTAAAAGTTAATAAAGAAAATAAAGAATTTAATGAACATAATAATAATGATAAGATTACACAAATTGATGAAACTATTTCTAATGAAAGTATTTGAATTTTTTATTTTATTTTTATTTTTTTATTATTAATATTTATAATTAATTTACTTTTATTTTAATTTATATTTCACATTCGAAGAATTTTATATATTTTTATGAATAATTATTGTTGATTTACTGTTAATCATTTTTGGAAAAATATTATGCTTTATTTTATTATTTTTTTGGTTATCTAAATTTGTAAAAGGATTAAAAATTATTTGATTTTTATTTTGTTTATAAAGATTTATATATGTTTTATTTGAATAATTACTTATTATATTTGAATTATTTGATAAATTAATTAATGGGAATTTTGATTGACTCATCTTATTATTTGATATATCTATATCTTTTCTTAAATGGATTATTTGGCTATTTAAAAATTTTTTTTTTAAATTCTTTTTTTTATATTTTGATAATAAATTTTGGAATATTGAAATATTTTTATTTTTATTGTTTTTTATGTCTGGATAATATAATTTTAATTCAACCTTATTATCATTATTTATATTAGAACTATTTAATCTTCTAAAATTTTTTTGAATCAAATTACTATTTACTTGATCATAATTTTTTTTTTTAATTAATCTGTATTTATAGAAAAATAATATTCGTGAAAAATAAACTGATTTATCATCATTAATTAACTTATTTTTAGAACTAATATTTAAATTACATTGAATTTCTTTATTCTTTTTTTCATCCTCATTTTTCATTAAAAATAATTGCAGATTTGGAATATTATAATACTTTTTTTATGATAAATAAAAATTAATTAAAAATGAAGAATTTAAAATATTCATTCTTCAATAGCTTTTTAATATATTTATTCAAAATGAGAACAAAAAAGGAAAAAGAATTAAGTTTAAATAAAAAATACTTTTCAAAAAAAATATATAATTTTTTATCAAAAAATAAATTTATTTTGAAATGAATGAAATTGATGAATTAAAACAAATGTTTTTAAAAAATCAAGAACTCTTAAAAAATATAATAGATTCTAATTATAAATTAAGATATAACCTGTTCAAATTTCTAACTGAATTTTTTAATAATGATGATAATAAAGAATATTCCTTACAAAAAATATTTGATATATTTAAATCAAAAGAAAAAATAATTGTAGGATTTGAACAAAATTATAAAAAAATCCATGACTTTAAATTAAACTTTACTCATGAAAGATTATTAAATAAATCAGTTCAAGATTTTACAAAGTTGAATAATGAAAATATTCATTGTACATATATATCAGAAAAATCAACATTTATAAATGCATTTTTTAAAGGTTTTTTTAATATAGATAAAGATCAAACAATGAAAGATTTTTTAAAAGATGAAAATCAAAAAACAATGAGAAAAGTATTTAATTCATTTATTGAAGCTCCAGATATTTCTCATATTTTGAAAAGATTAGAAAACCCAATATTTACAAATACATTAACATTAGAAGATTTACTTAAAGATCTTAAATTTCAGAATATCAAAAATCGAATTATAAATTATAGTCATAATATTAATGAATGTTTTAAATGTTTATATATTAAAATTGAAAATGTTTGTCTTATAAATTTACAATTAAGTTATTCTAATAATACTTTAAAAGATTTTTCTTTAACTGTTGGTGGCTTAAAAGAACATTCTAATTTTCTAGTAAGTGGATTTGGGAAAAGAAATTATCCTAATTCCTTTAAGTCAAAAAAAATTCTATCAAAATCAAAAAGTAAAATTTTATTATTTAATAAAATTGAAACTTTATTTAAAGAGTTTTTTACAAACATTGTAAATAAATATAATAATAATCATTTATTTCGATGTATTATAATTTTAATCAAATATGCTTCAAAATATTCTAATTTATTTAAAAAAAAATGTGCTTATTGTGAAAAAATAATTAAATATAATTCATTTGATAATACATTATTTCCCCCATTTTTATATTTTTTAGAAAAAGAATCATTTTATCATGAGGATTGTTTAAATATATCAAGAAATCAATCTGCATAATAAAATTAAAACAATAATAAAATGTTTAAATTTAATAAATTATTTTAATAAAAGAAAAAAAAAAATGAAAAATATTTTTATTTTACTTTTTTTACTTAATACAATCCAATCTCAAAAAACATATATAAATGACCCATATATAAATTTAACATTTCCTGAAAAATCAAATGATTTTATATTATTAAAAATAATACCAAAATTAAACGATTCATCAACATATACAGAAGGATTATTTATAGATGAGGAATATGATCAATCCTCAAATTCAAATATAATATATTTATATGAATCAGGTGGTATATATAATTCATCACTTCAAAAATTTAAATATCCATCAATGGAACTAGTAAAATATTTAAATTTATCAGTAGAAAATGGATATCATTTTCAAATTAAATATAAAGAATATGGTACAGGTGAAATTTGGGCAACTGGATTAGCAAAATGTAATGATAAGTTATATTTAACAACAAGACATGAATTTTATGTTTATCAATATAATTATCAAACTTTAGAATTAATACAAACTTCTTTTAGAAATTATATGTCATATAATAATAATTTTCATTTATATTCATGGGGTTTGACTGAAAGTAATGAAACTAATATTCTTTTTGGTTCTGATGGAACTCAGAAAATTTATAGATTAAATTGTGATAATAATTTAACTACTATTTCTTTTAAGGAAGTTACATTTGAAGGTAAAATTGTTCCTGGTATTGGGGATATGGTTTTTGTTAATGGGTTTATTTATGCTAATGTTTATGGTCAAAGTAAAATTGCAAAAATTGATATTAATGATTTTACTATTGTTAAATATTTTGATTTGAGTAATTTAGTTGATTTTGAAATGAAAAAAGGATTTTTTACACAATTTGAATATGATAGAGGAAAAGTTTTAAATGGTATTGCATATGATAAATTAAAAAAGAATTTTTTAGTTACTGGAAAACAATGGGGGAATTTTTATATAATTAACTTTAATGAATAATTAAAAATAAAAAAAAAAATAAATTAAAATTTAAAAAAGAAGTAACAATAAAAATAAATCAAATATAGATAAAATAACAAATTGTAAAAAAAAAATGAAAACTCAAAAATCAACTAGAAAAAATGTATTTCTTCACTTAAGTGATTTAAAATCAGACTCATCATCAATAGATAGAAAAGGACAGTCAAAAATAAATGATAATGATGAAAAAGAAAATAAAATGTTAGATAAAAATTATTGGTATAGAGGAGAATTAATGCAATTAGTACCAGATGTATTAAAAGAATTAAGTGAAAATCAAGAAGTAGTAATAGAACAAAAAATAGAATTATTAGAAGTAATAACAGGATGTGAATCAGCAAATCGATACAATATATATTTATTAGATAAAGATAAAACAAAAAAATTTTTATTTAAATGTAAAGAACAATCAAATTGGTGTTGTAGAAATTGTTGTTTTTCAAATATGAGATCATTTGATTTGAAAATGGTACATATAATAAATTCAAATAAAAATACAAATTATAAAAAAACAATAGCAGAATTTAATAGAAATTTTAAATGTTCATGTTTATGTTGTCTCAGACCAAAAATGGAAGGATATATTTTTGGAGAAAGTGAAAATGGTATTAATAGAATTAAGAAATCAATTGGAAGTGTTATTGAACAATTTTCTTGTGGTCCTTTTTTATATGTTTATGGTTCAAATGATGAAATTAGATGGAAAATTTATGGAGAATATTGTCAATGTGGTTTTTGTTGTAAAGAGACTTCATTTGGAAAATGTTATGAAGTTGATTTTTGGATTTATGATGCTGGTTCTGATATGAAAATTAATAAACCTGTTGGAAATATTCATAAAGTTTTTAAAGGTTTAAGTGAATTAATGACTGATTCTGATGCTTTTATTTTAACTTTTCCTAAAAAAGCTACTCCTATTGAAAGACTTATGCTTGTTGGGGCTGTTACTTTAATTGATTATAGGTATTTTAAAAGTATGTCTTTTTGTGATTGTGGAAGTGTTATTTAGATTTTTTTTTTTTTTCTTATTTTTTCATATGATTTATTTTTGCTTTTTTTTTTTCTTTTGTTTTTTTATTTATTGTGATTTAATTTTAAAAAGGTTAAATAATATTATTTATAATTATAATTTTTTTTAATTCGATTAAATAAATTTTTTATTTTCCTATTAATTTCATTTGCTTATTTTTTTCATATTCTTCTTCATTAATATTAATTAAATCTTTATAAGAAAAATTCTTAAACTTATTAATTAATCTTAATAAAGCATTCATTTGAATTTGAATTTTTAATTCTCTTCCTTTTTTTGGAGTATACATATCAATATAATAATAACAAGTAGAAAGATAAAGAGGTTGTGTAAGAATAGCAATATAAGTTAAAATATCATCAAAATTATCATTACTATAACCATATAAAATTATTATATTATCAATAATTTCTTGTAATTTTTGAATTTCATTCAATTTTTTTCTTGGACAGGTTTCATTTATCATATTATTCATTATTTGAGTACATAAATAAATTGTTTTTTCATTAATTGAAGTATAATTTTTTATTATATTTTCTGGTTTAACCCATCCTAAACAAAAAATTATTCTATATAATGCAATATCATCACCCATTGGCATATCTGGATAAATTTTAGAATATAATTTCTGATGAATATAATTTTCTATTTCTTTTTTCATATCATTTAAATCATCTTTTGAATAATGATTAAATAAATTTAAATCATCAATATATTTATGAACAATTGATATTAATTCCATTATTGATTCAGGGATTCTTTTTTTTTTTCCAAAATCTAAAACTGCAACAGGTTCAAATTCTGAAAGATTTGGAAATAATTCAAATAATTGATTTAAATTTTCACATATAATAATTTTATTATTATCATTTTGATATTTATCTTCTTTTTTATCTTGATTTTCTTTATTGTACATTTCAAATTTAATTCCATTAAATTCATAACCATTATATAAAAAAATTACTTTAATTTTAATTTCTGCAGTTCTTACAAAATTTAAAATTTCAAATTTTTTTTCATTATTTTTTAATCTAATTAAATTATAATTGATAATGTTAATTGTTTTTGAAGTATTCACAACCTTAGAAAAAATAATATTTAAAGTATTATCTTTTTGTATTTCATTTAAAGTTTTTTGACATTCATTAATTAATAATTCATATAAAGGTAAAAAATCATTTTTTTGTAATTCTTTAGGTATATTATCAATATTTGACTCTAAATATAAACCAAACCATTGTAATGGAATTGTTTTTTCTTTTAATACATCACTAAATCCTTCTGAATAAATTAAATTATTTAATCCTTTTACAAAATTTTCATTTTTATTATATTGAAATGTTGCTTCCATTAATTCATTTAAATTTTTTATTATTGTATTTATTGAATATTTTACTCTTGTTAATTGGAATTGTTCATTATTTTCTGAGTCATCACCTACAAATGAGAATTTTTTATCTTTTTTATTTAAGAGTTTATCTTTCATTTGATTAGTGTAATTTATATGAGTTATATAAATAAATGTTTTTTGATTTTTATTTTCATCATTTGTGATTTTTTTTTTAAATGTATTATCATGAAATGTTAATTTTTTAAAAGTTTTATAAAATTTAGAATCTTTATCACCTAAAATTTCTATACCATGTTCTTGTAATAGTTTATAAAAAATTAAATATTCTTTCCAAGTTATACATATACTTTGATGTTCAATTCCTTCATTATTATGATAATTAAAGAATTCATAATTAATATTTCTTTCGATTAATTTCATTCTTTTTTTCTCTAAAAAATCTTTAATTACAGTTGGTAAATCTGTATTTGATAAGTTATCAAAAAAATAAAAAATAACAGGCATAATTTCACAAATATAACAATTAAATATAGTATAAATAGATTCATTTGATGAATTTGAATTGAATAATTTCCCTCTATATAAATTTAATAATATTTTTGATAATGTTGTTAATTTAAAATTTTTATTAGAATAATTTGATGATATTTTCATTATAATACCATTAAAATTGGGATTATATAATAATGGATAGAGTAATGTTTTAAAAAAAAATTCTCCTAAAAATGCATTTTTTTGAATTTTTGTTATATTAGGAAATTTTAATACCAATAATCTATCTATTATTGCACTTATACATTTAATAAAATATGGAATTGATGGAATATTATCAATTAATACATAAATGAATTTATCTATTAATTGTTTCATCTTTTCAAAATTATATTTAAATAAAATTAATATTTTATCAAGAATATTTTTACTATGCACAGTTTTAGATAATTTTGAAAGTAAATTTTCATTTGTAAAAATATCATTATTGTTTTCTTTTTTTATTATTTGAATTTGATTTAAAAGAAATTCTTCCATTTGTTTTGTTTCTGCTTTAAAAAGTTTAGATGTTAATTCTTCTTTATTTAATTGTTTTGAATATTCTTTATCCACTAATTTTTCATCAATTGCTTGTAAAGTTGGATTATCTAATGCATTATTAATTGTATAATAACCACTTGATAAAAAATATTTTTCTAATTCATTATAATTTCTTATTCTATATTTTGGAATAGGAGATTTTGATTTTTTTGTTTTACCATGTAATATTTTATCTATAACTTCATTTTTTGTATTTTCATAAAAATTAATTTTTGATTTTAATATTTTTTCTTTTTCCTTTTCTTCATTTTCACTATTATTTTTATCTTTTTTTTTAGTTTCTTCAATTTCTTCATTGTTCTTATTATCATTTATAAATTCCATAAATTCTTCTTCACTATTTTTTTCAAATAAACTTTGATAACTTTGAAAAAGTTTTCCTTTTGTATTTTCTTTAATAATTTCAGAATTTACTTTTTTAATTTTTTCAAATAATTTAACCACTTTACTTTTAACAATATTTGAAGTAAGAAACTTTCTATAATCTTTAATATCATTAATTTTTTTAAATTGAGGTAAATTTTTATTATTTAAAATATAATCTTTAATTTTATAAATTTCCATTCCAATAAAAGGTTTATTAGTAGTTATATTTTCAATTTTTAAATCTTCCAAATCAAAAACTAATTTTTTAACAATACTTTCAAAATAAACTTTAACATCATCTCTTCTTAATAAACTCTTTAATAAAGAAGAAATAAAAGTATTACTCGAATCAAGAAATTGCATTGGTAAATTTGGATCAGTAATATCATCAATATTTCTTTCTAATAATAAATATATTAAAACTAATAAAGGTTCATTTAATGTAGTCGAACTAAAAACATCAACATAAAAAAAATGACATAAAAAATTTGCTAATTCATCATATGATGATTTATCACATTTATTTATTAATTTTAAAAGCATTTCATTATTATTTCTAAAATAAAAAAATAATTTTGTTAATGGATCTATACATTGTGGTAATTCTGATTGACAATCTTTACTTAATTCATATTTAATGTATTGTTTTCCATTTGGATTTAATTCTTTATTATTAAAATAAATTTCTTGGATTGATAATTTTTTTTTATAATATTCATATGTGTTTGATTCTATTTTTTGAAATAATTCTTCTTTGTTACTTTGAAATATTTCTCTTAATGCTATTTCTTCTTTTAATATCAGTTGGAGTTTATGTAAATGATTTAGGGAATTATTTATTTCATTGCTTGATAATTCATTTTCCATAATATATTATTTTTATTTATTTTTGAAATTAAAAACATTTTTAATTGTTTTATTATTAATATATATTGTTTATTTCTTTTATTTAATAGTTAAATTTTTATTTATTTATTTTTTTTAATAAATAAGAAATCCTAAAATTGGAAAATTTATATTAAAAAGTTAAAAAAAAATAGTTTATGAAAAATTTAAAATAATAGATTATAAAAAATAGAATTGATATAATATCTTATATTAAGATTTTATAGAGGTTTATACATTTTAGAAAATAAAACAAAGAAGAAATTGAGATTAATAGATTAATAAATGATTAAAATTTCTTTTTTTCAAATAAAAAATAAAACGATAATTTTAAAATAAGAAACAATAACAAAAACATATAAATAGTAAAAAATACAATTTATAAATATAAAAAATGTCAGATGATCAAAAATCAATAAAAATAGATCCAAAATCCGAAGACATATCAACATTTTCAAACTTTACTCAAATCCAACAACAAAAAGTAGAAATATTTGCATCATTAGACTTTTCAAAAAAGACATTAACAGGTTCAATAACAACAACATATAAATACATAGACAAAACATCAAAAGAATTAATTTTAGATTTAAAAGGTCCAAAAATAGAAAAAGTAGAATTAATAGAAAACGAAAAAATAACTCCATTACAATTTAGAATAGATTTAAACAACGAATTTAAAGATTCATTAGGAACACCATTAATAATAAAATTACCAGATTTCCAAAATGAAACCCCTGAATTATTAAAAATAAAAATCGATTACATAACAGATGAAAATTGTACAGGAATCCAATTTTTAGAAAAAGAACAAACATTCACAAAACAACATTACTTCATGTTTACTCAATGTGAAGCAATACAATGTAGAACATTATTCCCAATTCAAGATACACCATCATCAAAAATTTTAGTAGAAGCAACATTAGAAGTAGAAAAACCATATAAATTCTTATTTGGTGGTATAGAAATTGAATCATCATATAATGAAAAAACAAATAAAATAATAACAAAATATACACAAAAAATTCCAATTCCATCTTATTTAATTGCTTTAGCATGTGGTAATTTAGAATATAAAAAAATATCAGAGAGATGTGGTGTATATACAGAAATTGGTTTAGGTGATAAAGCAAAATATGAATTTGAAGATTCAGAAAAATTTATTGAAACAGCAGAAAATTATTTAGGTAGAAAATATGATTGGGAAATATATAATTTATTAGTTTTACCTTTTTCATTCCCTTATGGTGGTATGGAAAATCCAAATTTAACTTTTGTTACTCCTTCACTTTTAGCAGGTGATAAATCATTATCTAATGTAATAGCTCATGAAATATCTCATTCATGGACAGGGAATTTAGTAACGAATAAAAATTGGAAAAATTTTTGGGTTAATGAAGGATTTACTATATTTATGGAAAGAAAAATTGCAGAAATTTTATATGGTGATGATATGAAAAATTTAGAAAGTTTAGTTGGTTATGAAGGAGTATTAAAAGATATTGAAATGTTAGGTGAAGATTCTACTTATACTTGTTTAAATCCTGATATATATGGTGTTGATCCTGATGATGGTTTTACTACTGTACCTTATGAAAAAGGTTTTCAATTATTATTTTATTTAGAATCTTTAATTGGAAAAAATGACTTTCAGAATATTATGAAGAATTATATTGATAAATATAAATTTTTAAGTATTGATTATAATGGTTTTAAAAGTGTATATGAAGATTATGTTAAGAATAAAGTTAATAAAGGTGAGGAAATTTTAAAAGAAATTGATTGGGAAAAATGGATTAATAGTAAAGGGAAACCTTTTTATAAATTTAATTTTGAAAGTAAATTAGGTGATGATGCTGTTAAATTAGGAGATAAGTTTTTAAATGGTAATTGTAGTTCTGAGGATAAAAATGTATTTGTTAATTGGCATACTAATGTTAAAATGTATTTTTTGAAGTATTTAATTAAAAATATTGATAAAGTTAATAATGATGTTTATGATAAGTTAAGAGATGTTCTTGGATTTAAAAGTGAACATTATAATATGGAAATTTTGAATTTATGGTTTCAAATTTCTTTAAAAACTAAACATGATGATTTTATTGAGGATGTTAAAAAATTTTTATTGGAAATTGGAAGGTTAAAATTTGTTAGACCTGTTTATTTTAGTTGGTATGAATTACAACCTAAGGAATCTAAGGAGTTTTTTGAGAAAAATAAAATGGTTTATCATCCTTTTGCAAGAAGGATTCTTTCTATGAAATTGAAATAATTAAATTAATTGAAATATAATTAAGTTATTATTTAGAATTTTATTTTAAGAATTTTTTTTTGATATTTTTTTTTTTAATATTTAATTCTATGAAAAATACTTCATTTGATTTAAATATAAATTTAAATTTTTTTTTTACTCATTTTAATTTTAATTTTTCAGTTTCATAAAAAATGAAAATAAAATACTTTTTTTCATAAAATCAAGAATAAACAAAAAACAATTTCAAGATAAAATAAAATTTTTCATTTCAATTCAATGAAAAATAGATAAAAACATAACTAAAAAGAGATTAAAAAATACATTAATAACTCTTTAATAATACTTAATTTAAAAATCCAATATACAATTTAATTATTTTAAAAAAAATGAGTGCAACACAAGAACAAAGAGAATCATTAATACAAAGACAAAATCAAATAAGAACAATGAGTAGAAAATTAGATAAAAAAAAAACAAAATCTCCTGAATTAAATAAAATAATATCATTCATTCCAGATTCATATAAAAAATTTTTCATATATCGTCATTATTCATTTAATTCATATGTTAATTCATATGAATTTAGAAATAAAATAAAAACAGAAAAAGATAATTATGAAAAAATAAATCAACCAGAAAAAAATACAAAATATGAATTTTTAAATAAACAATATTACATAACTGGAACTTATCCAGATGTAGAAAAAAATTTAAAAAAAAGAGGTTGGACAAAAATGACTAGAGAAAAAAATCCAAATTTAACTTTTATTTGGACTTTAAGAACAGTTGATGTTAATTTTCCTTCTTTAAAAACACATCAAATTGCAAATCATTTCAAATTAAATGGTTCTTTAACAAGAAAAAGTGGATTATGTAAAAATATAAGAAATTTATATTTTAAAGGAATTGATCCAAATAATTTTTATCCTAGATGTTATGATTTATGTGATAAAAATGATTTAAATGATTTTTTTCAAGATTTTTTTTTTACTAAAGCATTAAGTATTCTTAAATTATTTTCATCAGATGATAATAATTCATATAATTTTCCTAATGAAGTTATTGAAAAAGCAATTGATATTGTACAAAAAAATTATAAGTTATTAACTTATAGTTATAGTGAAAAAGATCAAAATAATGCAATATATAAAATTATAGATGATAAAGAATGGGATATTATTTCAGGAGAAGATTCAATTCAAAATTATAGAAATTTAAGTAAGAATGAAAATGTTAAAAATAATTTAACTGAGAAAATATTATCATATTCAATTCAATCAAATAAACTTAAATTAAATCCTTTAAATACAATAAAAAAATTAAATACAATTCAAAATCAAACAAAAAAAATGATAATAGATTCAAATAATAATTCCATATTAAATAATGATAAAAATTACCAAATTGTAAAATCTTTATTACAAAAATTATCAAATAAATTACCACAATATAAATTAAATGGTACAAAAAATATTTGGGTATTAAAACCATCAACATTAAGTCGTGGTAGAGGAATTCAATGTGTAAATAATTTAAAATCAGTTTTTGATTGTTTAAATCAAGAAAATATAAATGGATTAGTT
>JAEEGL010090663.1_pt1 | contig 13470 bp, 15 predicted proteins | sample 9134231 | NCBI WGS metagenome assembly JAEEGL01 (sample SAMN16246548, study PRJNA631951) | gut metagenome | biome: gut microbiome; feature: rumen; material: fiber-attached | host: Bos | place: Iran: Karaj | collected 2018-10 | reverse complement strand
TCAAGTCTTTCAGTAGTATTCTTCTTATTCTTATATGTCTGATAATTTCTTCTCTTGCACTCTTCGCATGCGAGTGTGAGCTTATCTCTGACATCAGCCTTAGCCATATCTTTGCTCCTCCATTTTTTCTACACAATAAAAAAAGACCTTGCGGCTCTTTTTGCTCGACAATTGTATCACGGCCTGTAAACCTGTGTCAACGAGAAAAATATGCAGTCTTCTATACTTGTTTTATATCTCGATTTCAAGTTTATGCGTCCAATATTACTTTTCAAAACTAAGCCCTCTATAGCATCTCTACTAACACCTGAATCTTGTCGTTAATAAGCTGTGGGCCGGAGATATAACTTACATAAAGATAGAGCTCGGCTGGCGCAAAGCAATGGTCTTTAGCCATCTAACACTCTTCTAAAGTACCCCATGTAAATCAATAGAACAAACACAGATATGACGGTTAGCAATGTAAGGCTTACGATGATAATCATCGGCATGTAATCACCTGTTTTTCTTGAAATTACATAGCCACCCAAAATGACTAGGGATGTAATTATTATGCTTGCAACAAGACACTTCGCTATTGTCAAATATGGTATATGATCTGTAATCTTCCATGCCTGATTGATGTCAGTATCATCAATATTAACCTTCAGGTGTTCGTTATTTATAACTAGATAACCACTATATCTTCCGCTTACTCCCAGTGTATAAGAAGACTGCCAATCATCGTCAATAATAGTTGAAAAGTCCTCCATATCAAATACAATATCTGATTGCTGTACCCTATCAGCACAAAGATCAGATAAGAGCTGAGTCAATTCATCTTTAGTAAGTATATGTTGACCATCATCTGCATTCTCTTGAATGACGGATTCCTCTACAGTTACAGAATACATTCTTGTAAAATACAAATAATAATCACCACGAATGTCTGGATACGCACCATCAATTTCCTTAAAAACCACAGAATCTATATCCGTTTCAGAGAGTACAAATACAGGGTTAGAAAAGTGCACATAGACGTTTGGAGCTTTATAAGCATAAACCAACTGTGGAAATGTATATATCAGATTAAGTACAATGAAAAGGAGCACACAGTAAAGTACAACCAGGAAGCATGTTATTTTTTTATAGCGGTTATTATTCATACTAGTACTCCAATATACTTGTTATACTACATGACATCAGCCAACACCTCACTAGGAAGACCAGTTAATGCAATTATAGAAGCAGTTAAACCCCTAGTAGACTATTAGCTCTATGCTTAAAATATGTGCTCATCCCCTTCTGTCGCGGAGCTCCTTTTCGATGTCGTCGAGCGTGATGCCCATGTGCACCATGAGCACGAGGAGGTGATAGATAACGTCAGCTGTCTCCTCGATTACTTCCTGCTTGGAATCCTTGGCAGCAGCGATAGCTGTCTCTACTGCTTCCTCACCAAGCTTCTTCGCGATCTTCTCAGTACCAGCGTTAAGAAGATAGTTGGTGTAGGAGCCTTCCTGAGGATCCTTCTGTCTGTTAAGTACTACGTTGTAAAGCTCGCTTAAGATGTTCATATTTATACTCCTTCTTATTATTCCTTAATATCTGTGTCCCACTTCTCAAGATCCGTGTAGAAGCACGTGCGGTTACCGGTGTGACATGCGGCGCCGGTCTGCTCGATCTTATAAAGAAGCGTGTCCTTGTCACAGTCGATCATCGAAGATACTACCTTCTGGACGTGACCTGAAGTCTCACCCTTCTTCCAAAGAGTGTTTCTGGATCTTGAGTAATAGTGCATATAGCCTGTCTCACAAGTAAGACGGAATGCCTCGTAGTTCATGTAAGCCATCATGAGAACGTCGCAGGTTTTGGCATCCTGCGTAATAGCCGGGACCATGCCGTCGGAGTTCTTCTTCATGTGAGCCCACATATCCAAAGTTCTGGGGATGCGTCTTACGGGGATTCCTCTTCCCTCAAGATACTCCTTAAGATCGGAGATCTTGATCTCACCGAAGTGGAAAAGTGAAGCAGCAAGAACTGCATCAGCCTTGCCGTCTACGATGCCGTCGTAGAAATCTTCCATGGAGCCTGCTCCGCCTGATGCGATAACGGGAACCGATACTGCATCTGCGATCATGGCTGTAATTACATTATCGAAGCCTGACTTGGTGCCGTCCTTATCCATGGAAGTAAGAAGGATCTCGCCTGCACCCAATGAAACAACTTCCTTCGCCCACCACAGTGCATCGATGCCCGTGGGCTTCGTGCCGCCTGCGATAACAACTTCCCATCCTGAAGGGAACTTGTCCTCCTGACCTTCTCTTCTTTTTACATCAATAGCTACTACGATGCACTGCGCACCGAATATCTCTGAAGCCTTCTTAACGAATGAAGGGTCCTTAACTGCAGCGGAGTTCAAAGAAACCTTGTCAGCGCCTGCATTAAGGATGGCACGGATATCTTCAACTGTTCTGATACCGCCGCCGACTGTAAAAGGAATGAAGACCTCGTTAGCTACGCGCTCTACCATGTCGATAACTGTATCGCGCGCTTCAAGTGTTGCCGTGATATCTAGAAAGACGAGTTCGTCTGCGCCGGAGAGGTTATACTCCTTCGCACACTCGACAGGATCACCTGCGTCTCTTAATGAGACGAAGTTTACTCCCTTTACAACTCTGCCGTCTTTAACATCAAGACAGGGGATTATACGCTTTGTAAGCATGCCTTAAGGTCTACCTTTCCTTCGTATATGGCCTTGCCGACGATAACGCCTGCACAGCCACTCGTCTTAACATTCATAATATCTTCGTCAGATCCGATGCCGCCTGATGCGATTACATCAAGACCTGTCTTCTCTACCATCTGCTTTGTTGACTCTACTGCAGGACCTGTGAGCATACCGTCACGGGCGATGTCAGTAAATACTACAGTCTTCGCACCGATGGACTTCATGATAAGACCAAACTCTACGGCATCGATTCCGGAACCTGCTGTCCAGCCGTCGACTGCAACTTCGCCGTCCTTGGCATCGATTCCGATGGCGATCTTCTCTTCATACATCTCGATGGCCTTCTCTGTAAATGCTCTGTCCTTAACGGCAGCTGTTCCGAGAACGCATCTTGATACTCCGTAATCTTCGATCCATCTTCTTAATGTATCCATGTTACGGATTCCGCCGCCTGTATCGACCTTAAGGCCGGTCTTCTCGGCGATCTGTCTGATAATCTCATGGTTAGTGGGAACACCGGACTTTGCTGCATCAAGATCTACTACGTGGATCCACTCAGCACCGGCTTCCTTAAACTCCCACGCCTGGGCGAGGGGATCATCGTTATATACGGTTACCTTGTTATAATCTCCCTTAAGAAGCCTTACGCACTTGCCTCCGAGAAGATCTACTGCGGGAAGTATTATCACTTCTTTATCCTCCTTGAGAAACGCTCGAGTATCTGAAGACCTGCTTCACCACTCTTTTCGGGGTGGAACTGCGTAGCAAAGATGTTACCCCTCTCAAGTGAAGCCGTGTACTTAATGCCGTACTCGGCACATGCCGCCGTATCCTTGGGATCGTCGGGAGTGCAGTAGAAAGAGTGCACGAAGTAAACGTAGTCGCCGTCGCGAAGGATGCTTCCCGTAACATCGGTAAGCTTATTCCAACCGATCTGGGGAACCTTAAGTCCCTTCTCGACAGTTTCATCAGCAGGGAACTTCTTAACGCTTCCCGGAATTAGGTCGAGACCCTTAATGTTGCCGTTCTCGTCAGCGCCCTCTTCGGACTCTGTGAGCATAAGCTGCATCCCGAGGCAGATACCGAGGACGGGCTTTCCTGTTGCCGCGAATTCCTTCACGGCTACGTCGAGTCCCTTCTCCTTTAAAGCCTTCATTGCAGGTGCAAATGCGCCGACGCCGGGCAGAATTAATGCATCAGAAGATGCGATGAACGCGGGATCATCCGTGATTCTGCACTCCTGATGCATGTATTCGAGGGCTTTCCTGACCGAAGCCAGGTTGCCCATCTTATAGTCAACTATTGCTATCACTTAATATCAGATTTCCTTACCTGTAAGTCTGCTGTAGCACTCGCGGTACTTCTCGGCAGTCTTGTTGATGATCTCCTCGGGAAGTGTCGGAGCAGGATATGTCTTATCCCAGTCGAGTGTCTCAAGCCACTCTCTCAAGAACTGCTTGTCGAAGCTCTTCTGAGCACGGCCGGGCTCGTAGTCGGATGCATCCCAGAATCTTGAAGAGTCAGGTGTGAACATCTCGTCGCACACTGTGAGTACGCCGTCGATCTTACCGAACTCGAACTTTGTATCTGCGAGGATGAGACCCTTAGTAAGAGCGAACTCGGATACCTTCTTGTAGAGAGCCAAAGAAGCATCTCTTAATCCCTTTGCATCTTCCTCACCGATCAGGTCAACGAGCTGCTCGTATGTGATGTTGATGTCGTGGCCGCTCTCTTCCTTAGTGGAAGGTGTGAACAAAGGCTCGGGGAGCTTGTCACCCTGAACCATGCCCTCAGGCATCTTAACGCCGCCGACTGTACCGTTAGCCTTGTACTCCTTCAAAGCGGAACCTTCAAGGTATCCTCTTACGATGCACTCTGCAGGAAGCATTTCAGCCTTCTTAACGAGCATGGATCTTCCTTCGAGCTCTTCCTTATACTTATCAAAGCCCATAGGGTACTTGGATACGTCTGTTGTGATTACGTGGTTAGGAATGATGTCCTTAGTGAAATCAAACCAGAAAGCGGAGATGGAAGAGAGAACTCTTCCCTTGTCAGGGATCAGCTCATCGAATACAACGTCGAATGCGGAGATTCTGTCAGTAACGATAAGAAGGAGACTGTCTCCAAGATCGTAGATGTTTCTTACCTTGCCCTTGGCAAGTATCGGCTTGTCGATAAAATCTGTGTCTTTAATAAGCATGTGTATATGATCCTTTCGGTGAATTATAAACTTCCCTTGGTGGAGATAACCTGACCTTCGAATCTCGGGTCGATCTCCGTAGCCTGTCTCAAGGCTCTTGCGAGTGACTTGAACATGGCCTCTGCCTTGTGGTGATCGTTGGTGCCGTAAAGAGCGGAAACGTGCAGTGTGATGCCTGCGTTATAAGCAAACGATCTCATGAACTCCTCGACGAGCTGTGTATCCATAGTGCCCATCATGTCGCCCTTAAACTCGCAGTTAAATACGATGAACGGTCTTCCTGATACATCCACAATGGCTTCACCCAATGCCTCATCAAGAGGAATGCGTGCCTCGCCGAAGCGTCTGATGCCAAGCTTATCGCCCAAAGCTTCGTTTACTGCCTTACCCAGAGCGATACCGACGTCCTCTACCGAGTGATGTGAATCAACCTCGAGGTCGCCCTTGCAGGAGATCTTCATGTCGATTCCGGAGTGCTTGGACAAAGCCGTCAGCATGTGATCGAAGAAACCGATTCCCGTGGAGATCTCGTTCTCACCCTTACCGTCAAGGTCGATCGAGATGCTGATGTCAGTCTCTTTAGTCTTTCTTGTGATCTTCGCTGTTCTTGGCATTTGATACCTCCTCACTGACAGCGGCGACGAACGCCTCCATTTCTTCTCTGGTGCCTATTGATATTCTAAGCCTGTCGTTAATGCCTTCAGTCTTAAAATACCTTACAAGTATACCCTTCGCACGCAGATTTTTATATAAGGTTTCTGCATCAAGGCCCTCGCAGGGCTTAGCGAAAATGAAATTCGCCGAGGAATCGGGAAGATCGAATCCGAGCTTTCTCAACTCTTCGCTTGTGTAATCTCTTGTAGCGATGATCTCCTCGAGGCACCTCTTGTGGTAGTTAACATCAAGAACGGAAGCTGCCGCAATTTTCTGGGAGAGTCTGTCCGTGGGATAGGAATTGAATGAATCCCTGGCTCTCATCAAGCCCTCGATAAGCTCCTCCGAGGCGATCGCATATCCTACGCGAAGGCCGGCAAGGCTATAGGACTTGGAGCATGTTCTTACTACGCAGAGGTTCGGGTAATCGTTAACAAGACTTACCGCCGTGAAGTAAGGCTTCGCGAATTCGATGTAAGCCTCATCGACGATAACTACAGAATCGGGGTTGCCCTTTAAAATCTTCTCTATATCTTCAAGACCGATTGTTCTTGAGGTAGGAGCATTGGGGTTAGCAATCGCGATACCGCAGTTGGGAACTCCCACATAATCTTCTGCCTCAAGTCTTAATCCCTCTCTTAAAGGAATCTTCTTCGACTTAATGTCGTAGAAGCTTTCGAAGACCGGATAGAAGCTGTAGGAGAACTCCGGTGTAAGCACAGGAAGTTCCGTGTTGGTTTCCTTCTCGAAGAATGTCTGGAAGCAAAGTGCAAGTATCTCGTCGGAACCGTTGCCGGCGAATACCTGTGAAGGCTTAACTCCCTCTACCTCAGCTACGGCCTCGATGAACTCGGTCGCATTTGTGTCGGGGTACAGTCTTAATTCGGAGATGTCGAAGCTTCTTAAGACCGCTCTTGCCATGGGTGACGGCGGAAACGGATTCTCGTTGGTGTTAAGCTTTATGACCTTCTGTCCGGGCTTAGGCTGTTCACCTGCCACGTAAGGCTGTGCCTCATTAATTTTCTTGTTCCAATATTTACTCATTAGTATCCTCGAATCTTGATTCAATGGAAGCCGCGTGACATGTAAGTCCCTCGCTTCTCGCGAACTTGGCGACATCCTTATAAACTTCCTTCAAAGATTCTTCGTTATAGTTGATCACGCTGATCTTCTTATAGAAATCTCCAGTGTTAAGAGGAGAGAAGAATCTTGCCGTTCCGCTTGTAGGAAGTGTATGGTTGGGTCCGGCGAAGTAATCTCCCAGAGGCTCCGGTGAGTAGTTGCCGAGGAATACGGCACCGGCATTGTTGATGCTCTCAAGAACCTTCTCGGGATCTTCAACGCAGAGCTCAAGGTGCTCGGGTGCAAGCTCCTCGGAGAATGCTACGGCAGTCTCTACGGAATCTACGCTTATGACAGAGCAGTATGTCTGCATTGAACCTTCAAGCTGAGCCTGACGGTCAGCCGCATCGGATCTTCGGTCTGCAGCTTCCCAGATCTTGCCTGCGAGGTCCTCGCCAGTAGCAAGAACGATCGCGGAAGCGAGCTTATCGTGCTCTGCCTGAGCGAGCATATCCGCTGCTACGAACTCGGGGTTACTCGACTTATCTGCAATGATTACAACCTCAGAAGGTCCTGCGAACATGTCGATATCAACCTGACCGAATACAAGTCTCTTAGCTGTATTTACATAGATGTTTCCGGGGCCGCAGATCTTATCTACTCTCGGGATAGTCTCAGTACCGTAAGCCATGGCTGCGATAGCCTGAGCGCCTCCGACCTTGTAGATCTCCGTTGCGCCTGCGATGTCAGCAGCAGCAAGGATAACCGGAGCGATAGTTCCGTCAGCTCTCGGCGGTGTGCAGAATACGATTCTCGGAACACCTGCTACTGAAGCAGGGATAACGTCCATCAATACAGTAGAAGGCAACGGTGCTGTACCACCCGGTACATATACGCCTGCAACCGTGACAGGTCTTACGCGGACACCGATCTTGGATCCCTTCGCAGTATCCATCATGAAGCCTTCTTCCTTCTGCTTCTCGTGGAATACCCTGATATTCTCTGCGGCCTTCTTCATGATGCGGAGAAGATCTGCATCGTCTCTTTCGAGTGACTCATAAGCGCTTCTTATCTCCTCGGGAGTAACTCTCATCGTCTCGGGCGTTAAGATCGCACGGTCAAACTTCTGTGTATATTCCAGTACGGCCTTATCGCCTCTTGTTCTTATATCATCAAGGACGCCCTGTACTACGGAGATGACGGGACCTAAGTCCATCTTGCCTCTTGCGCCTAACTCTTCACAGACATCCTTAAGATTATCTTTTGTTCCCTTTACAAATCTGCATTTCATAAAAGTGCCACCTGTTCCTTGATCTTCTCTATCATGGGCTTGATCTCCGAAGACTTCATCTTCATCGATACACGGTTAACTACAACTCTTGCGGAGATGTCGGCTACCGTCTCAATAACATCAAGTCCGTTCTCCTTTAATGTTCTGCCGGACTCTACTATATCAACAATACAGTCAGCAAGTCCGATAAGCGGTGCGAGCTCGATGGATCCATGGAGCTTAATGATCTCCACGCTCTCTTTCTTGACGCCCTCGAAGTAAGATCTTGTGATGTTGGGATACTTTGTAGCGATCCTCTTGTTAGGGATGAGGTCGAGCTTTCCGTCCTTAAGATCAACGGGGCCTGCAACACACATCCTGCACTTGCCAAATCCTAAGTCTGCTACCTCATAAAGGTCTCTTCCCTCTTCGAGCAATGTATCCTTTCCAACGAAGCCGATGTCAGCGGCACCGTACTCTACATAAGTAGGAACGTCGGCGGGCTTTGCCATGATGAAGCGAAGTCCTACCTTCTCATCTTCGAGGATGAGCTTTCTTGATTCTTCCTTGGCAGCGGTGCAGTCGTAGCCCGCATTTTCGAGAAGCATTATCGCCTTCTCTGCAAGTCTTCCCTTAGAAAGTGCGATAGTAAGCATCAGTTCTCCTCCCCGTCTACAAATACTACTTTAGTGATGCCGAGCTTAGAAGCGTACTCGTTAAGCTCGTCCTTGTTTCTGCCCTTAGTGTCGAGCATGGCGGAAATTCCTTCCTCACGAAGCTTGTTTACCGCCTCGTAAGCCTTGGCTCTTGCGCCTTCCTTATAACCTACAACGGCATCGACGGGCTTCTCGTCCATAGAAGTTCCCTGTCTTAGAAGTGCCGTGAGTGTGAGTGTGAGGCTCAATGAGAATCCTACGCACTCCATCTGTCTTCCGAATACTGCCACGGTGTTGTCGTAGCGTCCGCCGGAGATGATCGGGAAGCCTACCTCGTATGTGTAGCCCTTGAAGATGCATCCCGTGTAGTAATCAATGGATCCTCCCATGAGGCCTGCGTCTACGGAAACATACTTAAGGAAACCCTGCTCATCCAATGCATCGAGTATCTCCTTCAAGTTATCGAGAGCCTCGAGTGCCTCCTTATTCGTAATCCTGCTTCTGAAAGCATCGATAAGTTCGTAAGTGCCCTGCGCATCGGGAAGCATGAGAAGAAGCTCTCTTTGCTTCTCGTTTAATCCCAGGCTGTCACATGTCTTATCGATAGTAACCGTGTCACGGCTGTTGATGGCGTTCCTTATTGCCTCGCGCGTGTCATCGGAAAGTCCGAGCTCTACTGCGATGCCTTCGAAAAGCTTAGCCTGGCCTATGGAGATCTGAAGATCCTTAATGCCCGTGGAAAGCGCTGCCTTGATGGCAAGAGCGATTACCTCGGCATCTGCGTCAGCACCTTCTGCACCCATGAGCTCGACACCTGCCTGTGTGAACTCACTCTGCTTTCCTCCTCCGGAATCAGCGAAGCGGTACATGTTCTCGATGTAGCTTAGTCTTAAAGGAAGAAGCGAAGGATCGAAGTCCTTGATACCTGCTGCGTATCTTACAGCCGGGATGGTGCCGTCGTAACGAAGGGCAAGAAGTCTTCCCTTCTGATCGGTCATCTTATAGAGGTTCTCCTCGGGAACGAATCCCGGGCGGGAATAGATATCAAGATATTCGATTCCGGGTGTCTCGATCTCCTTGTAACCATGGAGTCTGAACAACTCGCGAATTCCGGCTTCCGTCTTCTTCTTGAAGGCGCAGATACCGGGCAGTGTGTCCTGGAACCCGTCAGCTGTGTAAAACTTAGCGTTAATCATAGTCTTCTTCCTTTCTATTTCACTTTAGCGCACTAAAGCACTAAAGTACCCGAGCATTATACAAACGCTGTATTTATTTGTCAAATCGTCCCGTACCACATCATAAACAAAAGCACTCCCATTGTTATGCAGAAGATCAGCATCACTATGGCGATAAAGACCTGAACCCAAGGAGTGACCTGTCCGTAACGACGGAACACATTGTTATTATTCTTGTCCTTCTTCATGTCCGAATCCATGAAGGTGATGTAGTAGCAATCCTTGGTGCCTTCCTTACGCCTTATGAAGGATACTTCTCCTCCCATCTGCTTCTTCATAGTCTTAACAAGATCCTTGCTTAAGTTCATATCAAGCATGATCTTGGTAAGTCCCACGTGAAGATCGTGATTCGATATAAGAGTCTTAAGAAGGACTCCCCTGAAGTACAGTTTCCACAATATTGGCTTATCCCTCATCTTCTCGCAGTCCGGCGATTTCAAGATGAAGTGGAATGACGAGATCGCATCGGGAAGCGCATTAGACTTTATAGGATATATAACCGGCATCAGCATCGCATAAAGATTGATCCTTGAATGCTCGAGGAAATCAATAAGTGCCTTAACTTCCTCAGGGTCTTCATTCTTCATGAGCTCGTCGAAAGCCGGATACTTACCCTCCTTATATCTGAAAGGAACCTTCGACAGGAAGTCGATCTTCGATACCGGATTCTCCTTACGGTTAGTAGCGTATACTCTCGGGCGAAGCGGGCAGACATCTGATATCGCCATCGCATCCTTGATTGTTACCTTAGCCTCGTCAGTGGTTTTCTGAAGCTTGCCGTAGAACTCATAGCTTGTGTGAAGCGATATGACCATCGGGGAATTAAAGTAGAAATTCCACATGATCCTCTCGCCTCTTAACGAATCTTCATTAAGGATGAGCGTTGCTGTATTAATAGAAGTTTCTATGCCCTTCTTTATGTTCTCGGGCGCAACTCTCTCGGACATGGTCTTAACAAGATCGTTATCGTCGATAAACTTCTTTATCTTTCTTGCCTTATCGCTGTCAGGAACGGGGAATCCGGGAGCAAGGCTTAAGTAGCCTGTCATCTCGTCTATCTCCTGATAGGTAAGTCCCTTTACCTTGGACGAGTCGATGCTTCCGAAGTCGAACTTGGAATCTGAAGTCTTTGCTTCTTCTTGCTGTACCTCGGACGTTTCCACGGGTGCAGGTTCCGGCGCAGGCACAGGCGGAATAAGAGGCTTATTTTTGCCTGTCTCATCCACTATCTTTATGCCGAACGAACCGTCCTGCCTTACATCTGTAATTACTATGTCCTCGTCCTTAACATTCATCGCCGAGAACTGGCGTGCGAAATTCATCGCGGCCCTGTAGGCCTGATTTATCTTTCTGAAAGTTTCCTCATCGTCTTCCGGGTTATGTAGTTTAACAAGATCGGAATATGCCTTGCGGATCTTCTTCGAATCGACGGTGGGCTTTATCCCGAGAACGTCCCAGAAAATCTCTGCCATATCAGTATTCCAGCTTATCGAGCAACATCGTGAGGTTGTTGTAAGCTTCTTTTACCTTGATGGGATCGCGTCTTTCTAACTGCGCCCTGAATACCATAAGAAGGTTCATGATAAGCACCCTCTGCTCATCGAATGACTCCTCGTAAACTCTCTCCGCACGTGCAATGAGAGCCCTGTACTTCTCGTCTTCGGGGGAAACAAGGATGGAGCTTTCCATCTTCTTTCGCATCTTCTCAATCTCCTCCGAGGAGAGCACGTTGCTGTTACTTCGAAAAGCTTTAGTTGCGACGTTTCCGTCCTGAGTGATTACATCGACGATAAGGATACCGTTAATGTCGTACGTCATCTTAACGTCGCATATCTTCGCGCCGAATCTCGTGGGAGGACACGTTACCTCGAGGTTGCCGAGGTACAGGTTCTTATCGGGGTGGATGTTCTCACCTTGGTATACCTTGAGATTGATCTGCGTCTGATTATTGCTCGCAGCATTATATGGCCTCGTTATGGATGAGGGCAGCGTGCTGTTTCTGGGAATGATCGAGCTCATCATGAATGAGCCGTCTCTTAATATGTCGTTATTAACCGCTACACCTAAAGTGAACGGGCAGATATCCGTAAGAACTACATCCTTAAGATCCTTATTCTTCATGGCAGCATAGATTGCCGCTCCCTCTGCGATTGCAGTATCGGGATTAACAGAAGTCTCGGGATCAATATCCGTTATCTGTCTTATGAATTCTCTTATCGTAGGCATCTTGCACGAGCCTCCGACGAGAATGATCCTGTCTATCTGCTCAAGTTTCTTACGGCTGTCGTGGATAGCCTTCCTTACGGGATCTCTTATTCCTTCGAATATGTGCTTGCTTATCGAGATAAGTTCCTGATTAGTCAGGGTAAGCATGTACTTTTTCTGATCGAGGGGAACTTCCATCATTACCATGGGAATATCTGAAAGCTCAATCTTGGCTCTCTCGGAAGCTCTGTAGATGACCGCCTTCTCGACGGGCGTAAGCTCATCGTAGTTAAGGCTGTTCTTCCTGCAGAAGTCCTTCATGATAGCTTCATTAAAGTCCTTGCCCCCGAGTCTGTTATTACCTGCTACGGCAAGGATCTCAATTATGTTATCGAATACGTCTACTACGGATACGTCGAGAGTGCCACCTCCGAAGTCGATAACAAGATATGTTCCGTCTTCGTATCCGCTCTTATTAAGATAAGCAAGAGCTGCAGCAGAAGGCTCGTTAATTAATCTCTCCACTTTAAGTCCTGACAAGTCGGCCGCTACTCTTGTAGCTCTTCTTGAGTTGTCGTCAAAGTAAGCGGGAACGCTTATGATCGCTTCCTCGATGGATTCACCGAGAAAACTTTCTGCATCTGACTTAAGCTTCTTTAAGATAAGTGAAGACAATTCTTCTGGAGTATATTCGTTGCCTGCAAGCGTAACTGTCGTTCTAAGACCCATGTTACGCTTGAACTCTGATGCGGATTCATCCGGGTGGGATATAAGTCTGTCCTTAGCAGCTTCACCTATAAGGATCTGTCCGTCTTCATCGACACTTACAGCAGAAGGCGTGATATAAGAATCCAGTGAATTCCTGATCTTTATGGTCTTACCGTCTTTATATACGACCGCGAGTGAGTTGGTCGTTCCAAGGTCAATGCCTATCTTTGCCACTAAGGTCTCCTGTGCTTATTTGTGATAATTCTCGCCGGAATTTATCTTAAAGCCTCTGTATATCTGTTCCAATATTATAAGCCTCGTCATTGTGTGTGTCATTGTATGCTTGCCGAGGCAAAGTCTTAAGTTGGCACGTGCCGTTACTTCGGGTGCGATGCCGTTGCTTCCGCCTATAACTACGGTAAGCTTGCCGCCGCCCTTTTCGATGGAGGAGATCAAAGCCTCGCTTACCTGCTCTGAAGTAAGTTCCTTGCCGTGAAGGTCGATAGCCCACACCTGATCCCCGGGCTTGATCTTGCTCAGGATCTTCTCTCCTTCCTGCGCAAGTGCACGGTCCATGGGGATGTAGTCGGGACTTGCCTCGACCTCGATGATCTCGGTCTTGCAGTATTTGCTTAAGCGCTTAACGTACTCCTCGACACCTTCCTGGAGCCACTTCTCTCTTATCCTGCCTTGACATATCAAAGTTAACTACAAGATAGATATAGAATCCTTCTGTGGGCGCGTAACGTTTAGCCACTATCTGCTCGCAGTCC
>JAEEGL010010219.1_pt1 | contig 13470 bp, 12 predicted proteins | sample 9134231 | NCBI WGS metagenome assembly JAEEGL01 (sample SAMN16246548, study PRJNA631951) | gut metagenome | biome: gut microbiome; feature: rumen; material: fiber-attached | host: Bos | place: Iran: Karaj | collected 2018-10 | reverse complement strand
TTTTGATAATATAGGAATCACAGGGTTAACTAAGCAATTAACCTCTTTTTGCGTTGTAAATATAAAAAATAATTCAAAAAGAGATATAGTTTTATTAACTAATTCTATATATGAAGGTAATATTCTATATAACTCTATATCAAAGTTATATAAAAATACATTCTTTTTCCCAATGGATGATTTTATAACAGAAGAATCTATATCTATTTCTCCTGATTTATTATCAATTAGACTTGGCACATTAGATGGTCTAGTTAATAATAAGGGTAATATTTTAATAACTAACCTAAATGGTTTATTAAGATATTTACCATCTAAGGAAACTTGGGTAAATAGTGTTATTAAAATAGGAAAAGAAGAATGTAATAAAGAAAAATTAGAAGAAAATTTAACTAATATAGGGTATGAAAGAAGTCCTTTTGTTACTAAAACAGGTGAGTATTCATCGAGAGGATTTGTACTAGATATATTCCCATATAATTATTCTAATCCAATAAGAATAGAGTTCTGGGGAGATGAAATAGATTCAATCAGAGAGTTTGATATTGATACTCAAAGATCTATTAAAGATATAGATAGTATTGAAATATATCCAATAAGTGAATTTATCAACAGTAAAAATGTAGATATAGAAGCTAAGCAAAAGAATCTTCCACAGGTTTTAGATAAAGTTTCATCTATATTTGATTATTTAGATAATCCAATAACTATATATGATGATTATGGTACTATTAGAAAATCTTATGATAGACTATCTGATGACATAATAAATTTAAACAAAGAAAAAGGTATTAATGATAAATATATGTTTTCTTTAGAAGACATAAACATTAAAGATGAAATATATTTATTAAAGATAGATAACTTAATTGAAGGCAAAAAATTAGATCATATATATAACCTACATGGTAAAGAAGTAGATAGATTTAAATCCAATATTAGTTATATAAATGAATACTTAACAAATGCTTTATTTAAGAAGAAGACTGTTATTATATCTATAAAAGATGATAATAAACTAAAGAATCTAGAGAAGTTTTTAGAGGTTCCTCTTTATAAAACTACTGTGGATAAAATAGATAAAACTATGGTTAATGTAATAAAAGCTAACTATGACTATGGTTTTGAATTAGATGATTTAATTCTTTTAACAGAATATGAATTATTCTTTAATAGCGATAGATCTATTAATTATAAAAATAAATTTAAAGTAGGAACTAAGATCGGAAACATTAATAATTTATCTATTGGAGACTATGTAGTTCATATTAACCATGGTATTGGTGTATATAATGGTTTAAAAACTATTAAAAAGGGTGATATTAATAAGGATTACTTAGAAATCTTATATTATGGTAAAGACAAACTATACATTCCTGTAGATAAAATAGATTTAATTACTAAATATGCATCAAGTGATAGTTATGTTCCTAAATTAAATAAACTTAGTGATACAGAATGGCAAAAGACAAAACTTAGAATTAAGAATAAAGTAAAAGATATAGCAGGTAAACTTCTTGAAATAAGTGCAAAAAGAAAACTTAAAGAAGGATTTGCTTTTGATAAAGATAATGATGAACAATTAGCATTTGAATCAGAATTTGAATATGAACCAACGAAAGATCAATTAATAGCTATAGATAAAATAAAAGAATGTATGGAAAGAAAGTATCCTATGGATATGCTTTTATGTGGGGATGTAGGTTATGGTAAGACTGAAGTAGCATTTAGAGCTATATTTAAAGCGATACTTTCTGGTAAACAAGTGGCTTATTTATGCCCTACAACTATTCTTTCTGCGCAACAATATAAATCTGCTGTTAATAGATTTAAAAATTATGGTGTAGAAATAGCTCTTTTAAATAGATTTACCACAGCAAAAGATGAAAGAATTATTAAGGAAAAACTAAAAGAAGGTAAAGTAGATCTAGTAATAGGAACTCATAAATTACTTAATAAAGCTATAGAATATAAAGATTTAGGACTACTAGTAGTAGATGAAGAACAAAGATTTGGAGTTATGCACAAAGAAAGAATTAAAGAATATAAAGAAAATATAGATATTCTTACTTTAAGTGCAACACCAATACCTAGAACTCTTCAAATGTCATTAGTAGGATTAAGAGATTTAGCTTTAATAGAAACTCCACCAGCTGCTAGATATTCAGTTCAAACTTACGTTATTGAAGAAAGTGATCAAATACTTAAAGAAGCTATATATAAAGAAATGTCTAGAGGAGGACAAGTATTTGTATTATTCAATAATATTGAACATATTGAACAAAAATATCATGATATAAAGAGAATTGCACCAGATGCAGAAATAAGAATAATACATGGACAAATGTCTAAAGAAGAAATAGAAGACACTATGATGGCATTTGTTAATAATGAATTTGATATATTATTATGTACTACTATTATTGAAACTGGTATAGATATACCTAATGTTAATACATTAATAGTATTTGATTCTGATAGATTTGGATTATCACAACTATATCAAATTAGAGGTAGAGTTGGTAGATCAGATAAGATAGCTTATGCTTATCTAACTTATAAGAAGAATAAATCATTAACTGAGACTTCAGTTAAGAGATTAAATGCTTTAAAAGAATTTACTAACTTAGGAAGTGGATTCCAAATAGCTATGAAAGACCTATCTATTAGAGGAGCAGGAGATATTCTTGGATCAGAACAAGCTGGATTTATTGATTCAGTAGGTTATGATTTATACACAAGAATTCTTAATGATGAAGTTGAAAAATTAAAGGGTAATATGGTTAAAGAAGTAGAAGAAATCGAAGATGAAAAACCTTTAGTAGATGTAGATAACCATATTAAGAATGAATATATTAAAGATGAGTCTACTAAGATTGAAGTTCATAAGTTAATTAGCACAATTAACTCTATTGAAACACTTGGAATAGTTAAAGAGGAAATAGAGGATAGATTTGGTAAAATTGATGAAGATCTTGAAATCTATATGTATAGTAAGTTATATGAAAGTATGGCTAAAGAAAATAATATAGATCCATTGATTAAGACTAATTTATTTGTAGAATTTGTACTTAAAAATCCTGATGTTATTAATATAGATAAATTGTTTATGGATTCTTATGAAATATCTGATAAGTTTAAATTTGAAAATAGAAATAATGGATTACATATAAAACTATTTACTCATAACTTAGATAGACATTATATTTATTATTTAATTGAGTTTATGGATTTATATAAAAAGTGTTTAAAAGATTAATAAAATGATATATAATATTTTATAGATTTGGAGTGATGACTATGAGAAAATTTGAAATTGCAAAAGGATATGAAGATAAAAATATTAATATGCCAGTAAGAAAAACTGCACATTCAGCAGGATATGATGTAGAAGCTGCTGAAGATATAGTAATTCCTATGTGGAAACCAGGTATGAAACCAACATTAATTCCTACTGGATTAAAAGCCATGTGTGAACCAGATGAATGCTATTTATTATTAAATAGAAGTAGTGGTCCAAAAAAAGGATTCTTAATGGCAAATAGTGTTGGATTAATAGATTCGGATTATTATGGTAATCCAGATAATGATGGACATTTCTTTTTTTCTTACTTTAATTGTAGTGATCATGATATAGAAGTAAAAAAGGGAGATGTTATTGGTCAAGTAGTATTTATGAAATACTTGACTGTAGAGGATGATAATGCAACTGGAGAAAGAAAAGGTGGATTTGGTTCTACCGACAAATAAAAGGAGGTATATAATGAGTAATAAATTTTATATAACAACACCAATATATTACCCAAGTGGTAAATATCATATTGGTACAACATACACAGAAGTATTAGTAGATAGTTTAAAGAGATATCACAAAATGCTTGGTGATGATACATTTATGCTTACTGGTGCTGATGAACACGGACAAAAGATAGAAAATATAGCAAAAGAAAAAGGTGTTACACCTAAGGAATATGTGGATGAGTTAGCTAAAATGGCTAAGGATTTATGGTCATTAATGAAAATAGATTATGATAAGTTTATTAGAACTACTGATGATTATCATGAAAAAGTAGTAGCAGATATCTTTGAAAGATTCCTAGCTCAAGGTGATATATATCTTGGAGAATATGAAGGTTTATATTGTACTCCTTGTGAATCATTCTGGACTGAAAGTCAATTAGTTGATGGTAAATGTCCTGATTGTGGAAGAGAAGTTAAACCTGCAAAAGAAGAAGCATATTTCTTTAATATGAAGAAATATCAAGATAGATTATTAGAATACTATGAAACACATCCTGATTTTATTAAACCAGATTACAGAAAACAAGAAATGATTAACAATTTCTTAAAACCAGGTTTAGAAGATCTATGTGTAAGTAGAACTTCATTTACTTGGGGTATTCCAGTACCATCTAATCCAAAACATGTTGTTTATGTTTGGTTAGATGCACTAACAAACTATATAACTGGTTTAGGATACGGACAAGAAAATGATGAGCTATTTAATAAATATTGGCCATGTGATATGCATGTTATTGGTAAAGATATTGCAAGATTCCATTTAATTTACTGGCCTATATTCTTAATGGCATTAGATTTACCACTTCCAAAACAAATCTTAGTTCATAACTGGATTAACATGAAAGATGGTAAGATGAGTAAATCTAAAGGAAATGTTATTTATCCAGAAGACTTAATTAATAGATATGGATTAGATGCATTAAAATTCTATTTACTTGTAAGTATGCCTTCATCAACTGATGGTATATTTACACCAGAGGACTTTGTTGAAAGATATAATTCTCATTTATGCAATGATCTAGGTAACTTAGTTAATAGAACTATTTCAATGATTAATAAATACTTTGATGGAGTAATTCCTGATTATAAAGGTCATATTAATGAAGTAGATGAAACATTTGAAAATAATGTTAATAGTTATATTAAGGAAGCTAAAAGATGTTTAGATAACTGTGAATATGCACAATGTGTATCTACTATATTTAGTGTAGTATCTAGAACTAATAAATATATTGATGAAACTGCTCCATGGGCATTATATAAAGAAGGTAAGATGGAAGAGCTTGCTTCTTGTATGAACCATTTAGCTTATGGTATTAAAACTATAGCTATATTAATTAGACCATTTATGGAGGAAACATCTGATAATATATTAAAACAAATGGGATTAGATAGTAATGTTACTATAGAAGATCTAAAGAACTGCAAGAACTTTGATAATATTAAAGTTATTGAAAAAGGTGAACCAATATTTGTTAGATTAGATGATGGGGTAGAAATAGATTATATAAAAGGATTAATGAGTTAATCCTTTTTTTGTTACATTTTGTTTACGCTAGTTTGTTGACAATAAGTTTATAGTAAATATAATTAAAATAGAGGTATGTTATGGAAGAAAATAAAAAAAAGGTTCCTTATGCTATTAGAAGTAAAACTAGAGAAAAAATAGTAGCAACACCTATTGAAGATATAAAATGTTTATCAGATTATAGTATTGAATTATTAAAAGAGCATGGTATTTATACTCTTAATGATATTATTGAAAGAACTAAAAAAGAACTAGAACAAATAATTCATCCTGCTACTGTTAGCTGGGATTTATTACCATATATTGAAAAATGTAGATTGCTTATGAAGGAAGATAGGGAGGAATATAGCAAGCTAGGTATAAAAGAATATGCTGCTACTTACCCAGTTACCGAATTAGGATTTGATGAAAGATTTACTAGAGTATTAAGGAACTGGGGCTATAAAACACTTGGTCGTATTCTAAAAGAAGATTATGATATGTTGAAATATCATTTTAATGAAGAAAGACTATTAGAAATAAAAGAAAAAGTACATGCTCTTGGGTTTAATTTAAGAAATGAGAAAAAAACAATATCAGAAGTTGAAAAAGAATATGGAGAATTAGGTATACCTACTATTAAACAAGAATTAGGTATTGATACTAAACTTGTATATATTTTATATAATGGTGGTGTATATACATTAGCTGATATCATTAGAATGGGATCAGAAGTATATTCTTTATATGGAATGGGTAAAGTAAGAGCAAAGCAACTTGAAACTGCTTTAAAAGTAAAAGGAATAGTGATTCCAAATAATGATGATGAGTTACCTGGAGATATAAATGAAAAAGAATATGAAATGTTAAAATTATCTGATTACCATGAAGAAGTAGAAGAAAGAATGAAAAGAACAAAAAGATTAATATCAAAATATACTTTATTAGCTAAAGAAAATAAAAAACTTCTAGAAAAAGATAAACAAGTTAGTAAGGAAATTGACGAAAAAATTAGAGATCTGCAAGGTCTAAAAAAAGGAGCACGTAAAGGTGGAAAAGGAAATAAGGGTAATTAACGAACTAGATTTCGAAATAGATGATTTAGAAAGTGAAATAGAAATTCTTCAAAAAGAAAATGATAAATTAAAAGCAAATATAAAAGCAAAAGAAGATATTCTTAAAGAAATTGAAGATGTTTTAAAAAAATATGATATAGAAAGGGAATGATTATATTCTCTTTTTTATGTTATAATTTATTTATATGTAACTGCTCAAAAAATTGAAGGGAAACATTTATGGAAGATAAATTAAGATTTGAAAAGATTACTTGGGATAATTTAGAACTTGCATGTAGGATTCAAAATACTATATTTCCTGAGGAAGATGCTAGAGTAAACTTTATAGAACAAATTAATAATGATCCATATAGAAAAGAAATGGATTATTATATAGTATATTATGAAAGTGACCCTATAGGAATAACAGGTATATACGTATATCATGAATATCCAGATGATGCATGGCTTGGTTGGTTTGGTGTATTAGAAGAATTTAGAGGTCATAATTATGGTAGCTTTATTTTAGATAAAACAATGAAACTAGCTAAAGAAAAAGGATATAAGACCTTTAGGATATATACTGATGAGTTTGCTAAGACTGCTCAAAAACTATATGAATCAAAAGGTATGATTAAAGAATCATATGATAGAGAAGATGATAAAGACGAATATTTTATCGCAGATATTTATGTTTATTCTATTAGTTTAACTAATGATAAAGTAAAATTATGGAATAATAGGTTACTTGGTTTAAAAGAACAAGGTGAAAAAGAGAATATGTATAAAGAATAAAGAGATTAATATATTAATCTCTTTTTATGTTATAATTTTTGTAGGTGATTTTTATGAAAATTATTGATACACATAATCATATTTATCCTAGTGAAATAGAAAATGCTGTGGATATTATTAATGAATGTAAGAAAAATAATATATATTTAATATTAAATGGTGTTGATATAGATAGTAATAATGAAATAATAGAGTTATCTAAGAAATATGATAATGTATATGCTGCTATTGGATTAAATTATGATCAAATAGATAAATTTACTGATAATGATTTAATATTATTAGAAGATCAAATTAAAAATAATAAAATAGTAGCTATTGGAGAAATAGGTATAGATTATCATTGGACTAAAGAAAATAGCGAAAAACAAATATATTTCTTTAAGAAACAATTAGAACTTGCTGAAAAATATAACTTACCAGTAATTGTGCACTCTAGGAAGGCTTCTCAAGAAGTATATGATATTATTAAGAATTCTAATGTTAGAAAAGGTTCTATGCACTGTTTTTCAGGTTCATTAGAACTTGCTAAAGAATATATTAAATTAGGTTTTTATATAGGGGTAGATGGACCTATTACTTATCCTAATAATAAAAAGGGAATAGATATAATAACTAATATTCCTGTGGATAATCTATTACTTGAAACAGATAGTCCTTATTTACCTCCAGAATCTAAAAGAGGAGAAACTAATACACCATTAAACTTAGAAGAAATAGCATCTAAAATATCAGAAGTTAAAAATATTCCTATTGAAGAAATCTATAATATAACTTATAATAACGCTAAAAAGTTATTTAACTTGGAGGATTAATATGTCTGATATATCTAATTTTGAATTTAAAAAGAAGTTTGGTCAAAACTTCTTAAAAGATAATAATGTTTTAAATAATATTGTGGAAAAAGCTGAAATAGAAGATGATACTTTAGTAATAGAAATAGGTGTAGGTGCTGGTTATCTTACTAAATATATTGCTAAAAAAGCTAAATATGTTGTGGGTTTTGAAATAGATGAAAGTTTAAAAGCAATTATATATAATAATTTAAGTGAACTTAATAATGTCGAAATAGTATATGAAGATTTTTTAAAAGCAAATGTAACTGAAATACTTAAAAAATATGATTATAAACATGTATATGTAGTTGCTAATCTTCCTTATTATATAACTACTCCTATTATAGAAAAGATAATTGATCTTAATATTGCAGAAAGATTAGTAGTTATGGTTCAAAAGGAAGTTGGGGATAGATTTAATGCTAAAATGGGTACTAAAGAATATAATTCACTAACATTATATTTAAACTATTACTTTAAAATACAAAAAGTAATGGATGTATCTAGAAACTCATTTATACCTAAACCTAATGTAGATTCTGCTGTTATAAGATTTGATAGATATTATAGAAATGATACTAAAAGTGAGAATAAATTATTCACATTAATTAGAGATTCATTCCAATTTAAAAGAAAGAATCTAAGAAACAACTTAAAGAATTATAATCTAGAAAGTATTGAGAAAACTTTAAATAAATATGGTAAAGATTTAACTGTTAGGGCAGAAAATTTATCTTTAGAAGAATTCATAGATATAAGTAATAATTTAGAAGGCTAAAAAGCCTTCTTTTTTGATTTTTAAAAACCCTCAAAAAATTTGACATATAATTTGTCTTGTGGTATTATAGAGCACGTTTATTTCAAAGGGGGAATAATATAATGAGTACAAAATATACAAAGAGAGACAAAATCTATTATGAAAATGTGTATATTAAATTACTTGAAAGATTAGAAAAATTACAAGACGAAGCAAAAAAAGAACTTACACCAAAAAAAGATAGTAAAGTATCAGAAGAAACTTTAACTAAAATTAAGAATTGTAAGTTAAATACTAGAGGATTCTTTAATAAAGGATTATCTGGAAAAGCTGATATAGAGGAAAACTTTACAAAAGAACAAAAAGCATATGCTGAAATAGAAGCTAAAGTTCATAAAAAGTTTGCTACTAAAAACGTTAAATATTGGGATAAAGTAGAAAACGATAAAAGAACTCCAGAAGAAGAAATTCGAAGAATTCGTAATGGTAAAAATGCAAGATTTATTGGTAAAGTTATTGTTGTTGGTGCATTAGTAACTGCTGTTGCATGTGGTGTTGTTAGATGTATGTCTAAAAACTCTAAAACTAATACAACTAGTTCAACAACTACAACATCTACATATGGAGATGAAACAAGTAACACTACAACAAATACAACACCAAGTGACACTACAACAAATCGTACATTTGCTACATCTGATACTGATAACTCAAAAGCATTAGAATCAATTCAAGATGATCAAAAAGGTATCGTTATAGTTGATCCAACTACTGGTGAAACTACTATATATTATGATAATAATGATGATAATGATTATTCTAATAATGGTGGTGGATATACTGGTACTAATGGTGGAGGTTCTAGTGAAAATAGTACTTCAACAACTACAACAACTACAACAGAAACTGCTGCTGTAACTGAAACTACAGTACCAACAACTCCAGCTCCACAACCAACTATAAATAGTGATGGTGAAACAGTTCCTACTACTTCGGTTAATAAAGAACCTGAATATAGTGAGGCTAATGGTGGTAAAGATGTAGTTATAAATAACTATGATGATGTTAATCCAACTTATATTGAAGAAGATCCAACTCAAACTTATGAAACATTCTTCTATATTCCTGCTGATCAAATGGTTTCTTATTCAGTATCTAATGAACAAGTTGATGCTTATACATTAACTTTAAGAAAGTAAGGTGTTAAATATGTCTAAAAATAAAGATTTTAAAAAAGATTTTAAATTAGTATTTAAAAAATCAACAGCAATGGCGATTGCATTATCTTTCTTACTTGCTGCTGGTTGTAATAAAAAGATTGTAGAATCTACTTCTGAATCTACTACAAATACTACTACAATAGAAACTACAAATGAAACAAATGAAACTACTGCAGTAGTAAATAATAATGTCCTTAAGTATGAAGAAGAAGCTAATAAATTCTACGAAGAAAATAGAGATTTCTTTGTTAAAGAATATGGAACTGACAAAGATTTAGCTGTTAAAGATATTAATAACACTATATTAGTTATTACTAATGATAGTGAAACAATTACAAATGAAGATTTAGGTAAAACATTTGATGCTATGGACAGAATGTTTATGCCAACAGATGTTAGACAAAATGCTGGTAACTATATGACTGAAGAACCATTAGATGATTCTGAACATTTACCTAACTTAAGTAGATATGTTCAAAATGATGAAGCTAAAGATATAATTAATACTAATACTATAGTTATTAATAACTTAGTAGATGCATTAAATAGTGGTGATTTAGATAAAATAGCTCAAGCTAGAAAAGATTTATTAGCTAGAGTAGCATATATTGAAAAAGAACATGATGATCTTCTAAAAGATTTAGGAGAAATATCAGATGGTGATGAATATACACTTAATTTAAGTTTTAAAGGACTTGTTGATTTAGGTGGTGTTCTAGTATTAAATGGAAGATTAACTTATACTTATAATGGTGATGAACAAACAATAGCTTTAATACCAAATGCTTATGAAGCTGCTGTTCTTGAAGCATATAGATCAGGTCAAGAAAATAATGTTCCATATGATACTCAATTTGATACTACTACTAATACAACTATTAATGGTAGAAATGTTGAATATTTAGGTGCTGATGGATTTGAAAAAGATTTCGTTCCAGTATCAGAAAAAGAAAGAATTGAAGATACATTAGCTATTACTAAATATAAAGAAGCTATTTATATGTTAGAAGGTAAATTTGCTAATATATCAGCTGAATACTATTCATTAAATAGTGATTGTATTACTAAAACATTACAATAAAAAGGTAATTTAATTACCTTTTTTTTGTGATTTAAATATGATAAAATTATCTTAGGTGATAATATGTATACAATTAATGTTAAAGGTGGAAATACTTTAAGAGGAGAAATTCCTGTTAGTGGTGCTAAAAATAGTATAGTAGCATTAATACCTGCTGCTATATTATGTGATGAGGATGTTAATATATATAATGTTCCTAGATTATCAGATGTTGATTCTTTAGTTGAAATATTAAAATATTTAAATGTATCTGTAGAATCCAAAGAAGATTATATGAAAATAATACCTACAAGTATGACTAATAAACCTATAGATAGTGAATTAAGTAAAAAACTTAGAGCATCTTATTATTTCATGGGGGCTTTACTTGGTAAATATGGACATGTAGAAATATCATTCCCTGGTGGTTGTGTTATAGGGGCTAGACCTATAGATCTTCATTTAAAAGGATTTAAGGCTCTTGGTGCTAAGATAACTGAAGATGGAGATAAAATGATTATTGAGGGTGATGATTTAAAAGGTACTAACATATATTTAGACTTTGCATCAGTAGGAGCTACTATTAATTTAATGTTAGCAGCTGTTAAAGCTAAAGGTAAAACTGTAATAGAAAATGCTGCTAAAGAACCTGAAATAGTTAATGTTGCTACATTTTTAAATAATATGGGTGCTAGAATAAGTGGTGCCGGTACTAATAAAATTAAAATAGAAGGTGTAGATTATTTAAATTCATGTTTTCATGAAGTAATACCGGACAGAATAGAAGCAGGGACATTTATTATAATGGGAGCTGCTATAGGAGATCATTTAAAAGTAACTAATTTAATACCAGAGCATGTTTATTCTTTAACAGAAAAATTAAGAGAAATGGGTGTACCATTAGAAATAGGACCTGATTATGTAATTGTATCTAAACCTGAACAATATAATCCTGTGGATATTCAAACATTAGTATATCCTGGATTTGTAACAGATCACCAACAATTAATTGCTTCTTTAATGGTTCTTGCAAAAGGAACTAGTTCCATAGAGGAAACTATATATGAAAATAGATTCCAAAACTTATATGAACTTTCTAAAATGGGAGCAAGAATTAAAACTGAAGGTAATAAAGCATATATATATGGACCTACTAAATTAAGAGGTGCAACAGTCATGGCAACAGACCTTAGAGCAGGTGCTGGTTTAATAATAGCCGGTTTATTTGCAGAGGGTACTACAGAAATACAAAATGCTGATTATATATTAAGAGGATATGAAAAAATTGTAGAAAAACTGTCAAATATAGGTGCTGAAATAGAACTTAAATAAAAAATGGTTGCATATTCATAATATTTTTGTTAAAATATAATAGATTTTTAGGAATTCTATAACTAAAAAAGTTATGGCGAAAGGAGAACAAAAATGGCAAAAGAAAAGAAAGAAATCTATAAAGATTGTAAAGTAATTTGTGCTTGTGGAGCTACATTTGATACTAAATCAACTAAAGATGAAATCCACGTTGAAGTTTGTTCAGAATGTCATCCATTCTATACAGGAGCTCAAATTAGAACAAGTAAATCTAGTAACGTAGATAAATTTAATAGAAGAGTTGCTCAAGCTAAAAAGTAAAATAGAAGACAAATAATTAGACTTAGGTCTAATTTTTTTGTTATAATAAAATTGGTGATATAAATGAAAATAGCTATAGCTTCAGATCATAATGGTTTTAAATTAAAAAATTATATTATAAAACATATGAAAGATATTGAATTTATTGATTTTGGGACAGATAGTAAAGAATCCACAGACTATGTTGATTATGCTATTAAAGTAGCTGAATATTGCTCTAAAAATAATATAAAAGGTCTTCTTATATGTGGTTCTGGTATTGGTATGTCTATAGCAGCTAATAAAGTAAAAGGAATTAGATGTGGTAGAGTAACTAGTATTAAAGATGTAATAGCTACTAGAAATGATAATGATGCTAATATTATTTCATTTGCAGGTTATCTTAATGAAGAAAGAGTAATCCGTATTATAGAAACATTTATTAATACTCCTGCAAGTAATGATGAAAGACATTTAAGAAGAGTAAATAAGATTTCTAAATATGAAAATAGATAAAATATATGTAAATTAAATGTAAAATATTTGTTAAATTTGACAAATATTTTTATTTTGCTGCTATAATGATATTGAGGAGATGGTATGATGAAATATTTGATTCGTGGAGACAAATATGAAAACACTGATTCTATAAAGGAGTATATTGAAGCTAAATTATCTAGACTTGATAAGTATATTAAAGACTCGGATGATATAGAAGCAATTGTTTTAACAAAAAAAGAAGGAAGAAGATATAAAATAGAGGTTACTATCCCAACAAAAGATTTTACATTAAGAAATGAAGTTACAGATGATGATTTATATGCAGCA
>JAEEGL017012051.1_pt1 | contig 13471 bp, 12 predicted proteins | sample 9134231 | NCBI WGS metagenome assembly JAEEGL01 (sample SAMN16246548, study PRJNA631951) | gut metagenome | biome: gut microbiome; feature: rumen; material: fiber-attached | host: Bos | place: Iran: Karaj | collected 2018-10 | reverse complement strand
TCCAGATAATTTCTTAATGCTTTCATATCTTATGCGTTTTCTTTACGTAAGATGTCCAGGCCTTCGCGAACGATGCGCTGGAGCTCAAGTTTCGAACTATCTACAAACTCGGCGATGGCAAAGTCTTCGGGAGCCACCTCATAGATGCCCAACTGTTCCTGACGGTCAATGTCGCCAGTGATGATGGCCTTGATGAGGTAACCTGCATAGATGTCCATCGGGAACACGCGATCGTATTCGCCAGAGAAAATCATGTGGCGCTCACCGCCCTTGATGCGGGCATCCAACTTGTACTCCTTCTTCTTGCCGAAGAGCCAGGAGAAATAACTGCGACTGGTGGAGAACTCGTTGAAGCGAGGCATAATCCAACCCAGCATCTCAGCATTGTCATCACCTTCGGGAATAACATTGACTTCCGTCTTGTGAGCACCCAGGAAACCTTCCTCGGTGGTCTTCAAGCCTGTCATCACATTGCCGTCAATGACGCGTACGTGGTAGCCGTTGTCCTCGACCTGACCATCAAGCAGGGTAGTCAGTTTCTGCCCCACCAACACCTTGTAGTACTTGGGGAACTTCACCTCACTGCCAGCCAGTGCGATGGTGCGGGTCAGATCAACCTTGCCCGTCAACATCAGTCGGCCAACGAAGATTACCTCCTCGGCACCCAGCGTCCAAACCACTTCGCCCTTGTTGATGGGGCTGATGTGATTAATCTGAACGCCCACATTGCCTGCAGGAGCGGGACCGTCGAACACGTTCACCTCACAATCTTTAGCTTCGAGCAGAGCCTTTGAGGTCTGCTTGGCACTTACACCGAGATACACCTTAGCCAGTTTGGCCAACGCACTGATACCAGCCTGGAAAGCTTCTTCCTGACCCTTCAGCACGAACTCAAAGTTCTGGCTCAATGGCATCGAGTTGAAAGCACTCACAAAGATAGCCTTGGGCTTGTCCTCGGGATTAGCCACTACATCGTAGGGACGGCTGCGGAAGAATCCGAACAGACCGCTCTCCATGAGCAGCGTCTTCACGTCCTGCTTCACGTCGAACGACTTTGCCTCCTGCTTCTCGTCGCACTTCACACGCACAGAGAGCAGTTTGCGGCGGTCGCCACGCTCCACCAGACTGACAACGCCACTGACGGGCGAAGTAAACTTCACTTCGGGATGCAGTTTGTCCACAAACAGTGCATCACCCACAAGAACCTTGTCGCCTTCCTTCACGACCACCTTCGGCTTGAGACCCGTGAAATCATCCGGTTGGAGCGCATACTCCCCAGGGCATTTCACTTGGGCAATCTCTTCCGCAGGCTTACCTTTCAGGTTGACATCAAGGCCCTTACGTAATTTGATTACTTTTGTCATGTTGTTAAAAATAAAATATAATATTAATTACTCTTTAGGTAAATCTATCTGAAGATGCAATTCATCGAGTTGACTTTGATCGATGAAACCAGGTGCATCGAGCATAACATCACGTCCAGAATTGTTCTTCGGGAAGGCAATGCAGTCACGAATCGAGTCGAGCTGGGCAAAGAGGCTGACGAAGCGATCAAGACCATAGGCAAGTCCTCCATGAGGGGGAGCACCGTACTTGAAGGCATTCATGAGGAAACCGAACTTCTGCTGTGCCTGTTCGGGTGTGAAGCCGAGAATCTCGAAAATCTTCTGCTGGAGCTTTGCGTCATGAATACGGATGCTGCCACCACCAACTTCCACACCATTGATGACCATATCGTAGGCATTAGCACGAACCGATGCGGGGTCTGTATCAAGCAAGGGAATGTCCTCTGGCTTGGGCGAGGTAAACGGGTGGTGCATAGCCATGAGACGCTGTTCTTCATCACTCCACTCATACATGGGGAAGTCGATGACCCACAGGCAAGAGAACTTGTCTTTTGGACGGAGTCCCATGCGAGAACCCATTTCAAGACGCAATTCACAAAGTTGCTTGCGAGCCTTCAGTGTGTCTGGACCGCTGATGATAAGAATGAGGTCACCTGGTTTGGCATTCATGGCCTGCTTCAGATTCTCTAGTACCTCGGGAGAATAGAACTTATCGACACTGGACTTCACCGTGCCGTCCTCTCCTACCCTTGCATAGACGAGTCCCTTGGCACCAATCTGCGGACGGCGCACAAAGTCGGTCAGCTGGTCGAGTTGCTTGCGGGTATATACAGCCTGTCCTTCACAACAGATGCCGCCGATGTATTCAGCTTCGTTGAAGACAGAGAACTCGCCTGTACACTTCAGAACATCCACCAACTCAACGAACTTCATCTCGAAGCGTGTGTCAGGTTTGTCACTGCCGTAGTACTTCATGGCATCAGCCCAAGTCATGCGAGGCAGCGTGGGGATATCGATGTTGAGAATGGTCTTAAACAGATGACGGCTCATTCCCTCGAACATCTGCAGGATGTCCTCCTGCTCAACGAATGACATCTCGCAATCAATCTGTGTAAACTCGGGTTGACGGTCGGCGCGGAGATCTTCGTCGCGGAAGCACTTCACAATCTGAAAATAGCGATCCATGCCTGCCACCATGAGGAGTTGTTTCAATGTCTGCGGACTCTGGGGAAGGGCATAGAACTGGCCGGGATTCATACGTGAGGGGACAACAAAGTCACGGGCTCCCTCAGGTGTGGAGTTAACCAAAACGGGAGTCTCAATCTCCATGAAGCCCTGTTGGTCGAGATAGCGACGAACCTCGAAGGCAAACTTATGACGCAACTCCAAGTTCTTGCGGACACAGGCTCGACGAAGGTCTAGATAACGATACTTCATGCGCAGATCGTCTCCACCATCCGATTGATCCTCGATAGTAAATGGAGGCACTACACTCTCGTTCAAGACATTCAACTCCCGAACGATGATTTCAATGTCACCGGTGGACAGATTCTTATTCTTCGACTGACGTTCACTTACTTCACCGACAACTTGAACTACCCACTCGCGACCCAATTTGTTAGCGCGCTCACAAAGGTCAGCATCAGTTGCCTCATCAAACACGAGTTGCGTAATTCCATAGCGGTCACGCAAGTCAGCAAAGGTCATTCCACCCATCTTCCTGGTACGCTGAACCCATCCACTCAGTGTTACGGTCTCTCCCACATTGGCAAGCCTAAGCTCACCACAAGTTTTTGTTCTATACATTTATATAAGTTTTTTAGGTTTTAAGGTTATTAGGTTATAAGGTTAATCTATTTCTTTCATTGCCTTTTCAATTTGGATCAGGGTCTGTCTACTAACTGGAACGAGGGGCAGGCGCAGACGATTGTGCACAGGGCTCAACCCGAGGGGTGATTGTTTACTCAGACACGAGAGGGCGCATTTTACGCCAGCAGGATTTCCCTCGATGAACATGAGGGGATAAAATTGGAACAGACGGTCATTGATAATTGTGGCTTCTGCCAGACGACGCTCCTGATAGAGGTGCACCATCTCCGCTATCTGTGCAGGCAAGACATTAGCCACTACACTTATGACTCCCATTCCACCCATCTGCATAATTTGCAGAGTGAGGCTATCATCGCCAGAAATGACTCCAAAACCATCTGGCTTCTGCTCTATGATTTCACGTATCTGCTTCAAGTTGCCAGAAGCTTCCTTGATGGCAATGATGTTCTTAAACTCACGGGCCAATCGTAATGTGGTTTCCGCCAAGAGATTCACCCCAGTGCGGCCAGGCACATTGTAGAGCACCACTGGTACGGGACTTTCCTTGGCAATTGCCCTGTAATGCTGATACAGTCCTTCTTGTGTGGGTTTGTTATACATCGGACAAACAGTGAGAATTCCGTCAATGCCCGTCCAGTCCGTTGTACGAATCTCTTCCAACACACTTGCCGTACAGTTTCCTCCGCACCCCATCAAGATGGGCACACGCCCTTTCACTTGTTTCACAATGTGTTCTTTGATACATTTCTTCTCTTCATGGCTCAAACAAGGTGTCTCCGCTGTTGTTCCCAAGATGCAAAAGAAGTCAATGCGACTACGCAGATGCCAATCCACCAAACCCGTGAGGGCTTCGTAGTCCACAGAACCATCCTCACGGAAAGGCGTGATAAGAGCCACACCCAATCCCGCAAACGGAGATTGCGAGGACGGATTATCAAAGAGTGATTTTTGTGTTACCATTTTTAACCTTTTTTCTAATACCTAAACTATTTTATCATTTCTAAGAATTCATCTTCTGAGACAATGCGGATGCCCAGTTTCTGAGCTTTCTCCAACTTGGCAGGGCCCATATTCTCGCCCGCCAATATAAAAGAGGTCTTTGCAGAAATGCTGCCCACATTCTTACCTCCGTGTTTCTCTATCATTGCCTTGTATTCGTCGCGACTGTGATGGGCAAAACACCGCTAATGACGATACTTTGTCCCTCCAGTCGGTCGGTATGTCCAGCCAGTTCCTCTTCTGAGAGTTGCATCTGCAGACCATAGGAGCGAAGGCGTTCTAAGAGCCATTGATTTTGGGGATTGTCGAACCACGCGCGCACACTTTCCGCAATAACTTGACCCACTCCGTCTGTTTCAAGCAATTCATCCACTGAAGCTGTCGCAAGAGCATCCATCGAACGGAACTTGCGAGCCAGCATCTTCGCTGTGGTTTCTCCAACGAAGCGGATGCCAAGAGCAAAGAGCACACGTTCGAAGGGCACATTCACGCTCTCGGCAATACCTTGCAAGATTTTACTTGCACTCTTGTCTTTCTGCCCACGCCCGCCGCTTATCTGGTCGCGACGTATCTCGTATAGGTCTGCCACATCACGAATAATACCACGACGATAATACTCGGCTATAGTTTCAGGACCAAGAGAATCTATGTTCATCGCCCGTCGACTTATAAAATGCTCAATCTTGCCTTTCAATTGAGGTGGGCATGAGGTATCATTAGGACAATAGTGCACAGCCTCGCCTTCATATCGAACAAGAGGAGTACCACATTCGGGGCATGTCGTTATGAACTCCACACGAGGCCCTAATTGTTCATCACGTGCATCAAGATCCACATCCACTATCTTGGGAATAATCTCTCCACCTTTTTCTACAAAGACACGATCGCCAATATGCAGGTCTAGGTTTCGTATGAAATCCTCATTGTTCAGGGTAGCCCTGCGAACAATAGTTCCAGAAAGTTGTACGGGGTCCATGTTTGCAACTGGAGTAACAGCCCCTGTTCTTCCCACTTGGAAGGTTACCTCGCGAAGTATCGTTGATTGCTTTTCGGCCATAAACTTATAGGCTATGGCCCAACGCGGACTTTTTGCTGTCATTCCAAGGCTTCGTTGCTGAGCTAACGAGTTTACCTTCAGCACGATGCCGTCTGTGGCAACAGGCAGATTGCGACGTTCTTGATCCCAGAAGTCGATATATTCATATATTTCATCCAGCGAATTTACGAGGCGCATTTGGGGACCAACCTTAAAGCCCCACTCCTTTGCCTTCTGCAAGTTGTCATAATGACTTTCACCAGGGATATTTTCTCCGAGAAGATAATAAAGATAAGCATCGAGCCTCCTCTGCGCAACCACAGCAGAGTTCTTGCTTTTCAGCGTTCCACTAGCTGCATTACGAGGATTGGCAAACAAGGGTTCTTCGGCTTCGGCACGCTCACGGTTCAGAGACTCGAAACTCTCCCAGGGCATCAGAACCTCGCCCCTTATTTCAAACTCCTCAGGCCAATCACCACCTGCCGGCAAAACAAGAGGAATAGAGCGAATTGTCTTAACATTCTCCGTCACATCATCACCCTGCACCCCGTCACCACGAGTCACTGCGCGCACCAAACGTCCATGTTCGTAATGCAAGCTAATGCTCAAGCCATCGAACTTCATCTCACAACAGATTTGAAACTTCGCGCCATGCAGTCCTTCTTCGACACGCTGATAAAACTCACGCACCTCATCTTTGTTATAAGTATTTGCCAGTGAGAGCATCGGTCTTTTGTGGAGGACTTGCTGAAATTCGTGATTCAGGTCGCTGCCCACCCTCTGCGTCGGGCTATTGGGGTCGGAAAGTTCAGGATGACGCGCCTCCAAGTCCTGCAACTCGCGCAGCAATAGGTCAAACTCCCTGTCGCTGATCTCGGGTTGATTCAGCACATAGTAATTGTAGTTGTGCCGATGCAATTCCGTCCTTAGTTGTTCAATCCTTGCTTTCTCGTCCATCCTTGTATTACTGTTGTTGCAACTTTTCCATGTTTTCTTGCGCTACACGTAGATACTCTCTCACATACGGATGTTCCAAGAAATACGTGGGTGCCCCTATAGTCAGTTCTTCTATCTGGGGAGTGAGTACGGGGTAAGCATATTCCGATGTCATAATCATAAACACCCCTGGCCCCAACACATTAGTATAGTTTTGCTTAATGAAAGAGGTCTCCAATTGCTCGCCCTCAAGAGTGAGGCGACGGGCTTCAACGCCCAACCGAGTCATCACTTCGTCATGATCCATACCATCCATCACCATGCGCCCTTCCTTGCGAGGAAGTTCCGCCAAGAGGTTATCTATTTGCGTCTTGCGTTGGATAAAATTATATAGAGAATCGTTGAGCGGCGTTCCTGTCACGCTCTGTGTTACGTCATCTATTTTCAATTCTATTTCACCGCCTTCTAATACAACAGGCATCAGACTCTGTGTTCCGAGGAAAAGGTTGGCCATCATAGTAGAATCCATTGAGCCTTTAAACAGGAACTTACCATGTTGAACATAAGCTGAATCCAAGTTCATAAGATCATTATCACGATACACCTTTAGGTAAAGCGTTTTACCCTCCATTCCATGCACCGTAGTTGACCCGTTCAACATATATTGGTCGGAGCACGACATCATTCCAAGGCACATCATGACTATGAGTACTTTCATCACAGAGTTATTCATAGATTCAAGTGAAGATAAACGACAAGTTGAATACAATGTCACCACGGCTCCAATGAGCAAACACACCACCCACTCGTTATAACGAAAGAAAAAGTGTCCAAGAAAGGTTTGCGACAAGAGCAATATACCTGAAACCAGAAAAACAAAAGCCCCTATCATCTGTTGACGGCGTAAGCGCCGAGCCACAAAATCTTTTCCTTCATTTGAAGAACGAGCCATAATTACTAAAAAAAGTACAGCCCCAATGGCATACACCACTGAAGCCCCTTTTTCCCACAACAACCATGTTCCTGCGCCAAGCACCATCATCAAAGCCCCCAAACGCAAAAGGATACTCTCGCTTCTATCTAACTGTTTCATTCCTCGTCCTCGTTCATGAAAACAAATACGTCCTCATTATCGTACTTCATCAAATATTGCTCGCGTGCAACACGCTTCACCGCCTCAGGATTATTTTCCAATTGTTCTAACCGACGAGAATCTTCGTTGAAACGGTTCTTATAGGTTTGCACCTCAGCTTTCAAAGCTGCTATCTCCTGCAAACGCTTGTAACGAAACCAAAAACTATTAGAGTCAGCGAAGCCAACGATAATGCCAAAGAACAAAAAAACCACGAGGTATTTATGTTTGCGGATAAAGCCCCATACAGAATAAATCTTACTCATATCTTTTCTCTTATTTAGAAATGCAAAGCACGCAAATCCACGTCTTCTTAAAATTTTGCGCGCACAAAGATAAAAATAATTACCCAAAGATCCAAGCCACTAGACATTAAACTCACAAAGAACAAAAAAATCAGCAAAACATTTTGTCGGAATGTAAAATCTTTGTAACTTTGCACTCGCAAAAAGCATGGGGGATTAGCTCAGCTGGCTAGAGCGCTTGCATGGCATGCAAGAGGTCATCGGTTCGATTCCGATATTCTCCACAGCAATACAATGGAATCTGCAGACAATAAGCAGGTTCCACTTTTTTTACTCAAAAGTTCATAAATAGGCCCCATCTTTCTCGGCATAGCCTTTGTATTAACTGCATCGATTTTTTTGGGGGGTATGATATAGCAGTTGATACAAAATATGTATGGATCTCCGTTATGGACGATGAAATAATACAAAAAAAATCTTTACACCATAAAATCTTTTACTTTCAATACATATATTACTGCGCAGATTGCAAAAATCAGAATAATACATAAGATTCCTTTATATTCAATAGATGAAAAGTATTCCCATACGGGTAAGAATACTTTTTTATTGCTGGAAGAATACTATTCTTATAGATGTAAGCAAGTATTCCTATTTTCGCAATAAAGCAACAAAAATAATATGAAAATTCTTTACAGACCATCAACTACAGCCAATAGCCGTCCATCATATTTTTCAAAGTACCCTAAAGTCAAATAAAAGAGATGGAGGAGTATACATAAAAATGCTTACTCCTCCATTCTATATTATATATAATGTATTACAATATCTCCAGTTCCTTGAAGACCTTCTTGAGTTTCTCAACAGACTCGTCAACTTGAGCGGTAGTGTGGTTGGCCATTAGGGCATAGCGGACGAGCGTGTCCTGAGGTGCACATGCGGGAGGAATGACGGGATTGATGAAGACTCCTTCGTTGAAAGCCATAGCAACAGCGCGGAAGGTCTTTTCGGTGTCACGTACATAGAGGGGGATGATGGGACTCTCGGTGTCGCCAATCTCGAAACCTTCCTCGCGGAAACGGTTGAGAGCGTAACGCGTAACATCCCATAGGGCTTGCAGACGCTCAGGCTCTTGCTGAATGATGTGAAGAGCCTCACGTGCAGCAGCTGTTGCTGCGGGAGTGCAACTTGCAGAGAAAATGTATGTACGAACACTGTGACGCAACCAATTGATAATGCTGTGGTCGGCAGCTATGAATCCACCGATGCTGGCGAGGGACTTGGAGAAAGTGCCCATGATGAGGTCGACATCCTTAGTCAGACCGAAATGGTCGCATACGCCACGACCTTGACGACCGAAGACTCCAAGTCCGTGTGCCTCGTCAACCATGATAGAGGCGTTGTATTTCTTCTTTAGCTCTACGATTTCGGGCAGTTTACAGAGGTCACCTTCCATTGAGAACACGCCATCGACAATGATGAGTTTGATGGCTTCAGGATTGCAACGCTGGAGCTGACGCTCGAGGTCTGCCATATCGTTGTGCTTGAACTTCAGTTGTGTGGCAAAAGAGAGGCGGCGACCATCTACTATGGAGGCGTGATCGCGATCGTCACAGATGATGTAGTCGTCCTTGCCCACGAGCTGACTGATGACACCGCTATTAACGGTAAAGCCCGTAGCAAAGCAGAGTGCTTCGTCTTTACCCACGAATTCTGCCAGTTCCTTTTCCAACTGAACATGAATGTCAAGTGTTCCATTTAAGAAACGACTACCGGCACATCCACTGCCATATTTCTGCATGGCTGCGCATCCCGCGTCAATCACGCGCTGGTCGCCCGTGAGACCTGTATAGGCATTGGAGCCGAACATGAGGACTCGCTTGCCTTCCATGATAACCTCCGTGCCTTGCTTTCCTTCAATTTCACGGAAATAGGGATAGATTCCCTGGGCCATAAATTCTTGTGGCAGGGTATAATGCGATAGTTTGTCTTGTAGTAATCCCATATTTATACAGTATATTATACAGTATACGTTTAACTGCGTGTGTTATACTTAACAGGCTGCAAAGATACGAATAAAAGTTGAAAGTAGAAAGATGATGATAAAAAAAATGTAACGCTAAAGGGAAAATTACCGGAAAATACAAAGGAGGCGTGAAATAATTACGAATTATGTTTTATGCATAATGAATTATTTTGTATCTTTGACTCCAGTATGGACAAAAAGAGTGTTCGCTTTATCATCAACCCAATATCGGGAACGCGGAGTAAAAAAGCAATTGTCAAGTTGATTCCGCAGTATCTCGACGAAGAACGCTTTGCGTATGATATGGTCTACACAGAACGTTCCGGCCATGCAGCCCAGTTGGCCAAACAGGCTGCTGAAGAAGGGATAGATATAGTAGTGGCTGTGGGCGGAGACGGCACAGTGAACGAAGTTGCACGTTCATTGGTGCATACGGAATCAGCCCTTGCTATCATTCCCTGTGGCAGCGGAAACGGATTGGCCCGTCACCTCTTCATTCCCATCAATCCCATTGGTGCATTAAGAATCCTCGCTGAGAGCCACATCGAAGAACTCGATTATGGCAAAATCAACGAGCAACCTTTCTTCTGCACCTGCGGCATAGGCTTCGATGCATTTATCAGCCAAAAGTTTGCAGAAGCAGGGAAACGTGGATTGATGACTTACGTAGACAGCACGCTAAAGGAGGGATTCAATTACAAGCCTGAGCGCTACGAGGTATGCATCGATGGTGAGGAAAGTACATACGAAGCTTTTCTTATTGCGTGCGCCAACGCCAGCCAATATGGGAATAATGTGTTCATAGCTCCTGCCGCATCGATGAATGACGGATTGATGGACGTAACCATATTGGAACCCTTCAATGCCCTTGCCGCACCGCAAGTGGTTATGCAACTGCTGAACAAATCCATCGACAAGAACAGCCACACACGCACATTCCAATGCCGCCACATCCACATCCATCGCGAAAAGCCAGGCGTGGCACACTTCGACGGCGAGCCCATGCAATGTGGTACCGACATAGATGTGGAGTTGATTAGTCGCGGTGTGCGCATTGTAGTGAACACAAAGCAGCAGCGCATTGCGCTTCCCATATTCAGCACCTTTAACGACATTTGGGAAAAGATGTCGGAGGACATACGCGAAGATTTCCGACAGACCAACGAACGCATTAAGCGAATCAACACAGAACTGTTGCAGAAGTTGAAGATATAGCCCAAACGTCAACAAGGGCTCCATCCTTGACGACGGTCTAAAGTAAAATAAAGAAAAGAACTTATAAACCTCATAAACTCATGTACATCATTGGCATAGCAGGCGGTACGGGAAGCGGCAAGACCACCGTCGTAAAGAAGATTGTAGAGGCCTTGCCTGGTGACAAGATTGCACTTATCCCCCAAGACTCGTATTATAACGATACCACAGCACTCACGATGGAAGAGCGTCGGCGCATCAACTTTGACCACCCCAACGCCTTTGACTGGGATTTGCTGACACACCAAATAGAGGAACTACGCAACGGGAGGGCTGTGGAACAACCCACATACTCCTACATCGAAAGCAACCGTCAGGCCGAAACCGTCCACGTTGAACCTTGCGAGGTCATTATCATCGAAGGCATTATGGCGCTATTCAAGAAAGAACTGCGCGACCTCATGGACCTCAAGCTATTCGTAGATGCCGACCCCGACGAGCGACTTATCCGCGTCATACAACGTGATACTGTGGAACGCGGACGCACCACGCAAATGGTCATCGACCGCTACCTCGATGTGCTGAAACCTATGCACGAAGAGTTTATTGAACCCACAAAACGATATGCCGACCTCATCATCCCTCAAGGAGGAAATAACAGCAAGGCTATCGAAATCATGCGTACATACATCATCCATCGCCTACGTCCAGGACAAACATTATAGCCCTCATCCTCTTGTTCCTTGCTTCATGCCAACCTAAGGACAAGAGCACGTCGTCCGTCTTTTCAACTTCGCAAGCCGAAGATTCCCTTAATGCGGAATATGACTTGTACGAAATAGAAGAGTCGGGCGAACTCATTGCAGCCACTCTGTCAGGACCAGACACCTACTTCGAATTTCGCGGGCGAGGCTTTGGTCTGCAATATGATCTCGCTGAAGATTTCTCGCGCAGCATCGGAGTACGACTACGTATGGAGGTTGCACACGACACATTAGAATTGCTCGACCGTCTGCAACGCGGCGAAGTTGACCTTATTGCGATGAAGATAGACCCTCAGGAGGGACTTGACTCATGCGGACCAGGATGGCTCGTGAACAAAAAGTCGGAACTGCTGCGCCAAAGCATTGCTGAATGGTACACTCCCGAACGCAAGCAACAGGCGCAAGCTAAATCACAATCCAGCAGCAAGCCCATGACCCGTCGCCGCCCGCGTCCCGTGATGCTCAATGCCGCAACAGGACAAATCAGCCAATATGATGCACTGCTCCAAAAATATGCTTCGGAGATAGGATGGGACTGGCGATTGCTCGCAGCCCAATGCTATCAGGAATCGGCTTTCGACCCAGATGCTGTTTCGTGGGCAGGCGCACAAGGACTGATGCAAATCATGCCCAGTACGGCCAAAACGCTGGGCGTGGATGAGGGTAATATATTCGACCCCAACACCAACATTAAAGCCTCTGTGCAATACATCCGCAACCTCAACTCCACCTTCTCGGATATTCCCAGCGGAACAAGCCGCATCCCATACATCCTTGCTGCATACAATGGTGGCGTCAATCATGTGCGTGATGCGATGGCTCTGGCACGTAAGAACAAGCGAAACGAAAAAATGTGGCGCGACGTCGAACCCTACATCTTGTTGCTCAGTCAACCACAATACTACAACGACCCAGTTTGCCGTGCGGGCTATTTACGAGGAAGTGAGACCTACAACTACGTTCGCGACATCATGGACAGCTGGGCGCAATATCGCGGACAAGCAAGAAACCATAGCAAAGCCAGCACCCCTACCCCAGCCAAGCAGTCGAAACATCCAACGCAGGTGATGCGACTCGACTCCATCCTTTCCAATTCTATTTAAGGAAGGATATTATTCTTGATTGAGAAGAATACTATTGTGAGGGGCTAGACAATAGTATTTCGTGAAGCCACACAATACTATTCTTCAGAGCCATACAATACTATATCATGAGGGCATATAATACTATGTCCCAATCTGAAGGTAAAGTATCCTTTGACAAGAAGTACGGTGATATGGCTGAGAAAGAGCACTCTCCCTGGGGTACTACATACCTGGCCGACGGATGGTGAGACGTATGGCTTCGGAGTGAGCATCGGCAAAAGCTGATGCATCCTTTACCACACAAGCAAGATAGCCACCGCCTCCGGCTCCCGGCATTTTCCAAGCAAGCACATCAGGTATAGCTGCATATTGGTCAATGTACTCCTGTACGCCCGGCTGAATCATAGCAGGGAACATCGCCACCTGAGCATTGAACGAAGCCTTGTAGGCCACAGCAAAGGCCGCAAGGTCACAACGTTGGATGGCTGCCCAACAGTCTTCAGCCGCTTTTGTCAGCGCACGCACTTTTTCTTCTGAAAAGCTTTTGCCCTCAACCACCGAACAACCTGGGCGACGCGGGAACATGGGAATCATCACAAGATGCTTTTCCAGCCAAGAAAGTATGTTTTCCTCGTAACAAGTCTCAATGCGTTCGGGCCAGAAGCGACCATTATACCAATGTCGACAAAGTCCGGGAATGCAAATTCCGATAGAGTCTTGTGCGCCAGATATTATGCCATCGGAGCGCTCGGGATCATTCTCAAAGCAGAAGACAAGTTTGGCCAGCGTCTCAGGGTCCATATTAGGCAACTGATAAGGCCATATCTTCTTTATCATGTTTCGAGTGGAGGTGGAAAGTCCACAACGCTCTTGCACTT
>JAEEGL014716670.1_pt1 | contig 13471 bp, 9 predicted proteins | sample 9134231 | NCBI WGS metagenome assembly JAEEGL01 (sample SAMN16246548, study PRJNA631951) | gut metagenome | biome: gut microbiome; feature: rumen; material: fiber-attached | host: Bos | place: Iran: Karaj | collected 2018-10 | reverse complement strand
TTCGACCCCAAGTTCCCTTTCCCTCGCCAAAAATTGGCAACTTTACTTTTATTGATCTCTTTGCAGGCATCGGGGGAATTCGCCTCGCCTATCAAGAACTCGGCGGAAAATGCGTTTTTTCTTCTGAATGGGATATTGAAGTGTTGGTTGGGAGACTGTGCGCATGAGCATGGACATCGCAAACAAAAAACTCATGCTTGCCGGGTTGTTTCTCTCGAAGTTCAATCGGGAGGGGTTGCAGGCGTTAGGGTTCTCGACCTTACAGGAGGCCTACAACTCGTTCGCATATTTGGTCGGTGGAAAACCGGCATCCGTCAAACTCTACATGCAGGAATTTGACCCGTTCTTTCCTAATTCTCGCAAAGGGTGGCATAAGCGCCCCATTCGCCAAACACGACAGGATTTCCTTGATGAGTTCGGCACACTTGACCTTGCCGAATTCGTTGAATTAATTCGCACCCAGTTTTCAGGACTCAATGATGTCGACTTGGACGTGGATAAGGCCATTGTCCGCGCGGGGCTTCGCAAAGACGAAGACTCCACTTTTGCTCGCCGACTTCTGACGGGACAAGCCGCCGAAAACTACTTTGAGTCGAATTATCGTCGTGTGGAACGATTTCACGATTGTATCCTGTCGCGAACAACAGCCTACGGTTGTGGCTTCGATTTCAAACTCACTCCTCAGCGAGGAGAGTTTTATGCTGTTGAAGTCAAAGGATTGCGAACACCGACTGGCTCTGTCCAATTGACGGAAAAAGAGTATCTGATGGCTCACCACCTTCTTGCGCGCTATTTTCTCTATGTTGTGACCGATTTTGCCCATACCCCCAAGCCCGTTGTTATCGAGAATCCCATAGATTCAGGGATTGAGTTTGAAAAGCGCCAAGTTCAATCCCGGCAATCTGTTTGGATTGCCAAAATTGCAGGATGAAATCATGAAGACCCAAGCGTTATCCATCTTGTCTCGTCATTTTGTTCAGTCCTTGACCTCAGAACTCCTTGGTTTGTTGCTCGACAAATTGGACTCTTCCATTTCCGAGAATGAGTGGATGCGCATTTTTGCGCGATGCATAGGGGCGGATTGTCTGATCGACGAGGAAAAACAAATTGTGGTTTGTTCATCAATTGATACAATCTGGCGTGCAAGAGTCATCCCGAATTTCAACCCGTTCAATGTTCATCATACGGATGTGGAATGGGAGTTGGATGAAGTGGAGTGTGGGCAACCAATAGATCCTTCTGTTGTAAGTATGGGGGGGGGGACACGGTTTTACTCACCTCTACAGCGTTCACAGAACGTGCGAGCCGTAAGTGCGACCCCATCCACGTGTTTGAAAAAACATGACATTGACTGTAAACAAAATGATAACGATTTGGCAGCTGAAATTGGCAAAAAGCTCCTTGATAGTTGGAATTTGCAGGTGGAAAAAATGCGGGGGTGTTTTTCCAGCGTCCGTGCGGTTGTGCTTCTGAAAGGCGAAGGGCTTTCAGTCACTTCGGTCTACGAGGAAGACCTAGTTCCTTTCTTGCCGGAAAATTACTACTGGCAATGGGATGAGCAGGACAACATAGAAGGTTATGAATCGGATACGAACATCCGTCGGTTTTCTTGGATGCCTCATGCTTCTCGGTTCACAGTGGTTTCGAATGTGCCGGAAAAGCGACTGAAACTGCGGATCAATCGGCCTCCTGTCATCAGCCAATCCGACTTGCTGGATAGTATTGCCCATGACGATTCTTGGATTGAAATTGTGCCTTAGGTATTTTATCAGAGCAATCCGGGGCTGTCCCTTTGGGGGACTGATATGGCAGTGAGAAAACAAGTTGTTATCGCAGGCATCGCCATTGGAATGGGATGTCTTCTCGCAGTTTTTTCCCACTTCAGGCAGAAAGCTCGGTGGCATGCGGATGAGATCATTGGGCGATTGCCGATTTCTTGCGCTTATCTGGGCAATCGGCTGGGGACGTTCTTGGCTGGTGGCAAACAGGAGATAGGGTGGATTGTGTCTTATGAGCCAGATTATTTAGGACCTGGCCCCATCCAGATTCATTGTTCCGTATGGGGGAATTGTAGGAGCACAAACCCGGAAAACATGGTTGCTTCGGCTGGGGACACGGAGAGGGAGGGGAGAGCGCCATGAGCGGGTTTTCGGCGGCGGACCGGGAGTATTTCAAGGAGCAGGTGCGGAGCGCGACGGACCTGGCGGGGCTGGTCAGGGAGTCGGGGGTGGCGCTGAAGCCGGGCGGGGGAGGGCGTCTGAAGGCGTGCTGTCCGTTCCACCACGAAAAGACGCCGTCGTTCTTCGTGAACGAGGACGTATATCATTGCTTCGGGTGCGGGGCGCACGGGGATTGCTTCTCGTTTCTGATGCAGCGCGACGGGCTGACCTTCAGGGAGGCGTTGGAATTGCTCGCGAACCGGGCGGGGATTCCGATGCCGGAGGCGTTTTCGCGCGGCAACGGGGGCGAGGCGGCCGCGCCGAAAGACCAGCGGGAACGGGTGCTGGCGGCCAACGATTTTGCGTTCAAGGCGTACTACCAGGCGCTGCGCGATGGGAAGGACTCCGGGGCGGCCGCCGCGCGGGCGTATCTGGAGAAGCGGGGGCTCCGGGAGACGGCGTGCGCGGACTGGGGCATTGGCTATGCGCCCGATAGCTGGGATTTTCTGAGCGCGGCGGCCGGGCATCCGCCCGTGCGGGATCTGGACGAGGCGGGCCTGCTGTCGAAGAACGACAGGGGGCGCACATACGACCGGTTCCGGGGCCGCATCATGTTCCCCATCCGGGACGCGAATGGCAAGACGGTGGCGTTTTCGGGGCGGATTCTGCCGGAAAAGGATGACGGTCGGACCGGAAAATATGTGAATTCGCCGGAAACCGCCGTGTTCAAGAAGGCCAAGGTCCTGTTCGGACTGGACCGGGCCCGCGAGGCCATCCGCGAATCCGGGACGGCCCTCCTGTGCGAGGGGCAGATCGATACGATCCGGCTCCATCTGTGCGGGTTTGCCAACGCGGTCGCGCCCCAGGGAACCGCCTTCACGGCCGAGCAGGCGCACGTCCTCAAACGGTATGCGAAGGATGTGGTCCTGGTGCTGGATGGCGACACCGCCGGGCATAAGGCCGCCCTGCGAGACGCCGGCATCCTCCTGGAGATGGAGCTGCCGCCCGCCATCGTGACGCTGCCGGCCGGCGAGGACCCCGACTCGTTCCTCCTGGCGCACGGCGCGGAGGCGTTCCGGGAGCTGATGGGCAAGACGATCTCGCCCGTCAGGTTTCTGCTGGGTACCTTCGAGACCGATACGCTGCAAGGCGTGACGGCCGCCAAGAACGCGCTGTTCGAAATGCTGGCCCATGTACGGTCGGAGGCGGTGCTCGACTTCTCGCTGCGGGAGGCCGCCGGGCTTCTCGGACTGTCGCTGGGGGCCCTGACCCGCGAAATGGAGCGGTTCCGGGCCGAGGCGGAGCGCAACGAGCAGAGGGCGCAGGCCTTCCGCGACCAGGCGGCGGCGGAGATGGCCGATGCCGAGGCGATGCAGCTGCTCGAACAGCGTCGGATGGGGCAGGAGCCGTCGGATGCGCCAGCCCCGGAGCGGCCCCGGAGGGGAATCCGGCGGGCGACGGCCGTTCCTCCGCACGTCGTGGAGCTGGCGCGCTTCCTGTGCGTTCCGCCGCGCCCCGACCCTCAGCTCCTGGGCGAGATGCTGGAGCTGATCCGCTATGACCTCGTGGAATCCGTCCCCTACCGGAACGTCATCCGCGCCTTTCTGGAGAATCCTGAACATTGGCGCGAGGAGATCCAGGGCTCCGAGGAGGAGGCTGCGGAGTCCGAGGCGCTGGCCGACCGCCTGATTGTCGAGGCCGGCCCTGTCGTCCCCGATGCCGACAAGCCCCGCGCCGCCCATGACCTCCTGGCCCGGCTCTGGATTCCCTATCTGGAGTTCCGCCGCCAGGCCGCGACAGCCGCCGAACGCGTCTCCATCGGCCGCGACGTGCGCGCCCTCCGCCAGAACCCGCCCGACCTCTCCGTCGTCGCCAAATACTTCGGAGAGTGAGCCCCCCCAGACGGCGCAGCCCCCCGCGCTTCTTGGCCAGCCTCGCCCCCGATGCCGATTCAGTCGAGACCTGCTTGCGTGCTTTCTAGGTTGAAAAATGCTTGAATACCAGAGCAAACAGGACAATATTTGCAAATTGAAAAATAATCAAGAATCAAATATTCAAAATTTCTTCGGAAAAATTGCAAAATATCATTCATTTTTCAATTATCAGTCCCACAAATGTACAAAAGTGAGACTGAGTGTGAGAAATGAAAAAGTCAGATTTCCATTAAAAATGTTCATATTTGTCGGGGAATAGGAGAGAGAAACTTTTCAATTTAATCGACACACATCTTTTGTAATTTCTCACAAAAGTGAAAATCTATAGAAAATATCGCATCAAAATGAATATTTTCAAAACTCAAGTCTCACTTTTCTTCAAACATTTTTTCAAAGAATCGCGAATCTGCTAACGAATACTTAGAGTTTTGCTTTTTTCGAAAGGCCCATGGACAGTTCCATCAAAAACAGGTTTCCATTGTATGGAAACGTATTTTGGTGGGGCGGCTTGAGGGGGGAGGCGGGGTTTGTGGTTGAAAACGGGGGAAAGGGGTGGGATAGTGGCGGGGCATTCACGGATTATTGATAGAGAAGAGAGGTCAGCATGGCTAAGGAGCAGCAGCAGGGGAAGGGGATTCAGGACGGAATCACGCCGCGGGCGAAGGATTATGGTCAGTGGTATCTGGACGTGGTGAGGCGCGGGGACCTCGCAGAGCACTCGAACGTCCGGGGCTGCATGGTGATCAAGCCGCATGGCTATGCGGTGTGGGAGAAGCTGCAGCGGGCCTTGGATGACCGGTTCAAGGCGACAGGACACCAGAATGCGTATTTTCCGCTGTTCATTCCGCTGTCGCTGCTGGCCAAGGAGGAGGAGCACGCGGCGGGGTTCGCGAAGGAGTGCGCGGTGGTGACGCATTACCGGCTGAAGGCGATCGACGGCAAAGTGGGCGTGGACCCGGATTCGAAGCTGGAGGAGCCGCTGGTGGTGCGTCCGACGAGCGAGACCATCATCTGGGCGCAGTACAAGAACTGGATCCAGAGCTACCGCGACCTGCCGATTCTCGTGAATCAGTGGGCGAACGTCGTGCGCTGGGAGATGCGGACTCGCCTGTTCCTGCGGACGGCGGAGTTCCTGTGGCAGGAGGGGCACACGGCCCACGCGACGGAGCAGGAGGCCCGTGAGGAGGTGTCGCGAATGCTGGAGGTCTACGCGGATGTGGCGGAGAACGTGATGGCGGTCCCGGTCGTCAAGGGCCACAAGAGCGAAGGGGAGAGGTTCGCCGGCGCGGTGGACACGCAGTGCATCGAGGGAATGATGCAGGACGGCAAGGCCCTGCAGATGGGCACCAGCCACTATCTGGGACAGAACTTCGCGAAGAGCGCGGATGTGAAGTTCCTGAACAAGGACGGCAAGCTGGAATATGTGTACGCGACGAGCTGGGGCGTTTCGACCCGTCTGATCGGCGCGCTGATCATGACGCATAGCGACGACTCGGGGTTGGTGCTGTCGCCCGCGTTGGCGCCGGTGCAGGTCGTCATCATTCCGATCTACAAGACGGATGCGGAGCAGTCGGCGACAACCGCCGAGGCGATGGCCGTGGCGGATGCGCTGCGGGCCAAGGGCATCGCGGTGAAGGTCGATGACCGGGAGGGGATGCAGCCGGGCGCGAAGTATTACGAGTGGGAGCGCAAGGGGGTGCCGGTGCGGATTGAGATCGGTCCGCGCGACCTGGAGAAGGGCAGCCTGTGCCTGGTTCGGCGGTTCGTCCCGGAGGTGGAGGGCGAGAGCGAGCAGGAGGCGCGGCGTCGGAAGAAGAGCTTCGTGGCGCGCGAGGCCGCCATCGACGGAATGCCGGCCATGCTGGCGGAGATGCAGAAGGAGTTGCTGGAGATCGCCCGGGCGCGTCGGGCGAAGCGGACCCGGATCATCGACACGCTGGAGGACTTCGAACGGTTCTTCAAGGAGGAAGGCGGCGGGTTCGCGTGGGTGCACTGGGCCGGCGGCCAGGCGGAGGAGGAGGAGATGGTGCGGCGCTTCGAGACGTCGATCCGTTGCATTCCGTTCGACGACCAGCTCCCGGAAGGCGCGCAGGGGCAGGGGACCTGCATCCTGACGGGCAAGCCGAGCGAGCGGCGCGTCCTCATGGCGAAGGCGTACTAGCCTCAATTCCGCGTTCGCGTGGCTGATTCCGAGGCAGAAAAACAGGTTTCCATTGTATGGAAAGCTGTTTCGGAGGGGGGGCTGCCGGGGATTCCGCAGGACTTTTCCGCGGAACCGGGGCCGGAACTGCTGGATGGGCTGTTTCGGCGGTGGGAGGGGGCGCGGGCGGAGACGGTCCGGCGTGCGTTGGAAGCGGCGGCGGGGGAGGAGTTCGAGGGAACGGTGCTGGAGGCGCCGCTGACGGCGTGGATTGGACGGGGGGGGCTGCATCGGGCACATTTCCTGGAATGGCTGGCGATGGCGGGAGGGATGTCGGAGGAGGCGCGGACGTCGTTGGAGGTGGGCGTGGAGCTGGTCCATGCGGGGAGCCTGCTGCATGACGACATCATTGATGAGTCGCCGATGCGCCGGGGACTACCCGCGCTGTGGGTGAGCCATGGGACGAAAGCGGCGTTGCTGGCGGGGGATTTGCTGATTTCGCTGGGCATCGATGAGGTGGGGCGGACGACGGGAGGGATGTCGGGGGGACATGCGGCATGGCTGGCGGCACGGCTGGCGGCGGCGGCGCATGTGACGTGCCAGGGGGAGCTGGCGCAGGATTTTCCCGCCCAGGGCAGACGGCCCGATGCGCGCGAGGTCGCGGCTCTGAAGACGGGCGCGTTGTTCGAGTGGGTGATGCTGGCCTCGTTGCCAGAAGACTTGGCGCACAGACGCGGCGCGGCGGACCTGGTGACGCGGCTTGAGTTCGCCCGGAAGGTGGGCGTTGCCTATCAGTTGCTGGATGATGCCCGGGACGGGGACGCGCAGTAAAAATTCAACAGCGGACTTCGCTATGGCGCGTTTTTGTTGTCAAGTGCTAATTGTCTGGTAATTGTGTCCAATCAGAGGGGGATTGGAGGGGGAAAGGGGGGCAGGGGAAGTGAGAGGAGTGGTCCGGAACGGCGGCCATTTCCAAATCCGCCGCCACATCAAACAAGATATGTCAAGCACTAATTATCTGGTAAATATGTTCAAATGTCTTGAAAAGAGGGGGATCGGACGGAAAACGGAAAAGAGGGGAGAAGTTGCCCGGAATAGCGGCTGTGGCCCAAGTCGTCGCCAAAATCGATCAAGCTGTGTCAAGTACTAATTGTCAGGTATTGTGTGAATAAACGGAGGAGGGGAGGAGGGGAGGAGAGGGGAGGGGCGCTACGGGGAGGGGGGGGCGTCGGGGTCTAGGGAGAAGAGGGAGAGCTGGCGGACGGCGGAGGCGGGATCGGGGCGGCGGACGCGGGGGTTGGCCTGGGCGAGGCGGGGGGCGGCGTCGGCGGTGAGTTCGTTTTCTTCGAGGTTGGCCAGAATTTCCTTGGCGCGCTGGACGACGGGCTTGGGGAGTCCGGCAAGGTTGGCGACCTGGATGCCATAGGACTTGTCGGCGGCCCCGGGGGCGATCTTTCGCAGGAAGGAGATGTGGCCGCGGGACTCGGAGACGAGGATGTTGTAGTTCTTGACGCCGGGAAGGGTAAGGGCGATGTCGGTCAGCTCGTGGTAGTGGGTGGCGAACAGTGTCTTGGCGCGGAGGGTGTTGTGGATGTATTCGGCGACCGCCCAGGCGATGGATATGCCGTCGAAGGTGGAGGTGCCGCGTCCGATCTCGTCGAGGACGATGAGGGAGGAGGGGGTGGCGTTGTTGAGGATGTTGGCGGTTTCCTGCATCTCGACCATGAAGGTGGAGCGGCCGCGGGCGATGTCGTCGCCGGCGCCGACGCGGGTGAATACGCGGTCGGTGAGGGCGATGCGGGCCTCGCGGGCGGGGACGTAGGACCCGATATGGGCGAGAATCACGAGGAGGGCGACCTGCTTGATGTAGGTGGACTTGCCTGCCATGTTGGGGCCGGTGATGATGATCAGGCGGTTGGTCGAGTTGTCGAGGAGGGTGTCGTTGGGGACGAATCGCTCGGACTCGGGCATGCGTTCGACCACGGGATGGCGGCCGTCGATGATGCGGATGGGGCCGTCGGGCGCGAGCTCGGGGCGGACGTAGCGGTGGGAGGCGGCGGTGTCGGCCAGGGAGGCGAGGACGTCGGCCTGGGCGATGGCCCGCGCGGCGGCCTGGATGGCGGGGGCGAGGGCGGCGGCCCGGTCGCGGAGTTGCATGAAAAGCTCGGTTTCGAGGGCGATGGAACGTTCTTCGGCGCCGAGAATCTTGGATTCGTATTCCTTGAGCTCGGGGGTGACGAAGCGTTCGCCGGTGGCGAGGGTCTGCTTGCGGAGGTAGTCGGGGGGGACGAGGGAAAGGTTGGACTTGGTGACCTCGATGAAGTAGCCGAATACGCGGTTGAACTTGATCTTGAGCGACTTGATGCCGGTGCGCTCGATTTCGCGGGCCTGCATGTCGGCGAGCCATTGGCGGCCGGAGGTGGCGGCGGCGCGGAGCTCGTCGAGGTCGGGGGAGTAGCCGGGGCGGATGAGGCCGCCTTCCTTGATGGAGGCCGGGGGCTCGTCGACGAGGGCGCGGGCGAGGAGGTCTACGAGTTCGGGCTGCGGGGCGACCTGCGCGGCGAGGTCGGCGAGAAGGGAAGAGGGGCGGGTGGGGGAGGCGGCGAGGGCGGCGAGGGTGTCGCGGAGGACGGGGAAGGGCTCGAGGGAGGTGCCGAGGGTGCGGAGGTCGCGCGCATTGCCGGACCCGGAGGAGAGGCGGGCGAGGATGCGTTCGATGTCGCGGACGGGCCCGAAGGCGGCGCGGAGGGCGGTGAGGGCGTGGCGGTCGGCGAGTAGCGCACCGATGGCGTCGAGGCGGGCGTTGATGAGGTCCAGGGAGCGGAGAGGACGGACGATCCAGTCGCGGAGGAGGCGCGCGCCCATGGGGGTCTTGGTGGTGTTGAGGGCTTGGAGGAGGGAAGTGGGGGCGTCGGGGCGGGTGGTGCCGGAGCGGGCCTTGAGGAGGTCGAGGTTGGCGAGGGTGGACTCGTCGAGGATCATGGCGTCGGCCGGGGCGCGGTACTGGAGGCCGCGGACGTGGTCGGCGGTGCGGCGGAGGTCGTTGACGACGTAGTGGAGCAGGGCGCCGGCGGCCCCGGACGCGGCGGGATGGCCGGCACAGCCGAAGCCTTCGAGGGAGGCGATGCCGAAATGGCGGCAGAGGCCGTCGTCGGCGGTGGCGGGCTCGAAGGTCCAGTCGTCGCGGACGGTCACCGTGGAGGGGACGGCGCTGCGGATGGCCGTCATGAGGGCTACGTTCGAGGAAAGGGACTCGGAGAGGAGGATTTCGGCGGGGGAATGGAGGGCGAGGTCGTCGCAGATGGAGTCGGGGGAGGGGGCGTCCTCCATCCAGAACTCGCCGGTGGAGAGCTCGAGGAAGGCGAGGCCGTAGAGGCCGGCCGCGTGGTGGATGCCGGCGATGTAGTTGGAGCGGGCGGCGTCGAGCATCGAGTCGTCGGTGAGGGTGCCGGGGGTGAGGACGGCCGTGATGTCGCGCTGGACGATGCCTTTGGCGGTGGCGGGGTCTTCGAGCTGGTCGCAGAGGGCGACCTTGATGCCGGCGCGGAGGAGCTTGGCGGCGTAGATGTTGACGGCATGGTAGGGAACGCCGCACATGGGGACGCCCTGGCGCTTGGTGAGGGCGACGTCGAGGATGGGCGAGGCCTTGAGGGCGTCGTCGAAGAACATTTCATAGAAGTCGCCGAGCCGGAAGAAAAGGATGGTGCCGGGGTCGAGGGAGGCCTTGGCCCGGCGGTATTGGAGCATCATCGGAGTGTTGGTGTCGGTCATGGCTGAGGGGCGGCGGAGGGGGGGGGAGGGGATGCGATTCGTGGATTGTTCAGATAAAAGCGTTGGCGAAGGATAGCATGGCGCGGGGGAGGGGAAAAGGAAAAGTGAACTGGGACAGGCGGATCAAAGGAGATGGACAGATTGAAGGAGAGCGCGGTAGGGCATCGCCTTTTGGGCAAGCGGGAGGGGATAGGCCCGGGAGGTCGAGGGTAGACGCCAGAAAGCCAGTTGGCGGCCGTTTCCCGCGCGCAACGGAAGATGGCCGCCAGGGGAAGGGATGGAAGTTCCGTAGAGATGGGCGATCACCTCGGATGCCTTGCTGCCTGTCGCCGCGATGACTTCGCAATGCGGCAGGCGGGACAGGAGCGCGTCGATGTCGCGCGGCTGGATGATTTCCAAGTCCGCATCCGATGCGTTTCCTTTCAGGCGGCGGATCTGCTTGGCCGTGTCCGAAAAGGCCAGCCCTTTTTCCTGCGCAAATGTCCGGATGGCTGGTTCATTCCAGCGGTTTTTGCCACCAGAAGTCTGCCGTATTTCGAATTGTGAGGCCTTGCCGAAGAACAAGAGCCCCATGATCCGCCAGAAGTCATTGGTGAAATTCGGGTAGTAGAAGGTCATGCTCCATCGGATCGACTTTGCCGGGAACGTTCCCAGAAACAGAACCTTCGCCTGCTTCGGCAAGAACTCCTCAAACGGATGCTCTTCGATCTCTTCACTCATTCGTCAACACCTAATTGTCTGGTAATTTGTCTGATTTCTTTCGTGTTTTACCGAATTGGGGGTCATGCGGGGGCGGTGATGGCCTTCTTGCGGAGCTTACGGACGCTGCAGAGCTGGATGCCATCCCATTCGGGGCAGAGTGGCGCACCAAGCGGCGGATGCTTGCGATTTTCGCTGAATGCGTAACGGTGTTTTGCGAAGATGCCGGCGGCGAAGGACTTGCTTCCGATAGCCAAACCATTCGAGAAGGCGCGGATCTTGTACCGCAACAGTTGGGGCAGAGAAGGCTTTTCGCGGTCGGTCAGGACCTTCTTGACGGTGTCAGGGTCGAGGTCGGCGGCACCATTGGCATAGAGCAGACCGCGATAGGCTTTCAGAACCTTGTCGTAGTGATCAGTCATGTTACCATAGACTCCGCAGAGTCCCTTGCGGGCGTCGGAGTCGCCTGTGGTGGCGGAACCATAGCCACTAAAGGCGTAATCCTTTGGATCGGAGACGATGCCGGCACGGACCGGATTGAGGTCGATGTATGCGGCCACTGCTGCCAGGGAGCCGCCGCCTTCCACCAGCGTGCTTCCGAAACGGCTTTCCCAGAGTGTGCCTTTGTGGCCGTCATGGTGGGCGCGATACCACACCGAAAACCGCTGATTCAGCGATTTCATGAACGGAGAGATGTCATTCATGCGGCTGCGGAGCTTCTCCTGCTCCTTTTCCAGAGTGATGAGTTGGCCGGTCTTGCGATAATCGGCCCAGCGGAGGCGCATTTCCTTGGCGCGAGCATCGCCATAGAGAGCGGCGACGCGACGGAGAAGCTCGATCTCGGAGATGGGAGCAGGGGCGGGAACACGAACCAGAATGTGATAATGATTCGACATCACGCAATGCGTGAGCACATCGATGCCGGAAAATGCGGCAACCCGCCGCATCATGGCGACAAAGACACGTTTCTCCTCATCCGTGAACAGGTAATGCTGCAATGCGCACCGGGCGACAAGGTGGTAATAGGCACCGCCATCTGCTTTCACTCGTCTCATATCATGCTCCTTTCGTGTTGGAACTGCCCCTATTCTCCTCGCCTCCCGCGCCCATGTCAAGACCTAATTATCTGGTAATATGGCGGATTTAGGGGATTAGGGGGGGAGGGTGAAGGAGAAGGAGAGACGGAAAAGAGAGGCGAAATGGGTGAGGGCGAGGATGACGTGGTTGCCGAGGGGGGCGGCAAGCCAGCGGGCGGCCGCGCCAGGGGGGAGTCCGATGCGGACCTGGGTCCTGCAGAGCCCGGGGCGGTGGAGGGATTCGAGGAGAGTGACGTCGGCGGCCTGGAAGGTGTCGAGGTCGGCGCCACCGATGCGGATGAGGGTGGCGGGCGAGGGGGTGGGGAGGGTGGCGTCGATGGCGAGGCCGGAGCCGGATTCGAAGTGGGTCAGGAAGGCGTAGGAGGAGGCGAGGGTGAGAGGGGTGGTGCAGTGGGCGAGGAGGGCGGTGTCGGTCGAAGGGTCGATGTCGGCGGGGTTGGCCATCCAAGCGGGGCGTCCGGCGAGAAGCCAGGCCCAGAGCATCCCGAGGGTGGAGGGGATGTCGCCTTCGCAGGCGGCGGGGATGCCGGCGTCGGAGAGCATGGCGAGGGCGAGGCATCCGGTGGCCCCATCGGCGAGGATGTCGAAGCAGCGGATGGTGAGGGCGGTGAGGTTGCGTTCGCGGGCGAGGGTATGGAGAGCGCGGGCGAGCCGGAGGGAGGCGGCGAAGGTCTCGGGAAGTACTTCGGGGGTGGCGGTGGCGTCGCGGTAGAGTTCGAAGGCGGGGTCGTCGGGCGTGGGCATCGGGGTATCGCGGACGGCGGCACGGAGGATGTCGAGGGAGATGGGAATGATGTGTGCGCCGAAGCGCCGGGCGACGATGTCTGGGTTTTGGGAGGAGGCGACGAGCCAGTCGGAGGGGGCCCCGAAGCAACCGATGCGGGCGGCGCGCAGGGCGTCGGCGGCGGAAGCGGCCCGGAAGGCGTCATCAAAGGCGGCAAGAGTGTCGGAATCGTCGGGTGCGCGAAGGAAGAAGAGGCGGGCGTGGCGTCGGAGCTGTCGGCAGCGGGCGAGGATTTCTAGTGCGGCGGGCAGGGAGTTATGGGCGGGATGGGCGAAAAGGAAGAAGGGGGCCCCGGCCGGTGCGCGTGCGAGGAGGTCAAGAGCGAGGCGTTCGGTGCCGCCAGTCTGGATGAAGGCGACGAGGGGGGAGGAGAGGGCGTCGTGGGGGGCGGCGGGGGTGCCTCCGGCGGATTGGAGTGCGTTGGCGTATGGACCGAGGAAGCGCGCGAGCTCTTCGGCGGAGTGGAGGGGGGAGGCGAGAGGGTGGTAGCGGAAGGCGATCGGTTTCATGACAGGAGAAGGATACGGCAGAGGAAGGGGGGGCGAAAGGAAGAAATGAGCGGGGAAAAAGGAAAAGGAAGGAAGGAGGGGGCGGGTGTGTCAAGAACAAATTGTCTGGTAAGTGGTCGAGAGTGGGGACGGGACAACCGGGACAGACGGGACAACTGGTAGACCGGAGGGACTGGGGAGACTGGAGGGGGGGATGGGGGCGGGGAAGATGGCGCAAAGGCGGAAGAAGGTGGGAGTGTGGAGAATGAGGTTGCGGAAGGGCAGGGGGGAGAGTAGAGTGGGGGACGGAAGGTGACAACTCGCAACAGGAAGAGGCATGGCATGAGGAAGACAAGTGACAGGGGATGTGGCAGCAGGGCGGGGTTCACGCTGATCGAG
>JAEEGL011138376.1_pt1 | contig 13471 bp, 10 predicted proteins | sample 9134231 | NCBI WGS metagenome assembly JAEEGL01 (sample SAMN16246548, study PRJNA631951) | gut metagenome | biome: gut microbiome; feature: rumen; material: fiber-attached | host: Bos | place: Iran: Karaj | collected 2018-10 | reverse complement strand
GCGGGAAGTGCGAACGCACTTCTTTCGGCATTGCTTCGTTCCCTCGAAGAAACACCGCAGCCGATGGAGGTGATTTTAAAGCGTCTAAGCGGCTTCGGATTCGACCTTTCCTACACGGAGCTTCTCTGCGAACTGACCGATTTGTGCCTGCTCGGAAAAGCGGAGGGAATCGGCAATTACTATCGAAAAACTTGAAAAGAATGATTTTACGGTTGAAATCTTGAGAATCTTATATTAAACTATTAGGGAGTTATTGTAGTTTTGATTTTTTAGGAGGATTTTAGTATGATTTCTGCCGGTGATTTTAGAAACGGTATTACTGTAGAAATTGAAGGAAACGTATTTCAGATCGTAGAATTCCAGCATGTTAAACCCGGTAAGGGCGCTGCTTTCGTTCGTACGAAACTGAAAAATATCAAGAACGGTGGCGTGGTAGAAAAAACTTTCAGACCGACTGAAAAATTCCCGCCTGCACGTATCGACAGAAAAGATATGCAGTATCTGTATGCTGACGGTGATATGTTTAACTTTATGGACACCGAGACCTACGAGCAGATCGCATTAAATGCGGATGAAGTAGGCGATGCATTAAAGTTTGTAAAAGAAAACGAAATGGTTAAAGTATGTTCCCATAACGGAAGCGTATTCGCAATCGAGCCTCCTCTCTTTGTAGAGCTTGAGATTACGGAAACCGAACCCGGATTCAAGGGTGACACCGCAACGGGTGCAAACAAGCCGGCTATCGTAGAAACCGGAGCACAGGTAAACGTACCTTTGTTTGTTGAAATCGGAGATAAGATTAAGATCGATACCAGAACCGGAGAGTACTTATCCAGAGTATAATTCCGCAGTACGATTTATCTTAATTCAAATGGCTTTGTAAGGCAGCGAAAGAGAAATCTTTTCGTTGCCTTTTTACATTCTTTCTTTCCGCATGTTCTGTGCGGACACATTCAAAAATCTAATTTCAATTCAGAAAGGAACAATCACTATGGAACAAACAATGACCGTAAAAAGAGAAAAACTGTCTTATGACGAATTTCAGGGAGTATTGACCGAAAAGGTTCAAAGAAAGCTTGACGAGAAAATCGAAGTAAAGGTAAATGACGTCACCAAGAATAACGGAGTCATCCTGAAAGGGATGAGCTTTCATACGAACGGGGAGGGGATCTCGCCGACCATTTATCTGGAAAGCTACTATGAGGCCTACCTAAACGGAATGGAGTGGGCGGATATCGTGGACCGGATTGTGGATATTTTTCGTGTGGGAAGCAGGGAGAAGTTTTTTGACATTCATGACTTTTTAGACTATGAAAAAGCCAAAGAGCGAATCGTATACAAACTCGTAAATGCCGAAAAGAACAGCGAACTTTTAAAACAGGTTCCGCACAGGGATGTGCTGGACATGGCGGTTGTTTACTATTATCTTCTGGACAACGACGGACTTGAGAATGCGACGATTCTGATTTACAACAACCATCTCGAAAACTGGGGAATTACATTAAAAGAACTGGACCGTGTGGCAAAAAAGAATACGCCGAAACTTTTAAAGTCGGAGTTAAAATCCATTACCGAAGTTCTCGCACAGCTATTAAAATCCCGCGGAATCGAGGAGGATTTCGAGTTGGAAGAATCGGACGAAGAATTCGGCATGTATGTTTTAAGCAACGAGTGTAAAATCTTCGGCGCGGCAGCAGTGCTTTACAAAAATGTCCTGAAGGACTTTGCCGGAAAACTGGAAAAGGATCTGTATATCCTGCCGAGTTCCGTGCATGAAGTAATTCTGGTACCGGTGAAAGAAGGCATTACCTGGGAAGTTTTGCAGGACATGGTAAAAGAAGTCAACCAGACGCAGGTCGAGGATGTGGAAGTGCTTTCCGATACGGTATACTGTTATCTACGTGAGAAAGACAAACTCTGCATGGCATCCGAAGTGGCTTAGCAAATGAACCGGCGGTGCGGGAATGCCGATAAGCGGGATTTATCTGCGAAGCGGGGCAGACCTGCACCGTCGGGCAAAGCAAGGCGGATTTTGCCAAACAATGTAACGACACTTACTGCATTTGAGCTGATTTTGTGGTATAATGCCCTTGTTATGAAAAAAACAAAACGATTATTTACCAAATTCACAGCATTGTTATTAAGCGCACTTTTGCTTGCCTCTGCGACAGGCTGCAGCAAGATGCGCGTGGAACCTTATACGCCTTATAACCAGGGCAATGCGGAGAACGCAGGACAGAAGTATCTGGATTATAAGAATATGACGGCGGAGGAGATTGTTTCCGAACTTTCCGTCCGTCAGAAAGCATGCCAGATGGTAATGGCAGAGCTTCGCGTCATGGATGAAAGTACGATGAAGCGCTGCGACTTCGGATGCATTTTATCCCAGGTGGATCATCTGAATGCGGAAGAATGGAGAAATCTGATTTCCCTGTATCAGGACAGAGCCGTCAACTCCGAAGCGGGAATTCCCTTTATCTACGGACAGGATGATCTGCACGGTGTGAATTATTGTGCAAATACGGTAATTTTCCCGCATAATATCGGGCTGGGTGCCGCAAATGATCCGGATTTAATGTATCGAATCGGAATCATTACGGCGGACGAAGCAAAGCTTTGTCATATGATTTGGAATTATGCTCCCTGTGTTGCACAGTCCGTGGATCCGAGATGGGGCAGAACCTATGAATCCTACGGATCCGACCTTGAAATTATTAAAAGTCTGAGCACTTCCTACTCCAAAGGACTTTTGGAGCAGGGCATGATTGTATGCCCGAAGCATTTCTTCGGTGACGGAAACGTACTATACGGAACAGGTGAAAAATCCGATGTGGACCGTCTGATCGACCGCGGGGATGCACAGCTTTCGGACGAAGAAGTTGCGGCACTTTTGGACGTTTATCAGGCACTGATTGATACCGGCGTGCAAACAATCATGGTAAGCCACAGTTCCGTAAACGGCGTAAAGATGCATGAGAATGCAAAGTACATCAACTACTTAAAAGAGGAGATGGGCTTTGAAGGCTTTGTCTGCGGTGACTGGAATTCCGTACAGAACACCTCCAAATCAACCTACTATGAGCAGGTTGTGGAAGCGGTAAATTCCGGCATCGATATGCTGATGGAAGTCGATACCGCGGAAGAATGCGTGGATTACATCGTCAAAGCGGTAAAAAACGGGGATATTTCAAAGAAGCGCATCAATGATGCCGCAACGCGTATCATTCGTGTAAAACTGAATGCCGGCGTTATGGAAGATCCTTTTATGGAAAACATTCAGACCAAGGCAGGCGAAACGGGAAGCGCGGAGTACAGAGCCGTGGCGGAACGTGCGGTTGAGGAAAGTCTTGTTCTTGTAAAAAATGATAAAAATGTTCTTCCGCTTAAGAACGGAAGCAAGGTTTATGTTCTCGGACCCGCAATGGACGATGCTTCGGCACAGTGCGGAGGTTGGACCGTTGACTGGAACGGAAGCCAGGAGAAGCAAATTGCCGGAGTTACCACAATTCTTACCGGATTGCAGAATGTCTGCGCAAAACACAATATCGAAGTCATTACCGATCCGGCACGTGCCAAAGAGGCAAACGTTGTGCTTTTATGCGTGGGAGAACAGGCCTATGCGGAGTGGAACGGAGACACTGCGGATCTCGACCTTTGCGGAGAACTCGGTCTTCCCGGAAATAAGGAAGCCATTGATGAAGCAAAGAAATTAAAGAAACCGACGGTGGCACTGATTGTCGCGGGAAGAAATGTTCTGGTTTCGAATTACGAGAAGGACTGGGCGGGCATTGTAATGTGTTATCTGCCGGGTTCCGAAGGACAGGGCGTTGCCAATGTCCTTTGCAAGGATGCCAAATTCCGCGGCAGTCTTCCGAGTCCCTGGTACGCATCCGTTGACCAGATCGGAACGGAAGAATGCTGGCATGAGAAGGGTTATAAACTCCTTTACAAAGATTAGCCTTTATGGTAGAATCAAAAAGCTTGTAATAATTTTGTAACATTTTACCGGCACTCGTAGTCTAATGGATAGAACGATGGCCTCCGACGCCGTTAATGCAGGTTCGATTCCTGTCGAGTGCATTTATGAAAAAAGAGAAGAAAAGCTTTAAAGAGAATATTGCAGCGTTCCTTGACGAACACTTTTTCCTGACCGCAACACTGGTTTTTGCAATCATCGTTGCGGCTGTTGCTTTGATTGTTTTCAAGGTAGCGGATATCCGGGACGAGAAGGCAAGAATCGCCAAAGAGGGTATGGAGGAAGTGGAACTTTCGCCGGACGGTCGTGATTATGCCCTTGAGAGAAACGCGCATCCTGAAATCAACGAAGTGATGGAAGAGTATTATCATGCACTTGCGGTTTACGACGGTGCGGTACTCGGAAAATATCTGATGAACGTGAATCAGAACGAGTTGGCGAAAATGGAGGTCATGGCGGATTACATCGAAAGCTATGACAACATTGTATGCTATACGCAGAAAGCCGAAGCGGAAGGTGCTTATTACGTGCATGTTTCCTATGACCTGAAGATGAAAGGGTATGAGGAAAAACTTCCCGGCGTTTACGGATTCTATTTCTGTCCGGATGAAAACGGAAATCCGAAGATCTGTAAGGAAAATGATGTCAAGGTCATGAAGGATTTCTATGTTGCATTTTCCAAGCAGGAAGTGCAGGATTTATACAATACGGCGGCTCTTTCCTACAATGAGATCTTGGACAGCAACGAGAAATTAAAGACCTTTATGCAGGGCTTTGATGAGATGGCAACCAAGGAAATGACGGTTCGTCTGGCACAGATGAAAGCAACCGAGCAGCCTTCCGAGGAACCTTCCGAAGAACCTTCCGAAGAGCCCGTAAATGTAACGGTTTATGTTGAACCGACCACAACTGTCAATGTCAGGGCGTCTGCTTCCGAAAAGGGAGAAATCAAGGGACAGGTCGGACCGGGCACGAAACTGGAACGTGTCGAAGAACTGTTAAACGGCTGGAGCCATGTCAAATTTAACGGCGGCGACGGATATATCCGTTCTGACTACTTAAAGGTTGTCGGGGAAGAAGGCGGTGCGGATGCCGGAACGAAGTATGTAACGGCCAAGGAAGGCGTAAATATCCGTCAGAAAGCATCCACCGACGGTAAAATCATCGCAATGGTGGAAGCGGGTACCAAACTCGAGTTAATCGAGAAGGGAAGCGACGGCTGGACGAAGGTTAAATACAACGGCCAGACCGCATATGTAAAGTCCGAGTATGTGGAGTAAAAAGCCTGAAAGATTGCCTTCCAAAAGGCAAGATTTCATGGAAATGAGGCATAAAATATGGTACAATTAAAGGGTCTGTGAGCAGACCCTTTTTATTGTTATTACGAACGCTAAGAATATGGATTCCACGGAAATCAGAGTTAACAAATACATAAACCTGTGCGGAATCGCGTCCAGAAGAGAGGCGGATGAGATTATTGCGGCCGGACGCGTGACCATTAACGGAGTCATTGCCAAACCGGGCAGTAAAATCCGGCTTGGGGACAATGTATGCATTGACGGAAAGCGCATCATGCCCCTGGATAAGAAGAGGATTCTTGCATTTTACAAGCCTCTGGGTGTGACCTGTACGAGAAAGGATGAGCATGCGGAAGTGACGTTAAACAAATACTTCCCGAATGCCGGATCGCTTACCTATGCGGGACGTCTCGATAAGGATTCGGAAGGCCTTTTGATCATGACCGACGACGGGGAACTTGCCGGCGAGATGATGCACGGAAAGGCCGAGCATGAGAAGGAATACGTGGTTACTTTGAAAAACGACGTTACCGACGAATTCCTGAAAGCCTTTGAAAAAGGGGTGTACTTAAAAGAACTCGGTGTTACGACGAAACCCTGCAGAATCAAAAAACTCGGAAAGCGAAGAGTGACCATCATTCTGACACAGGGACTGAACCGGCAGATTCGGCGTATGTGTTCGGCACTCGGAAACGAAGTCCTGACATTAAAACGAATCCGCGTCGTAAATATACTTCTGGATGATTTAAATCCCGGTGAGTATCGGGAGATTTCCGAAGAAGAGGAAATCGTACTCCGAAAGACCATACAGAAATCGAAGAGCAGAACGCTGTAGGCAATTGCCGGATAGAAGGAGACGGATATGTCCAATATCACAAACGAAGAACAGGCCAGAATGCTTGAACTTCATAAATTGTTAAACGAAGCTTCCAAAGCATATTATGCAAATGATGAGGAAATCATCAGCAATTTTGAGTATGACAAATTGTACGATGAACTTGTCGCACTCGAAGAGAAGACGGGAGTGGTATTGTCCGGAAGTCCGACTACAAATGTAGGATATGAGGCGGTGGATTCCCTTCCCAAGGAGAAGCATGCATCTCCCATGCTTTCGCTTGCAAAGACAAAAAGCCGCGATGAGCTTGCGGACTGGCTCGGAGTATACGAAGGACTTTTATCCTGGAAACTCGACGGCTTAACCATTGTCCTGACATACGAAAACGGAGAACTTTCCAAAGCCGTGACGAGAGGAAACGGTGAGGTCGGCGAAATCATCACACCGAACGCAAAGATGTTTATGAATCTCCCTTTAAGAATCGCGTATAAGGATACGCTGATTTTAAGAGGCGAAGCGGTTATCGGTTATAAGGATTTTGAAGCCATTAACGCAGCCATTACGGATCCGGCGGAGCAGTATAAGAATCCGAGAAACTTATGCTCGGGTTCGGTGCGCCAGTTAAACAATGAAATCACAAAGAAACGTAATGTCCGTTTCTATGCTTTTACACTGGTTTCCGCACCGGGTGTGGATTTTGAGAATTCCAGGGCAAAACAGATGGAGTTTTTGAAAGGACTCGGATTTGAAACCGTATACAACAAAAGAGTTTCGAAAGATACCATCCACGCTGCGATTGCATGGTTTGAAAAAGAAATCGAAACCTATGACATTCCTTCGGACGGACTCGTATTAACCTATGACGACATTGCGTATTCCGAGTCGCTCGGTAGAACCGCTAAATTCCCGAGAAGTGCAATTGCGTTTAAATGGCAGGACGAGGTGGCGAAGACAAAACTTAAGTACATCGAATGGTCCCCTTCGAGAACCGGTCTGATTAATCCTGTGGCTGTTTTTGACAGTGTGGAACTTGAGGGAACGACCGTATCGAGAGCATCCGTTCACAATATTTCCGTCATGCGTGCGTTGAAACTCGGTGTCGGCGATACGATTATGGTTTATAAAGCGAATATGATTATTCCGCAGATTGCGGAGAATCTGACGGGAAGCGATAACATCGAAATTCCGAAGGTTTGTCCGATTTGCGGAGGGGAGACCGAAATCCGCGAGCAGAACGAAGCGCAGACGCTGTACTGTTCGAATCCGGAGTGTCCGGTAAAGCGCGTAAAAGCGCTGAGTCTGTTCGTCAGCCGGGAAGCCCTGAATGTGGACGGCTTGTCCGAAATGACCATCGAAAAATTCACGGAGCGCGGATTTGTCAAAGAATATGCGGATTTCTTCCGCCTTACGCGTTACAGGGATGAAATCGTGAACATGGAAGGCTTCGGAGAGAAGTCCTTTGAAAACCTGATTACCGCAATCGATGCGGCGAGAAAAACGACGCTCGGAAAGCTTCTTTACGGTCTCGGCATTGCGGGAATCGGTGTGGCGAATGCAAAACTGATTGCAAAGCATTTTGACGAAGAAATCGCCAAATGCCGTGCTGCGGACGTACAGGAGGTCAGTGAAATCGAAGGCGTCGGTCCGGTTATGGCGGAAAGCTTCGTTGCTTATTTTAAAAATCCGCTCCGTATGGAAGAACTCGATCACCTTCTTCCGGAACTGGAAATTGCCGCAAAGCAGGAGGGCACAAATACATCTTTAGCGGGAAAAACCTTTGTGGTGACGGGCTCGCTCAACCATTTTAAGGACCGTGCCGCATTAAAAGAGGTAATCGAGTCCATGGGCGGCAAGGTCTCGGGCAGTGTTTCCGCGAAAACGGAGTGCCTGATCAATAACGACGTTACCTCGTCGAGCAGCAAGAATAAAACCGCAAAAGACCTCGGAATTCCGATTCTTTCCGAGGATGATTTTCTTGAGAAGTATGGTGTTCCCATTTCCTTGTAAAAATCATAAAAAAATGATATAATTATTCGATATGTTTTTTTATCAAATATACTGTTTTTGGAGCTAAAAATGCCGATTCGGATTCAGAACGATTTACCTGCAAAGGAAATCCTGGAAAATGAGAATATATTCGTCATGGACGAGGACCGTGCAATCCATCAGGACATTCGTCCGCTGAAGGTTGCCATTGTCAACGTGATGCCGTTAAAGGAGGAGACGGAACTGCAGCTTCTGCGCCTTTTATCCAATTCTCCCCTGCAGACGGATGTAACGTTTTTAACCATGAGAAGTCATGTTTCCTTGAATACTTCCGCAAATCATTTGAATAAATTCTACGGATATTTTGACGAGATCAAGGATGAAAAATTCGACGGTCTGATTATTACCGGTGCGCCGGTGGAGCAGATTGAGTACGAGGAAGTGGATTACTGGGACGAACTCTGCGCCATTATGGAATGGTCCAAAACAAATGTGACCTCCACGCTTCATATCTGCTGGGGTGCACAGGCCGGCCTTTATTATCATTTCGGTTTGAAGAAGTATATGCTTCCCGAAAAACTTTCCGGAATCTATCAGCACAGGGTAATGAAAAGAAAAGAGCCCCTGGTTCGCGGATTCGACGATGAATTCTATGCACCGCACAGCCGTTATACGGAAGTTCGTGCAGAAGACATCCATAACTGCAGCGCACTGAAGGTGGTTGCGGAATCCGACGAAGCGGGTGTTTTCCTCTGCCTTACCGAAGACGGAAAGCAGATTTTCGTTATGGGTCATCCGGAATATGACAGATATACGCTTGATAAAGAATATAAGAGAGATATGGGAAAAGGACTGAATCCTGCCATCCCGATCAACTATTATCCGGACGATAATCCGGAAAACAAGCCGCTCATGCTCTGGAGATCGCACAGTATGCTGATTTACTCCAACTGGCTGAATTATTACGTATATCAGGTAACGCCTTACGAGCTGTAGAGCCGGGGACGACCCTGCAACCGCAAGAAATCTCTTTGAATAAAGGAAAACCAAATGGAACACTTTTTGGTAAAACTGGAAAGAAAATTCGGCAAATACGCAATCCGTAACCTGCCTTTGTATCTGATTATCTGTTACGCGTTCGGATACCTGATGAATCTGGTAAAGCCCGAATGGATTTACATCGTGAACTTAAATCCGTACGCGATTCTTCACGGACAGGTCTGGAGACTGGTCAGCTGGATTCTGGTTCCGGAAGAAACGAATCTTTTGTTTGTCGTAATCGTATTGTATTTTTACTACTCGCTGGGAAGAACACTGGAAAAAACATGGGGCAGTTTCCTGTTTAACGTTTATTTCTTCTCGGGATTTCTGCTTACGGTAATCGGAGCATTTTTGCTCTTTGTGTATTTTGAAACCTTCGGAAAAGAATTTGCCGAAATGTACGGAATGTATCTCGGCAATGTTTTCAACGAAGCGCTTGGACTGGGCTCTGCGGGGGAATGCCCGTGGTTAATGGGTGGAAGCTGGTTTTATGCCTATACGGCCGGGTTCTTCAGCACCTACTATATCAACCTTTCCATTTTCCTGGCATTTGCAATTATGTACCCGGATATGAAGGTGTATATCATGTTTATCATTCCCATCAAGGTGAAGGTGATGGGAATCATCTACGTGATTATTTTAACGCTGAACATTGTGATGGCCTTTTTCCACGGAGGATTCTCTTACGGCCTGTTAACATTGGTATCCATCGGCGCGTCACTTCTTAACACACTTCTTTTCTTCATCTACACGAAGAGGGGAAGATACCGTTCGCCGAAGGAATTAAAGCGTCAGCATAACTACAAGGTTAAAATCAAAGCGGCGGAGAAACAGACGCATCACAAATGTGCGATTTGCGGCCAGACCGAAGTGAGCAATCCGAATCTTACATTCCGTTATTGCTCAAAATGCAAAGGCAATTACGAGTACTGCGAGGAACATTTATTCACGCATAAACATGTGGAGTAAATTGCGGATACAGGCAGGGTAATAAAGAATGAGTAATCAACAGTCGGAAAACAACGAGGAATTAAATCTGTTAAGTGCGGAAGAGAAAGATTATTTTGAGCTTTACTTAAAGGAAATCCGTGAAATAAAAGAACTCTCCGAAGAAGAGAAAAACGCTCTTTTTGCAAAAGCCATGAGCGGGGATAAACAGGCGAAGAACGATCTGATTCGTGCGAATCTGGTTCGCGTAACCGAGATCGCAAGACTTTACATCGGACAGGGTGTGCCGCTTGATGATTTGATCGGAGAAGGAAATGTGGCACTTGCATCGGCGATGGAAGTCATTGAGCAGGAAGAAAGTGCCGAAGAAGCGGAGCAGTGCATTGTCTCTATGATTATGAGCGCGATGGAAGAATTAATCGATGACGATGCCAAATCCCACGATGCATTCGAAGAGTGGGCGGAAAGAGCCAACGAAGTACTGGATAAGGCAAGAGAATTATCCGAAGATTACATGCGCAAGATTACAATTAAGGAACTTTGCGAAGAAGCGGGCTATACGGAAGAATTCGTCAAAGATGTGATGGATATTACCGGCGGCGGAATTGAGTTTATTGATCTGACAGGAAATAAGAATGAGTGAAACACTGGATCGTTCCTTTAAGTATGCCATGCAGGATACTAACCGCATTTACATCGGCGGCCGCATGACATACCAGGAAATGATAACCTGGGACGAGGTCCCGTTTAAAATCAAAGCAATCGTGAACAAGCATTTTATCCCGGATGCAAAGACGGATGAATGTACGTTTGCGGAACACTTTAAAACACTTTCCAAAGACGGTTTTCTGTTCCAGATTTGCAAAACGTTAAAGACGAAAGTGAAAGTGGATATCCCCTATATTCCGAAGAATAAAACGAGCGGGGATGTCCGCTACAAAAGCGAATACATGAAGATAGAGGACTACCTGGATTACATTCACGGGGAACATCCGGAAGGTATTGTTACAGAGGAAATCTCATTCTCAAAACTGGCAGTGATGGTTTTTGCCGGATAAGTATAAGTATTTAGGGAAGGTTACACAAATGGGCAACGAAAACGAGATCAAAGGGAATTCTCCCTTTCTCCCGAATCCGCCGGCTGACAGCTTGAAAGATCACGGCGAAAAAAAGAAAAAAGAAGAAAAGACGGGCATTCAGAGGGTACGATATCTGTTGATTATCGAGAATATTCTGGTGGTGCTTGCTTTTGGTTTATTTATTGTATCGTATTATAACTTTCAGTTCTTCGGAGGATTCAGTGTTTATCTGATTATCCTTCTGGGGCTCGGCGTGTTGCTGCTTATGTTCGGCATCGCTATTTTCGCACGCATTGTCAAGGCGCTCGGCCGCAAGGATTTACCCATTTATCAGAATATCGAGGACGAGAATATCGATCCGGAAACGGGGCTTTTTTACTATGATGTTTTTGCGCAGGAAGTGGAAGATGCAATGCAGATTTCCCTTATGAACTGTTATCTTGCGTCTTTCCAGCTGGAAGGCTTCGAACATCTGCGCCACTTTGTCGGATTCCAGAAAGCAACGGATACGATGATGGAAATCGGCGAGATTCTCCGGAACAACGGTGCGGAAATGATGGGACACCGTGTCATCTGCGGTACCAGGTCCAACCACGAATTCATGCTCTTTATTTCCGAGTGTGAGGATGTGAAGGAAGTTCGTGCATTTTTAAATAAAATCATGAACCAGATTAATGTAATTCTCCTTCGTCTGCCGACGGCGGAGACTTTCACCGCATATTGCGGTTTTGCATGTTATGACACACACGCGAAGACCTTTGACGAACTTGTAAAATACACCGGTTTTGCGGTGACCGAAGCAGGTATGTTCCATAAAGTGGAGCCGCATATTTTCTCACCGGATGCTTACAAGCGTCAGGAAACCGAGTATTTAAAAGACGACAAACTTCGTAAGATTCTCGACAACAACGAACTGATGTATAATTTCCAGCCCATCGTAAGTGCCAAGACGGGTAAAATCTTTGCGTACGAAGCACTCATGCGTACCAAGAAAGAAATCGGCTTGGAACCCACCGACGTATTGGAACTGGCTGCACGTCAGGACCGTTTGTACGAAGTGGAGCATTATACTTTCTTCAATGTTATCAAGATTATGCAGGAGCATGCGGATACCTTTGAAGACAGAAGACTTTTCTTAAACAGTATTCCTACCGTAATCATCAAAGAGGGCGAATTTGACGAGCTTCTGGAAAAATACAGCGATGTCATGAAACACCTGGTTATTGAGATTACCGAGAACGGAATGCAGTCCGAAGAATCCTGTCAGGTTGTGCATAAGTACATGAAAAAGTCCGGTTGCGAACTGGCGCTCGACGATTACGGAACCGGTTATTCGAATGCAACGACGCTTCTTAATAACTCTCCGCATTACTTAAAACTCGATCACTCCATGATTATGGGTATCGACTCCGATTTAAAGAAGCAGCACCTGGTTTCGAACTACATTAATTTTGCAAAAAATCATAATATGATGATCCTTGCGGAAGGCGTTGAAACGGCGGAAGAACTGCAGATGGTAATCCAGCTCGGTTGCCATTTGATTCAGGGATTTTACACCGGTCGTCCCAACGGGGAAATCGTGGATTCGATTGCAAAACAGATTGAGGAAGAAATCCTTGCCATCAATTTAAAACTTGCAAAACTGGCAGTGGAAAGCAAGGTTTACGAAGCGGCAAATTACGACAATATTTCGCTGATTTCCTTAGCGCTTGATTACTATTCACAGATTCATATCAAAGAATCCGCGGTACGTATTGTGGGCGACAAGAACCGTGAGGTTTCGATGGAAATCCGCGTCGAGGACAATACAAAAACCAATGTTTCGATTCGCGATGTCAAGATGCGCGGTCGTCAGAACCCCGTAATCTGGCTGGGTGAGAATTCCCAGATGATTCTGAACCTCGAAGGAGACAACCATTTCTACTTCGAAGGAATCCGTGTTCCGAAGTCTTCGAAACTGATTGTGCAGGGCAGCGGTAACCTAACCGTTCATGTGGATCACAACAACGGTATCGGTATCGGCTGTGCATTGTCCGAACCATACGGAAGCATTCTCTTCGAGCAGGAAGGAAGAGTCCGCGTGGAGAGCAACTCCGATACGGCCATCGGCATCGGCGGTATTTTTGCGGATGCGAATTCCGAAATCAAATTGTCTTCCGGTACATTCGAAATTCTTGCAAACGGTTCAAAATCCGTCGGCATCGGTTCAATGGAAGGTTATACCAAGTTAATCCTGGATCGCTGCCGTATCAGCATTTATGCATCCGGTGCGGATACCGTCGGTATCGGTACGTTTGGCGGTAAGCTG
>JAEEGL010303971.1_pt1 | contig 13471 bp, 7 predicted proteins | sample 9134231 | NCBI WGS metagenome assembly JAEEGL01 (sample SAMN16246548, study PRJNA631951) | gut metagenome | biome: gut microbiome; feature: rumen; material: fiber-attached | host: Bos | place: Iran: Karaj | collected 2018-10 | reverse complement strand
TAAAGGGTGACCACGTACTGGGTGAAAGGAGTGAGGTCGCTGATGGTTGCGCATGCGTTCTCGATGTCTTCCGGGGTCAGGGTGTAGGTGACCTTCTCGCCGTCACCGGTGAGGACTCCGTACTCGATGTGGTCCACGTCCTTGTAGTCGGAAACTTCTTTGGACCAGGCCACAGAGATGGAGGTAGAGGTCTTGTCAGTTACCTCCAGGAAGAGGTTGTCGCGCTCTGCATATGTCTTGACCGAGCTTTTGGCCACGGCCCATTTAGACTCGAGCAGTCCGGCGGCGGCGTTGGTCGCCTGGACACGCCACCAGTAGACTTCGTCAGCATCAAGCTGGATGGTGTAGGGAACGTCGGAAGCGTTGATGGTCTTGGAGAAGACCGATGAGGTCATCGCTTCGTCCGAGAAGACTTCAAGGTTGTACTGGGCGGCGTCCTTTGTGACCTTCCAGTCGAAAATCACCTTGTCTCCGCCTTTGATGTCGGCGGAAAGTCCCAGGGGTTCGAGGCACCTGGTAAGACCGAGGACCCCGTTCTCTTCCTCAATGGAGGAGCAGGCCGCTGCGAAGAGGCCGGCCACAGCCAGGGCGAGGAAACTTATTCTATTCATTATTTTCATATCGTCTAGGATTCAGGGTAATCAATAACCGTAGTCGTTGACCAGGTAACCCTGGCTGTTGTCAAGGATGAACTGGAAGATGGGCCAGAACTGCTTGGTGTCAGGATCGTTGGCGTAGTAGCTGTCCAGTTTTCCGTCCTTTGAGAAGGCCTCGGGGCTGACGTATTTCTTCAGTTCGGTCCAGTCGGATCCGGGAGAAGAAGTCTCGTCCTTGGAGAGTCCCTTGAACTCGATTCCGTCACCGTTCTCGTTCTCCCTCCACCAGAGGTTTCCGGAGAATCCGGCGTAGTTTCCGGTCATGTTGCCGAGGTCCTCAAGGTCTGCTTTCGTCTCCCTGATCTTGCTGCCGAGGAGGTTCCAGCGGATGAGGTCCGCCTTGCGGAGGAACTCGCCGCAGAATTCGAAGGCGCGCTCGTCCACTATTGCATTGAAGAAAGCATCCTTGTCGGAAAGGCCGTTCACGTAATCCTCAGCCATGCTCTCGTTACCCTTGAAAGCGCGTTCGCGCACCGGCAGGAGGTACTGCTTTGCCTGGGAAGGACCGTTGAGTTCGTTCTCGATCTCTGCGGCCATCAGGAGGATGTCACTGTAGCGCATTACGATGGGCTTGATTCCGTCGTTGTCACCGCCATTGTAAGGCATGGTCTCCATCCAGTCGAAGCGGTATTTTCCGAAGTACCAGGTGGCGATTGTCTTGTTGGCGACCGGGGCGGCTTTCTCGTCGAAATTGAAGTTGGCGCAGGTAATGTCGCGGCGGACATCGTTCGGGTCGAACTTGAACCAGAAGTTCGGGGTCGGGCCGGCGTCACCACCCTTACCTCCGACAGGAGAATAAGCGGCGTCGATTGCGAAATGGTAGTTCCAGCGGCCGCGCGGGTCACCGGTGAGCTTCTTGGGATCGGGACCGAAGGGGATGCTGAAGAGCACCTCTTTGCCTGCGGTCAGGTCCATGTTGTTGAAGTTCCTCCAAAGGGTCTCGTAATCCTCGTACAGGGAAGCAGTACCGGATGTGATGGCATCCTTGAGGTAGGCCAGGGCCTTGGGATAGAGGACGGACTTGGAGAGGTTCTCGTCAGAGCTCAGGCGTATTGAACCTGCGTCGCCGGTACCTTCCTTGCCGTCCGCAGGACGGAGGGCATATCCGGATGCCAGCAGGGCGATCCTTGCGTAGAGACCCTCGGCGAACACCTTGTTGACCCTGTCGGTAGTCATGGTCGCAGCGTTCTTTCCGGGATAGTAGAGCAGCGGGATGGCCGTGTCGAGATCGGAAAGAATCTGCTCGAAGACCACGTCGCGGCTGGACTTGGGAACGTACATGGTCTCGGAAGTGAGGGAAGAGAAACGGGCGGGAACATCACCCCAGGCCTTGATCAGGTCGTAGTAGATCATGGCCCTGAGGGTGAGAGCCTCACCGTAGAGGTAAGCCATCTCCGGCTTGTTCTGGATGTCTCCATATGCCAGGAGACCCTCGATGGCGAGGTTGGCCCTTTCGATTCCGCTGTACATGTCCGCCCAGCAGTTTTTCTCACCGGTGTTGAGCTGGCCGTCATTGACGGAGATGCTGTAGTTGACTATCTCTGTCTTGACGTTGTTGGCCTTACCGTCCACGAACCATTCGATGTCGGTGTTGAAGCCGTACCAGGGAAGGAAACGTCCGCGATAGCTGTTCTGGTTGCAGAAAGTCTGGTGTATCGAGTATATGGCCTGTTCGGCATATGTGTAATTGGAGTACACTACCGATGCTTCCTGGGTGGAAGGAGAGTCGGTGTCGAGCAGGTTGTTGCATGAAGCGAGGGTAAAGGTCGCAGCCGCAATCAGAAGGATGGATTTGAATGTATTTTTCATATGCCTGCGTCAATTAAAAGGTAAGATTGACTCCGAATACGCATCCGATGCTCTTCGGATATGCAGAACAGTCCACTCCCGGGGTAAGCGGGGTGTCGCGCCTTGTGTCGACCTCGGGGTCGTAACCGCTGTATCCGGTAAGGAGGAAGAGGTTCGTACCGGTCGCATAGACGCGGAGTTTCTTGATGTGCACCTTCTGGGTCACCTTCTCGGGGATGGTGTAGCCTATGGTCGCGCTCTGGAGGCGGAGGAATGATCCGTCCTCTACAGCCCAGTCGCTGAATGTAGCGTTCTGGATGAAAGGCGACCACAGGGTCTTGCCGGCATTGATGGCTTCGAGGGTTGCAGCGTCATTGATGAGCTCGCCGGTGTTCCAGTCGATGTTGGTCCAGCGGTTCTCGACATCCATCATGTTGGAAAGGTTGCGCAGGGTGGTGTACTTGCGGGAAGAGTTGAACTCTATCTTGTTGGCATTGTAGACATCATTGCCGATCATGTAGGTGAAGTTGGCGCTGAAGTCGAAGCCCTTGAAGTAACCGTTGAATGCGAAACCGCCCTGGAAATCAGGAGCAGCGTTTCCGATGACGGTCCTGTCGGGAGTGGTGTCACCGTCAAGGCTCTTGTACTTGGGAGCTCCGGGACGCAGGAAGGTGGAGGTCAGCATCGAGGTGCAGTCCACGACTCCTTCGTTGAGGACCCACTTGCTGCCGTTCCAGGTCATGTCATTGGTGGTGTAGAAACCGTCGCTGATGTAGCCGTACATGTTGCCGAGGGGCTCGCCCTTCTCTACCAGGTAGTCTATACCGACTTCAGTGGACGGCCAGTTGGTCTGTCCGGGGATGGAGGGAACTCCGCCCAGGTCGGTGACCCTGTTCACATTGTAGGCGACGTTGCCCGTGATGTTGAGGGAGAAGTCCTCCTTGGTCACAATGGGCATGTTGAGGGAGAGCTCGACACCCCTGTTGCGCACCGAACCGATGTTGCGGTACTGGTACAGGTAACCTGCGCCGCTGATCGGGTAACGGATAAGGAGGTCCTTGGTGTCGTTCTGGTAAACCTCGAGAGAACCTGTCACCTTGCTCCTGAAGAAGCTGAAGTCCACGCCGATATTGTGGGTGTAGGTGGTCTCCCAGGTCAGGTCCGGATTGTCCATTATGGTACCGACGGTCATGTAAACATCACTGCTGGAGATCGAGTGCTCCTTGCTTATGGCGGCCTGCGGGGTGTAAACCTTTGCCATCAGGCCCGAGGGGATGTTGTTGTTACCGGCGGTTCCGAAGGAATAACGCAGTTTCAGCATGTCGATCCAGCTCTTGTCCTGGAGCCAGGGCTCGTTGGACATTGTCCAGGAAGCTGCGGCCGAGGGGAAGAAGCCCCAGCGGTTGCCCCTGGAGAATTTGGAGGAACCGTCGGCGCGGAGGGTGAGTCCTGCTGAATACTTATGCTTGTAGTCGTAGTTGGCACGTCCGAAGAAGGACACCAGGTTGTCGTCCGGATAATAGTAGTTGGAGATAGTGGTCGGAGTTCCCGATGTCATGAAGTGACGGGCCATGTCGAAATCGTAGAATGACGGCAGGCCATCGGCCTCAAGGCTGAGCTTGGTGGTCTTGGTGAGGGTCATCTCCTCTCCCAGGAGAACGTCCAGGCTGTGGTCCTTGTTGGGAATGAGCTCCTCGAAATTGTAGCTCACCGTGTTGGTGTTGCGCCAGCGGTGACGGCTGTCTTCAATGAGCTTCTCATTCGGGCCGTCGAAATTGGTCTGGCGCACATCATATGTACTCATTCCGTAGAACTTGTCCTCTTTCTGGCCATATACCTCCAGACCGCCTTCGGTCTTGAGTTTGAGGTTGTTGATGGGCTCCCATGTGAAGGCCGCGTTGGCATTCCAGGTCTCGCGGTCCTTGCGGCTGTCGTTGTCCCTGACAGCCTGGAGAGGATTGACTGCATCGCCATAATCTTCCTCGTCGTCCTCGCCTACGAAGTTGGTCGCTACGGGAATCGGCTGGTAGATGATGGAGTGTTTCAGTCGGCCGCTGCTGGAAGTGGATCCGGAAGCGTCATTGAGTGAGTTGGCTCCGGCACCGCGTACTACAGTGTGGGCGTACCTGACGTTGACATCGACAGTGGTGCGCTCCCAGGGATTGAACTGGCCCTTGAAATTCAGGTTGTTCCTCCTGTAGTTGGAGTTCATCATGATGGCCTTCTCATCCAGGTGGGCATATCCCAGGGTCCAGCGGAACTTGTCCCCGTTGCCCGAGATCGAGACGTCGGTGGAGAAAGTGGTTCCGGTGTTGCCGAAGATCATTCCGACATAGTCGTTGGTCGGCAGTCCGATGTACTGGTCAATGTCGTCGAAAGATCCGAAATAGGAGTTATAGACGCTGGAAATGTTGCCTCTCAGCATGCCGAGCTCGTACTGGAACTTGGTGAAGTTCTCGGAATCCATCGGGACGATAGCGTTCTTGTTGGCCATCTTCTTGAATCCGTAATAGGAGTTCAGGTTGACAGTGGTCTTTGCACCCTTGGCAGCACCCTTGGTGGTGACGATGACGACTCCGTTAGCACCCCTCGATCCGTAGATTGCGGTCGAGAAAGCGTCCTTCAAGACGTCGATCGACTGGATCTCGGATGAGGAAATGTCGTTGATGGATTCAACCGGGAAACCGTCCACGATGTAGAGCGGGGAAGAGTCCTGGGTGATGGAACCTCCACCACGGACACGAACCTTGATGTCTGCGTCGGGATCACCTTCGGTGGTGATCACGGAGACACCGGCCATCTTTCCTGCAAGTGCCTGGCTAACAGATGTTACCGGTTGCTCAGCTATCTTGTCTGCTCCGACTGATGAAACTGAACCGAGAAGATCGCGTCTCTTGACTGTGGCGTATCCCACAACGACTGTCTCGTCCAGGACATTGACGTCATCCTCGAGGACTACGTCAATAGTGGACTTGCCGTTTACGGGCACGGAAACGGTCTTCATTCCGATAAGGGAGAACTGGAGAACCGCGGTGGCCGGGTCCGGGACTGTAATGCTGTAGTCTCCGTCAATTCCCGTACTCGCTCCCGTGCTGGTGCCTTCAATAAGCACGAAGGCTCCGATCACAGGTTCCCCGTTCGCGTCTTTGACTATACCGGTGACTGTCTTCGGCTGTGCCTGGAGCGACAGTGCGCATCCAAGGGCCACCAGGCAGACGGTAAGTCTGTAAATGATACCTCTCATAGGGATAATAAGTGAAAAGTGATTAAACTGTGGTAATGTTTATTATTTCGTATATGTCGCTCCTGCAACCTGGGCAGCCGTGATGTCACGGACTATCCATGCAAGATACATTTCCAGATTGGTGTAGCGTCCGTTCCTGTCGAGGGTGATGGTCTTGCCGTCCGAAGGATTCTTCTTGTCCAGTCCGAACTCGTCCTCGAAAGAGTCGCTCATTCCGTCGCGGTCAGTGTCAGTGACGGTTCCGTTCTTATATGCCGGCCATCCGCCCACCGCGGCAGTATTGTCGATGATTCCGCCTTTGCTTCCGTTCCCTCCGTCATTGAAGGTCGGGGTACCGCTCTTGGCATCCGTAACCGCCCTCATGTCCACCGCGTCGCGCACCAGAGAGGCCCCTGCATAGTCACAGACCACCTTGAATGCGTCTGCTGCGCTGTGTGTTGAGACATATGCCATGGCACCGTCTTTACCCGTGATGACATAGGGAGACGACACTACATGGCCGTCTTTTGAAATAGTCTCACCGGTGGTCGGATTGGTGCTGATGTCCCAGTCTATTCCGGCAGCGTTGTCCTTTGTAATGGTCTCATTACCGGTGTGGACGTTGCCGCTGATGTAGATGTAGGGATACTGGTAGGTTGCATATGCCCCGTTATCCTGCTTGTAGAGCCCCTGGGCCAGGATGAACTTCCTGTTTGCGGATGCCTTTCCGGGCTTGTAGTAATTGTTGACCATGTTGATGTAGGATCCGTTGCCGCCGTAGCAGCCGTCGCCTGAGCCCCAGTTGTAGTTTACGCAGTTGCGGTAGTCAACATAGCCCCTGCGTGCCGGGTTGGAAGGATCCTTGTAGATCTGCGGATGGTCGAAGCGCGGAGTGCGGTTGTTGTGGTTGGCCAACAGGTTGTGGTGGAAAGAAGCGTTCTTGCCACCCCATATGCCACCGTAGCCATGGTTCCCCTTCGGATGGGAAGACTTGTTGAGGCTCTCCGAGAGAATGCACCACTGCATCGTAAAGAACTCGTTCTCGTAGAATGAGGCGCACTCGTCGATAGACCAGCTCATCGAACAGTGGTCCAGGATTATGTTGTCGTGACGGCGTCCCCAGCATGCGTCCTCGGCCTTGGACTGGTCACCGCCTTCACCCAGGCGGAAACGCAGATACCTGATAATGACGTTGTCCGCATCGACGAGAGTGGTGTAGTTCTTAAGGCATATGCCGTCTCCGGGAGCGGTCTGTCCCGCAATTGTAACGTCACCGTCGGTGATCTTCAGGTCGCTCTTGAGCTCGATGATGCCGCCTACGTCGAACACGATCGTCCTCTTGCCGCTCTTTACGACAGCCCAGCGTAACGATCCTTCTATCAACGGTTCTTTTTCACCGCTGTCCTCAAGGTTGGTCACATGATAGACATCGCCTCCGCGGCCGCCTGTAGTGTACATTCCGCCGCCCTCGGCGCCCGGGAAAGCCCTGGCTACGTTATCCTCCTCATGTGCCGGGATCTTGAATTTGTCGTAATAGAGTGACGGGGGATTGCCCTGGGTCATGGCCTCGACGCTCTCACTCCACTCGGAAAGCAGCCCGAATGCCACGGTACGGAGCTGGAGAGTGTGCCTGGTCCCGGGATAAAGCCCTTCGATGGTCACATCATTGGTCATCGTAGAACCGCTTTTGGCCCCTCCGAGCCCGGAAATGGGATCTGTATAGGTAAGGTGCCACTCATATGACGAAGCATCCTTTACACTACCCCACTGGAACGTCAGGGACGTCTCGGTAGCCGAAGCCAGGGTAATGCTGACAGGAGCTTTCGGGGTCGGGATGGTCTTGATCTTGCCACAGGCTCCGCCGACGAATACCAATGTGCTGACAATCAGCAGAAAAATTTTGAAGTTTTTCATTTTTCCATTTCAAGTGAGGCCCAGATAAGGGGACCGATCCCCTTAGGGTCATTGTCACATATTCTTTCGTGTATATAATAATCGTAGTTGCCGCTGCGGTTGTCTTTTCCGCCCAATCCTGCCACTGCGCAGCACCGGATCAGGTCCACGTTCCCGTCAGCGTCCCTGCGGATGAACTCCGAGATCACCTTGTCATATGTTTTCTTCGCTAGGCGGCGCATGTCCGCGGGCAGATAGCCCAGGCGCGTCCCCTTCAGCAGGGCATATGCGAACATCGCGTTGCAGGTCGCCTCGGTGTAGTTCCCCTCCCGGCCCGGCTGGTCGAGCACCTGGAACCACATTCCCGTGGCCGGGTCGGCGAACTCCGGGAGGGTCTTGAAAATGTCCCGGAGGATACCGATTACCTCATCGCGTCCCAGGGTCCCCTCCGGAATGTAGGGGAGGGTCTCCACTATAGCCATCACGTACCAGCCCAGTGCCCGTCCCCATGCATGTTCGGACTGGCCGGTGACGCTGTCGCACCAGAACATCTGCTTCGACTCATCCCACGCATGGCGGTAAAGACCGGTGGAAGGATCGAAAGTGTGGTGCGCCACTACCAGGAAATGGTTCATTATGTCGCGGAAAGAACTGTCCCTCTGCGCCCCGCTCTCATAGCGGCTGGCGTACTCCGCGTAGAATGGCTGGGCCATGTAGAGACCGTCAAGCCACATCTGGTGAGGGTATATGGCCTTATGCCAGAAACCTCCTTCGCTGGTGCGCGGGTGCCCGGCAAGCTGCTTGCGAAGGGTGTCCATCGCCATGCGGTACTTCTGCTTCCCGGTCCTGTCCAGGAGCTGGAACAGCGTCTTTCCCGGGCATATGTGGTCGGTGGAATAATTGCTCAGCTTGTAGGTAGCGATCTTCCCGTCCTCCGAGATGATGTCATCATACCACTTCTCGACATAATTGAATATGTCATCCCTTCCGTAGCGCTCAGCAACGTCCAGGAAAGCCTTCAGCTCCAGGCCGGTAGTGTAGTTCCACTTCAGTTTGCCCTGCAGGCCGTCCAGGTAGCTTGCCTCGGGGCAGCGGGCCATCTCGCTCCTGACCACCTGCTCTGAAAACGGCTTGTTCCCGCAGGCCTGAAGGACTGCGAGAACCGCCGTAAGATATATGATGTAACAGAATTTCCTCATTTCACTGTCAGGTTTTCGACGTCATTGCGTATTATGCTGTCGCCCTCCGGAGTTATGACCTTGACCCCTGTCAGGCTGATGTCCCTGGCGTGGTTGATCTCAATCCCCTTCGAGGCCTTGAATATGCAGTCCGTGAAATCCATCCCGCTGACCGGCATCTCCGGCAGGCCGTTTATGTAGATCGCGCTGGATGCCCCGTTGCATATGACCCGGCTGACGTGGATGTCCCTGAACTGGGGCGTGGTCTCATCCACCTTCGGGATATCCCCCGTACCTCCGGCCGCGACGCCTTCCGCCTTCATCTCGCTGACCGACTTCCCGCCGTAATAGAGGTTGAAGATAACCGCGTCATTAATGATGTCTTTCATCCGGATGTCTTCAATCCATATGTCTTTTACAACTCCTCCGCGTCCTCGGGTACTCTTGAAGCGCAGTCCAACGTCGGTGCCGTTGAAGACGCAGTCGCTTACCTTGATGTTCTCCACTCCTCCGCTCATCTCGCTTCCTACCACGAATCCGCCGTGTCCGCTATAGACGGTGCAATTGCTTATGAGGAGGTTCCTGCACTTAACCGCGTGCCTCCTGCCGTCCTCGTCCTTACCGGACTTTATGCATATGGCATCGTCTCCCACATCGAATGATGTCCCGGTGAGGATCACGTTCTCGCAGGCGTCGATGTCCAGGCCGTCACCGTTCACCGACCAGGCCGGGTTCCTCACGGTGACATCCTTGATGATGATGTTCTTGCTGAACAGCGGATGGATGTTCCATGCGGGGGAGTTCTGGAATGTGCATCCCTCGAGGAGCACGTTCTCGCATTCCCTGATGGAGACCAGGACCGGACGGAGGAAACGCTTGATAAACTGAAGGTCGAGCCCGTCGTTGGGCTTGTTGAAGCCGTTGGAGTTCTCCCTGGCGAGCTTGTAGCCCTCATCCGGGAACCACACGTCTCCTTTTTCGCTCATAACACCTCCGCTTGCTACGCGTGAGTCGAAGAGCTTGGGCGGGCAGTTGAACCTCTTCAGCTCCCTCCAGGCCTGGCCGTTTCCGTCGATGATCCCTTCGCCTGTGATCGCGATGTCCTTGACCTGATACGCGTTGATAGGGGATATGCACCTCTTCATGTCCTGACCTTCGAAGTTGGTTTCGATGATAGGATAGAGGTCCATATCCGGGTCGAACATCAGGACGGCGTTCTTCTCCAGGTGGAGCTCGATGCCGCTTTTCATGGTAATCGGGCCGCTGAGCCACATGCCGGCAGGCACTGTGATACGGCCTCCGCCGAGGGAGACGAGCTTGTCGATGGCATCAGCGAAAGCCTTCGTGTTGAGGGTCAGTCCGTCACCGACTCCGCCGAAGTCCGTAATGCATAAGCTCCTTGAAGGGATCCGGGGCCTTTCCACGCGGGGCATATCGAACTGGAGCCCCTCATAGAGGGAGGCGAATTCATATGTCTTTCCGCCCGTGCAGGAGACGGCTATGGTAGCGAGGGCTGCGGCAAGAATGGTTTGTATGAAGTGTTTCATCCGTTATCGTATGATAAGTCAATGTGGTATCCGGGTGCAAATATACTAATTTTTTCATTTTTGCAAACGTTTGCAGAAATTATTTTCAACGTTTTTGCCTATATTTGATGATAACGCGCATAATTAATCCCATTACAATATCTTTTTGACATGAAAAACAGAATCGAAACATTGCTGCGCATGGTGGCATCTGTCGTCATCCTCGGACTTTCAGTCCCTGAGGCGGCAAATGCCCAGTTTACGTCATCTGCCGCCCCCTCTGCTCCGTCCCAGGGCTCAGCGGTAGCATTTACCATGCGTCCGGTTGATTTTTCCCAAGTCAAGGTAAATGACTCGTTTTGGTCCCCGATCCTGGACCGCGTGGCGAACACCACCCTCGACGTATGCATCGACCAGTGCGCCGTCAAGACCCACAGGATAGACAACTTCGCGATTGCGGCCGGCTTGAAGGAAGGGAAATTCGAAGGTATTTTTTTCGACGACTCAGATGTTTACAAGATGCTTGAAGGCATTGCCTATTCACTTGTGAACCATCCGGACAAGGCCCTTGAGGCCCGTGCCGACAGCATAATCAATTTCATCGCCGCGGCCCAGCACGACGACGGCTATCTCAATTCCTATTACACGCTCGTCACACCCGAGAAAAAATGGACTGACATGGATAAACATGAGATGTACTGTGCCGGGCATATGATCGAGGGGGCAATCGCATACTACCATGCCACCGGAAAGGACAAGTTCCTGAACACGGCCCGCCGTTTCGCGGATTATCTCTGCCTGAATTTCGGAAAGGGTAAGCGCAACTGGGTCCCGGGACACGAGGAGATCGAACTGGCCCTGGTAAAGCTCTACCATGAGACCGGGGAAGTGAAATACCTCGACTTGGCGGAGACCCTCATCGACAGGCGCGGCCACGGGTACGGGACCTGGAAAAAGCCTGAGTATTACCAGGATTTGGTTCCTGTCTCTGAGCTTACCGAAATCACCGGGCACGCGGTGCGTGCCATGTATCTGTTTTCGGGAATGGCTGACGTGGCTGTCCTCCGCGGACGCGCAGACTACACACAGGCCCTCGACAGGGTCTGGAACGATGTCATACTCAGGAAGATGTACCTGACGGGAGGTATAGGGTCCTCCAGCCACAACGAGGGCTTCACCGTACCGTATGACCTTCCCAACAAGCAGGCATATGCAGAGACTTGCGCGTCGATAGGGATGGCGCTGTGGAACTCCCGCATGAACCGCCTACACGGAGACGGGATGTATTTCGACGTCGCGGAGCGCAGCATCTACAACGGAACCCTGTCCGGCATATCCTACACAGGGGACCATTTCTTCTATGTCAATCCTCTCGAGTCGGCCGGCGACCACCATCGCCAGGAGTGGTTCGGCTGCGCCTGCTGCCCGAGCAACCTGGACCGTTTCCTGCCTTCCGTGGGAGGATATGCATATGCGGTGTCTGACAATGCCCTGTGGGTTAACATGTACATGGGGAGCAGCGCTAATGTGTCCGTCGGCGGAAGTGACGTCGGAGTAAAGGTGGAGACCAGGTACCCATGGGAGGGAGAGGTCAGGCTCACCCTCAATCCCTCAAAGTCCCGTGAATTCGAGGTGCGCCTCCGCATTCCCGGATGGTGCAGGGACTGGTCGTACAAGACATCCGGCAAAATTTCCGGATCCCGTGTAGAAAGAGGCTACCTTGTCCTTAACGGCAAATGGAAAAAGGGCGACGTAGTCACCCTGAACATGGATATGCCTGTCGAGGTAGTGGAAGCCGATCCCCGCGTCGAGGCGGACAAGGGACTTCGCGCAATCCAGCGTGGTCCGATCGTCTATTGCCTGGAAGAAATTGATAATCCGGGGATTGCCTCCGCATCCCTGTCGTCCGGCACCACATTTACTGCTGCATATGATCCTTCTTTCCTTGGAGGGGCCACACTCATCACTGCCCGGGGAGCCGACGGCAAGGAACTCCGTTTCATCCCTTACTTCGACTGGGACAACCGCACACCCGGCCGCATGATAGTCTGGGTGCCCTGGAAATAAAATTTGGATTTTACAAATATTTTTTTAAATAGCAGATACAATTACCAAACCATCAAAAAAATGACCCGGATCAAGAAAAAACTCCCACTGTTCTTTGCGTTCCTGCTTCTTCTGCCGGCAGGCAGCCTTATGGCGCAGGAGCCTTACCGTGACGCCCGCACCGGCACTGTTGGCCTCCGTCTTGAAGGTGGCACTTCATGGTCGTTCGGTTCTTCATTCGAGAACGTCGGCGCCAACGAGGTCAACCTGATCCAGCCCTATGCAGGGGCAGGGTTGTTCGTGAACATCCGTCCATGGGTCCGCGTAGGAGCGGACTACAGCTACACCCAGATGGTCCGCGAATAGCTGTTCACTTCTCTCCCCGCCCTTACAGGCGATGGTATTCTCGCGGGAAGCGCGGAAGGCTCCATATACCGCGATTTCAAGACCCGTTTCCACGGTGCATCGCTCACCGGTGAATTCAACCTGATGGAGATCGGCAAGAACAAAGGGGCCGGTCGTTTCGGGATGTGGCTCGGTACCGGGCTCGGCTGCCTTTTCTCACAGGGGAACACCTGGGACATCATAGTGTCGAACGTACTCAACGCAGACAAGCAGGTTGTCCGTTTCGGTGGTCACAACGAGCCTCATGATTACAATGCCCTTTTCATTCCGGTAACGCTGTCGCTGGAATATGCTTTCCTTCCCCAGGTGGCATTGAGCGTCGGCGGAGGCTACCGTTTCCTTCCCGGGAAGCAGGATCTTGCCCCCAAGAGTCAGGCATATGCCAAGGTGGGCCTCGTGTTCAACCTGACGGGCAAGCGCTACCGCGCGAAACAGTCAAGACCGGTGGTTGATCCCGGCTATGCGGCTCCTATCCACGATACTGTCTATGTGGAGAAGATCGTAGAGAAGCCGGTCGAGAAACTGGTCGAAGTACCCGCCCAGAACGAAGTGACCGATGACATGCTGCCGTTCGTGACCTTCGTGCGCGGTTCCTCGGTACTTGACGAAAGCGTCAATGCATCAGCGCTTTCATCTCTCGTCTCAGTCCTGAAGGCCAATCCTTCAGTGCGTTTCGACATCCTCGGCTGGACCGACCACACTGGCACAGACGAAATCAACGCACCTCTGTCCACCAGGCGTGCTGAAGCCCTTCGC
>JAEEGL010019922.1_pt1 | contig 13471 bp, 12 predicted proteins | sample 9134231 | NCBI WGS metagenome assembly JAEEGL01 (sample SAMN16246548, study PRJNA631951) | gut metagenome | biome: gut microbiome; feature: rumen; material: fiber-attached | host: Bos | place: Iran: Karaj | collected 2018-10 | reverse complement strand
GTCTATCTTTCCGTCCTCTACGCTGCAGGATGCGGCCATGCGCGCCATGATGCCGGAAGCCAGCTGTCCGGCAAGGCTCTTGATCTTCTGCAGTTCGGTGACGAAAAGCTCGGGCATGAAGCGCTTGACGATGGCCATCATCTCCTTGTTGGAGAAGGACGTGTTCCGCCCGCCCTCGTAGGCCTGCATGATGGCGTTGTAGATCTGCCCGACGGCGGGATGCTTCTTGGTGACCTTGCGGTCCTCCTCCAGCGAGAGGGCGTTGTTGATCCAGTAGGCCACGCCCGCGCGGCCAGACTTGTCGGTGATGATGATGGGCACGGGCCTGTTCAGTATCTTTTCCGTGTCGAAGATGTTGTAGATCTCCTCGTTCTTGGCCAGACCATCGACATGCACGCCGGCGCTGGTGGCGTTGAAGTCGCTGCCGACGAAGGGATAGTTCGGCGGGATGGCGTACTCCAGTTCCGTGGCGAAATACTCCGCGATCTCCGAGATAACCGTGGTATCGGCGGCGTCGTCGTTGCCCGTGAGGGAGATGTATTCCATGACCAGCGCCTCCACGGGCGTGTTGCCCGTGCGCTCACCAAAGCCCAGCAGGGAGCCGTTCACGGCGGAGCAGCCATAGAGCCAGGCCGTCACGCCGTTGACCAGCACCTTGTGGAAGTCGTTGTGCCCGTGCCATTCCAGCCAGCGCCCGGGCACGCCCGCCTCGTCGGTGAAGGCGCGCACGATGCCCTGCACGGAGCGCGGGAGCGCCGCGCCTGCATAGGGCACGCCGAAGCCCATGGTATCGCACAGGCGTATCTTCACGGGCATGGACGCCTGGCGCGAGAGCTCCATAAGCCTTGCGGCGAACGGCAGGCAGAAGCCGCGGATGTCGGCGCGGGTCACGTCCTCGAAATGGCAGCGCGGCACGATGCCCCACTCCAGGGCGCGCTCCACGAGCTTCAGGTAATCGTCCATGGCCTTCTGGCGGGTCTTTCCCAGCTTCAGATAGATATGGTAGTCGGAAACGCTGGTGAGCATGCCCACCTCGTCGAACTCCATGTCGCGGGCCAGCTTGAGGTCGTTCTCATTGGCGCGTATCCAACCCGTCACGCGGGGGAAGCGGTAACCGCGTGCGCGGCAGGTCTCGATGGCTTTGCGGTCCTTTTGCGAGTACATGAAGAACTCCGAGGCCTGGATGAGCCCGCTCTTGCCGCCCAGCTTGTGGAGCAGGTCGAAGATGCGCGCTATCTGCCGCACCGTGTACGGGGGGCGGGCCTGCTGCCCGTCGCGGAAGGTCGTGTCGGTGATGAAGCACGGATCGGCGGGCCGGGGGGCGATCATGGTGGCGTCAAAGCCGATGCGTCCGATCTTGGTATAAGGAAAAAGCTCGCGGTACAGCTGCGGCTCTTCGCGTTCTTCGAGGCGGAAATGGCGTTCCGCGCTTTTTTTGAAAAGTTCCATGCATCCTCCGATGCGGGGCTCTGCCGGGCGCGTGCGCCCTCCCCGCGGCGTCATGCAACGTCTATGCCCTCTTTTTGGAAATATATCAAAAAATTTTTTTCGTTAATTTTTTCACTTTTAAACATGCCTGTTCCATGCGGCGATCCCGTGCGTGGCAGGGGTAGGCGGCGTCCTGCAGAGCCACATCCGCCATCTCCCGCACAGAATTGCCCATTGCCTTCCTCCTCAAAATGGGATATAGATTTTGAAGTCACGTAGTCATGCCGATGTATCGTCGATTCTGCACCGGCATATCGTTGTGTACGAGGGGCCGCTTGGTTCGGGCGGAGATGTTTCCGGCCATGGTTTGACTATGCGGCAGACCCATAAACCATGTGGAGGTAAGGCAATGGCGAAACATGCAACCCCCCTGTTGGACCAGCTCGAATCCGGGCCCTGGCCCAGCTTTGTATCTGATCTCAAGCAGCTGGCCGAAAGCAGAGCCGCGAACGCCAAGGGCTTGGACTATCAGATCCCTTCTGACGCCCCGGAAGATCTCCTGGGCATCATGGAACTTTCCTACGAGGATAAGGAGACCCACTGGAAGCACGGCGGCATCGTCGGCGTGTTCGGCTACGGCGGCGGCGTCATCGGCCGTTACTGCGACCAGCCCGAGAAGTTCCCCGGCGTGGCGCACTTCCACACCATCCGCGTGGCCCAGCCCTCCGGCAAGTTCTACAGCACCGAATACCTGCGCGCCATCTGCGACATCTGGGATCTGCGCGGTTCCGGCCTGACCAACATGCACGGCTCCACCGGCGACATGGTGCTCATCGGCACCCAGACCCCGCAGCTTGAGGAAGTGTTCTACGAACTCACCCACAAGCTCGACGTGGACCTCGGCGGCTCCGGCTCCAACCTGCGCACCCCGGCCGCCTGCATGGGCATGTCCCGCTGCGAATACGCCTGCTACAACACCCAGGATGCGTGCTACACCCTGACCCAGGACTACCAGGACGAACTGCACCGCCCGGCCTTCCCCTACAAATTCAAGTTCAAGTTCGACGGCTGCCCGAACGGCTGCGTCGCCGCCATGGCACGCTCCGACTTTGCCGTCATCGGCACCTGGAAGGACGACATCAAGATCGACCAGGATGCCGTGAAGGGCTATGTCGGCGGCGAATTCAAGCCCAACGCCGGCGCCCACTCCGGCCGCGACTGGGGCAAATTCGACATCCAGAAGGAAGTCATCGACCTCTGCCCGACCCACTGCATGAAGTGGGACGGCAGCAAGCTCTCCATCGACACTGCCAACTGCGTGCGCTGCATGCACTGCATCAACACCATGCCGCGCGCCCTGCACGTCGGCGACGACCGCGGCGCGTCCGTGCTCGTCGGCGCCAAGGCCCCCATCCTCGACGGCGCCCAGATGGGCTCCCTGCTCGTCCCGTTCGTCCCGGTCGAGAACCCCTACGACGAACTCAAGTCCATCATCGAAAAGATCTGGGACTGGTGGATGGAAGAAGGCAAGAACCGTGAACGCGTGGGCGAGACCATCAAGCGCCTCTCCTTCCAGAAGCTGCTTGAAGTGACCGAGATCCCGCCTGTCCCGCAGCATGTCCTTGCACCCCGCGCCAACCCCTACATCTTCTTCAAGGAAGAAGAGGTGCCCGGCGGCTGGACCCGCGACATCACCGCGTTCCGTCAGCGTCACTCCCGCTAAACCGAAGGAGAGAAAAAAATGGCTTTTATTTCTTCTGGATACAATCCCGCGAAACCCATGGAAGGCCGTATCTCCGATATCGGCCCCCGCAAGTATGATTCCTTCTTCCCTCCGGTCATTGCCAAAAACTTCGGCAAGTGGCTCTACCACGAAATCCTTGAGCCCGGCGTGCTGGTGCACGTTGCAGAAAGCGGCGACAAGGTCTATAGCGTACGCTGCGGCGGCGCCCGTACCATGACCACCGTGCATATCCGCGAAATCTGCGAAATCGCCGACAAGTACTGCGGCGGCTATGTACGCTTCACGACCCGCAACAACATCGAATTCATGGTGACAGATCTTGAGACCCTCAAGGCTCTCAAGGATGAGCTCGCCTCCCGTAAGTTCGCCGGCGGATCCTACAAGTTCCCCATCGGCGGCACCGGCGCCGGCGTCACCAACATTGTGCATACCCAGGGCTGGCTGCACTGTCATACTCCCGCCACCGACGCCTCTGGCCCGGTGAAGGCTCTCATGGACACTGTATTCAGTGATTTCCAGAATCACCGCCTGCCTGCCCCCGTGCGCATCTCCCTGGCGTGCTGCCTTAACATGTGCGGCGCAGTGCATGTTTCCGACATCGGCATCGTAGGCATCCACCGCAAGCCGCCCATGATTGACCAGGAATGGGTCGATCAGCTCTGCGAGATTCCCCTGGCTGTCGCCGCCTGCCCCATGGCCGCCGTGCGCCCCGCCAAGGAAGAAGTCAATGGCAAAAAGGTCAACACCGTCGCCATTAAAAACGAGCGCTGCATGTACTGCGGTAACTGCTACACCATGTGCCAGGCCCTGCCCATCTCCGATGGAGAAGGCGACGGCGTGGTCATCATGGTTGGCGGCAAGATTTCCAACCGCATCAGCCGTCCCAAATTCTCCAAGGTCGTCGTTTCCTTTATCGAAAACGAACCGCCCCGCTGGCCCACGCTGTGTGCCACGGTCAAGCGCATCCTCGACGTATATGCCGACAATGCCAACAAGTATGAACGCCTTGGTGACTGGGCTGAGCGCATCGGCTGGGAAAAATTCTTCGAGCTTACTGACCTCGAGTTCACTCCTCAGCTGATTGACGACTTCCGTGAACAGGCCTACTTCACGTGGCGTCAGTCCACTCAGTTCAAGTTCACGCCAGGTGCTGCTGACGCCTACAAGGGCGCAGAAGCCCATGCAGAAGCCTCCGGCGGTGCTGTCACCGAAGAAGACAAGGATCTTGTGTACAACTGGATGGTTGAAAAGACCAGCAAGCCTGGTGCCAAGACCAAGTTCTACTTCAACCAGTTCCTCGAACTCTTCCCCGGCGCCAGCCCCCGCAAGGTCAAGGCCGTGCTTACGGCGCTCGTTGCCGACGAAAAGTTCGCCTACTGGTCCTCTGGCTCCACGACGCTTTACGGCCTCAAGGGTGCCGGCAAACAGGCAGCTACCGAAGAAGGCAAGTAATAGCGTTGCTCTCTGGATGATGATTTAGGGATCAGCTAACAAATGATTATAACACAGGGGAAGTTCACTGAACTTCCCCTGCTTTTTTACCTTTCATCTCCGAACACCCTTTACATGACGTCCTCTGTCCTGACGGGAAATTGACGTATGCCACTGCCCATCGCCTGTTTTCCAGCTTGTTCACGAGGGGGTACGAGGGGGGCACAACTCTTCTTGACATCAACCAAACCCCTATAGTATCGAAAAATATGTGCACTGTGCCAGTTGCGCTTATTTCTTTGCTTGTCATACCAAATCGCAACTCGCCTTTCCAAACCGTTTTTGCAATGATTGTGTGCTATTGCAGTAAAAATCCATTCTTCCAAGCCAGAACGACCAATAAAGGTCATCTGGTATTGAGAACCTGTTGATTACATAGGAGTATCACATATTTATGAAACGCCTCCTGCATATAATCGACATTTTCTTAGAATGGTTAAAATATCGCCTGTGGACGCGGCATTCATTGCGCATAAAAATAGTTTTGCTCCTCACCACAGCTCTGACTATTTTTGGGGGATTCGCCGCGGGCATCAGCTATAAGGTATTCGTCGATACCTCAATTGCTCAGCATAAAGAGATAGCGACTGGAGTTGCTAAACTTGCCGCCGGTGTCATAGAGCCTGACAAGGTAAGGGACTTTTTGTCCCGCGGCGAAACAGCACCTGACTACCTAAAAACAAAAATGAAGCTTTCCAATATCAGGAACAACGCTGTAGACATCAAATATCTGTATGTATATAAGATTCTGCCTGACGGCTGCCATGTTGTCTTTGATTTGGATACTGATGACGTCCCAGGAGCAGCTCCAGGAATGGTCATCCCCTTCGACAACGCCTTCAAAGAGTACATTCCGACTCTTCTTTCTGGCGGCAATATCGAACCTATCATCTCAAATGAGACCTATGGCTGGCTACTTACAGCATATGTCCCCGTCTATGATGACGAAGATAACTGCCAGTGCTACGCAGCAGCTGACATTTCCATGGACTGGATACGTCAGAAAGCATACAGCTACCTTATAAAATTATGCATTATCTTCCTTGCTGTCTGGTTTCTGCTTCTTGTGCCCGTCATTACCATATCCAACTCCAATATCATCATCCCCATCAATAGAATGGCAAAAGCAACAAATAGGTTTGCATTTAATAGCTCAGAATCCATTGATAAAAGTCTTGAATGGATACACAGGCTGAATATCCGGACCGGCGATGAAATAGAAAATCTCTACAGAGCATTTACAAAAATGGCTGAGGACAGCGTTAATTATATTAATGACATTCGCAAGAAGAGTGAAACCATATCCACAATTCATAATGCGCTGATCTTCTCTTTGGCGGACATGGTCGAAAAACGGGACAAGAATACGGGCGAACATATCCGCAAGACCGCTGAATATGCGAGAATTATTATGGAATCGCTCAGACGAAGGGGCGACTACAAAGAAGAGTTGACAGACTCCTTCATCGAAAACGTGGTTACGTCCGCCCCATTACATGACATTGGCAAAATCAATGTCCCCGACGGCATATTAAATAAGCCTGGCAAGCTGGACGATGAAGAATTTGTCATTATGAAATCGCACACATCAGCAGGCGGCAACATCATATCACAAATCATCGAAAAGATACCAGATTCTGAATATCTCATAGAATCACGAAACCTTGCAGCGTATCATCACGAAAAATGGAACGGTGCTGGCTATCCATGCGGTCTCAAGGGAGAAGAAATCCCTCTGTCATCACGCATAATGGCCGTGGCCGACGTTTTTGACGCTCTTGTGTCAAACCGCAGCTACAAAAAGGGATTCTCCTACGACAAAGCCTTCATGATTATTAATGAAGGTAGCGGTAACCATTTTGACCCAACCGTCGTTGCGGCATTTTTTGACGCTAAGGAAGAGGTGCTGTCCGTTGCGGAAAAATTCCGTATTATGGAAGAGCAGAAGGATCCCGGCAAAGACAACGCCTGGCAATGCAAGAATACGTAATCCAACGACATGACAAGGCTTTGATGCCTGTCCTGCCGTAAACACGTTTTGCGTGCTCTGCAAGCTTGGCCACGTCCCCTTCCAATGAAAAGACTGCTTGTGCGTTACCACAAGCACGGCAAATATGAACCAGCCTAGAATCATCATATCTGGAGCATCCGGAGGCAGCGGAAAGACACTAGCGGCTCTTGGTCTAGCCCGCCTGCTCACGCGCAGGGGAATCACGGTTCAGCCATTTAAAAAAGGTCCTGACTACATAGATTCTGCCTGGCTTTCTTTGGCCACTGGCTACTCTGCTGCTTGCCTCGACCCATTTTTTCTTTCCGACAGTGAGCTTCTTGGCCATTTCGTCAGCGTCTGCGCAAAGGCAAATGCTGCTGTCTCCATTATCGAAGGGAACCGCGGCCTTTTTGACGGGCGCGATGTTAGGGGAACCTGCTCAACCGCACATGTCGCACGCGTGCTTTCTGCCCCGGTCATTCTTACGCTAAACTGCGCAAAAATGACCCGCACGGCAGCGGCTGTCATAGCAGGCCTCGCATCATTTGAACCTGGACTGAACCTTGCCGTTCTTCTCAATAATACTGCCGGGCAACGCCACGCCTCCATGCTGCGCAAATGCGTTGAGGAGTATACCAATGTTCCCGTGCTGGGGATCCTGCCGCGGATGCAGAATAATCCTTTGCCTGAACGGCACTTAGGCCTCTGCATGCATGACGCAGGAGAAGAACGCGAATTATTGCTTGAAACTCTGGCAGATCTCGTTGAAACCAACTGCGACGTACCTGCCATCCTAGCTCTTGCGAAGAGTGCCCCATCCCTGCCAAGCATACAAAATGATACACCTGTATACAAAGGGCAAAAGCCAGTGATTGGCTATGTTCTGGACGACTCGCTCTGGTTCTATTATCAAGAAAACCTTGATGCCCTCGATGCTGCTGGTGCACGACTTGTAAGGCTCAGTCTGCTTGACCCACACCCATGGCCCTCGCTTGATGGTCTTTACCTTGGCGGCGGCTATCCAGAAATGTACCCGAAAGAGCTCAGCTCGTCCCCGCATCTTGCTGAAATCCGATCACTCTCGCTGTCGTTTCGCCCCATCTACGCTGAATGCGGCGGAATGATGATCCTAGCACGCTCACTGCGGATGAAAGACGGAACATACCCAATGGCAGGTCTGTTGCCGCTTAGCGTCCAATTCTGCCCATCCCCACAGGGGCTGGGCTACGTCAAAGTACGCACTGTCTCACAAAATCCATTCCATCCTATAGGCTCGGAATGGCGCGGTCATGAATTCCATTATTCACGCGGCATCTGGACGGGGAAACTCCCTGACTGCTGTCTTGAAGTGCAGTCTGGAAAAGGCATGTACGAAAAAGACGGAAGGCGCTTCGATGGACTTCTCCTTCGAAATACCTTCGCCTGTTGGACTCATCTCTTCGCTCCGGCAGTCCCACACTGGGCACCGCGCTTTGTCCAGGCAGCCGCAAGGAATGGACAAATCCAGCCCTAATGCTGCTTATGCATCTTATGCTCGATCAGGCGCCCGAACCAGGCAAGCATACATGAAATGCTGCAATAAAGCGCTGCTGTTACTAACCAGAGTTCAAATGTCATCCGTGACACGGCCATGACTTCCAAGCTTTGAAATGTCAGTTCAGGAACAGAAATCACAGAAGCCAGAGCCGTTTCCTTAAAAACGGAAATGCACTGCCCTGTCAGGGGAGGAATCATCATGGGCACCGCCTGAGGGCCAATAACAAGGAGCATTTTGTCCCATGCACCCATGCCAAGCGACGAAGCAGCCTCCCACTGGCCTTTGTCAACGCTTTCAATGCCAGCACGGACAATCTCAGCAACATACGCTCCAGAATACAGTCCAAGCGTGAGTACGGCGGCTACCATGCGGTCAAGCTGTCCTGAAGGAGCGACGGCAATGAAAAAAAACTCCCGCATGCCTTCCGGCAATCCAGTGACCCAATCCTCCAAGCCCAGCAAGGGCTCTGCCAAAATTGACCCTGCAAAAAAATAGACCAAGAAAAGAAGCACAAGAGGAGGAGTATTCCTCATGAGGGAAATGTAAAGCACTGCGGGAAAGGCGGCGATACCGCGAAGCCTGGACGACAAGGAGCCGACAACGGCACCGGAAAGCAGCGCGACAATGAGAGCCCATACGCCAAGGCGTAAGGTTCCCAGGACCCCCTTCAAAAGCAATCCGGCATGCCAATATCCTTCACTGTCCTTCGTGACCACATAATGCAGCAGGGAGCTCCATTCCCAAGTATGCTCTGCTAATGACCGAGCTTTCCAGCAAAATACAATAACGAGGAAAGCAAACAGCGCAATAAGGAGTGCGTCCCATGAATTAAGACGGCTCCACTGACGTGCCGGAGATATGCCGGGGATGAAGTCTACTTGATCATGCTTTGCCATGAATCAGATTTAAACCAATAATCACGGCGTTCTTGGAGCCATCCTTCCTCTTCAACCATGCGGATCCAGCTGTCAAAGACATTCAAGGAATCCGGGTCTCCTTTGGGAACGGCAAACGCGATTGGTTGTCGGTTAATGGTGACGGGGAATTTCTGCGTAAGCCTGTCCATATGCTTTAGTGTCTCCATAGACGGAAGAGGCGCGCTGGAAACAAAGGCATGAGCTCTGCCAGAAAGCACCTCCTCCACGGCAGGAGCCTCATCGTTAAACATGCGTAGCTGGGCTTTCGGAAATGCCTTGGATGCGGCCAAGGCAGCCGTGGTACCTGTGCGCACTGCAATCACGACATCCACGCTGTCCAGATCTTTCATGGACTCAATTCCAGCAGTCTTTTCCTTGTTCATTGTCAAATCCACATAGGAATGATCATAAGGAATGGAAAAATTGACAGTGAGGGATCGCTGTGGCGTGACGCTCATCCCACCGATGATAATGTCGAATTTGCCGGAAAGCATGGCAGGAATAATACCATCCCAGTTCGTTGGGACAAGCTGCAGCTTTACGCCCAAATCTCTGGCGAGGCGGTCAGCGACGTCAATTTCAAAGCCTATGTACTTTCCCTCTTTGCTCTGCATGGCCCAAGGAACAAAAGAAGAAAAACCAACACGCAATGCACCTCGGCGAACGACTCTTTCCACAAGTGTTTCCTTATCGGATGCCTGTGTCGAGAAAGGAACGCAAATCCCCAGGCTTAATATGACCGCTAAGACCAAAACAAAACGCTTCATTTCTCCTCCTCATGCTCAAGAAGTTTTGCGGGTATGCTGACAAGGAGAGTCAGCGCGAGGTATGCACCCGCTGTTATCAGCCACACCTCAAAACTTAGAAACGTGTCCGTGATAATAATCCGGGCTTGCATGGTCAGATCCGCAACAGCGATGGCGCTCACCAAGGAAGTGTCTTTTATTAAAGAAACCAACTGGCCTGCAAGAGGAGACAGCACTCGCCGCACCGCTTGTGGTGCAATCACGCAGCAGGCCGCCAGTCGTACCGACATCCCCAGGCCGAGTGCTGCTTCCCACTGGGAACGAGGGATTGCGAGCAGCCCAGCTCTTAAGATTTCGCTGATATATGCGCCCTCAAACAGCCCAAGAGAGAATACGGCTGCCAAAAATGGCGGCATTCCAAGCACTGGGGCAACAACAAAATACACCATGAACATCTGCATAAGCAACGGTGTATTACGCAACGCCCCTAAAACGCAGGACGAAACACTCCGCGCGACGGGAGATGCAGAAAGCCTCATCCCTGCGAGCGTGACTCCAAAGGCAAGAGCGAAGACCATGCTGGCGGCGGTAAGCTCCATAGAGACAAGCAACGCATGCAGCAACGCACCCGGATAAAACGCCCCGTCTTCCCAAAAGCCAATATAGCGCCACACCCTGTACCACTGCCAACGGTACTGGGCTTCTGCCGAAGCAAAGACGCACCAGCACAGCAACGCCATGCCAGAAAAAAGAATCACTGGCTTAACTAAGGATTTAAGCCGGTTCCGACGGGCAAGGAGAATACAATTTTCTGGCATGGCGATTGATGGCTAATTTGACAGTCGGGACTGGCGCAAGCGTGTAGCTGTTGGATCAATGCCTCGCTGCTTTTCACGTCCAGGAGCTTCCAGAATTGGAGCCTGCCCCTGCAGGTAATCCGTGGAAAGGCTTTCAGCCAACGCTCCGTTTGCAGGATCTCCCACAGCAGTTACCTTTCCATAAACATGGTCCAAAACCATAAGTAACACTGGCTCCCAAATGGCTCGCTTCAAATCTTCTACAACAACATAATAGTCTCTGAATTTATTTGGTTCATCCGTATTTCCAACACGGCAAAGAACAAGCCAGTCGTCCTTACCGTCGCCATTCCAGTCCGCTACAGCAAGCAGTCTGAGCTCTACACGCGAGAGCCCCTGTTCAATGACAGCGTTCGGCCCTCGCAGACTGAGTCTGGCATCTTCCCCCATCATATCACGAAAAGTTTTCGGCAATGTAACTGAGGTATGCGGGAAGCGGAATTTTGGCGAAAGCCTGTTCACCAGTTTTTCGCCGGCTCTAAATGGGCCTAAGGAAATCAGTGGAGAATACCAGCTTCCATAGCGATCAACGAGATTTCTCTTGACCATCTCGTCGTGCATTGCCCGCGACATAATCGTAAAGGCCCCGCTATCCACAGCATCAACCATGCGCATTCCCTGTGGCGCACAAGCAGCAAGCAAAGCCATTACCGTAGCAAATGCCGCTTTTGCTATACCTTTCATCACGCTCTCACTCCGCAACGAGGACAGAGAGGGGAAAGTTCACAAATGCTGCAATTCGGCTTGCGGGCACAGCATATGTCACGTCCGAACCAGACGAGCCGATGATTAACATTGCCCCATTCTTCCTGCGGAAATAGTTTAAGTAAATCCATTTCTATCTTGACTGGATCTGTACTAATTGTCAGCCCAAGGCGAAAGGCTATGCGTTTGACATGCGTATCTACTGCTAGTCCGTGATTTATCCCATAGGCTCCCCAAAGTACCACGTTGGCTGTTTTTCTGGCGACTCCAGACAGACTGGTCAGTTCTTCCATCGTTCTGGGGACGTTTCCTCCAAACACTTCTGACACACGCCTCGCGGTCTCAAGCAAATTTCTTGCCTTACTGTGGTAAAAACCAGTGGAGCGGATCACTGCCTCCAGTTCCTCCTGCGGTGCACAGGCCAGCTCCGAAGGTCCGGGCCAGCGGCGAAAAAGTTCCGGTGTAACAGTGTTGACACGTGCATCCGTACATTGAGCGGCCAGCACCGTAGCGACAAGGAGCTGCCATGCATTTACATGCTCCAGCATGCTTTGAGGTTCAGGGTAGCGCTTTTTCAGCGCATCAAGTATACTATCTGCCCTTGATTGAAGGTCCATGTTCCCGGCTCACTTTAAAAGATAAGAGGCATAGGTCCAAAGGAGGATTCGTAACGTGCTTTAAACTGTTCCATAGTAAAAGAATGTTCCTGCGTTCCATATTTTTCAACGCAAAAACTTGATGTGACTGCCCCCAACCTGGCAGAGAAAACGATGCCCATTCCGGCATGCAGTCCTTTGAGCAAACCTGCCCGGTATGCATCGCCGGCACCTGTAGGATCTGCCACACAGTCAGGCTTGACAGCGGGCACAGTGAGTTCTTTTTCACCTTTGCGCAGGATGGAAGACCCCCTCGCTCCATATGTCACGATAAGTGTTTCCACCAGATTGAGCAGTTCATCGCGGTTACGACCAAGCTTTTTGCCAACAAGTTCAACTTCATAGTCGTTCCCTATGAGCACTGCTGCACCCTCAATACACGTCAAGAGTTCCTGTGCATTGAGGCTGGTAATCTGCTGCCCTGGATCAAAAACCCAAGGGATGCACTTGTCTCGGTAAAAAACAGAAAGTGCAACCATATCCTGTTGATTTCCAGGACTGATCAGAGCCCAGTCACCCTGTACCACACTAGGTGTTTTTTCAGGAAAGGAAGGGAGAGCCATAGCCGACTGACAAAAACCGGTGATCTGATTTCCCGCTTGGTCGCTTGTTATATATGCACAAGCGGTATACGCTGAATCGTTAACTTTTACACCATCCAGCGACACGCCCAAACGGAAAAGCTCACTTCCATAAAGAGTAAAATCCCGTCCGACAGTACTGTATATGCATGAAGGTTCACTAAGCAGGGCCAATGTGTATGCGATGTTACCGGCCGTGCCGCCGCGTTTTTCCTCTATGTGATCTATTGGAAAGCAAACATTAAGAAAATGCAGTTTCTCCGGCAGGATGTGATCCTCAAAATGTCCGGGAAAAGTCATAATCCTGTCAAAGGCCAAGGATCCGGAAAGATGTATCATAGCATTCTCCTTTTCTGCGGATAGCGATTTTGTCTCTTTTGTTTTAAAACAAGGATATTCTTCTTGCAAGGGGAAGTCCCTGCTCTCTTTCCTAGACTTTTTCCATAATCGATGAATGCGCGGCTTTTAACGTGCATATACAGAACACTCCAGCCACATTTTAACCTTACGTCCGCCGTTATGCTGAAGAAGTTAATACAATTAAAGCCGCAATCAAACAAAATAGATGAAAAAGTCCCGCCCCTCAAGAAGCGCTTTGCGCTGACGGCATCTATGTGCCAAGATGTGGATAGATCAAAAACACATCTAAAACGACGAGGAGCGGGACATGAGAGAAGTATGCACCATTGGTCTGGACATTGCAAAGAATGTTTTTCAGGTACATGGCGTTGACCGTAATGGCAATCAACTGTTCAACAAAAAAATAGCAAGGAGCGGAATCAAAGCCTTCTTTGTCAATACGCCGCCATGCCTTGTAGG
>JAEEGL017227067.1_pt1 | contig 13472 bp, 12 predicted proteins | sample 9134231 | NCBI WGS metagenome assembly JAEEGL01 (sample SAMN16246548, study PRJNA631951) | gut metagenome | biome: gut microbiome; feature: rumen; material: fiber-attached | host: Bos | place: Iran: Karaj | collected 2018-10 | reverse complement strand
TCCGCCTCAGCATAGGGCACCTCTAGCACACGTGCTACATCACGTACGGCGTTTTTGGCCATCATTTTACCAAAGGTGGCGATGTTTGACACTCTATCAAATCCATACTTACGCGAGCAGTACTCTATTACCTCGTCCCGCCTAGTGTCCTGGATATCCGTATCAATATCTGGCATACTAATACGGTCTGGGTTCAAAAACCGCTCAAAGAGTAGATCATATCTCAGCGGGTCTAGCTCGGTAATACGCAGTGCATATGCTAATATGGACCCAGCCGCCGAGCCACGTCCTGGCCCATACACTATACGCTGAGATTTGCCCCAGTTGATAAAATCTTGCACTATCAAGAAATAACCGTTGTAGCCCATCTTATCTACTACTGATAGCTCGTAATCTATGCGTGGTAGAACCTTGTGTGCCCCGTCACGGTCTTTGTCTACCTCTTCCAGCATCTTGCGACAAGTTTCTACGCTTAGATCTGTAGTTTCTTCGAGTTTTTTGCCAGCATATCTATATACTAGGCCCTGAAATACTAGTTTGTCTAGGTATGTTTTTTCATCTTCGCCATCTGGTACTGGGAATTTTGGTATCAATATTCGCCCTAGCTGCAGATCTACATTACAGCGTTCGGCTATCCGCTTGGTGTTGAGCACTGCTTCTGGGCAGGTGTCTTGCCAGTGTGAGATAATTTCCTCGGCTGGTATCACGTGTAGGTCGTAATCCTTTAGCGTCATGCGCTTAGTGTCGGATAAATTCGCAGCGGTACCGATGCATAGTAGTACCTCATGCGTGTCTTGATCTTCCTTAGTGAGGTAGTGCGCATCGCATGTCACTACTAGTGGCAACCCTAACTCTTTGGCGTGTGCCATATGCCAGTCGTTGACCTTTTTCTGCTCAGCCGAGTGAGTGGTAGACTTAGGGTGGCCGTGATCCTGCATTTCTAGGTAAAATCTATCTTTGTAGATATTTCTGTACCAGTCTATTAATTCGTACGCGCGCTCATCATCGCCAGCCCGTATCGCTTCGCTAATCTCCGACCCCATACAGCCAGACAAACATATTACACCCTCACTGTATTTGGCTAGCTCGTCATGGTCTGTACGCGGCTTATAGTACTTGCCATGTACTTCAGCATTACTCATGATACGGCAAAGGTTCTCAAATCCTTTATTGTTCATGGCTATTAGGGTGATGTGAAATCTTTGCTTGTCGTGAGCTGGGTCTTTGTCGGTCATTTTGCGTGCAGCCACATAAGCCTCTAGTCCGAGTAGAGGCTTAATTCCTGCTGCATTACACTCTTTATAGAGTTCTACCAAGCCACTCATAGTGCCGTGATCTGTTACGGCTACGGCCTCCATGCCTTCGTTTTTTACGAATTGTACCAACTCTGGTATCTTGGTGAGCCCATCCAGCAAAGAATAATGCGTGTGATTGTGCAAGTGTACAAAATCACTTGGTTGTAGCTTTGGCTCAGGCATTTTTTATGGTCTTTTCCACTTTTTTGGCTTCTTTTGCCACAGTGTGACCTATTTTTTTGGCCCCTTTTTCTATGGCCTTCTCTGCCTTTTCTACCTTCTTTTTTACGTCGCCAGCTTTATCCTGTAGGTCGTCTTTGACTTCGGCGGCGTCATGCTTTAGTTCGTCTTTTTTTTCTTTTGCTTCTTCTTTGACATCTTCACCAAAATCAGTGATGTCGTCTTCTATTTCGTCAAGTTTTTCTTCGATCTTGTCTTGATTCTCTTCTAATTTTTTTGAAGTAAAAATTCCAGCTATCGCTCCAGCTGCAGCACCCAGTGCCGCGCCTAAAAAGAACTTGCCAGCACCGCTCTTGGTATCTTTACTTTTCTTGCTATTTTTCGCCACCATTTTTGGATTTCTCCTTTCCTTTTGAATCTTTGATCTTCTCTTTTATTTTAGGCGTAATGTAGTTGTCTACTACCATTTCCATAGTACCACCGATAGATGTCATACCTTTGACGTTGGATACTATCCCGTTCGCATTTTTGGCAATATCTTGGCCTTCTACTACCACCTTGCGTACTTCTTTACTAAGCCCAATTAGTTTTACTAATAGTACAATGCCTACTATCAAAAATACAAACAAAGTGACGCTAAGAATTACCACTAATATCCATTCTGCTGTATTCATATTATCTCCTTTATACTATTATATCATCAACTATGAATTGGCCACTATCTTTCGCACGTCTTCTGCATAATCTGTATTTCTAAGCACGTATTCTAAATGTGCGAGGAAATAATTCTTAGGATCGCCCGTGGTAATCCACTTGCCACGACTCTTGGCCACGATTACATCTCCGTGTTCTGCAAGCTTGGTGATAGCGTCTACTGTCCATAATTCCCCATCTAGCCCAGTGTTTGACGGTACAAGATAGTCAAACACTTCTGGCGTCAGCAAATACCTACCGTAGCTGGTGAGATTACTCGGCGCAAGGTCTGGTGTTTTCGGCTTTTCTACAATGTGGCTTAACGTGCCGTTATCTTTTAATGCTATCATACCGTATTTGTGCCATACTTCTTCCGGCATCTCTTGTGCTGCGATTACAGCCTTTGCATTAGGTGTCTTTTTGTAATCTTCTATTAGCACCTTTACATCGCTTTCTCCTAGGATAAGATCGTCGCTATATAGTACTACGAATGCATCTTCGTCCTTGACGTAATCTTTGGCAGATACTATCGGGGATCCATTTCCGTATGGCAAATTTGGATCTTGCTCTATTACTATGATCTTTGGGAAGTCTAGCACTTCTGCTACGGACTTAAATCTGTCAGACTTACCTTGTTTGTCTAATAATAATTTTACATTGTCGGCTTTATTGTGAAAATAATCATCGTATATTTCCTTTGATTTGGTATTTGGTGTAGCCACGATAATTATCTCTTCTATGCCCGCCTCTACACACTCTTCTACACAGAGTTGCATCACTGGCTTAGCTCCGATTGGGATCATAGCCTTTGGGATGGTCTTAGTGATAGGCAAATACCTACTAGCAAATCCTGCATCTGTGATTATAGCTTTTTTAACAGTTGTCATTCTCCTCCTTTTGCCCACATTATATCATAGAATAAGGCTATTTGTGGATTTTCCTGGCTTGTTTCCGAGCTATCTTATCTTCTATATTTTGAGAACGATTATGGACACCGTATATTGCGCTAGTCACACCCACTATTAGAAGATATGCTCCGAAGAATCTGGCAAATGTAGCTAACTCAAAGCCGCCAGCATTTAGTATTACTGCGCCAATTATACAGCCACATGCGCCAGTTAGTACACGTATAAATCTATCTGTAGGATCTACAGTAGATACGAATCCATGGAATAGATCGACTATTCCAGACAATATAGTATATACAGACAGTATTGCCACACTGTTGGCCAGATCGCCCTTAGCAAAGAATAATAATATTACTGCCGTCACTACATCAATAGCTGCGTCTATCACTGAGTTGATCCAGCCATGTTTTTTGGAAGAATTATACAGCGCACTTACGGAGTCTATTATGCCTATCAATATTAAAAATACGCTTATCTCAGTGACGACACTATCCATATTTTCCATGCCTTCCATTTTGCTAAATAGCAACAAAAAGCCAAATGTCCCAGCCAGTATCCCTCTCAGAATAAATACTACCCAATGTTTATCTATATATTTGCGATTAATTTTTGCCATATCTTATCCTTTTTACTTATGCTTATTATAACATATATAAACAATGTGACATGCGTCTTCTTAAGATATTGTTTTTTATCTGACGTTTTGTTACAATAGTGACACGCAGATGGAGGCGCCAACGCCTCTAATTTAATATGCTGTACTTTAAAAGGAGTGATAAATATGGTACACATCATTGCGTTAATAGTCATAGCTGTAGCCATTGTGTTTTTAGTGCTAAATTATCATAGCCTCAAGAAACTAGGCGAAGGCGACCCCAAGATGATAAACATTGCCAAGATCATCCGTGATGGGGCAAATACTTTTATGTGGGCGGAATATAAAACCATTTTTGTGGTAGTACTTGTGATAGCTATCATTTTTGCACTACTTATCGAAAAAAGCTCTGGTATCACTTTTATACTCGGAGCGTGCATGAGCAGTGCGGCTTGTCTGTTAGGTATGAAGAGTGCTACCTATGCTAATGTCCGTACCACCAACCAAGCCCGCAATACCAGATCTATAGGTGACACAGTCAAAGTTGCACTTATGGGTGGTAGCATTAGCGGCTTATCCGTGCAAGCATTTGGACTACTGGGTTTGATACTGATATCAGTCTTCAATGGCGATATTAATGCTGACATCACTGGCACAGGTTTTATCCCACTATTGCATGCCAACCCTACCATAATGCGACTAACTACCTATTCGCTAGGGTGTTCCCTGGTGGCTATGTTCAATCGTGTTGCTGGCGGTAATTACACCAAAGCTGCCGATATCTCTGCGGATATAGTGGCGAAAGTTCGCCATAGCATGCCAGAAGATGATAGCCGTATGCCTAATACTATAGCGGACTTTATCGGCGACAATGTTAATGATATCGCTGGCAATTGCTCGGACTTATTGGAGAGTTTTGTAGCTACCATTGTTGCAAGTATTTTGATTGCGGTGTCAATTTTCGACAAGGACCAAGCGCTTCTCAAAGCTACGATTGCCTACCCTATCATCCTGGCCAGCGGAGGCTTATTCGGGTGCATTATCGGGCTCTTTTATGTGCTGAAACATAAGTCTGGCAAAGACCCTAGCAAAGAGTTAAATCTCGCAACTTATATTTCTGCCGCCGTGGTTTTGTTGGTAGGTGGAGTAGCTGCTTTTCTTATCTTCCGCGACGTAAAGCTTCACGAAGACTTCGTCCTTGGCTGGACTTCACCCTGGGTTTCCTCTATTTTGGGAATTGTTAGCGGTGTAGCTATCGGCAAGATCACTGAGTTGTATACTTCTACCAAATACAAATCAGTCAAAAGTATAGCTAATATCTCTGTAGAGGGAGAAGCTTTTGTAGTAACAAAAGGCGACGCGGTAGGATCTAAATCTTGCCTGTTGCCGATCCTCGTTATTGGCGTGTCGCTATTTGTGGCAGGCAAACTTTGTGGGGCATACGGCATCGCAATTGCCGCACTTGGCATGCTGTCTTTTGTTGCAACTACAGTATCTATTGATGCTTTTGGCCCTATCGCAGATAATGCTGGCGGTATTGCCGAATCTTGCAGACTGGGCCCAGATATCCGTGCTATCACAGACCGACTTGATGCCGTAGGCAATACTACCGCTGCTATAGGCAAAGGCTTTGCCATAGGCTCTGCAGCTTTTGCTACGGTGTCACTGATCTTTGCCTATGTTCGTAGCTATTCTAGCGCAGCAGAACCAGTACTTAATATTGCTAGCTTTACGGTGGTAGCTGGATGCATTATCGGCGGCGCCTTAGTTGAGTTCTTCTCTGCCTTACTGACGGATAATACTATCGAATCCGCTCATCTCATGGCCGATGAAGGCGATAGACAGCTGTCTATTCCAGGTGTCCTGGAAGGAACCAGAGAGCCAGATTACAATAAGTGCATCAAAATGGCCACAGAACAAGCACTCAGGAAGATGCTTATACCGTCGGTATTGGCGCTTCTGATCCCTGTCATAGGCGGAATCTTGTTCGGTCCGCAATTCGTTGGTGGCATATTGATTGGCGCCACCGTCGTAGCGATACCTAGAGCTATCTTTATGGGTAACTCTGGCGGTGCATTTGATAACGCTAAGAAGTTGGTAGAATCAGGTTTCCTGAAAGGCCATGTGAAAGGCTCGCCAGCACACAAAGCTACAGTGGTGGGTGACACAGTGGGCGATACCCGTAAAGACGTAGTAGGCGTGGCACTAGATATTTTTATCAAGACTATGTCCACAGTCGCCAATACATTGGCGCCATTATTTGCATCATTCCATATTTTCTAAGCTAAAAATACTTAGCTAAACCAAAAGCCCTGGCTTCACGCCGGGGCTTTTACAATAGATACCATGGTATTGCTGCATAATTCACTAGTATTGAGGAACATTAAGAACAAATCCGCCTTTAGGCGGATTTGGGCGCCGGAGGGGCGGAGTGATGTGATAATATCTTGCTTATCACATCACGTAGCTTCCGAAATACGGTGAATTGTGTAGCAATACCAGCACTCATTACACATGGCGGATTTTTTTGCGAGCTGTTTCTACTATTTTTGTAATCTGGTACTTTGTGGGACTTAGGATCATATCATGTGCAGGCGTGTATCTTAGCTCTTCGCAGCCAAATGAGCGCTTGAACTCGCTTACACCATAAAATCTATGCGTTTTCTCATCTGGCTCTACGATTCCCCACAGATTATATCTTGTGCACCCACGTTTTCGTGCCTCACCCATGGCTTCCATATGTAGTAGCGGCGCCGCAGAATATTTTGTGCCGAGCTGAGACGATACTCCGTAGTGATAGCTTGCCTCCGCGCCGTAGAATATCATAAAATTTTGCGCTAGTATTTCTCCATCCTTTTTTGCGGTATAGATCAGTACCTCATCATTCTTGGCGAATGCTTCGAATTGTTTGGTTAAAAAACTATCCGAAAAAGCCACGTATTTTTGACGTTCTGCATGCCTTTTTTCTAGCTTACAAAACTCCTCGATAGACCATTTCTCAGTGTTCGCCAAAACTTCGATATCAGCTTTCTCGGCTTTTCTTAATTTTCGCCTGAAACCCTGTGATGCTCTTGCTAGTATTTCTTCTTTTGTCTTTGTTAGATCTAATATGCCAGCATATTCTACCGAAAGATACATCGGAGCCTTCTTTAGATTCAGCGTGCTCATTAGCTGCATGGATTCATCAGATAATGGTAGTTGTGGCCTTATTCTTACAAATGAACATCCATTTTTTTGTCCAATATATCGGATGTCGGCAAATATCTTATCGACCATATCTCTATTATTCCAATCCATTATAGGTCCTCCAGCTATAGCCATGTATTTGCCGCGCTTTGCCGTCTCCACCACTCCCGCATAAGCAGCTACGATATTATCATCTTCGCCTTTTACAAGCGCACGCCTTACTACTACCTTACCGCGTGCTTTGTGGAACTCATAAAAATCCCACGACTGTAGAAAATTCGCCTCCTTATGTGAAGTGATAAAATCATCCCATTTATGCTGGTTGTCTACGTCGATGATCTTCATAGGTGTCTCCTTTTTTTGCGTGCTGTTTCTACGATAAGATCTTTCATGTAGCCAAGCTTGTTTATTACCATGTCATGTGCTGGTACGTATTCTACTACTTCGCCGCCAAAACCAGTCTTAAAAGTGGTGACTCCAGCATAGCGATGATTGGGCTGGCCAGCTGGTGCTATGCCCCAGAGATTAAATCTCTCGTAGCCCTCATTCTTAAGGTCCTGCATCACCTGCCATAGCAAGGCATATGCTCCTGGTAATTTTCTGTTGAGCTCCGTAGATGCAGCCTCGTAATAGTCACCCTCTTTACCAGTCTTAATAATCATGCCGTACGCTATTGGGGATCCCTCTAGTGTTTTTGCTATGTATATATCAATATTATTGCCGAAAGCGTTTTTCTCTGCTAGCAAAGTCTTAAGATTGGGCGGCACGAAATTTTGCCTTTTTGCTGTGTCTGCTTGTACCTTATGGAATTCTCTAAATATTTCATCAGAATTATACTTTTCTACCTCAATTTTTAACTTGGCGGATCGGCGTACCTCGTAGCGAGTTTGCCGTCGCATATCCGCTAGTAATTCGTCTGTAGATTTGCGTAGGTCTATCATTACGGTGTGTTCTGCCGCCAGATGCATAGGGGATTTTTTAAGGCCCAAATCAGTCAGAATCTTTATATTTTTAGGTGCGCTAAGCAGCTGTGGGCGCACTCTCACAAATACACATTTCTCACGTTCTGCTATTTTGGCGATTCGCTCAAAAGCCGCCTTAACTGCCGTTTTGTTGCTCCAATCTATCAATGGGCCGCATGGTATCTCTAGATATCTACCGCGTTTAGCATCTCGTATTACCATCAAAGCGTGTCCAGTCCCAGTAAAATCTTCTCTTATCACTTTGTTGCCAAGTAATTCATTCATCTTTTCGTATCCTGGCGATTGAAGAAAATTTGCTTCAGGATATTTCTCAACTATCTTTTCCCAATTCACTTTTGCTCCTCTCTATACTTTTTGATTACTTCTTCTGCCGACGCTAGATCTTTTTTGCTATAATAGGTTGGCAAATTTATAATTTTACTTGCTACCTCCACCGCCACTGGGCAACTATTCTCTGGAAAACGCACTTTCTTGTAGTATCTTTCTGGTGAAACTGGCTTTTCGTACCACAGGCCGTCAAAGTAATACCCTTTGCCTCGCAGCATGCTAAGTGTATGAGATCTGTCTTTTACTAAATGATGTACTCTTAAAGGAACTTTGCTGTATTTTCGCAAGTTCTTTAGCTGCTCTAGCGCCATCTTTGCTTCGAATTTAGCAATCTTCCGTGTAGGATCAAGCTTGTTGTCGGCTGATTTTTCTACCCAATGAATCTTTACTAATATCCTCATCCAAATCCCACCGAGATGCATATATGATAAACCTCGTGCCATTGCGCCAAATATTGGGTAAAATCTAGCCCTCAAAGTATCGGATATTTTCGGAAGCTTACTAGGCGCTTCAATTGTGGAATAATTGGGGTGACGCAAGACTACTGCTCCGCCAGATATAGTATCGATGGACTTCTCCTTACCAAAAGAAAGTGCTGCTGCTGCCCCCACTGTGCCAACTTCGCGGCCATCTGTGTACTTTGCGCCAACACAATGTGCAAGATCCTCGATAATTACTAAGTCATGTTTTTTTGCAAATTTTTCTATTTCCGAAATATCTACGGTATTCCCGAGTGAGTTTTGAATAATTAATCCTCTTATTGGCGCGTTTTCTTTTTGACTATTGCTAGCTATGGCGCTAGTGAGTGTTTTTATGTCAAAGTTCAGATTGTTCTTGTTGATGTCTGCCCATATAGGCACCAGCTTAGCAGCTTTTATCGCTTCGTATACGGCATAACAAGTAAAACCGTTTACGATTATTCCATCGCCCGGTTTGAAATAAGCTTTGAATGCTAATGCTAGCGCAGATCTACCATTCTTGGTTAATAATACTTCCCCATTATACTTTTGTGTAAGATATTGCTGCAAGAGAGTTCTATCACGTTCTCTCCCTATCGCAAAAGTATGTCTTAGTAGATGCTGTCCACTATAATTTGCTGCCAACCCTAGGTAATAATGCTTCACTTTTTCATCCTTTTAACTAGTGCAATGAGTGCTCTTGCTAGCCCATTAGGATCAGAAATATATGGGGCGTGGGTCCAATTTGCATAGAATTTTAGCTCAGCATCTGGCAATTTCTCATACATCGCGGTAGCTTGTCGTGGAGGCGTAGTGGTGTCCTTCTTCCCCCATAAAATAAATGTCTTTGTAGTGATTTTACTAAAGTCAAGCCTTTTATCTGACTCTAGCATGTTTGTAAGAGTCTGTTTCATATTTGCTGGTGCCCTTGAATAATCTGTAGACCCAGTAATCTTGTGAAATACCTTGTCTATAAGGGGCGCCTTTTTCAGAGGTTTACCTAGCTTGGCTACTTTTTCCACGATTCTCTTGCGTACCGATGGCTCATATATGCCAGCCGCATCTAATAGTATCATATAGCGTAATTTTTCGGGATTATCAGCGCAAAGATTGAGAAGTATTCTTCCGCCGTTAGAGTGTCCGAGTGCCACTGCGCCATTAGGTATATTCTCATCTGCCCATTCCATATAGTCTTCGATAGTATAGACCTTGTTTGACTTTTCTGTTAGCCCTGGCACATGCAGCATTTTTACGCTTATACCATTATCTTTGAGTATTGCTAAAGTCGTCTTCCATGGCTCCACCGTGTATGTCCATCCATGAATCAAATATAAATCTACCATTTTTTATCTCCGTTCGTTCTATTTTTTCTAAAAAACCTATACATCAATTCAGCCCCCAACTTTTACGACGCTGCACTGCGGCTTTTTCCCTGCGACATAGTTTTTTTGCGTCTTCTGGGTTGGCTAACAATTTTTCTATTACCCATTCCAGATATTGACTGCCTTTAAAAATGATTGTTTCGTTACCGCGTATCTTTTTCTCTATGTATTCAAGAGCTTTTCTGGGGTCTGTGGTGGCCACGGCCGAAATACCTAACTCTCGTAGCTCTGGCACTGTGTATTTCTTGGTGCGCTTGCCCACTAGGATCACCTTATCTGGCGATACGTCGGCTATTAGATGTGCTAATCTCTTGTGTTCTTCCGCCTCGGTAGATCCTTGGTCTACAATATCGCCTATCACGAGCCACTTCTTCTCGGCGTGCATCCTGCGCGCCATGTCTAGTACAGATGCCATCGATATCATATGAGCATTATAGCTACTGTCTACTATCTCTATGCCTTTCTTGCCCTTGAAGTAAGAGCTTCTCCCTGGGGCTATTCGCATGCTAGAGAAATCAGGATCAAACGGCATCTTTAGATATTTCATCAAATCTTGTAATACCAATAGATTAAAAGCGATGTCTTTAGGCTCAGGGTGATTAAAATGAAAAGTTGTGTCGCCATAGGTAAAATCTGTTGAATCAGGGTAAACAACGTATTTTTTGATGATGGTCTTTTTGATGGGGATTACCTTGGCCTTAATATCCTTGGTTGCCGCCTTCATTACTTTGGAATCGGCGTCTATATACACTCTCTTGGTAGTATTTTGCGGCAAATTAGCAAATTCTGCCGCTATGGCATCATCCAAGCTAGTAAAACGCCCTTCTTTTACTTCCTTCTCGAACTGTGCTGCGTGTGAACGCCCGATGGATACCCATATAGTAACCTCTGGCTTCAGCCATTCGGCCAAGAATTCTGTTTCGTGTGGTCTCTCGCCGTCTATTTCTACCACATAAAATTTTTCCTTGTGACGTGAAAAAACAGCCTTTAGTGGGGCGGTTGCGAATAAGTGTAACCAACGCAATTTTGATCCACGCACCCCTTTTAGCCCCAAAATATCAAAACTTACTCCAAAAGCGCTGTTTGCATCATGTGAATAATGCGCTTTTTTACCCATTTCATGCTCGATTAGATTAAGCATTGTGGTCTTACCAGCCGAACCCGTCACCGCAATTACGCGCGGATGCCAACGCCTCAGTGCCTTATTTGCAAAATGTCGAAAATATCTCGCGGCAACGAAATAAAATCGCTTCTTTAGCTTAGCAATTTTGCCCATACACCATATTATAGCACAAAGCAGCAAACTTACCTATGTCACGAATGCGGCAAAATGAAGCTCTTGGTAAAATCCTAAATAAAGCCCGCCAATAGACTATTGCAATACAACAAAAATCTTAAATAAGACCCATCAGCAATATATCGATAATCAAAAAATGAATTGGGATTGACCTCCAATTCATTTTTCTTACTGATTTCTTTTGCTGGACTTTTCTTTGCTCAAAGAAAAGTCCATAGGTTTACATTTTTATTTCGGCGTCTACACCAGCTGGTAAGGAGAGATTCTGTAGGCTCTCTATTGTCTTTGGCGTAGCATTAGAAATATCGATCAAGCGCTTGTGTACTTTCATTTCAAAAGCTTCACCACCAGTCTTGTATACGTGCGGTGATTTAACCACGGTAAAAGTACTGCGCTTGGTAGGTAGTGGTATTGGGCCACTTACACTAGCACCAGTGCGGATTGCAGTATCCACAATTTGTCGCGCACTCTGATCAATCACACGATGATCATAGGCCTTTAGTCTAATACGGATCTTCAATCCTTCGTTTTTCTTGGCTTCTGCCATTCTATCCTTTCTTCCTCTATAACCTTAGATAAATACTTAGATGATTTGTCGATAAGTTTTTAGAGGTAAATCATTAATTATCTTATAACACCATTATACCACACTTTGTTATAAAAATCAAGATAAAGCCGGGCGCTATGGCCCGGCCGAAGCGCGTTCTAGCCTGCCCGTGTCCAATATGCTATCTTCGCCTGGGATAATAAATTCGTGTGCGACCTCCTTCTCTTCTCGGACTTCTCCGACCAAAAAGAGCCACTCTTCACGGCAGTCTTTTGTCACCTCCTTAGAAATCATTCTAGGAAGCTCATTACTGTAGGTTACCTCACAGTTAATTCTGTCAACCCTTTGGCTCCTATCTTCCCCATTATCACTTCTGCAAAGATATTTGTATTCTTCGTCATCTAAGATAAGATAATAACTAGTGTTCTTGATTTTTGCCAAAGCGGTAACCTTTGATGGAGTGAAAGAGGTTTTCATGCAGACTTTTTCCGCACACCACTCAAACCCTATGGCTAGCATACCTGATATTACGAGGGCGGAAGTGGACAGGACGAGCAGAACGCTTTTTAAAGGACTACGCTTTCTGTGTGACATACGGACTATTAGCATAGCTATCAAAGAAGTCACAAACACAGCCATTATGATAGATATATGCATTCCATCACCTCCAGAATAATGCATTAATGCAATTTTAACATAAAGAGTCAGCTAAGTAAAACAAAGTATAGATACGTAGTATTAGCGCAGTCAAAAAGAGCTAGAGATAATCTCCAGCTCTTTTCGCTTTACCAGAAAGGCTAGTGATAGGTTATTTTATAACCTTAGTAATTACACCAGAGCCTACGGTTTTGCCACCTTCACGGATAGCGAAACGATCCTGCTCGTTCATGGCTACCGGAGCCAAAAGCTTTACCTTGAAGGTTACCTGGTCACCAGGCATTACAATTTCCTTGTCTGCAGGAAGCTCTACCTCGCCAGTCACATCGGTAGTGCGGAAATAGAACTGTGGCTTGTAGCCCTTGGAGAATGGAGTGTGGCGTCCGCCTTCCTCTTTCTTCAAGATGTATACTTGTGCTTCAAATTCGGTGTGTGGAGTGATAGTACCTGGTTTGGCAATTACCTGACCACGCTCGATCTGATCGCGCTCGATACCGCGAAGCAAAAGCCCTGCGTTATCGCCAGCTTGACCTTGATCCAAAGTTTTGTGGAAGGCCTCGATACCTGTCACTACGGACTTCTGAGTATCCTTAAGACCTACGATCTCTACTTCGTCGTTGAGCTTTACTACGCCTTGCTCGATACGACCGGTAGCTACAGTACCACGGCCTTTGATAGAGAATACGTCCTCGATAGGCATTAGGAATGGTTTGTCTAGGTCGTGCTCTGGCACATCGAAGTACTCATCCATAGCTTTTACGAGCTCCATCACAGCGTCTTCGTTTTCCTTGTCACCTTCTAGGGCCTTGGTAGCAGAACCCTTGATGATAGGAGCGTTGTCACCGTCAAAGCCGTACTTGTTGAGAAGGTCACGTACGTCCATCTCTACTAGCTCTACTAGCTCTGGATCAGCGAGGTCCATTTTGTTTAGGAATACGATGATTTTTGGCACGTTTACCTGGTG
>JAEEGL017127172.1_pt1 | contig 13472 bp, 5 predicted proteins | sample 9134231 | NCBI WGS metagenome assembly JAEEGL01 (sample SAMN16246548, study PRJNA631951) | gut metagenome | biome: gut microbiome; feature: rumen; material: fiber-attached | host: Bos | place: Iran: Karaj | collected 2018-10 | reverse complement strand
TGGCAGACGCAGGTGGGCACGGCCGTGGCGCCCGCGCCCGCCGGCGTGAAGACGTTCAAGCTCGGCGAGCAGCTCGCCCGGGAGAAGGCCCCCGTGCCGCTCGCGCCGAACGCCGCGCTCGCCTTCGACCGCTCGGTCGGCAGCTTCAAGATCGAAACGCCGCGCACCGCGGGCGGGTTCACGCCGAAGGGCGCGCTCGCTGCCGGGCCGGTCGCCTTCGACGTGGGCGACGTGTCGGCCACGGTGTGGGCGAGTTCGCTAGACGGCCGGCCGATCGCGCAGTCGGCGCGCATCCTTGTGACGCACCTCACGGACGTGCAGGCCAACGGTAACATCTACGCAGACAAGGCGAAGACGACGCTACTCAAGTGGGGCGCTTGTCCGCCCGTCGTGCGCAACGGCTCGGCCGCCGTCACGCTCGCGCTCGCGAATCCGGACGCCTACGAGGTGTGGGGCCTCGCGACCACGGGGAAGCGCCTTGAGAAGCTCCCCGCCGCAGTGCGCGACGGCAAGCTCGCGTTCACGGCCACGGTCAAGGCCGCAAACGGCGCGCGGATGCTTTATGAGGTCGTCGCAAAGTGACTGGAACAGACTAACCAACTACAAAGGAGCAAGCATATGGCTATGGCTAAGAGGAATAAAATGAACATCGAGTTCCTGCTCGTGCGGGCGGAACTGAAGGGCGTGCCCGAGAAGGGGCTTCTCAAGAGCCGCAACATCGGGCAGCTCGACCTGATCTGGCCGCGCGCGGCGATCGCGAAGAAGTCCGGTGCGCGGGAGATGGTGTTCCGCAAGGGCGTGTGCGACTTCACATCCGAGCCGTGGACCAAGCGCGTCGTGTTTCGCGAGGAGGTTGACGCCCGCTGCGGACTCGCCGTCGCTATCACGGAGCCGGTGAGCGTCCAGAAGGTGCGTCGTTTCCTGCGGCTCACTGCGAAGTACGCGCTAAAGATGGGGGCGGACTTCATGGAGAAGGCGATGGTGGGCTATGCGGACATCGCCTCGTCGCCTATCGACGCGCTCGCGGCCATGATCGGCGAGAAGGACGTTCCGTCCGTGATCGCGCAGGGCGTACTCGACATCACCGAGCTTCCCGCCGAGGGCGAGGAGCGCATGGTGACGGTGCCGCTTGCGCGTCCGCTTACCGGCAAGTCCGTCGGCTCGATGACGCTATGTATTCGCACATGGTGAAGAAGACGTAAAGTTTTCCATGAGTGATCACATTTTTTGTCTCAGGAGATAATGTGACATTTCTTGGGTCGTTTCAAAAGTTCTTCATAACGGCCATGCCGTGGCTGTTCATTTCTGCCGTTGGGCTTCTGGGTCTGTGTCTGGTGCTGCGCCGTAGCGTGGCCGAATTTATCGCAGAAGGTTTGGGGAGATTCAATGCGCTCACCATATTGAATAAGCTCGTGGCTATGGCTGTTGTTTGTCTTTGCGTCTGGAGGGGCGGATCGAAGGAGAACGGGCCGCTGGGCCTTACTGGGACAACGGGCGTCCCACCCGTTGATGTCGCGAAGGAGCGCGCCATTCTCGGCGATGCCTCCACGGGCGGGACGCGCTCCGGCGCGTCCGCGCCGTACTTCACGGACATCTCCACGACGCCTACTTCCGTGTGGCTTTCAGCCGCCTGGCCCGAGGGGTTTGCCGTGCCAGGCGGGCTTCTCGGGCTGTACGCCTCTCCGGCCATCGAGTCGAACCTCTGGACATATGTCGGCTCGATCGGGGTCTCGCCGGCCGAAACGAACGTCTCGGTCGAGATACAGTCCGCCGTCCTGCCAGACGGTTCGGGAAGCCGGGAGTTCTTCATGTTGGCTTCGTCCCGGGATTCGGATAACGACGGGCTTACCGACGCGGAAGAGGCCGAGCGCGGGCTTGACATGTACGATGCGGACACGGACGGCGACGGCATAGCGGACGGAGACGAGATGACCAGGATAGAGTTGTACGGGCCTAGCTGGATACCGGCGTCAGTCCTCGTGGGCATGTGCGAGAACATGGAGGAGTACGCGAGCCAGTCGGCGATTACAAACCGCTACTTCCCCTCGCAGCCGATCCTGCAGTACGGCAGGACATACCGTTCGCTGTCCGTGTCACGCGACGGAATCGTCATGCTTCACGAGGACGCCAACACCAACTCCTTGCCTTGGTCGGCGTCTTCCGAGAACTGCGATTTGTCCGTCGAGTCCCCTGTCTTCGCGCTTGGAACCCTTATGCTGGCTCCCTATTGGGCGCCGCTGTCGTTTGGCGCGCAATCGCGCATACTCGTCTACGAGGTTGATCCGGGATGTGACGGCTACGTTTGCGTCGAGTACCTGGACATGCTGCTCGCAGGGCAACCGGACATCGCCGCGAACCGCCTGTCGTTCCAGGCATGGATTCCGCACAACACGTTCCTCCCCGGCTATCCCGCCAGTCCCGAGATGGGGGTGGACTTCAACTACGGAGATGTCGGCGCGAACGCGACCGGCGAAACGGCGTCGATAGGGGTGACTCCGCCCGACTTGACCTTCCGCCGGTCGTTCGCCTTCCGTCGCGCGGGCGCGGTGTACGGGGGCCTTGGCGTCTACTTTGCACCTGGGGCATCGGGAACCGATCCGCTCGTCGCGGACACGGACAGCGACGGCCTGCCCGACGGCGACGAGCTGTCATCGGGGACGGATCCGCGCCAGCCAGATAGCGACGGCGACGGAATGGACGACGGATGGGAGCAGCGACACGGATTCGATCCGACTACGCACAACGGCGATACGGTGCGGCAGGACGACGACGCGGACGCCGATCCCGACAGCGACGGGCTGACGAATGCCGAGGAGTACGAATTGGGAACAAGCCCGGTCGTCGGGACAGACACGGACGGCGACGACGTGGATGACGGGACGGAGGTCGGACAAGGCAGCGATCCGGCGGACGGCTCCGACGGCGGCGCGGCCGGGAGCAGGATTCCCATGCGATTCTATTTCGGGGACGACAGCGGCAGCCAGTCGGAGAAGTACAGGCTTACGGTCGTGCCGAAGGAGGGGCCGGAAGGCGAATCCCCCCCGCGCTCTTTCACGTGGCTGAACGCGCGTTACGGAGGAGGGGAGTGGAAAAGGGCCTTTCTCAAGCCCGGCTGGAAGTACGAGGTGCGGATGAGGTGGGTGTCCTGCAGGTATCCCCATGACGGCGTTTCTTACCCTAACTACGACTATGTCCTGCTGGCGGAGACGAACACCTTGCCCGCGAACGTCGTTGTGAGCGATCCGAACGGGCTGTTCCACGCAGGCTATTACGGCATGCCGTACTACGGTCAGCCGAGCTTCCCGGTGCTTGACAAGGCGGCGACGGTTTCCGCGTACAAGTTCGCGGTCGAGGAAATCATGTTCAACCACGACATGGAATCGTGCACGGCAGACGCGACAAGCCTGCGCAGAAATGCGCGTGTGTCCTATGACACCATACATGGCGAATGGTGGACGGGCGGCGAAGGTCAGAAGAATGATCCTGTGTGCTACACAGGCGGTATCGTTCCAATTGTCAAGGCGAAGTTCAGGGTGTCACCCAAGGTAAATTGCGCGCGGCTATCTGCAGAGACCGTAAGTGCGGACTCGCCACTCGGCGGACTAGGGGCGCAGGATGTGACGTTTTCTGACGGGGCTTCCACGTGGGTAGAGTTCTACTCCAGTGCATCAATCCCGCGTACCGTGCGCAAGGTGGATCATCGTTGGGAGTGGTGCGTGTCGCGGATTGGCGCGCTGGATGTGACGACGTTTGCCTGCGCCACAACCGGTCCGCACCGCGTATACACGGTCTTGGGTGAGCCTGCGGAACCTTGGACCGCGAACGGCATTGACTCGCAGAACCCGTGGGCGGATGCGCTGGAATTGGCCTGTACGGCGGCGAACGGCATGAGTGTAAGAGCGTCTGCACTTGCCGCCGTCACCTTGCATCTGTTCAATAACATGGGTTTCCAGTATGATGTCGTGAATGGTTCTCCACATTTTTTTGGAAGGAAGAAAAATGTATTCTCTTTCGGCAATTATATTTCCGGTAGCTTTACAAAAGTCAATTGCTCTGACCAAGCCTATGGATTGGCAACGCTTGGGAATCTCCTTGGCATCTATTCTACAGTTGTCATGACCCAGCCGATCGGCTACATAAACACGACAAATCTGGTCGGTGTCGGACTCTGCAACAACCCTCTCTATCTTGGATCGGAGACCACTAACCATGTCGCAGTGTGCGGCGTAGATGATGTCAGCCGTTCACGATTTACGCGTCACCGCTATGTTTTTGCGGAAGGTTTCATCTTCGATGCGTGCATCGGTCCTGCGCTTGGGATGCAGACGAATATTGAATATCTAAAATCTATGATTGATTCGTCTACAGAGGCGGAACGACTTTGGAGTCTTTTCTCGCCTTTCGACATCCCGGATATTCCGTTAATCATGGATTTTGGTGAAAGGGATTATCTCATCATAGGAGACTGACATGCGAATTCATTCGATAATCTTTGTTGTGGCAATTACCATGCTGTATGGCGATGAACTCGTCTATCGCCTTCCGCCTATAACACATTCGACACGGGAAGAACGGTATGAACGTTTCTTGAATTATGGTAAGATACTTATGGACATAAAGGGTATTCCTGATGAGAGCGAGATGCTTATTTGTACAAACTGGGTGTGTCCGACATCAATTGTAGTGAATGCCGTGCGCTACAGTCTTGTTACCGATGAATGGATGGGGGTGATTTCGGCTGACATAATGACAACCAATTTTCCGCCATCTAAAAGGGCGCACGTTGAAATCGAGCGAGAGCAGAGCGCAAAGGAGTCCCGTCGATCCGTGTTTGCTTCATTCAACCAAAGCGATAGCTTGTCGGCCGCAACCGTGGCGTCTTTTGTAAGTGCCCATAATCTTGATCCTTCAACAAATATGATGGTTGTGTCTGATACTCGCTATGGCGGCACGAACAATCAATTCGTAGTGTACAAGAATATTACCGTATACGCTGAAGCCCCAACCAATGCAGTAGATTTCGCCGCCGCCATAATCAACGCGGGCTTGCCCGAGGCAGAGCAGATACCTCTGCCTCCAGCGCCGTGAACAAGATAAAATAGTACTCGCTAAACAAGTCAAGGCCATGAAACCAGCGTTACTGATAGTAGACGACGAGAAGTACACGCACGAGCTGTTTGGGAATGGAATAACGCAAATCGTTATGACCGTTTTGAGGACAGAATTATTAGATTGAGAAGGAGAACGAAATGTCAAAGAACAAGACGTTTTCGGCGGCGAAGAACGCGAAGAACGACGAGTTCTACACGTAATACGCTGACATCCAGAAGGAGATAAACGCCTATCTCAAGTGCGCCCCCGACGTGCTCAAGGGAAATCTTCAGGTAGAAAGGATTTCATGAAGAAACTGACGCAAGCCTTTGTTGCGTGCGCGGCGCTTGCCGCGCCGTTCGCGGCCGTAGGTTCGTATGGCGTCACCGACGATATCCAGCGGAAGATCGACGCGGCGTCAGCCGCAGGTGGCGGCACGGTGACGCTTGAGGCCGGAAACTATCCTGTCGCGAGCCTCTTCCTGAAGAGCGGCGTGACGCTGGAGCTCAAGAAGGGCGCGACGCTTCTTGCCTCCACGAACAAGGCGGATTACGTTAATGTGACGGATGGCGGGCGGACGCCGCGCGGGCAGCATGCGGTCGTATGCGCCAACGGCGCCACCAACATCGCCCTGGTCGGCGAGGGCGTCGTGGACGGGCGCGGCTGGGCGATCGCAGGGACGGAGCGCGACAACGAGCCGGGACGCTGGAAGGACGCGATGTTCTACCGCTCGAGGGGCGTGCGCGTGGAAGGAGTGACGCTCCGCAACCCGGCGAGCTGGACGTGCTACTTCAAGGAGTGCGAGGACGTGGTGGCCAGGCGCGTGACGATTCGCTCGCTAACCAACTGGAACAACGACGGCATCGACATCGACGCGCGGAACGTGCTGGTGGAAGATTGCGACATCGACTCGGACGATGACGCGATCTGCCCGAAGTCCGACAACCCTCGCTTCATCTGCGAGAACGTGGAGGTGCGCAACTGCTGCTTGGCCTCGAACTGCAACCATATCAAGCTCGGCACCGCGTCGAAGGGCGGGTTCCGCAACATCTGGATCCACGACTGCACGCTCGTTCAGTGCGCGACCAACATAATCCCGCAGATCAAGAACAAGAAAGGGCGCGGCAACGACATCCCCGGTTGGGACAAGCGCGACATCGCCTCGCGTGTGGGCATAGCCGTCGAGTGCGTGGACGGCGGCATCCTCGAGAACGTGCGCGTGAGCAACATCCGCATGACGCGTTGTTGCCAGACTCCGATCCTCGTGCGGCTCGGACGACGGCGCGAACATCCTGACGGCCGCAAGTCCTACCTGCGGAATGTCGTGATCGAAAACGTATCGGGCGAGTCGGCGAGCCTGTTGGCGAGCTCCATCACCGGCGTGCCCGGTTTGCGTCCGTCCGGCGTCACGATCCGCAACGTGGGCCTGAAGCTGATGGGCGGCGGCCCAGCCTCGGAGGTGACGCGCCCAGTGCCGGAGGCGGAGAAGTCGTATCCAGAGAACAGGATGTTCAAGAGGCAGATGCTGCCTGCGTACGGCTTCTACGTGCGCCATGCGGACGGCGTGACGTTCGACAACGTCAAGCTCACGTATACGGGCGAGACGGAGGCGCGTCCTGCCATCTTCCTCGACGACGTGACGGACGTCAAGGCCGAAGCCTGCGCGTTCCGTCCACCGGCAGGGGCCTATCCTGCTGTCTACACGCGATCCGCCCAGTGATTTGCCGCTAGCTGCGTCGTATCAATGCCCAGATTATACCGTGCTTTTCCGTTGGGGATTTGGTTTTGACGGAAAAACCGGATTGTGATAAGATAACCCCACATGAAACTGCCGCAAGGTGGTTTTTGCGCGCTGCAAGGGCGGTGTGCGACAAAGAAGGAGCGCAAATGAAGGTTAGAACAGGTTTGATGGTTGGCACGGGCATGTTTTTGTCCGTTGGGCTTGCGGCGGCGACGGTGACGATCAACCCCGGAAACGGGGTCGAGACCAACGTCACGACGCGCTTCACGGGCGCGACCGACCTTGTAATCAACAGCGGTACGACGGGCGGCGGCATCGTGACGCTCGCGAACCCGCTCAGCACGCACGTGGGCCAGACGACCGTCAATTCCGGCACGCTCGTGGTGCCCGACGGCGACATCGCCAAGGGGCGCTCCAGCATCGGCGCGTCCGGCCCCATCGTCCTCGGCGCGGGCACCTTGCGCGCGTCGGGCGTGCTCGGCGCGGTCGTCACTAACACGTATGCTGCGAAAAGCGCGCTGGCGACGGTCCTCGACGTGCAGGACGAACTGCACATCACGAACGATTTCGTGCAGAAGACGGGGTGCTTCATCAAGACCGGACCCGGCACGGTGTACTTCAGCGGCGCAAACAACCGCTTCGGGTACGATCCGAACGTGGCGAACGCCAACGTGAGAGACAACTCGACGAACCTCATGCTCAACGCCAACGGCGATGCGCCGACGAAGGGCATTCGCGGCAACGTGGTCATCGCTGAGGGTACGATGGTGATCGAGGGCGGCTACAACTACTTCAATGCGAACCAGGGATCCATCGGCACGTGGACGACGAACGAGGGGACTGAGAAGAGCGCGGTGTTGGAGTTCCGCGGTGGCACGAACATTCTCAACAAATGCTTCTATCCCGGCTACTTCAACGGTTTTGCAGGAACTACGGGCGGGCCGGATGTTCGCTCCGGGATCCGCGTGACGGGCGGCGTGGTGTCAAACGGCGTCGTCTGGGGGTCGTCAGGCGACACGATCTTCATGGGCAGTGGCGAAACCCTGCCGGCAGGGAAGACGTATGACACGTACCCGTTCATTGAGGTGCTGGGCGGGCATTTTGCGATGGCGAAGAACCTGCAGCTCGGCAACCAGGCAGGGGTGAATTCGTCCTTCACCGTGGCTGGCGACGGCGTGGTGACGATGGGACAGTATGTTGGCGTCGGCTACAAGAGCGGGCCGTCCGTCTGCGACGTCACGGTGGCGGACCGGGGCAATCTGTCATCAATGTACATCGCGATCCTTAGCAGCGCCGGTGCCTCGACGCTCGACGTCACCATCAAGGACGAGGCGAAGGTGAACGTGCAGTACCTTGGCTCGTCGGGCGCGAACAGCACGATGAACGTCAACCTGCTTGGCGGTACGCTGACGACAACGGCGGGCATCCCGTTTCAGCGGAACAAGAACACGGCCAAGGTCAACCTTCTCCTTGACGGCGGCACGCTTGTCAACGGCTACAACACGAAACAGGTCATGACGAACATCGTCAGCACGCTGAACAGCGTGCGCGTGGGCACGCGCGGCTTTACCTTCGCCGGCGCGAAGAACACGAACCAGCACCAGAAGGACGGTTACTTCCAGAAAAGCATCGTCTACACGAACACGCATCCGGACGAGGTGCGGCAGCCAATCGACTTCAAGTCGCCCGACAACGATCACCGCAGTTACTACACTTTCGCCCAGAACTGCACCATCGACGCACCTGTGCGCGTATGGCCATACACCTATCTGCTGCTCGACAAGGGTGCGGACATCGTGGGCGGGAATTCGCTTTCGCTGGGCAATTCGTCGCGTCTCCGCCTGAAGGGCGGTAACCATACCGTGGATACTGTCTCGTTCGGCTTCACGGGGAGCGCGGGCGGCTATAACACGCTGATGATCGCGTCGAACACCACGTTGACCGTGACGCGTGAAGTGTTGCATCCCGGTTCGGCGCACATCAATCTCTACTTCTACAACGAGAACCTGGGGGAAATCTCCGGCGGCGCGCTACCCGGAACCTATACGCTCATCACTGCGCCTGCGGCGAGCTACGACGTGCTGGCGGCGCTTGCCGGCACGTGTACTTTTGCAAACCAGTCTACAGGCAAGATAACGGCGTGTCGTTTCCAGGCTGTCATAGAGAACGGACAGGCCAAGCTGCAGTTGGTGATCTTGTCCAGTTCCGTGTCGTTCCTCGCGCAGGACGCCTGGACGAACGGCACGGGCGACGGTCTCTGGAAGACGGACGGCAACTGGGACGGCGGCGCGGCGGTGAACGCCGCGACTGTGGAGGCCGTGTTCTCCAAGGACGCGGCGGCGGGCGGCGAGACGGTGACGCTCGCGGGGCAGGCGACGGCGGGCGGCCTTGCGTTCAGCGGCGCGAACGGCTACACGGTGACGGGCGGCGAGCTGCTGGTGGGCGGCCTCGCATCCCTCTCTTCCACGGCGCCGACAACCAACGTCATTGCGTCCGCGCTGACGGCGACGCAGCCGGTAAACGTCAACCCGGCGCGGACGGGCGGCGGCGTGGTGAAGCTGACGGGTGATCTCTCCAGCCTTGCGGGCGGTCTCTCTGTCAACTCCGGCACGCTGGAGGTGAACGACCTTTCCTTCGCGACGGACGCCTCGAAGCTCGTGGTCGGACCTGGCACGTTCGCGTATACGGGTGCGAATGCGGGTGAGCTAGAGGGCCTTTCCCTTGCGGCGGGGACGATGACCGCTGCGGTGGTCAGGACGGATGCGCCGCTTGCGCTGAAATCGGCCGTGACGTGCGGCAACTCCCTCTTCGTGAAGACGGGGCCGGAGACGCTGCGGCTGAAGGGGAACGGATCGTTCACTCTTTCGGCAGGCAGCCCGACGACCACATGGGCTGGCGACGGGCTCTACATCGGCGAATCGGGCGACGGGCCGACGCGCGGCATGTACGGCGTGACGGTGCGCGAGGGGCGGCTTGAGATCGGCACCGTGGCAGACGCGAACGACGCACCGCACGTGGCGGCATACTCGTTAGCGGCGGGTGGCCAGCCGCTGGAGGGGCGTGCCCCGGCGGAGATCGTGATGAACAACGGCACGGTCACGCTGGAAGGGGCAATCAAGGTGGACGGCTACGTGGGCGGTACGGCCACGAACCGACTCGTCGTCAACGGCGGTACGCTATCCGCCTACAGCCAGATCAACGTGGGGCTGGCGATCACGGATGTGGCGAATATCGCGCCCGCGGTGGTGGAGCTGAATGGCGGACTGCTGGAGAGCCGGAGCAACAACGTGAACATGTACCAGAACGGCAGCGAGATGGAACTGTTCCTGAACAGCGGCGGAACGCTGAAGACGGTCGGCATCAACGGCGGCACGGCGGACGACCTACGCGGCACGGCGCATTTCGCCGGCGGCGTGTTCAAGCCTTTCAACAACGGAAACAACGTCATCTACCTTCGGTACATCCGTCACGCGTACATCGGCGCGGGCGGGTTCGTGATCGACACCTCGGAGCAGGGGACGGCGAACACGGCGCCCTGCTACCTGAACGTGAGCCAGACGTTCGAGAAAGAACCTGCGCTGGGCAATGCGCCGGACGGCGGCATCCGCGTTCGCGGCAACGGCATGGTGTATCTCCCCGAGACGTTCTCGATGGAAGGTCTTTCGGGCGGCATCACCGTGGAGGACGGCGCTACGCTCGTCGCAAACAAGAGCACAGGGGGAGAGGGGACTACCGTGCGCGTGAATGCGGGCGCGACGCTCCGCACGTACCAGAGCGGATCGAATCCAATATTCGCGGACTCGCTCGTGCTGGGCGAGGCTGGAGCGACGAAGCCTGCGCGGTTCGAGGTGCGTTCGACGAGCGGCACCAGCATCTACAACTGCATCGTCTCCAACGACTTTACTGTCGCGGGCCCCGTGCGGTTCGGGGCACGCAGCGCATGGGACAGCATCATCCTGGCGAACGTGACGGGCGTCTACACGATGTTCGTCTACCGCGCGTCGTGTGACGCGAACGTGGATGCGGAGAAGTTCACGCTTGATCCCGAGGTGTCGTCGCTGACGGCCGACTTCGCGAAGGTGGACGTGGCGCTAGGCGGCGAGACGGGCTGGAAGGCGCTCGTGGCGACCGTGCGCGCGGCGGCGCCTGGAGAACTGCCGCGCTGGACGGCCACGTCCGTTGGCGGCGACTGGAGCGAGTCCGCAAACTGGAGCAACGCGACGGTGCCGAACGGCGCGAACGCGGTTGCACGGTTCGCGACGGCACAGGCGGCGGACGTGCCAGTGACGCTGGACACGGCGGTGACCGTGGGCCAGGCGATCTTCGAGGAGACAACGGCGGGACGCGGCTACACGCTTGGCGGAGCGAACGCCCTGACGTTCGCCAAGGACGGCGACGCGCTGCTGGACGTGGCGACGGGCGGCACGGTGACGGTGACTGCGCCGATCCGGGCGGACGGAACCCTTTGCATCAACGCGGCGCAGAGCGGGGCGCCACGCGGAACGGCGGGCGAGGTCGTGTTCGGCGCGAACGCGCTGGACGGCTTTGCGGGCACGCTCTATCCGCGCAGCGGCCGGACGACGATCCCGTCGCTTGCGTGGATGACGGACGCGTCGCAGCTGCGGCTTGGATTCGGTACGGTGAAGTACACCGGTACGGGCGAGACGATTCCCGGCTTCTCAATCGCCCCGACGGCAAAGTACATGTCCACGCTTGAGGTCGAAAACGATCTGACCGTCGCGGGCCATGCGCAGAATGACGCTTCCGGGACGTTTATGAAGAGTGGCGCAGGTACGCTGTACTTCAAGGGCGACGGAACCTACCAGCTAGGCAACACCCATTACAGTTCCTACTACTGGGGAAACCCGTCAGCCGCGGGCCGGCCGGAAAATACGCGCTGCGCGAACGGCGACAGCCCGACGAACGCGACGATGAGCCTGAGCGTGGGCGCGGGCAAGCTCGTGATCGGCGAGGCGGACGACGCGACGGCCGGACCGACGGTGTCCACCACGGACTATGTGGCGATCGGCCTTCCGGCGAGCGACGATTCCAGTGCGGAGCTGGAGATCAACAGCGGGTCGCTGACGGTTCAGAAGACCCATCTGTATCTGGGCTATTACCATGGCCTGGACGTTCCCGTGCGTGCGAAGATGACGGTGAACGGCGGCACCGTGTCGATCAAGCAGAACCTCATCCTGGAGTATGGCGCCGCCTCCGCCTGCAGCCCGGAAGTCGAGGTGAACGGCGGTACGGTTGCTGTGGGCGATTCCGTGCAAATGAGCTGGGGCAATGCAAACCGGACCGCAGCGTCCGGTGCCACGTCCACCTTCACGATGAACGGCGGCACGGTGACGGTGCAGAAGCACTTCTTAGTGGTTTACCGCGACAGCGCATCCGAGCGCGCGAACCACGGGCGTCTGTACATGAACGGCGGCGAGCTGGACGTGAAGGGGACAATGTACGTCACGCGCAACGGACACGCGAAGTCTACGGCGCAGGCATGGCTCAATCCCGGCGGACTTCTGAAGGCGGGCGACATCACCGCCACGCGGACGGGCGGCAAGTTCTATTTCAATGGCGGACTGTTCCTTCCGTACGGCGCGACTAACAACACGGCGACGGTCCTTGCGGAGAGCAGCCTGGACATCTTGGTCACGACGAACGGCGCGGTGATCGGCACGTCCAACGCGAAGGACGGCCAGTACGCGATCTCGGCCGCGCTGAAGCACGATCCGGCGCTTTCTGGCAAGGACGGCGGCTTGACGAAGACTGGCGCGGGCACGCTCGTCCTCTCCGGCGCGAACACGTACACGGGGCCGACGGTCGTCGATCAGGGAACGCTGGCCGTTTCCGCCGCTGCTCCGCTCACGGACGACACAGTCGTCCGCGCCGGCGCGTTGCTCGACTTGGACGGTGCGCGGACGCTTGCCAATCTCACGGGCGACGGCACGGTCTGCGGAGATCTTACGCTCGCGGGCGCGCTTACGCCGCGCAACGGCGTCCCAACGGTCGACGGCGACTTCGCGACGACATCGACGGCGATGGTTGACTTCGGCTGCACGGGGAACGAGATGGTGGACTACGGCACGAAGCACCTTGTGCTGCGCGTGACGGGGACGGTGGACTCGGATGTCAAGTTCAAGGCCATCAACTGCGGCCAGCCGTGCACGCTCGCGGCGAGCGTCGATAACGGCCTCGTCTATGTCCTCGTCAAGTCCGGCGGCACCGTGCTGCTCTTCCGGTGATGCGGAGGATGCGTTCATGAGGTGTCGCGTAGCCTTGTCCGCATTCGCCTTTCGCGCGATTGCCATTCTGTCATTGGGGGTCTCGGCTTCTTTGGAGGCACGAGGCGAAGTGGTTACGGTGGACTTCCTTTCGCGCGAGGGGACGCTTGGCGCGTTCGCGGACGTGTCGGCGGACTTCCGCGGATTTCCGTGCGCCGAGGCCGTGTGGGGGCACATGCGGAAGCTCGGATGGAAGATGCGGTGCGGCTCGGACGATCCGTCGCTTCGCGTGGCCGCCACGATGTCGCACCGCGGCAAGGCGTTCGTGGTGGCCAACGGAGGCAGGCGCGATGTCGCGTTCGTGCCGTCGGTGTTCGGCGACATGGGTGCCGCTCTCCACCTCTACCGCTTCGACT
>JAEEGL016201830.1_pt1 | contig 13472 bp, 13 predicted proteins | sample 9134231 | NCBI WGS metagenome assembly JAEEGL01 (sample SAMN16246548, study PRJNA631951) | gut metagenome | biome: gut microbiome; feature: rumen; material: fiber-attached | host: Bos | place: Iran: Karaj | collected 2018-10 | reverse complement strand
GCCCTGGCCTTCATTGCCCTGGCCTTCATTGCCCTGGCCTTCATTGCCCTGGCCTTCATTGCCTTGGCCTTCATTGCCCTGGCCTTCACCACCTTGGTCAGTTCCGCCTTGTCCTTCGTCTTCAATATCTCCCAGATTCTCGACATCCATATCTGCCGAGACTCTGTCATTGATCATTGACATGCTATATCCGTCGTCAGCGCCATATCTTTCAGGCTCTACGACTGCCTCTGTAGATTCTGAGGATGCCTCTTCGGCGTATGCTACTAAATAATCACTTGCAAGTGTGGAGAAAGTAAGAAGTCCGGACATTAAATACGCCCATAATTTAGCTTTCTTCATATTGCCTCCTTTCGTCTTTAGAGGTTATCATGAATCCGGCTCAATATTACGGGCGTTCCAAGATATAGATAACTCTATTGGGTTCTGATCGAACTCTTTTTGTCCTTTATTGTCAGTCCTTTTAATAATATGACGTGGTTTTAATCCGAAAAGGTTCAGGTTTTGTAAAAAAAACACAAATAACTTTTCAGATTTCCATAACAAAGGGATTTTATCACAAGTTCGGCAATTTGTATATTATTATTTCGACAAAAACGTGTGAAATCTTAACACTTCTATTGTTTATACGCACGTGGCGGGAACATGGCAGACGATAATATCACAAAAAACTTGAAATACTTGCCCTCTGAGTATATGATATCGGCGTGAGGATACAAACATGAGAAATGATGGTTTCGAACCCTTAAAAGTTGATCAGGGCCCTGCTTCGCCTATAGCGGATGTTACTTTTTCCGCCGTAAGTGACGTTGGGACTTCAAAAGAAAGATACCGGGACAGTGATTTTGCCCCGATAGACGGATATACGCAGCCGGATGGCGATAATACGGCATCTCCCATGCGTGAGCAGCAGGTTCCCGACTTAGAACAGCTTGCCGTCCAGAAGCAGATGGACTATCTGGTACGGAAGATGCGCGGGCTGGGATTATTCATTATTTTGCTGATCGGGATAGTCGGAGCCGGATTTTTCATATTTAATGACTATGTGATAGATTATCAGGTCATTATCGGCTTCATCATCGCTGAGATCGCAGTTATCGCGTTCTTTGTATTTGTGATCATTATGACGAAACACATACATAATATGGAACAGTAGCAGTTGCTTATTCCAATACAAAATTCCCTGCACACCTTAATCGTATGCAGGGAATACTTTTCTGTTCATATATAGCCGCGGATTCTTCGCTACATTCAGAATACCATCTGTTCTTCGCTCAGAATACTTCGCCGATCTTACGCTACCGGAGCTGCGGCAGTTGCTGCCTTGGGAGCCTCAGCTGCATCTGCAGGTGTCTCTTCGGGAATCTGTGCCCCTATCAGGAATCTGATGGATCCTGATCTGGTCAGGTCAAGTACCACGTGATCCTTTCTGATCTCGGAAATTGCAACATTGGTCCACGCGCCGTCAACAAACTGCTGAACGGTTAATGCTTCACCGCCTTTTACCTTGGGAACCAGGAAATTGACTGTTACGGTGTTGCCATCCTCTGCAGGAAGGAATACATCAAAGTAATTAACGAGTTTTCCGCCGTACAGATTAGTCTTGGCTGCCTTGTAAGCCGCTTTCTTCTTATTGATCTTCCTGATAACGACCTTCTGGGTGGAAGGAACGCCGTTTATCATTATCTTATCCTTCTGGGCTACCGCATATACATCATCCTTCGGAATCTCTGCGGGCTGTGATACAGCATTATTTGCAACTTCCGCATATGTCATCCCATAGGCATCGGCTACAGCCTGGATAGCTGCCGGTGAACGGTATGTCATGGCTGACTTCTCCGCTCCGGACATTCCGGATCCGCCTGAAGCCGTAGGCGTGGATGCTACTACTGCTGTAGGAGCGGGCGCGGAACTCTGGCCGGCTGTGTTGGATGCCGAAGGCGAAGTGGCCGCAAATGCAGTCATTGAACTCGCCATGATCGCGGTTACTGCCAAAAGGGCAACTAATTTACGTTTCATATATGGATCTCCTTTCTCATCGATATTCGGTGATCAGTTGCTTAATACATACATTCCTGTATATCATACACTTATTTTTTATATGATAAAAGGCTGTTGATCAAATTTATATCGAAAAAACTTATTCAAAGCCTTCTATACTCTCGTAATAATCCTCTTCATCCGACACGAACCTTTCAAGTGATACCGCTCCCGAATCCGTCATGCTGGCGATCACCACGAACTGCCGCCCCGTCTCATCCGGCGGCGTATCAAGAGTCACCAGAAATGACGTATCCACGCTCATAGGCACCTGAGGCTCAACCTTGATCATGGACATATCCTTGTGGTTATCGTACTCCGTGATCCATCTGTTACAGCCAGCGTAAGTCGTGTAATCGAATCTACGCATGATATCCGACCCCTCATCATAATAGGCCGCTATTATCTCATAGGTCATCGTCGTATATGGCGTCACGATATACATCACCCTGTGAGAATCGAAGAAATCTCTATCCTCATAGTTATGGAGTTCATGGAAAAGATCCCCATCCGATGACGCTGCGCCGTGTATTATCGTATTAAAATCACTGAAATCCGTATTATTGTAGATCTCTGTATAAACGGCGCCGCCGTCATTTTCGTCTCCGTCTGCCCCGTGATGCTTATAATGATCATCGGAAGCATTTGCCCGAAGTACAGGATAATCTATACCGGTGTCAGGTATGTATATCCATGCGTATATGTCAGGATTGATGGTTTCTAAAGCATCGAAATCTATCTCTCCGTCCGTGGCGGTTTCATCATCCGGATCTGTCAGAGCCCCGGAAAACTCTCCTGTGGCATCTGCGTTCCCTGTATCACCCGTATCATTCGGATCGGATGCGCCGTTTGATGCATTTTGACCATCTGAGTCACCGATTGTATCGTCACCCGGCACTCCATCCGTCACATTGCTGTCAGTGCTTACGGTCTGATCAGTATCACTTTTCCCGGTATCTGTGGGATCATCCGGATTATTATTCTGTCCGCATCCGCTTACAAGTATGACCGCTGTGGTCAAAATGGTCGCTACTTTAAATATCGCTGTCCTTTTTATATTTCCATTCATTTTTCAGTAATTCAGTTCACCGTTGAACTCAGACCACTTCAATTATTCCCGCGATCCCTGTTTATACTCTCAGTCTATCTTCACCTCGTCATAGAAGATCTCGAGTATCATTTCCTTCAGTGCATCCTCATCCGCATAGAACTCATCAAATTCAGAATCGGGATTATCCTCGGCAGCTATGTATTCGCCTTCCATTGAATACATCTCACCGGCGTCGAATTTGTAATCTCCTGCGCTGCTTACCAGATACATGAGTTCACCCGCAGTGATGTTCGTTACCATCTGGTCCGATATGGCATTATATATCTTAAGCGGAGTTGTAATGTCGTGTTTGGTCTGTGTCCTGATCTTGGCCATTACCTCCTGAAGATACTGTTTCTCGCGCTCAAGTCTGCCGTTAGCGGACGCCTGCACCGAGGTATCGCGGACAGATACATATTTGTACGCCGTCTCGCCGTCCATATGTATGGTCTCGCCCTTGGTAAATATCTTCTTATGGTCGCCGGATGTGGTCACATCCTCAAGCACGGTTAAGTCCACGCCGCCCACCGAATCTGTCAGCGGGATCACGGCTTTCATGTTTATGGCAAAATACCCGTGTATCGGAATGTTGAAAAACAGGTTCTCAACAGCTTTAAGCTGGTATTCACAACTTTCTTCCTTGCCGTTTCCGAATCCGTGCTGGGTATTGATCTGCGCTGTCACGGTATCGACATAAGCTCCCTTGTCGTTATACACATCCACCGGGACCATCGTATTACGGTTTATGGCGATCACCCTGACCGCTCTATGCTTTGAATCCAGAACCAGCAGAAAAAGCGCATCAGCCTGTCCGCCGTTTGTTCCCTCTTCAACCTCTTTTACGGTTTCGTCACGCTTGTCGATCCCCATGAAGAGAAAAGTGACTATGCTGTCGTTATATTCATATATCCTGCCGTCATGCTTGATCCAGCCGTCTTTCCAGATCTTTTTTTCTTCTTTGGTTATTTCTTTGGTTTCTTCTGTCACAAGTTCCGGAACCGCTGTCACTGTCTGGTTTTTCAACTTATTTTTTCCGGAAACGCGAATCGCGATGGCTGCGATCACTACGCCCATGACAAGTGCACCGATCACACACACGACTATCACCAGCGCTATCTGGCCTCTATTTGATTTCTTTTTCTTTCTATCAGACATAAGTCGCAATCAGATCACGTCTATTTAACTACCACCGTAACGTACACCGGATCAGAGACATTGCCGTCCGAATCCTTGACTGTCAGCCCAACGCTGTAAGAGCCGGCGGTGTTTATATCATATTTAGTGTACTTAAGAGTACTGAACAGCTGTGCGTAGCTGTCCTTGTCATCATGCAGTCCTCCGATGGCGTCCACCCACATGGGTGTCTGTCCGGGGATAGTCTTAACCGACGTATTCTTAAGCGTAATGCCTGGTTTTGATGAATTCTCTGCGGCCTGGGTTTCCTTTTGGGCCTGCTCGGCCGCTTTGGCAGCTTTGGCTTCGGCACGTTGCTTTGCCCTCTCCTGCTGTGCTTTTGCTTCTGCGAGAGCCTCGTCTTTTATAGCCTTTTGTTCCTCTTCCGACAGATCGTCCAAGGTAACCTTGCGGGGTTCTTCTTTTTCATCTTCCGAGCCGGTATCATCCGTTTTTGCATTTTCTCCGGAACTATCGTCTGGTGCGGAAGCAGCATTGTTATCGGAATCGTTTCCGGCGGCCTTGTCGGTCTCACCGGCATTATCTGCTTCGCCCGGAGCTGATTCAACATTTCCGGCCTGCTCCTCACCGGAATCAGCGGCACCCGAAGCATCTGCAACCGAATAATCCGCCTTAAACACCCTCGACATCTTGGTCACATTACCGGATAAATCGCTGGCCGCATAAGTCACGGTTGCCGTGCCTGCTGCCTCGTCCTCAACCACTTTCTCTACAACTATGCGGCTGGTCACGTCGCCGTCTTTTGCATCCCTGGCCGTAACTCCTTCATAGAACGGCGCATACTCCATTCCCGCATGATATACCGCATCATTTTCCGAGAACTCGATAACAGGTCCGTTTCTGTCCGCGCTGGTCCACAATGCTATCACGACAGCTATAAGAAGAACATTTATGACTGCTATTGTGATCAAAAGCCACTTTTTACCCTTCATAAAACACTTCTTCCTTACTAATCACTGCCAGGTTACTATTTCCTTGCATTCTCGTTGCCGTAATTGCCATAGTATTTGCCGTAGTATTTACCGTAATATCTGCCGTAATACTTGCCGTAGTGGCCGTACGAATTGCCTGCATCCATATCAACCTTATTAAGCACGGCGCCTAGGATCCTGCAGCCTGATCTTTCAAGCTGATCCTTGACGTTCTGCGCAAAACGGTAACTTATGGCATTATTCTCTATAACAAGTATGGTACCGTCACACTTGGTAGCGACAACTGCCGCATCAATAACCGAACCAAGCGGAGGAGTATCCACTATAATGATGTCATACAGTTCTCTGGCTCTGTTCATGAAGCCCGCAAATCTCTCACCGCCCATAAGTTCGCTTGGGTTAGGCGGCACCGGCCCTGAAAAAGCTATGTAGAGGTTATTGGAATCCGTCTCGCATATGATCTCTTCCATAGTGTGCTGCCCCACCAGATAATGGACCAGTCCGTAACGCACAGAGCCCGATTTATAGCGGGAGACCAGCACGGATTTTCTAAGATCCGCATCTATCAGCAGCGTCCTTTTTCCCGCTTCGCCAAAAGCCTCCGCAAGTCCCATCGCAACGCTGGATTTTCCTTCGTTAGGCGTACAGCTGGTAATGGATATGACCTTCACGTCCTCACCGCAGAATTCCACGTTCGTCCTTAAGGACTTGTATGCCTCCTGGGTTCTGTATGAAGTTTTCTGCATTTTTAAACTTATATTCTGCATGACCGCATCCCCTATCATCCACTCAGGTATTCGTAATAACTTCGCGTACACCGTAATTTACAATGTTTATTCTTATCTCCCGTACATACGTTATTTGCTTTTATGTTTACGTTTGTACTTCTTTAATTTCTTTGCGTCGGGACTGCCTTCCTCTATGGCGCTTTCTTCTACGGGGATAAGACCCAGAGTACTTAATCCCAGATACGTCTCTATATCTTCCGATGACTTGATCGTGTCGTCGAGCATATATTTTAAGAATACCCACAATCCTACGATAAAACATCCGGCAAACCCTGCAATGAGCGCGGCCTTTACAGAGCTGGGGCCTGCTTTTTCATCCGGCATATTCGCCGTCTCGACTACATTTACCGCATCAATATCCATGACGTTCTGGATATGCTCGCTTGCGGTCTCGCGGATCGCGTTACATATGTTCATGGCGACCACGGGATCATTATCCTCAACCGTTATAACAACAATACGCGTATCCGTGGGAGTCGTAACAGTGACCTTATCGCACATCTCATCATAATCCAGATCCAGCCCCTGGTCGGAAATGACCTGTTCCATAACGTAGCGGCTGGTTATAAGCTCCGAATAATCCTTGGTAAGCTGGGTTGCCAGCTGCGTATCCGAATATGTAACGGCGCTGGTCTCTGTCTTGTTCAGGATGTATATCTTGGTCGCAGATTCATAATACGGAGGCACTAAGAACCTCGTAACCAGAAATGCAGTAATGGCACATAAAAGTCCCACGCTCAGTATCAGAACTATATGACTCCACAGAACGAACAAAACCTCTAAAAGGTCGATTTCTATGACGTCTCTGTCTTTAGTCTGTTTTGGTTCCATTGATAACTCCGTTTCTATGTCTTAATGATATATCTGCCGGCCGGTCCCGGTGATCATAATATCTCTCCGTCTATGAGCCGGTGTACATTTGTGTTTACAAGCCTGTCCGCATACGCATCGCCGCATTTTTTGCTCAGGTATCTTACGCATTTTTCCATATAAGGGGCACGCCATCCGTCGCTGTGCGCATCCGTAGCCACAAAATGCACCGCCTGCTCCTTAAGAAGCTTCTTAGTATACGCCTTTGCTTTATGTCCGAAATCCCCGATAACGCTTGAAGTATTGACCTGGATAAGGCATCCCATATCAGCTACCCGCCTCCAGTTTGATTCGCTTCCGATCATGGCGGCATACCGTTCGATATGGGCAAGCACCGGTCTGTAACCTCCGTACAGCAGAGCCCTTACGCCGGTACATATCCTTTCGATGTCATCCATCGGCTCGAATTCCACCAGGACGTATCTCGAATCCGCAAGGGTACATATCCTGCCCTGATCAAGCCTGTCTATGCAGTCTGTATAGTAGAGCACCTCATTTCCCGGATAAAAGGAAATATCTCTGCCTGACTCTCGCGCTTCTTCCATCATCTGATCCGCAAATGTGCGTATCTCATCAGGACTTACGTGGCTGTGCCCGGGTTTGTAGTGCGGCGTGAGGATCACGGTATCAATGCCTTCACTGTAAGCGATATCGATCATATGGCGGCTCATGTCAATGTCACGGGAGCCATCGTCAACGCCCGGCATAATATGACAGTGCATATCAGCAAATCCCATATCCGCTTATCTCACCTCTCACACCGTGCTGATAACAGCAATAACACGGCACTCCAACTTATTATTTTAACGTATCGCAGATCAAATTACAATAGTTATTTATAATTTATGTAAACCTGATAATATTACGTATGCGAGTTTGGAATTTATCTGATATACTTGAAGCATGAACTCACAGTCACAATCACCTTTACTTCATATCAAGCTCATAATCCTGTACATGCTAAGCAGGGTTCCGTTCCCTCTTACCAAGGCGCAGATATTTGACTTCGTTCTGATGCGCGAATATACGGATTACATCACACTCCAGCAGGTCATGAGCGAGCTTATGGATGCGGATATGATCGCCGCTAAATCCATGCGCAACCGAACCCACATCTCTATAACAGATGAAGGTCTCGAAGCCTTAGAACTCTTCCGTAAGAGGCTAAACCCCGAGACCATGCGTCAGATCGACGACTTTTTCCTGGAAAATGAGATAAAACTGCGAAACGAAGTTTCGATTCAGTCGGATTACTACAAATCCACATCAGGTGAATATGAGGCTCACTTAGTCGCGCTCGACAAGGGTATCCGCATTCTGGATATCACCATGTCCGTGCCCGACGAAGAAACCGCCGTTCATATATGTGAGAATTGGGAAAAATCAAACCAGGAGATATATCAGCTCCTGGCTCAAAAGTTGTTCTGATCATTAATCTTACGTTCCGGTAGTCAGGCCACCCCTTAACAGATCTTCACATCATCTTGCATTCTGGATCTGCGACCATGAACTGATCCCGATTATACCCAGATACTTGTTAAATACCGTCGCTTCATCTCCGGTGCCTGCAGCTTTGAATACGTTATAGACTTCTTTTCTTCCGCCGCCCGAATTAAGAATTCCCAGGGCAAGTCCTTCCGCAACTTCGCTGCCGGCATCGATCTGCCTTGAGAGCAGCATGTAATCTATATGAGAATTGGCTTCCATGATCTTATATGCATAGGCAAAAGACGCCGCCTGAAGCTCCTGTCCCTGGCTTGATGTGTATCCCATCTCAGACAGGATCACGCGCCGTACGTTACCGTTTCTGTCAAGATAATTGGACTGCGACAGATAATCCGTGAGCACATGGATATTTCTCATGGAAATGATCGCCGTGGACGAACTGCTTCCGGCCATTCCGTCAAATTTCCCTCCCCAATGCCATGCCCTGGCTGCGGTCAGCGGGTAGTTATAGGGATGATACCCTACATGCCAGTCAATATTTCCTTCAGACCTCATATATGAGTTGAAGGCGTCCATCAGATCCTTGACATCATAGAAGGAACTGTCTGATTTGTTCATATTCCAGCGGTTATCAAGGGATACGTACACACGCGTTGTGCTGTTGACCGCGCACATAGCATTGTAGAATACCCTGACAGTATCTGCATACAGATGGGCATAGGGCTCCACTCCCATGCTCGGGGTGTAGTTATAGACTACGCGCTCATTTACCTCATTTCCTATGATCCAGTTGGATACCTTGCCATGACCGGATGCTCCCGAATACCGGTTAGCCAGGAAACTTGCAACAGCCGCCACGTAATTGACGCCCTCTTCATCTGCGGTATTAAATGCATACAGAGTAGCGCGGCCTCCCCTGGATCCCGGATATGTAATGGTGGAGTTAGACAGATCGTTTATGATGATCGCATTTACATCCACGCCCCTGGAGGTAAGCCTGGTAAATACCAGGTCATACAGGCTCACCTGATAAGCATTAAAATTATAGGTATGACCGTTATAGGTATAACTGATGCCACCTCCGTTACAGATAAGCGAAGTGTATATGTTGTATGCGGCGTGCTTGCAGCCCAAGTCCTCAAGCTGTCCGCTGGTGATCAGATCAGGATTGACGAGCAGACCCTTTTTGCTGGATCCGCCGTCACGGCTTGACGCATAGGACGCCTTGGCCTCGGGGTTGGTGATATACATGGCGTTTGAGACCTTGACATACTCATCATCGATCAGAAGGGCCATGCAGAATTTGTCAAAAAGCCTTGAATCGGCGGAATTATAGTTAAGGGCGCAGCTTACGGTGAAATCCACGTCCTTCTCGATCCTGACAATAGGCTCGCCGGAAATCGCATTCTCATATATGGCTTCCGAGAACAGATAGTAATATCCGTCATCGGAGATCGGAAGGGCATCCGCTGTTACGGAGACTTCCACCATTCCTGTTACGGGAGATATCTCAACCAGATTCACGCTTGCAAAATGATCACGGTTTGCATCAGTGATCTCCACAAAAGGAGGTCTGTCATGAATGCCGTCAAGAGTTGTAAGTCCCGCTCCGATAAGGGCATCTGCCACGTCCTCGCCGGTACCGTTATACACATCATCCACAGCATGATCATGGAAAGTATCGATTGCCAGATTATAGGCGTCGAACTTAACCTGAGCATCATCCTCGGCAACACGGGCAAGATGCTCATTATACGCGTTGTATTTGCTATAACCGATGAAAGCGCCGATACCGCAAGCAATTAAGACGACCGCTATAACTGCGATCACCGCGATAGTCTTCGGACCGGGCTTCGGGAGCTTGGGAAATTCAAGCGGCACACGCCGGGGTTTCGGAGATGCGGAAGTCTCTTTATCCGATGAGGTTTTCTTCTCCTCTTCTGATGTAGTCACGGACTCTTCTTCCGGCGAGATCTTCTTTTCTTCCGATGGGTTCTTCTTTTCCTCTTCCGGTATTAAGTTTTTTTCGTTATTATCTGGGGTCATTAAACTTACTCCGCCTCTTCGCGGATCTTTTTCATATGCTCTTTGATCTTAACCTCATATCCGTTGCCGGAAGGAGAGTAAAATTCCTTGCCGTTTAGTTCATACGGCATATATTGTTGGTTTACATAATTATTCGGATAATCATGGGCATATTTGTATCCGATGCCCCGGCCCAGTTTCTCTGCGCCCTTGTAACTCGAACCCTGAAGGTAGGGAGGGATGGGCATATTGCCGCTGGTCCTGACTTCATCCATCGCCTGGTTTATGGCAACATATGACGCATTACTTTTAGGCGCGGTGGCAACATATACAGCCGCCTGACTTAAAGGGATCCTGGCTTCAGGCATGCCTACCCGTTCAACTATGCCTGCCGCTGCTTCCGCCACCACGATGGCCTGTGGATCTGCCATTCCCACATCTTCCGAAGCGCAGATCATGATGCGCCTGATGATGAATTTCGGATCCTCACCTGCTTCAAGCATCCTGGCCAGATAATATACCGCCGCGTCGGGATCCGATCCTCTCATGCTTTTGATGAATGCGGATATCGTATCATAATGGTTGTCACCGTTCTTGTCGTATCGCATGACCTTACGCTGTATGCATTCAGAGGCAACCTCTAAGGTGATATGGATACGTCCATCCGTTTCGGGTTCGGTTGACATAACTCCAAGTTCTATTGCATTAAGCGCCCGTCTTGCATCTCCGCCAGCCATATCCGCCAGAAATTCCACAGCGTCGTCATCTATGTAAGCATTGTAAGCGCCAAGGCCTTTTTCGTTATCATAGATGGCTCGTCTGATCAGCTCGGTAATGTTCTCTGTGCTAAGCGGTTTTAATTCAAATATCTGTGACCTGGAGATCAACGCCCCGTTAACCTCGAAATACGGGTTCTCAGTAGTCGCGCCTATCAGGATCACTGTCCCGTCTTCCACAAACGGCAGCAGATAGTCCTGCTGACCCTTATTAAATCTGTGGATCTCGTCGATGAACAGGATCGTCTTTTTGCCATACATAGCAAGAGTCTTCTGCGCCCGGTCAACTACCTCTTCCATATCCTTCTTGCCCGCAACCGTTGCATTAAGCTGCATGAATTCGGCTGAAGTAGTATTTGCTATAACTTTTGCAAGCGTGGTCTTGCCTGTGCCCGGAGGACCGTAGAAGATCACGGAACTTAACCTGTCGGCCTTGATCGCCCGGTACAGAAGTTTGTCCGGACCGATGATATGCTCCTGTCCCACCACTTCATCAATGGTCGTTGGACGAAGTCTGGCCGCCAGAGGCGATTCCTTCTCCTTATTCTTTTCCTGCATATATTCGAACAGATCCATAACAAATATCACACAAACGCGTTCTTCTCAGGATCGTATGTGTATCCGGCTTCTGACAATATCCCAACTATGGATTCACGATCCTCGTCCATATCGTCGCACAAGGCATCTAGACTCGGATAAAAATCCCTGAGTTTCATATTTATAACGCTAAGCAACATATTAGGGTCTTTGGGCAGCATGATATCTCCTTATCTCAATTCCATCCTACCATTCCGGTCGTGTCTTACCGCACATATGAAGCCGTTATCTCAACTCCATCCTCACGCTCCAGTCGTTACCTTCCGCTTCAACGTGCGCATAGCTTCCGGTTATCAGCGGGACCATCGGACTTAAGTGTCCCACATCGGCGTCCATGAGGATCGGAACATGATGATGGCTTATTATATCATATACTGCGGCATATTGGTCGAGTCCCATCATAGGTTCGTCAAAATGAGCCGATCTTCCTATTATAAATCCGGAAGCCTTATCAAACCACCCCGCATGTTCAAGTTCCCACATTGCTCTTCTGATGGACATCACATTCAAGTCGCACGCTTCAAGAAACCACAGTATACCGTCATCAGCATATCTGTCATTGAAGCTGCTCACATGATCATACTTCGTACCGCACAGGTTCACAAGGCAGTCAAGGCATCCTCCGAGAAGACGGCCTTCCATTTCTATATGATCTTCTTCAACGTAAGAATTCCTACATTCGGCATCACCACCATTTGCTTTCTCACTAGGATCACCCGATATTTCGCTGCCTGCAATCTTCTTCGTCGATAGCGGTCGTCCGTCGCCTGTAAATCTGTGGAGGATGGTCTTCTCCGTCAGATTCAAAGGCTCAAAGGGGTGTTCCTCATCACGCAGACTTTCCTTCTCCCACATTCCATAACCGGAGAATTTAAAGAACGTCTCCCCGCTGTGTTCTTTTCCGGACATACTGTCCGTATCCGCAAAAATACTCATCGCATCAATGATGGACTGATGCATGTTTTTCCTTCCAAAGTTAGCTGCACAGGGACCGTATATACTGGCAACATCACACATGGTGGTAAGTGTAAATGTAAAGTTTGTATTATCGGAGTACCCCATATACCACTTAGGATCAGTTTCTTTGATCCTGTCAAAATCCACGTGGTCTAAGATCTCACACATAAGTTCCCCGCCGCCGCAGCTTATGAGCGCATCAGACGTTTGGTTTACATAACTTTCCATTAATTCTCTTGCGCAGGATTCGGGAGTTGAACTGATCCCAATTCCTTCACTCGCATAACAATTCGGTCCAAGCTCTGTCCGGTATCCTGCCTTCTCCCACATTTTAAGAGAAGCATCAAAAGAACTCCTATAGGGCTCTATACTGCACCCGAAGCTCGGTGCCACAAATCCTATCGTTCCTCCCTGAGGTACTCTTTTCGGAAATCTCATACCAAATCTCCCCTTCTGTCTGATCTATACACAGAAAATAACGATCAGTCTCTTTTCGCGTGTATTCAGTTCCTTATCCATACACACGGATCTGATGTAATAGAATAAAACCAGTCACATTGAAAGATTATATCATATTCGAAGCAGATGCTTGTATTTTCTTTTTCATTGTTTCATAATGGTGTAACTATCGTGAACACAGAGTAAGGGAAACGCTGATTAAAGTGTTTCCCCGCGCGAGCGCACAGATGAAACAAAACAAAACCGACCAAAATGCATATTGGCCCTTTGAACTGACCAGACTTCAGTGGCTGTGGCT
>JAEEGL015544858.1_pt1 | contig 13472 bp, 12 predicted proteins | sample 9134231 | NCBI WGS metagenome assembly JAEEGL01 (sample SAMN16246548, study PRJNA631951) | gut metagenome | biome: gut microbiome; feature: rumen; material: fiber-attached | host: Bos | place: Iran: Karaj | collected 2018-10 | reverse complement strand
CGTTGGTCACGTGCTGCGCGGCGCCCCTCATGGTTGTGACCGTGCCCGTGCCGCCGTTGGTGACGTACTGCGCGCCGCCGCTCATGGTGGTGACCTCGCCACTGCCGCCGCTACTGACGGTCATGGTATCGCCGTTGTTCATTTCCGCCACCGACACAGAAGACGTTCCACTCGCATCAGGCACGTCATAGTCCGTCGCCTGCGCCGTGCCGTAGAAGGCGCGGGCGAGGCCGTCGGTCAGCGGCTCCGCCTGCCCGCCGTCGGCGCGGACGTCCCTCGCCACGTTGACGTAGGGCAGCGCCACGGGGGCACAGACGTTCAGCGCGTTGACGAGGGACAGGGCCACCGCCAGTTTTTGCTTCAGGGATTTCTTTGCCTGCTTCATGAAAATCATCCTCTCAACAGCGGAAATACGGGCTATTCGTCAGTGGGGATTTTTGATGGAAATTTTTTGTGGTAAGAAAATTGGAAAGTAGGAAAATAAGAAAAAAAGAAAATAAGAAAATAAGAATATCTTACTGCAATCATTTTTTAGGCGAAACCTCATCCGCCGCTATGATTATATCAAACACTATGATTATATCACTCCGGCCATCAAAATTCACGAAATTTTGCCTTCCCCTTTGGGGAAGGGGGAGCGGCGAAGCCGATGGATGAGGTCTTGAAAGCGTAACGGCTGACGTAAGCGTTACGTCGGGGAAACCTCACCCACCGCTAAAGCGGTCCCCGAAACAGTCCACTGGACTGTTTCGCCCCAGAGGGGAGGGCACGGGTGCGTTATGGCGATATTTAATGGCCGGAGTAATAGTAAATGCTAAGATAGTGGATCTCATCCACCGATGATACGTTTGCCTTCGGCGTTACGCCGCAGGACCCCTCCGCCGCAGGCGGTGGGTGAGGTCCCTTGCGGCGTTGCGTTTACGTTAGCCGTTACGCTGCAAAACCTCATCCGTCGCGCTTCGCGCGCCAAGAAACGTGCCACTGGCGCGTTTCGCCCCGGAGGGGAAGGCTATCTATCCGCCCGCAGCCGGTCGATGGTTTTTTTCACGAACTCCGGCGCGATGCAGCGGGTGCACTCGAATTCCCGGTCCGTGCCCCGATGGTGGGGGCAGGCGCCGAAGTCCTCGTATTTGTGCTCGTTCCGCTGGTCGTTGCCGCAACTGTGGCAGGTGTGGAACTGCTGCACCCGATAGGGCGTGGAGAACTCCGTCCCCGGCGCGGTGAAGCCCGCGATCATCACCACGGGAACGCCCGCGCCCCAGGCCAGCCACGAGAGGCCGCTGGCCAGCCCGACGAAGAAGGCCGCGCCGGAGATCAGATCGACGCGCTCCGGCAACGGTCGGTCGCCGGTGAAGTCCTCGGCCCCGTAGGGGATCGCGTTGCCGTAAATCCCGTTCACCGTTACCCGCTCCCGGTCCACGCAGAGCACCCGGTAGCCCAGCTCTTTGAGGTACGCCGCCGTGTCCATCCAACCTTGGGCGTTGTTCCAGTATTTGCACTGGGCCGTGGCCTGCGTGGCGATGCAGACGTAGGGCTCCTTCGGGCGAATCTTTTCCGCGTCGGGGGAGGGCAGGAGCCGGGGCCGCGTCTCTTTCGGCTCCACGCCGAGAAGATAGGCGGCGTGGGCCTGCAGCCCCACCACGCGCCAGTCCGCGGGCTGGAGATTCCGGTCGTCCCAGGGGGCGAAGAGGCCGATATAGTAGGTGGCGTAGAGATTGTCGGGCCGCGCGTCCTCCGGGGCGAGGAAATGGATTTCCGGGTAGCCCGCCCGCAGGATTTCGATATACCGGGCGTCCATCCACGCGTAAACCTCGCAGCCGTGCTTCGCGCGGAAGGCCTCGGCGTAGGGGAAGAACGCCAGAAGGTCGCCCATGGCCGCCCCGGCGAACTTCATCAGCACCTTCTTTCCCCGCGCGTCGTAATCGTGGGCAAAGATCAGCTTCTCCGCCAAAGGCGGCTCGTCCTTGTCCCGGCGCTTCTTCTGCTCCTCCTCCGTCGGCGTCTCACAGACCTCCAGGCGGAAATTCACGAAATACCGCTTCGTGCTGCTGGCGACTACCCCGGAAGCCTTCGCGTCGTAAACCGTCAGCGCCGCGTCCCGGTCGATGAACCGCACCCGGTAATTGCCCTCCGGCACCGATACCCGCAGCCCCATATTGAAATCAAACCGCAGCCCCTCGACAGGCGTCGCCTGCGTCAATGTCGGGGGCGGATCGAAGGTCATATAGGGCTCTTTCCCGGGCGCTTTTTCGAGCGCTTTCCCGGGCGCTTTCCCGGGCGCTTTCCCGAGCGCTTGATTAGGCGCTTTTTCGAGCGCTTGATTGGGCGCTTGATTTTCTCCCATGCTGTCACCTCCTGTGAAAACCTCCAAAGCCTTCCCCCTGAGGGGGCGTAATATGCCAGTGGCATATTACGAGCGAGCGAAGGGCTGACGGATGAAAAGCCTTCCCCTTTAGGGGAAGGTGGCAAGCGAAGCGAGCCGGATGAGGTTCCACAGCATGACGATTTACGCAAAGCGAAAGTCAGTGAACCTCACCCACCGCTCCGCCGCGACAGTTCACTGGACTGTCGCGCTCCTCCCCTAAAGGGGAGGGCATTCTCACCCACCGCTCCGCCGTGACAGTCCACTGGACTGTCGCGCTCCTGAAGGGGAGGGCAAGGTAACGAGCGCCGCCCGCCACGCGCCACGGGCACGTTTCTCCCCCCCGCCCCAGACAGAAAAGCTATTTCCCTTTTTTCCTGTGGCCCATCTCCGGGTTCAGCCCGTAGTCCTCCATCAGCCGTGCGATGGTCTGGCAGACTTGTCCGGAACTGATATAGCGGGTACACTCGAATTCCCGCTCCGTGTTTTCGTGTCGGGGGCACCAGCCGAAATCGGCGTGGACGAATTCCTCGCTGCTGTCCGTCCAGCAGCCGTTGCAGACGTGGAAATTGATGACCCGGTAGGGGGTGTGGAACTCGTTGTGGGGCAGCGTGAAGCCGGAGATCATCACCACGGGAACGCCCGCGCCCCACGCCAGCCACGAGAGGCCGCTGGACAGTCCCACGAAGAAGTCCGCGTGGCCGAGGAAATCCACCCGCTCCTGCAAGGGGCGGTCGCCGGTGAAGTCCTCCGCGCCGTAGGGAATCGTGTTCCAGTGGCGTCCGGAGCCGTGGCATTTCTCCTTGTCGATGCAGAGCACCCGGTAGCCCAGCGCTTTCAGGAAATCGATCGTCTCGATCCAGCCCCGCGGATTGTTCCAATACTTCGCCTGGCTCGTGGCCTGAGCCGCGATGCAGACGTACGGCTCGGCGATGGGCCGTTTTTTTGACGGCGTGAGAAGGGGGCGCCGCTCTGCCACCTCCAGGCCGAGGATATAGGGGATATTGAGCTGCAAGCCGATGACGCGGAAATCCGTGGGCTGGTGGAAGCGGTCGTCGGCGGGGAAGAAGATGCCCATGTAATAGGTGGCGTAGCAATTCTCCGGCTCCGTCCCCGGGGCGATGAACCGGATTTTCGGATAGGCGGGGCGGAGCAGGGCGGCGATTTTCCCGCTCATGGAGCAATAGACGCGGCAGCCGTGCTTTTTTCGGAATTCCTCGGCGTAGGGGAACCAGGCGAGAATGTCCCCCAGCGTCCCCACGGGGTAACGGATATGCACGTTTTTCCCCCGAAGGTTCAGGTCGTGGGTGAGGGCCGGCTGCCCGTCCTTCCAGATCTCCACCCGGAAATGGATGTAGTATTTCTTGGTGCTGGTGACGAGGGCCCCGGAAGCGTCGGCGTCGTACAGGATGGAGCTGGTGTCCAGGTCGGTGAGCCGCACATGGTAGTCGCCCTCGGGAATCAGCACCCGCGCCCCGTAGTTGAAGTCCAGCTTCACGCCGGGAAGACCGGATTCGAGGGCAACGGGGCCGGGGGCGAAGCTGACGTATTTCTTTGGCGGTGTTTCGTCCTTCGCCGCCGCTGTTTCCGCTGCCGCCGCCTCCGCCCCGGCGAAGGCCGGATCCCGCGCGGCGGGAAGGCCGCCGTTCCCGTCGGCGGTGATGGCGCGGCGCCGTGAATCGCGGGCGGAAACGAGGGGCGGTTCTTGCTTGCGGGAAGGCTTTGCGCCCATAGACGACTTCCTCTCTGATTGTTTTTTCCGTCAGGAAGTTTACCGGCATGGATACCGGCAACGGATAGAATTCCTGCATCAAGGAGGCAAAAAGGAGAATCCTGTGGCACTGCCCGGGGGAAGTCCCTCCCCCTCCACAGGATTCAGCGATTAAACCCTGTCCCTGATGCCTGCCATCATTCGCGGGACGATATCAGCTCTTCGTGGGGAACATCGAGCGGATCCAGCTCTCGAAGCCGTTGGGATTGCGCGTCTGGATCAGCACCGTGCCGGGGCCGCGGAAGCGGCAGACGAGCCCTTCGCCCGAGGTCAGGCTCGAGAACCAGCCGCTGGACGCTTTCTCGATTTCGTATTCCATCGTGTCCGGCCAGGCGACCAGATGGCCGTTGTCGATGATGACTTCCTGCCCGGCCTCGATCTTCAGCGGGTGGATCACGCCGTAGCTGGACACGAATACCGTCCCGCGGCCGGTCATGTTCAGGACGAAGAAGCCCTCCCCCGAAAACAGCCCTTTGGTGAGGTCCTGCGTTTTCGTATCGACGGTGATGCCCTCCGTGGCCGCGAGGAAGCCCGACTTCTGCACGGCAAGACCGTGAGAGCCGTCGAGGGTTACGTCCGCGATGCCGCCGGGCAGTGCGTGGCCGAACAGCACCGTGCCGGGGCCGCGCTTCGCCGTCAGGCTCTGCAGGAAGAAACTTTCGTTGGTGAGGACTGACCGCATCAGGCCCTTGAAGAAGCCGCCCTCCTGTTTGCCCTCGACGTCGACGGGGGGGGACATGGCAATCATAGCGTCGGACTCGGCTTTCAGGGACTCGCCCTGCTGCAGCTGGAGCTCGACAATCGGAAACGCTTCCGGGTAAAGAATCTTGTATTCCATTGATGAACCTCCTCAATAGCTTTACGTTATTCCATAATAAATCGAATCCCCGCCAGCAGGTACATACCGGCGGGGGTCGTTCTGTTATAAGGAATCAGGAAAACCGGAAACTGCCGTCTTACTGGAAGTTGGCCGTGCCGTCGCCGTTCAGCGTGATCTGGGCGACGCTCAGAAGATCGATGTTGTACCAGGCAAGGCTGCTGTTGTCCTCAAAGACCGCCTGGAGATCCCAGTACTGGACGCCGTTGGTGGGGAACATCACCGTGACATACTGACCGTTGCCGAGAATCTGGGAGCCGAGGACGTCGTTCTGCCAGTTGTCGGAGCTGTGCGGGCTGACGTTGACATAATAGATGGGATGACCGGTGTTGTTCACGAGGACGAAGTCCTGCGCGCCGGCGAACGCGACGCTGGCAAACGCCATGACGAAGAGAGCGGCCAGGAAGAATACCTTGAACGATTTGATTTTCTGCATGATAATAACCTCCATGATTTAGTTTTAATGGTTGGCATGAACTGATAAAAGCGGAGGACGGGTACACGCCCCCGCTTTCCGGGAAGATTACTGCAGGGTAGCGGTGCCGTCGTTGTTCAGGGTGACGCGGGCGACGCTCAGGAGATCGATGTTGTACCAGGCGATGCCGCTGCCATCCTCGAAGATGGCCTGAATGTCCCAATACTGCTGGTTGCCGACGTTGAACGTGACGTTCATGGACTCACCGTTCATGAGAACCGTAGAACCGAGGATATCCTCTTCCCAGCTGTTGGTGCTGGCGGCACTGACGTTGACCTTGAAGATGGTGTAGCCGGTGTTGTTGACCAGCGTGAAGTCCTGCGGGCCGGCGAACGCGACGCTGGCAAAAGCCATGACGAAGAGAGCGGCCAGGAAGAATACCTTGAACGACTTGATTTTCTGCATGAATATACGCCTCCATAAATTGTCTTGAGCGATGTGTACCCATCCGCTCCGGCGGAACATTTCCTCATGCTCCGCATCTGGTAGAAGTATAGCATATTTTTTTTCGATTGCAAGGTTTTGGGGACGAATGGTAGTATTTTGGGGACGAATGGTTAAAAAAATACCATTCGTCCCCAAAATACTACCATTCACACTTTTGCTATAGACAAGCGCGCTTTTTTGCGCTATTGTATCAGGAAGCGGGCAAAAGCCCGGACAATTTGAAAGGAGTTTGGTCAAAATGCAGAAAAAGAATCCTATCGTGGGCGCGGTACTCGGGCTCTTCCTCATCGGCCTCATTTACTCGGGCGGTGTGAAGAAAGGGCTCATCACCGGAATCGGGCTGTGTGTCGTTGCTGTCGTGCTGAACATGGCGCTGGGGACGGCGACCTTCAGCTTCATCGCTGACGCCATCGGCGCTTTCCTCGGCTACAAGTGGGCGCAGGAATACAACGCCTCGCTGGACTCGGCGCTGCCGGAAGCGACACAGATGTGAAGGAACGGGGGCGGGCGCTGGAAAAGCGTCCGCCCCCGTTTGCTTTTTCCAGAACCGTTCTTTCGGCCCGGCACGGCAGGAAAACGCGCCGGCGCCGCAGAATCATGACAGGAACAGATACCATTTTGACGGAGGGAATCTCGAATGAACGAAATCACCACCAAAGAGCGCGCCCTCGCGGTAGCGGCGCACGTTGGCTTTTTCCTGGGCGGGATCGGCTACCTGGTCCTGCCGTTCCTCATCAGAATCATTTGGAGCGACAACGCCTTCATCGCCGCCCACGCCCGGCAGGCCTTCAGGATTCAGCTGGTGGCGCTGGTTGTTTCGCTTCTCATCGTCATCCTGGCGTTTGTGATCTCGCCGATGATCGCGACCGTCGCCGGCATCGCGTTCCTGTCCATCGCCTGGGTATTCTTTTCCGTCTTTGCCGCCATCAAGGCGATGGCGGGGGAGCTGTATGAGTATCCGGCGCTGAAAGTGCTGCATCTTTCCTGAAGGGAGATACTTCCATGAAACGAAAGCTCTGCCGGAAACTCGCCGCGCTGGCTGTTTCCGCCTTGCTGCTCCTGCCGGGCTGCGGCACGGAGACGTCTACCGTCACGCGTTCCCACGCGAACGCCATAACGCGTTCCCACACCGGCGCGGACTTTTCCAGTTCCTACAACGCGTCCGACACCTGGGTCATCTACTGGTATCTCTGCGGTACCGACCTGGAGACGCAATACGGCGCGGCCTCGGCTGACCTTCAGGAGCTGCAGAGGGTCAGGCTGCCGTCGAACGTCAGTGTCGTGATCCAGACCGGCGGCGCGAACCAGTGGCAGACCAGCGGCATCCCGTCAGGCGGCGCCGCGCGCTTCCTCTACGACGCGGACGGGATTCACGAACTCGGTCCGGTACCCGGCGCGGACATGGGGAGCGGCCAGGGCCTGGCGGATTTCCTGCGCTTTGGCAGGGACAATTTCACTGCCGACCACAGCGTATTCGTTTTCTGGAACCATGGCGGCGGCAGTGTTGGCGGCGTCTGTCTCGACGAACGCACGCAGAACATGATGAGCCTCGACGAGGTTCATGACGCTTTTGATTCCGTCTATGGCGCGAATCCCGACAATCCGCCCTTTGAGCTCATCGGCTTCGACGCCTGCCTGATGGCGACAGTGGACACGCTCGCCTCGATTCATGGGTTCTCCCGCTACATGGTCGCCTCGCAGGAAAGCGAGCCGGGCTGCGGCTGGAACTACACCGGCTGGGTCGGCGCTCTGGCCGGCGACCCGTCGATGGGCGGCGCCGCTCTCGGCAAAGTCATCTGCGATACGTATTACCAGGGCTGCGTGGAGGACGGGGCGGAATCAGCTTCCATCGCGACGCTTTCTGTCGCCGACGTATCAAAGGCGCCGGATCTGGTCGCCGCTTACGGCGCCTATGGCGTCGAAGCGCTCCAGGCCGCCGCGCAGAATCCGCGCCAGCTTTTCACCCAGCTCGCGCGCGGCGCGGAAGCCTCCGAGAACTACGGCGGCAATACCCGTGAACAGGGTTACTACGACATGGTGGACATGGGCGAGCTGGCGAAGAATACCAGCCATCTGATGCCTGAAACCGCCGGGCCGCTGCTGTCGGCCATCGACGACTGCGTGCTCTATCGCGTTAACGGTTCGTACCGCCCCAGGGGACTTGGCCTTTCCTGCTACCATCCCTATGACGGTGACGCCGACGTCTGGCGCGCTTACGCGAATCTGAACGTTTCGCCGGGTCCCATCAAATGCCTTTATTACTATCTGATCTTCGGCCAGATGCCCGACGCCGCCCGGGAATACATCTCCGGCGCGGCGCCCCCCTATACGCCGGAAATCACCTCGCCCGGCACCGGCGCCAGCATCAGCGCGACGATTCTCGGCTCGGCGCCCGCCGCCGCGCCCGCTGCCGGGTCGCACCCAATCTACAACCTGGAACAGCTCGTGAATATGCCGGTGGACATCGACAACGACGGCAACGCCTTCGTGCTGCTGTCGTCCTCGGCGACGGATCTCCTGTCCGCCGTCCACTGCCAGCTCGCTTATCTGGACCCGAAAGAGGACGTCATCCTCTTCCTCGGCTCGGATTCGAACATCAATGGCGACTGGGACGCAGGCCGCTTCACCGACAACTTCTTCGGCAAATGGCCGATGCTCGAGGGTCATCCCGTTTACATCGAGATCACGTATGAAAACGATGACTTCAACCTCTACTCCATCCCCATCAAGCTGAACGGCGTCCCCTGCAACCTGCAGGTCGTCTATGACTACAAGACCGAGAAATACCATATTCTCGGCGCGAGGAAGGACGACAAGCAAGGCCTTGAAAGCCTCATGGCGAGCCGCGAGCTGATCCAGATCCAGGCCGGCGACACCATCACCACCCGTCATTACGGCATGTCGCTCTCCGGACCCAAGAATGAGGAAGCCGTTGAGGTCGATGTGGATACCTTCACCGCAGGCGACAATCCCCAGGTAAAGGATGAGCAGGTGGGAGACGGCATTTACGCCTACTTCTTCGAGTTCGTCGATCCGTTGAACAACAGCGTCCTGTCGAGTATGGTTACCTATACCATCAGCGGCGGCCAGATTACGACCTCCGTGGACGACAACGGCAGCGCGGGCGCCCCCGGCGGCTTCGCCGAGACCGGCTACGGCGCTGACCCGGCGCTCTTGCAGACGAGCGGCGGCGCTCCTGCCGGTGGTGGCAGCATTGCCGACCAGATGACCGGTAGCGGTACGCCCGGCGGTTATGCCGACAGCCCGACCAGCGACGGCTTCTACAATGACAATGCCCCCTCCGGCGGCGGCAGCATCGCCGATCAGATGACAGGCGGTGCTTCCGGCGGCTATGCCGACAGCCCGGCCGGCAACGGTTCTTATAACGACAGTGCCCCCTCCGGCGGCGGCAGCATTGCCGACACCATGATGGGCGGCCATTGACAACGGCAGCAGAAAGGAAGGGAGTCCCATGAAAGTGTTCCGAAAAGCGTCCGCGATCCTGGTTGCGCTCCTGACGGGGATTCCCGTCCTCGCCGAAGCGGCCGCTGCCATCGAGGACCGGACCTATAACGCCGATGAAAGCATCCGCTGGCCCCGGGTGACGGTGGAGGACAGCGCGGCGTCGGGCCGCATCAATCTCCATACCGAGGGCGAGGCCCACGCTTTCGTCCGCAAGGTCATGCGATCGAAGGAAGTCTCCGGCGACGAACCGGTGACCGCGCGTCTCAGCTACGAGATCACGCGCAACGACGATATCCTCAGCATCGTGTTCACGGAATATCGCTATATCGGCAAAGCCGCCCATCCCATGGTGGATCTGCGGACGATGAATTTCCGTGTTGCCAGCGGCGAAGAGGTCTCCGTCGATTGCCTGGAAGGGACCGGTCCCGGCGGGCCATACGCGCCCGAGGCCATCACCCGGAAACTCCGGGCCTGGGCCGAGCGGGAAAACATCCGGCTGAAAACGGATTTCACCACGCTGACATCGGTGCCCAAGAGTTTCTATTTCGACGCGGACCATCACCTGCATTTCATCTTCCCGGCGAATGAGGTCGCGCCCGCCGCCGCGGGCGTCATCGACCTGGACGCCGACGCCTGACAGCAGGCAGATCACCCGGCCTTCGGGCCGGACAATTCACAAAGGAGGAAACCCAATATGGCAGAAGAAACGAAAAACCCCTCCGAAACGGAGGGGCAGGAGGAACCGAAGGAAAAGGAGCTGTCGAAGCGCACGACGCAGCTCATCGCGCTGACGGCGCTGGTACTGGCCATCTGCGCCACCTTTTCCTCCCTGAAAGCGGGCGCGTTCAGCAGCAAGGCAATCCTGGCGCAGAACGCCGCCTCCAACGGCTGGGCCTACTATCAGGCGAAGAGCCTGAAAGAGAACACCTACAAGGTGCAGCTTGACCACATGAAACTGGCCGCGGCTACGCTCGACCCGGAAGAAACGCCGAAGATCATGAAGAAATACCAGGAAACGGTGGACCGCTACAAGGCGGAGGAAAAGGAGATCATGCAGACGGCGCGCGACGCCGAGGCGGAGCGTGACCGATCGCTCTCCCTCAACAAAGGTTTCGCCGGGGCGCTGACTTACCTGCAGATCGCCATCCTGCTCGTCTCGCTGTCGGCCTTGGTGAAGCAGGTCTATTTCTGGTACATCGGCCTTGTCGTCGGCGGCTTCGGCGTCGTGCAGTTTGTCTCGATGCTGATGCAGACGTTTTAGGCAAAGAGGGGATTTGACAAGGCGCAACGGCAACTGCCCGCCCGGGCGCGTTGGGAAACCTTCCGTTTACGCCGCGGGGGGGCGTTCTTCTCCGGCGCTCTCTTTCCGCCGCAGCCAGTACATCAGCAGCCGGACCCACCCGTCTTCCTGCTCGAAGATGAGCTCGGCCCGGTACTTGTCCCGGAACGCCGCCACCGATTCCATGCCGGTACCGTGTCCCGGCTCCAAGGTTTCCGGCAGGCCGTCCGGTCCGAGGGTAAGCGGCGTGTCATAGCGGTTCTCAACCGTCAGGACGTACTGCGGGGGGATGTAGCGCAGCGACAGGCGTATCTCCCGTTCCCCGGGCGGCTGCTTCCGGCTGGCGTTGATGGCGTTCTCCAGTACGTTCGAGAGCATGACGGCGAGGTCCGTGTCCGGCGAGACGGAGTCCCCGGACGCTTCCGTCAGGGGCTCCAGCTGCACCTTGTACGTCGTGCGGACACTGGCCTGAATCGCCAGCCGCAGATAGACGGCCAGCGCCGCGTTGATGATGGGACTTTGGCAATAGGCCGGGATCGACGACGCCAGGATGGCCTCGTCCTCCGCCGTGATCAGGGCAAGCGCTTCCTCGGTCTGGCCGTTTTTGAGCAGCGACGTCATCATCCGGGTGTAATGGCGCAAGTCGTGCTGGAGGCGCCGCACGTCCTGATCGCGCTCAGCCAGAAGCGACGCGTAGTTTTCCAGGGCATGGACCTCCTTCGCCAACACCCGGCGTTCGCTCTCCTGCCGTTGAGCCGCCGCCATGCGCCGGCTCATCAGGATCACGTAACGGTAGATGACAAAGACCCAGGCCAGCAGAAGCAGTCGCTCAATGCGGTCCGTCCAGGTATAGATGAACGTCCGGTGCATGAAGTTCAGGATAGGGCTGACGCAGAGCCCCAGGGGCAGAAGCGCCAGATACCAGCCCATCGGACGTTCCTCAAAGAGCTGCACCGGTGGCAGGAGATGGCGGAACACAGGCCGGACGGCCGGCAAAAGCAGCAGGAAAATCGCGATGAAGATGACTGTCTGGCTCAGGGTGCGCTCGATGCCCGTCGAGAACATGGGCAGGAAGGTCAGGATGAGCGTGCCGGCGACGGTGTGGACCAGGAGCAGCCAGAGCGTCTGCATCCCGATGATGAAAACGTGGCGGGGGATGCTCCGCGGGAGGACGAGGAGCGAGACCGCGAAGAAGGGGAAACCGCCTAAGGAGGATATTCGCCGGTAGGATTCTTCCGTCACTCCCACGTGGGAGAAATAGCCGGCATAGATGACGACCGCCACCGGCGCCCATGCCGCCAGATACCTCCAAAGACGGTGCTGGTCCTCCTCCGACAGCTCCTTCTCAAACGGCAGATAGCGAAGGTAGGCGCCCAAAAGCTGGATGGTAGTGAGGCCGATGGCCAAAGAGAGAATATAATTCATGGCAGTCGCCTCGATTCATGGGATTGGGGATTTCCGGGGAATACTGCTGTAAGGGTGTCTTTTTTCCATTATAAGTATCCCGGAAGGAAAAAGCAACAGGAAGGCAGTGATGCGGAATGCGTGTCGCAATCATCGAAGACGATAAGGGAGACCAGGAGCGGTTACAGGCCCTTTTGGAGGCCAGGGCGGAGAAGAAAGAGATGACGATCGAGATCGACGTTTACGAAACGGGGGAGGCGTTCCGCCGTGGCTTTTCGGCGGGCAAATACGAAATCCTTTTCTTCGACAATTATATCGGTCGCACGCTGGGTATCGACCTCGCCCGTAAGGCGCGGGAGCTGGACCCGGAGGTGGCCTTCGTGTTCGTGACGATGACGCCGGACTTCGCCGTGGACGGCTATGAACTCCGGACGCTGCATTATCTGATGAAGCCCGTCACGGTCGCCGGCATCGATGAAGTATTCCGTCGCTGGACAGAAAGTCGACCGTCCTTCCACAAGATCATCGATCTGAAGACGGAGCGCGAAACGACGAGGGTGACGCTGGATGCCATCGAGTATCTGGAGGTATTCAACAACTACTGCTGCCTGCATTATGCGGACGGCGAGACAGTCAAGGTCCATTCCAGCCTCGACAATATCATGGAGCAGCTCCCGGTTGCGGATTTCCTGCGCCCGCATCGGAGCTTCGCCCTCCATTTGCCCTTCGTCGCCCAGCTGGAAAATCTTTCCTTCACCATGAAAAGCGGGGCGGAAATTCCCATCAGCCGCCGGATCGCAGCGGAATGCAAGCGGAAGTACATCGAGTATCTGAGCCGGTAACGACGGCCCATCCGCAAGCCCGGGGAAACAGGAACGCCCCTCGTCCGGTTTTGTCCGGCCGGGGGGCGTTCTTCCTTTCTTTCCGGGTCCCTGTCGTCGGGCAGGGCGAAATCCGCAGGTTTGCAGACGGCGTCAGAGGATTTCGCTGCCGCCGGGGGCGGAACCGTCCGACGGCGGGGTATCGCAGCCGTCACCGGTGGGATCGGCGGCGGACACGGACGGCGTTTCGTCAGACGCGATCGGGCTGTCGCCGGCATCGATGCCCGGGGCAGGACGGGGCGAGACAGCGGGACGCGGCGGCAGCGTCAGCAGGCAGTTCTCGAAGTACCATTTGTTGAGGACAATCTGCTTGTCGGTGGTGGTGTAGAGGACCTTGTTGAGGTTCTGTCCCTGGACGGAGACCTGGACGACAAGCTTGCCCATGTGCTTCAACATGCTGTAAACGTTTGCGTAGTCGGAGTCGGCGCTGAAGAAAAAGCAGGCGTCGTAGGAGTTGTAGAACGCGTTGCTTAGCGCGGTGATGGCGAAGTTGATGTCGTTGCCCTTCTCG
>JAEEGL014869210.1_pt1 | contig 13472 bp, 14 predicted proteins | sample 9134231 | NCBI WGS metagenome assembly JAEEGL01 (sample SAMN16246548, study PRJNA631951) | gut metagenome | biome: gut microbiome; feature: rumen; material: fiber-attached | host: Bos | place: Iran: Karaj | collected 2018-10 | reverse complement strand
TAGTACCATATAATTCAATTAAATAAGAAAGGAGTTAGTTGACTAATGGCAACACAAGATGGAAGACCAGTTGGTTACAGATTTCTCGATATAGTTCAGCCTGATATCGAGTATGTAACTAAGAAATCGAAATCAGCCAGAGCATATTATCAATACTTACTTTCCCGAATCATGGAGATGTTTGAGTATAAAAATATGCCTGATACAATTCCTCACGACATATTCGACAGATACTTAATGCTCAATGGAATTGCTTGCATCACCAAAGATCCGGATGATAAATTGCGTGTATTTTACGGCAATTTGGGAGGGGTTCAGGATTGCTACTATCGTCCAACTCAGTTCATAATAGCAAATCCTCATTTTAAGGAAACTTTTTCAAAGAATTGCATTGTTCTCGGTGAAGAAGAACATGATGGTGTTTTAATGAGAAATGATTTTGGATGGGTTGGATTGCATCCAATGATTTCTCGGTATTCTTGTTTAATGGCTGAGAACATCTTAACACTCCGAGTTGCTGACGTTATGCTCCGTATAACAGCTTTGTTATCAGCTCCAAGCGATAAAGAATACAAATCAGCCATGGAGTACATCAATGCTTTGGAAGATGGTAAGTTGAAAGTAATTGCTGAGAATGCATTTTTCGAGGGAATCAAGTTGCAATCTCCTCCATCTAACAATGGATCCTACCTTACTCAGTTTATAGAGTATCAGCAATACCTCAAAGGCTCTTTCTACAATGAAGTTGGTCTTAGTGCAAATTACAACATGAAGCGTGAAGCTATAGGTAAAGGCGAGTCAACCCTCGATCAGGATGCTCTTTTGCCTTTATGTGAAAACATGCTCAAATGCCGTAGAGAAGATCTGGCTACAGTTAACTCCATGTACGGCACCAATATCGAAGTAGACTTCAGCTCTTCTTGGAAAGAAAACATGCTCCAATCTAAACTATTACTCCTACAGATGGCAAGCAATAGTCAACTAACGACAAAAGGATCGGGGGGTGAGGGTCAGGTTGGATCGAGTGGGGTCGACACGAATGCAACAGATACTGTGGAAGAGGAGGTTAAAGATGAAACTGAAGAAAGTGGTGGAAATGAATCTGATATCGAGAATGACGGCATTGAAAATAGTTCTGAAATTGAGACCGAAGAAGATGGTGATTCGGGATCTGAGATCAATGATTTAACTGTTGATGAAGCTTTTTCGGAGTTGGATAAAGTGCTGGATGAAGTAATTGGGGATTTAACTCTAAATGATGGTGAAGTTGACGGCGAAGTTGATGATTTGAAAGGGGGTGTTGTTGATGAATCTGGAGAATCTGAAGAAATTGAAGAATCAGAAGATAAAGGAGATAATTCCTCCACTTAATGGAATATTTTCAAATATGAACTTCGATTTCGGGGTGGAAAAGAATATTCTGGATTTGATGTTTTATTCTGATTATGGCGAGAGAAATCCGGCTCCTATTATTGAAGCGGTGCAGAGTGAATATGGGGAGACGCTGTCGGTTCAGGAGTTACAAACAGTCTCAGCCGCATTACTTGCCATTAATAAGAATAAATGGGAACGATTGATGCAGGTTGCGTTAGTCGACTATGATCCAATTCATAACTATCTTGACGAATGGGAAGATAGTAGTGTTGGAGATGAAACTAAAAACGACACTATTGATAGTACAAGAACTGATACTTTCAATAGTAGAGATGATACCACTCGTACACGAACTGATAACTTGAGTGAATCTACAAATAGCACCAGAACTGATAATTTAACTGAGACAGAGACCATCAATGAGTCAGAGTCCACTACAGATAATCAGGCTGATAATATTTATGGATTCAATAGTTCCACTGCTGTTGGAAAAGATACCAGTAATGGAAGTGGAAGTAAAACCAAAACTGGCAGTAATTCAACTGCAAATACTGGAACTCAAGGGATCGCTGAGACTGTTACAAACACGGGAACTCAGGGTGTTGTTGAGGCTGTTGAACACGGAGGAAATAACACCAGAGCTTTTGAGCAGAGCGATGATCAGGTTAATCATGATGAGCGAGAGAGGAGTGGAAGACATTTTGGTAATATTGGTAATTTGACAAGCCAAAAACAGCTTGTTGAAGAAATTGAACTTTGGAGATGGAAGTATATCGAAGAAGTTTTGAAAGATGCCAAAGAGTTTTGTACTCTTCCGGTTTATTTAGGTGAGTGGAAATCATGTGAATGTCGTTAGTTAACTAATAACTGTTTTTAAGAAAAGGAGAAACAAATGGAAGTAACACAGATTAAAGACATTGTCAATCAGACAACGGCAGAAGTAACCGGAACAGAAGCAATCGCTGATATTGATCTTAATAAGGTCGTTGAAAATGGGGCTGAGGTTCTTGACAACGATAAGCTTATTGACAATTATGTCAAGACGCTTATTGATCATATCGGAAAAGTTGTTTTTGTTAACAGGCCTTACACCGGCGGCACTCCCAGTGTAATGATGGATTCATGGGAGTATGGGGCAATACTTGAGAAGATTCAGTACGAGGGTCTTCCTGAGGCTGAAGATAATGATTCTTGGGATCTTGAGGATGGAAGATCTTATGATCCGAACATCTTCTACAAGCCCACAGTATCAGCTAAGTTCTATTCAGAAAGAAGAACCTTTGACATTCCTATGTCATTTGCGCAGAGGCAGGTTAAGAGTGCATTCAGTAATTCGGCGCAGCTTCAGGCTTTCTTCGCTATGATCGAAACTGCTATTTCAAACGGCATGACTGTCAAGATGGACAGCCTTGTACAGCTTACTCTGGCTAATGCCATTGCAACTGTATACAGTAACAGAGTTACCAAACCGGTTCAGTATTATGATCTTGTAACGGCGTACAGAGCTGCTACTGGAGATAATACAGTGACTCCTGAGAATGCTCTTGTTAAGCCGGAATTTACTCGTTGGGCAGCAATGCATATGAAGAGAGTTATTGCAAGAATGAAAAAGCTCAGCACTCTCTTCAATGCCGGCGGAAAGTACAGACATACGCCGAGTGATCGTCTTCACCTTATTCTTCATTCTGATTTTACAGCTGCGGCTGAAGCTTATCTCTATGGAGATACTTTCCATGATGAATTTGTTAAGCTTCCTAAGGCTGAAGAAGTTCCTTTCTGGCAGGGATCGGGAACAGGTTTTGCATGGGCAGATACAAGTAAGATTATTGTAACTCCCAGAGATGCTGAAAATCCGGTTACCGTAAATAACGTTGTCGGAATTGCATTTGATCGTGATGCCCTCGGTGTAAGTAACCTCGACAGAAGAGTTACTACTAACTGGAATCCTAAGGCAGAGTTTACCAATAACTGGTATAAGTTTGATGCCGGCTACTTCAATGACTTCAATGAGAATATGGTTGTATTCACTCTTGGAGAGCCCACCCAGACATCGGGAACAACTGCTGGAACAAGCAGCAGAACAAGCGCTTCTAAGGCGTGATCATGTTAAATATGAGGGGTTAGTTAGTTGACTAACCCCTTTTATTTTAGAGAGGAGAATAGTTATGGCAGTTACATATAAAGTCAAATGTTATAATAGAAGTACTAATAGATGGGTGGGAAATAGAAATTTTACAATTCCAAATTGGGAACTTTTAACTGAAAAGCCTCAATTAAGTGAAGCTTGCTATGGTGATAGTCAGTCACAGTGTTCATTTGAAATGAGAAGAAATAATTCAGAGTGCCCTGATTTTGGAACTTGTGATTTAATTCATAATCCTACAGATACTGGGCCTGAAATTGGGGTTCCCGGAGCTTTCACAAGCGCCACAACTTCAAATTTTAATACGTTTCTCGGTGCTCATGGATTTTCAATACAAACTATTTCTGATATCAATAGTTTATCATTTTACTTTGATGATCATAGGAATATTAGATTTACATATACAAGATATGATCCTGGATATAATTCAGGATATTATTGTTCTGCTGTTCAATATTGTGTTGATGACACAATAATATTTACAAGAAACTTTTCAATATCATATAGCGATATTTTTACTATACCTTGGTATTTTCAGGGTATTAATAAATTAGTTGCCTATAATCCTCAGTGGTATATAAATACTTATAATCTTGAAAATAATTCAAGAATGTTCATGCAGGCTGGATATGTTCCATATACTCTTGCAAACGTAAGCCAAGATTTAAAAAATTGGTTTAATAATATGGAACCTACAATCGTTGATACGGATAATCCGTATATTGATGGCGGCACTAGTGGCGAGGGAGGAGGCGGAGGAAACTTCTCTGAAGATAGTGATGACCCCACGACTGATGATCTTCCTGATATAGATGCAGTTGGAACCGGAATGGCTACTATTTTTAAACCAAGTAGGGGTCAACTGAGATCATTAAGTGAATTATTCTGGAATAGTAATGTTTTCACTTTTTTACAGAATTTGGTTGAAAATATTACTAATATGTTCATTAGTTTGGCAATGGTTCCCTTTGATGTGCAAGCTGGAAGTACTGTTAGTGTAACTTGGCTTGGAATTGACACGGCGGTGAGTTTGACATTAGCCGCTAAACAGTTTTATGAGTTTAATATGGGCACGATTGATCTTGCTAATGATCCAAGAATATTCACTAGTGGTTCTGCTTTGGATTATGCCCCTTTTTCATCTTTGGGAATTTATTTGCCTTTTATCGGATATAGAGATCTTGATATAGATGAATGCAGAGACGCCGGGATTAACCTTAGATATAGAATTGATATCTTATCTGGCAGTTGTGTTGCTATAATTAAGGTTGGTGGTAAAGATATTTATGAATTCACTGGTAATTGTCTTACTCAGATACCGATAACTAATGAAAATATGCAGAGCTTAGTAACTGATGCTGTAAATATTGGCTTAGCAGTTGCTAATGCTGAATCCGCTGGAGCCGTTGCAAGTGGAGTAGAAGCTGATGCAATTGCTGCTGGAGAGCCATTAACTGCTGAAAAAAGTGCTCATATGGATCAGATGGTTGGCAGAAGTAGAGGGCAATTGGCGTCAGCGACTGCAAATGCTGCAATGGGAATGAAACCTAATTTTGCTAAAACTGGAGCAGTTAGCGGAAGTGTTGCTATGATGTCAGTTAAGCAACCTTATCTTTTCTTAAAAACTCCTCGTCAAAGTATACCAGATCATTATCAGAGATACTGCGGTTTCCCCAGTAATATAAGTGGTAAATTAGGTGATTTTAGCGGATATACAGTAGTTGAAGATATTCGTTTAAATGGGTTAGTTGCAACCAGTCCGGAAGTTGCTGAGATTTATAAACTGTTAAAAAGTGGGGTGATAATATGAGTTTTTCTATTGAATTCTGTAATAATCAGGAGGAGCTTAATAAAATAAGTAAAAATCCTACTGTTGTGATGACATTAACTGGAACACTTCGTGATGAAGCCGATATCGTCAATCCGGAGATTTTGATTGAATATAATGGAACATTAACTAATGTTAATTATATGCATATTGCAGAACTCAGGCGTTATTATTTTATAACGAAAATTGAGAGTGTAAGAACTAATCTCTGGAGAGTTACTGCACATTGCGATGTGCTGAAAACATATGCTGAGGCCATACTTGGAACTGAAGCTGTTGTTGCAAGATCGGAGAGTAAGTATAATCTTATGCTTAATGACGCCATGTTTAAAGTATATAGTAATCCAAGATTACAATGTGCTAATTTCCCCAATAAGTTTGAGGGGGAGAGCTATGTACTTGTAATGAACGGTGCTAATTATCAGAGTGAATGAGGTTAGTTGACTATGGAAGAAAATGTTAAAACTTTAAAAAGCGAAAGCAATGAAGAATATTATTCATTGGATGATATTGATCGTTGCAAAGCTCATTACAATGTAATATTCGGAAAACGAAGTAATGGTAAAACTTATTCAGTTCTAAAAAGAGCTATTGAGACTTTTGCCGAAACTGGTAAGCAGACGGCTTATATAAGAAGATACCGTGAAGACTTTAGGGGAAAACGTGGTGACTCTATGTTTAAGTCTTTAGTTGAAGACGGAGTTATAGAAGATGCCACTGATGGCGAATGGACTACTGTAAGATATTATTCTGACAGATGGTATTTTGCTCGTCCTGGAGGAAGTGATGGAAGACTGATTACAGCCGCTGAACCATTTTGCTTTGGATTTTCCTTGGCCCAAATGGAGCATGATAAGAGTACAAGTTACCCTAATATTACTATGGTAATATTTGACGAGTTTATAAGCAGAATTGGTTACCTCCCGAACGAATTTGTGATCTTTATGAATGTCTTAAGTACCATTATAAGACAGAGAAATGATGTTAAGATTTATATGCTGGGAAATACTGTTAATAAATTTTGCCCTTATTTTCAGGAAATGGGATTAGGGCATGTTGAAAAAATGGACCCCGGCACAATAGATGTGTACAAATATGGCGATAGTCAACTAAAGGTTGCTGTTGAACGAACAAAAGATCATAATTTGGAGGGTAGAAAATCTGAAGTTTACTTTGCTTTTGATAATCCTAGTTTACAGATGATTACCGGCGGTGCTTGGGAACTTGATCTTTATCCACATCTTCCCCGAGAATATGAATCTGATAATGTTGTGTTTAAATACTTTATTAAATTCAATGATCAGATTTTACAATGTGAAGTGTTATCATTTGATGATTGTTGCTTCACTTATATACATAGGAAAACCGGTGAAATAAGGCATCCCGATGTTGATATCATATTCAGTGATGAATATGATCCCCGTCCTAATCACATGAGAAACTTGAGAAAACCAACTAATAACGTTGCCCGAAAAATTGCTGATTTTTTCAGAAGTGATAATGTGTATTATCAAGATAATGACGTCGGTGAACTTGTTAGAAACTATCTCATGTTTTGCGCCAATGAAATGAAGATTTAGTTGGCGAATAATCTAAGAAAGGGGGTTAGTCGACTATGGGAGATATTGCACAGCTAATTGCTACTGTAGGATTCCCTATTGCAGCATGCATCGGAATGGCGTGGTTTGTAAAATACCAGACAGATAGTAATAAAGCTGAGTTAAAAGAAATGCGCGAAGTATATGCCCAGAGGGTAGAAGATGCCACAAAAGCTCTTAATGAAAATACTTTGGCATTGCAGAAACTTGCTGAAAGATTGGAGAAGTAATATGGGAAAAATGGATCTTGAAATTGAAAGTGGAGTTAAGAAGTATTCCGCATCTATCGATGGATTGAAGTATTTTTCTGTAAATGGAAAGCTTACTAACTTTCAGTTAAAAGAATTTGCTTGCCATGATGGGAGTGATGAAGTACTTGTTGATTCGGAACTTATTGAAAAACTTCAGATTATTCGTGATTATTTTGCAAATCCTGTTACAGTTAACAGCGGTTATCGTACTTATGAGTATAACATTAAAGTTGGTGGAGCAAAAGATTCTTATCATGTAAAAGGCAAAGCCGCTGATATTGTTGTAAGAGGAGTATCCCCGGCTAAAGTTGCTGATTTTGCTAGGAGAATCGGCTTCAGAGGAATCGGAGAGTATTCAAGTTTTACTCATGTTGACACTCGTGACAAATTTGCATATTGGCACGGATAAGAAAACACCCCATAGTCTTAGTTGACTATGGGGTATTTTTTATATCTTGTAATCTTTTATTATTTGGGATATATTAAGATAGTCTCTATCCCTTAAGAATGTTAAAATTCCTACAAATGATGATAGCGAAGATCCTCTATTTATGCAGAACTCTATATAGTCATTGTAAATATATCCAATAACTCTAACCCACTGTAGACCCTCTATAAATTTCCTTGTTCTCTTACTCAGCATATAATTCCCAACTCCCTTCATCATTTTTTATTAGTAGCAAATCAACTCCCGTTGCTATTGCATCTGCTAAAACGGATAAAATTTCATTTCCTCTGTAACATTCTGTCTGAGGCGACATACAATAGCCCCCATTTGAGTTGGAATCCCAGTTGGGACAATTTGACTGTGTGCATGGAATAATTACAATTTTTGCCATAGTTAACTAATCTCCTTTCTATATTGATGCATCTGAAAAGCCTTGTAAAAATAGTAAATACTCAGCTGTTCTTGACATTGAATAATCTTGTGGTTCCATATGAATAGATGACCACTCTAAACAAAATTTTGAATTTCCTTTGTAGTCAGTGATTGTGGCACAAGTGGGCTTATCTATATATGTAACTGTTTGTTTACCGGTTGCTTCAGGAGGAAAATATAACCCCTCATTAAAATTTGAAAAGATTTCATCATATGATAATAACCCATTATTATGAAGTTCAATTATTTTATTCTTTGCTTCTTTTGACTCTTTGTACAAACGAGAGTCAGATGTATAAGCAAGTTTAAAAAGATCATAATATGAATCATCAGTTAGTTGACTAAAATGATGTAATAAATATGGGACCCCGTAATGCTTATTTACACCAGAAACTGTAAATGATAAAGATCCATCTTCATTTTCATATATGTATCTTTTTGCCCCAATAGTTTTAAATACTTTATAAACACCATCATCTTCCCAAACACCTATTAGTTTCTTCGCTCCCTTAGGGGTCTCAGGTTCGCACATTGAAAATGGAATATTATAAAAATTACACATTTTCAATAATTTGAGTTTCATGTTTAAATTATATGCTCTGAAGAAATCTTCATGCTTTTCAGCGTTTATGTACTTAACACTATCAGTGTCGGAGTAAATATAATCTTCACCTAACTCAAGTATTGCTTGCCATAAGTTATGCCTTGCATGAGCAGTTACCCATACCCCCCATGGATAAAATAAGAAGCGGTTGTAATTCTTATTATAGTCAATTAGTTGACTAATCTTATTTGGATCATCTTTTGACCATTCTGAGTCATAAGTAATTTCTGAACGTACAATTGCAGTTACAGCCATTCCAAATGACGCGTTGATCATATTTTTTGAAACCATGTATTCTACTTCTTTACCCTCTACTCCTTTTAATGAAGTCTTATTTTTATAAAGATTGAGGATAGCTAAGATAAATGCTCTTGGCAAATACCCTTTTGAATATATACGTAATCCTCGTATTTCAATAGTATCCCAATCACATTCATAAACTTTTGTTATAATATCCCAATCTAATTCAGTTACAGTTGTGGTTAAGTATTCGGCGCAAGATACCCTACCATTGTTACTGACATAATCTGAAGATATTTCGGCGCAATGTGATAATGAAATGTAGTTTTCATAGATAAACTTTGGATATACATTATGCATAGTAACAGTGAACAAACAGCAATAGTTTCGAAGATAAAATTGAAGTCTTTCGAGAGATATATCTCCAATGTAGACGCCTGAGGACATTGGAAAATAGTCACTAACCATTGCACCTGGATAAGCTGATGCCTCATCTTTACTTTTTACATTATATTCTACTTTGCCGCTATACTTCGCACCAGCATGAGTAAAGCCCCCTCCAAATGCAGCCTTTAATTGATCATACTCTTTTTCTGATTTTATTGACAAAGTTTTCATTTGCTGATGATACTTTGCCTTTATTTTTCTCATTAGTTGACTATCGGCAGTTTCTTTCTCTGTGAAACACCAATCACGGCAATAGTTGCGGACATAGCCAGTGTTTGTCAACGGAATTTGCATTATGTCACCGTCTTGCTCTATCTTTTCTTGTATATATGACATAACTACTTGAAGATCTTGAACCTGATACCACTCTTCCTTTTTTGACAATGGAGTATCTGAATGCCTAATTAAAGAATAATCCAAATCTCCAACTGCTTTTTGAACAGGGTATCTTTTTAATAATTCTGCCCCAATATATGCCAAAGAATAATTTGACAAATAATATGAACATTTGAATTCAATTCCCCCTTCAGCGCAAGCATAAATGGGGCGGCGCTCTTTCATTGCAAATATTTTCTTTGCCCCATGTTCATCCTCGAGCCAATTTATTCTTTTTCGCATCCATTGAAATTCATATCCTAAATTTTGAATATAAATTGTTAAAATGCGTTTTGGCGATAGTTGTAAAAGTTTTTTCATTTTAGTCAATAGTTGACTAAGTTGATCCCAGGTTCTTCCAATAATTGAAGAGCCGTTGAAACCGAACCCCCATAAATACATAGTAGCAAACTTAGAGCCGTTCTCTAAATGCATCGATGATGTTTCGATATCAATAGTACACGGTATATTTAGATATTCTACTCTGTTTCCTACAATAGAAATTGGAGTCTTTTGGCACTCTGCGATAAAATCATCTATCTCATCAAAATAGAAATAGTGATCATAATTATTATACCCCACCCATGCTTTTTCATTAGAAATAGAGTCTATCTGCGATTGCATCTATTGCTCCTTTCTTTTTATCGTTAGTCGACTGATCATTATCAAGTCTACCGTAATCAGATGATTCCGGAAACAATTGACGATTTAATTCCAATTCATTTTCAGCCATCTTTACTCTTGCAAAATCCATAACTTGATCACCCCCGGCTCCCATTACCAACATGTCATAAATTGCTATAATCATATTTTCTGAGCCATATGAAATCTTTGCACTATCTCTATTCCAGAGCATTTTCGCTCTGTCTTCGCCCTCTTCTTCTACTAAACGCCTATAAAGATCGAATGCTTGCTCTGCATAATCGGAATTGATTACTTTGGTATTATATGTCTCTCCGGTTTCTTTCATCCATTGACCGCCGAACTGACCTTTTAAGGCATCTCTACGGGCAATTGTTTCTTTTTCCTCTTGATAATATTCAGCACCCTCTGGTGTTGCTGCCCAATCTGCCGTAAACTGCTGAATCCTTGAAATCTCTCTCATTACTTGTTGCCTTGTTACTAAGTTCTCGGAGAATAACTCAGGATCTTTTCTTGATTTTGGCTTAGTTCTAGCAGCTTCTACAAAAGCAGGATTAGAAACCGTTAGTTGACTAGCTCTTTCATTTGCTTCTCTTGCCATAATCTTAAGCCCTTTTTTAAGATTTTGAAGATCCGAATGCTTAGCTTTCTTTTTTGATTTTGCCATAATTATACCCTCCCTTTATTAATTTCTTCCCTTGCTTTTTGTAAACATGAAGTGTGAAAAAATGAGTAATTCATTCTTCTCCCGCAGCGATATTTTAAAAATTGGATAGAATCTGCCTCTGTAATTGGTTGATTGCAGATTGAGCATCTACACTTATGAAGATTTCTCTTTACAGTGGCTGTTAATTCATTGTACAACATATTGCTCCTTTCTACAAATAGAGGGTGCCAAATTGACACCCTCTCTTGTGATTGTGGCTAGTTGACTAATGATTATTCATTAGCCTGTGCTGTTGCATCATTATAATCAACCCAGTGAGCTGCATAACAGTTCTTCTTGAAGCGCTTCTGATAGTAGCACTCGATTGTGAAACCTGCTTCGCCCGCATTGATTGCTTCGATTGCTCTACGATCACCAAGCATAGACTTAACCTCATTGAGCTGATGAACCGGAAGATTAACATACTCAGAATCTGTTGCAAGAAGAGGAGTCTCAGGATCATAGAGAGACTTGGTTCCAAGATAAAGACCCCTTACTCTGTATACTTCTCCCTCACCATGCTTCTTGTACAAAGACTCAAGGTCGGTGTACTCGAAATCTGATGTGTCGATGTCAAAAAGCTTCTCTTTGTTGAACTTCTCAAAACTGAATCCCATTGTGAATTCCTTTCTGGCTATTGGTTGCCACCCAAACAGTTATTAGTTGACTAAGCATATTTTATTTATGCCTTAGTTGTAAAATACCCCATAGGGGATACTTGCTGATCTTCATATAAATAGATGAACTTAACACCTTTTGCCATTAGTTGACTAACATGCTTAATTGCTCCTACTCTATCAGTTGTGTGGCATTTTCCATTATAGAAAATTTCAAAACACCCGTTGGCATATTTTCTAACTTGTGGTCTCATATCAGACATTAAAATCACCTACCTTTCAAAATAACCCCCTAGTTAACTAAAATTAAAAACGCAAAATGGTTTTTATAACCCCTGGAGAAAAATTGCTAAAATTGTTAAAGTTTTTATAGTTAGTTGACTAACGTTGAAGCGCTAGCCAAAAATAAAAAAAATAAAATTAGGGGGGTATTGACACATAATATATAAAGTTGTCTGAATATTCTGACAATTCTGAATATTCTGACAATTCTGAATATTCTGACAATTCTGAATATTCTGACAATTTAGCACTTTAGCACGGTGAAGTGTAACGCTTTAGCACGGTGAAGTGTAACGCTTTATCACGATGAAGTTAGTTAGACTAAACTAAAGTTAGTTAGACTAAACTAACCATAGTTAGTTGACTAATTATGTAAGCGCTTTCATTGTTAATTTTTTAACAATCGGAGCCAGCAAAAAAGGGAACACTTGTTCCCTCTTTGCTTTAGCACTCTTTGCTTTACTTTGCTAACAACTCCTGTAAAGTCTGTACAAGCTCGATTGCTTTTGCTTTGGTTTCGGTGTCGCTTAACTCCTCAACTCTTGCAAGGATGGTATTAAAGGCGCTTGCCGTGTCCGTGGTAGCCTTTTCTGATGATATCTCTTTTGGCTCAACGTCGGCTATAACGTCGCCGTCCTCTCCGCCGTTCTTAATTGCTTTTACTTCCTTTTTAACGCTTGCCAAAGTTCCGCCAACGTGCAATTTGTCGTCCGCTATCGCCTTAAAAAAAAGCTCTGTGGGGTCGTCCGCCTTGTCATCAATAAGGCTTAAGCACTGTACAAGATTTGTGACAGTAGCTCCGGCCACGTCCTCAATGAGGCGGTAAGCTCTGCCCTTGTCGGTGTCGTTGGTTATAACGAAATACTTCCCAACCCTTGCATACTGTGTTGCCGTTGAGGGCTTAAGGTTGAAAAGCTTTTCGCCTATTTCAGCAACAGAACGGAAACCTATTTTGTCCCTGTTTTCGGCAAGCTGTGACAGCTCCGCACAAACACCGAGTGAAGTAAACTCTTTCATAGCAAGGAGCTTATCAATATTGCTTGCACTAATAACAAGTGCCTTGTCAGTAATAACAAGCTCTGTCATCTCTCCTTTGCTATTCTTAAAGGAGCGTTTCCAAACTTCCCGATCACCAAGTTTTTTGCTGTGCTGTGTTTCGGTGGTTTCAACAAGTCCAAAGTTAAAGTTAGATGTAGTTTCTTTCATATTGACCTACTTTCCGCCGATTTTCGGCTATTTGTGATAGTGTCCGTTTCCTTAGTTGACTAAGCAAGTCTTTGCACTGTCTGCCGTGGCGCTCTTTGCTCTGTTAACCTATATCAACCAGTTTAGTTGACTAACGGGATGAAATTGTTAAAACTTTAACAATACCAATTTTCACAAATTGGCGCACTTTAATAAAAGTGACTTTATGTAATTTTCCTCGAGCGAGGCGGACAAGTAGCAGAACGCTTTTCCCTCATCCTTTAAGTCAAGTATACCCCC
>JAEEGL014813035.1_pt1 | contig 13472 bp, 8 predicted proteins | sample 9134231 | NCBI WGS metagenome assembly JAEEGL01 (sample SAMN16246548, study PRJNA631951) | gut metagenome | biome: gut microbiome; feature: rumen; material: fiber-attached | host: Bos | place: Iran: Karaj | collected 2018-10 | reverse complement strand
AGTCTTTCCATGGTGCTTCCTAACGGCACAAATGTTGAGATCACTCTTGATTTTGTCGGTAATGACGGAACTATTCAAAACGCATCTGAGACGAAGGCTATTGGACAGGATACGTCGTATGGAAGCTCTGAAATGGCACAGTTTGTAAAGACTGCAGCTGCAGATGCTGTGTATAACCTGTATCAGAATTATCCTTCTCTTTTTAGTAACGCAGCATCAAGTGGCGTTCAGATAGGACTTCAGCTTGGCCCGGGTGGCGAAGGTGGAGTTCTTGCTACGGCAAAGCTTGGAATGACCTACACCAGCAGTTATACAATAATGAAATACACTATGTATGTTGATACATCTGATTATCCGCTTTCTACCTTTGATTCGATGACAGATGAAAAGAAGGCAGATCTTGCAGCCACAATAGCGCATGAAATGACGCATCTTGCTATGTATGATACTTTGACAAGCGGCATGCTGGGCGATTTTCCAAAGTGGTTTGTTGAAGGTGTAGCGCAGACTTCAAGTGGTGACGGTGGATGGGTTACTCCAACTGCGTCAAGCTCAGACAGTACAATTAAAAGCTTTATGTCTAACATGCAGTCCAATGTCTATGGCGCAGGTTATCTTGCATCAATGTACCTTGGCTACGCTGTTTCTGCAAAAGATGGAAATACAACTGTTGATTCGGCCAACATAGCATCCGGTCTTAATAAGCTGATGGGTTATATTGCAGAGCATCAGACAACTCTTGATCAGGCGATTGCAGCGCTTACAGGATATTCAGGACTCAGTGATTTTGAAAGCCATTATTCTACAGCCACTTCAAAGGCAGGTGTGGCAGGGCAGGGACCGCTAGAGTTTACGAAGAGCCTCATCAGCGCTACAGGAAGCGGAGCAGGCTCGCTGTTTGGAAATCTTTCAGATACGCAGGCAAGTCTTTTTAGTCCAAGCTCCTTAACTTCCTCGGGAAGCAATTATATTATCAACACTGATAACACAATCTATGCCAATGCTTACGGCTCGGGCTTTACAATGCCTGAAAAGCAAAGCGGTATAGCCTCCGGAGAGGGCATCATTGATGGACTGGGAAAAGACCTGTATCTTCAGGTCGGGTCAGAGACTTCGAGTGAGAATGAGATCAAGCTCATGAGATTTAATGTAAGCCTTGCTTCTTTGACAGAGGGTAAGACTTTTGATACATCCAGTAGGGAGATGGCGCTTCAGACTATTGAAACAGTAAGTGTCGCTGGACAAAATGTGGCACGAATCCGTTCCTATTACGGTGCAACCCAGAACAGACTTGAGCACACAATAAGGAATCTGGATAATGTAGTTGAGAATACTCAGAGCGCAGAATCACTTATACGCGACACAGATATGGCATCAGAGATGGTGAGATACTCAAATAACAATATCCTTGCCCAGGCGGGGCAGGCGATGCTGGCTCAGGCAAATCAGACAAATCAGGGAGTAATGGCACTGCTGCAATAAGGAAAACAAGGAAAAATAAGGAAAATCTAAAATTTTTGTTAGAAAGCCGCTTTTTAAGCGGCTTTTTCAATATGATAAAGGCAACTGCACTTATTTTATGTAATGTTTATACAATTATTAACGATTTTGCAGTAAAATATTAACGTGTACGAATATCGCACGAAAAAAACAGAATATTCGAGGAGGCCCTATGAAGAAAAAACAGCTATCTTTTGACAAGGATCTATTCAAGCGCAGTGTGCAGTACAATGTTAAGACACTGTACAGAAAGACAATGGATGAAGCAACACCGCAGGAGCTATATCAGGCATCAGCTTATGCAATCAAGGATGCTATTGTAGACCATTGGATGACTACGCAGAAGGCAGCAGCTGAGCAGGATCCTAAGATTGTATATTATATGTCCATGGAATTTTTGATGGGCAGAGCTTTTGGTAACAACCTCATCAATCTCCAGGCATACAAGCCGGTAAAAGAGGCTTTGGATGAACTCGGAATAGATGTTAACCTTATAGAGGATCAGGAGCCGGATCCGGCGCTTGGAAACGGTGGTCTTGGAAGACTTGCTGCATGTTTCCTTGATTCTCTTTCAACACTTGGATATCTGGCTTACGGATGCGGAATACGTTATAAATACGGTATGTTCCGTCAGACTATCAAGGATGGATATCAGGTTGAAGTGCCTGACACATGGCTTGAAAACGGAAATCCATTCGAACTTAGAAGAAACGAATACGCCAAAGAAGTTAAATTCGGCGGCTATGTAAATATGTACACCGACGAATATGGCAGAACCATATTTAAGCAGGAAGGCTATCAGGTGGTTAGAGCGGTTCCTTATGATCTTCCTATCGTAGGTTACGGCAACGGTGTTGTTAATACCCTTAGAATCTGGGATGCAGAGCCAATTCAGTGCTTCCAGCTTGATTCTTTTGACAAGGGCGATTATCAGAAGGCTGTTGAGCAGGAGAATCTTGCAAGCCAGCTATGCGAAGTTCTTTATCCTAACGACAATCATATTGCAGGAAAAGAGCTCAGACTTAAGCAGCAGTACTTCTTTATTTCTGCTTCTGTTCAGACAGCGATAAAGAGATACTTAAGAAATCACGATGATATCAGAAGATTCTATGAAAAGGCTGTATTCCAGCTAAACGATACACATCCTACAGTTGCAGTTGCAGAGCTTATGCGTATTCTCATGGATGAGTATTATCTTTCATGGGACGAGGCATGGGATGTTACAACCAAGACCTGCTGTTACACAAACCATACTATCATGTCAGAAGCGCTTGAGAAGTGGCCTGTAGATCTTTTCCAGAGACTGCTTCCAAGAATTTATCAGATTGTAGATGAGATCAACAGAAGATTTGTTGACCAGATCATGCGCCAGTACTCAGGTTCAGCAGGAATCGATGTTCAGGCCAAGATCAGAAGCATGGCTATTCTTTATGATAATCAGGTAAAGATGGCTCACCTTGCAATTGTCGGCGGACATTCTGTAAATGGTGTTGCGAAGCTTCACACTGAGATCCTTAAAAAGAGAGAACTTAAGGATTTCTATGAGATGATGCCAGAGAAGTTCAACAATAAGACTAACGGTATCACTCAGAGAAGATTCCTCATGCACGCTAATCCGCTGCTTGCTGACTGGGTAACAGAGAAAATCGGCGATGGCTGGATTACAGATCTTTCTCAGATGGATAAGTTAAAAGAGTTTGTGGATGATAAGAAGGCTCAGGCTGAATTCATGGAGATCAAGCTCAAGAATAAAGAGAGACTTGCGGCTTACATCTTAGAGCACAACGGAGTTAAGGTTGATCCTAAGTCTATCTTCGATGTTCAGGTTAAGAGACTTCATGAGTATAAGAGACAGCTCCTTAACATTCTGACAGTAATGTACAGATATCACGATATCAAGACTCATCCAAGCAACGATTTTTACCCAAAGACATATATCTTTGGCGCCAAGGCAGCAGCCGGTTACCTTACAGCGAAGCTTACGATTAAGCTTATCAATTCTGTTGCGGATGTTATTAACAACGATCCTGATATCAAGGGCAAGCTCAAGGTTGTATTTATCGAGGATTACAGAGTTTCAAATGCTGAGCTCATTTTTGCTGCAGCAGATGTTTCAGAGCAGATTTCTACTGCAAGTAAAGAGGCTTCAGGTACCGGTAACATGAAGATGATGCTTAACGGTGCAGTTACTCTTGGAACTATGGATGGAGCTAACGTTGAGATCGTAAATGAAGTTGGTGAGGAAAATGCGTTTATCTTTGGCCTTTCTTCTCAGGAAGTTATGGAATATGAGAGAAACGGCAACTACAATCCAATGGATATCTACAATTCAGATCCTAACGTTAAGACAGTTCTTAACATGCTTGTAGATGGAACCTTCTCACATGATAAAGAACTCTTCAGACCGCTTTACAACGCACTTCTTAACAAAGTTGGCGGCAATAAGGCAGACCAATACTTTATCCTCAAAGACTTCGAGTCTTATCTGGAGGCACAGAAGAGAATTTCTGATGCTTATACAGACAAGAAGCGCTGGGCAAAGATGGCTCTTATGAATACTGCTTGCTGCGGTAAGTTCTCATCAGACAGAACTATTCAGGAGTATGTTGACGAGGTATGGCATCTGGATAAGCTCAATATCGAAGTGAAGTGATGCTAAAGAGATTTCAAAGTAAACCTCAGAATTTGAGCAGATAAGTGAATATAATAATGAACGCATGCTGTGGGTGGAAATATCCTCCATGGCATGCGTTTTCGTTGTATATTATGTAACTTTGAATTGCTTGTAGGTCTTTATAATAGAATTATTAAATATAATTAATTAGGATCGTTTGATTCAAGGTGGCGCTCCTCAATCAGCTGCTCAACCTGCAAAAGATGTTCTTTACTGCCGGCGCGGTCGCTCTTTGGAAGTGATTTGCGGTAGGCTGAAGGTGAAACACCTTTCTCAAGCTTAAATGCCTTTGAGAAGACAAGAGGGTCTGAATATCCGCAGGATATGGATATTGATTCAATAGGAAGTTCTGTAAGCTGCAGAAGCTCTACGGCCTTGGCAATGCGGTAGCTTGTAAGATACTGCTGAGGCGAGATGCCAAGTGTTTTTTCAAAAAGAGTGTAGAGATAACTTCTGTTGATGCAGACATAATTTGCGATATCCGTCACTTTTATAGGGTTACAGTAATTGCTGCGGACATAGGCCTGAGCTCTTGTGACGTAGTCGTTATTTGTACCGGAATCACTTCTGGGAGTGACGGACATTCCGGATGCAATTAGCGAAAGAAAGAGCGACAACAAGCCGTTTCTTCTAAGTGCGTGCTCGACGCTGAAGGTGTTGTGGTCCATCATATCTTTTACGATGTCATAGATTTCTTTTGACTTATCACTCTTAAATATAGGCTGAAGAATAGAAAGACCAAGCTGAGAAACGATTTCTTCTGCACGCCTTCCTCCAAATCCAATCCAAACGTAGGTCCATGGGTCTTTTTCATCAGCAACGTAATATGCCAGCTCATCAGGTACGATGAGAAAGCCGTAGCCCTCAGTCAGCGGATATTTTTTTCCTCCAATTGTAAAAGAGCCCTTTCCGTTCAAAATGTAGTGAATCATGAAATGAGGCTTAAGGGCGGGGCCAAAGCTGTGGGATGGCTCAGTCTGAGACAGGCCGCAGCAGTAAACATAAAGGTCGTCTGATTCCTCTGTATTAAAAAGAAGTTTGTAAGCTTTTTCCATTAGAAAAATCTACCCTCCAAAATTGACAAATTAAAGATATTTAAATGATATCATACACTATGGAAAATTGTAATTTTAAGGCATATACTGTAAAATGTATTTACATTTTGTGAAAAAAACAGAGTTTTTTCGGGGAGGGTAATGTGGATAAGAACACCCAGGATATAGCAAATATTGGAAGCGACATTTTAAAGAGCGTTTCCAGAGCGATAGATACCAATGACTACAGTAGACTTGCCTCCGAGATCACAGATGCAGTCAAGGCTGTCAGCATTGACAGGAGAACAATCTACTCCAGCGGCAAAACGGTTTATTCAAATAGGCCAAATGGCACATATAGAACATCCCAGCCACCGAAGCCGTTTCCTTTTTTACAAAAGAGGATAAGTAAGTATAACGGCATTGGTGAGATAATTGGTGGATTTTCACTGGCTCTCCCGGCATTTTTTGTGCTTATTCCTATGTTGGCACTTGCTATTGTTGAAAATCCGGGCTTTTGGATAGGAGTAGGTATTTCAGCGCCGCTTTTTGCGCTTGGAATTTTCCTAGGATTTAGGGGTGTCAAGAAGCTCAAACTTGCCAAGAAGCTTTATCAATACGGTAATATTCTCAAGGATGCTGAATTTTTCAAGATTTCTGATCTGGCAAGAGTGGCTATGAAATCAGATGACGAAGTACTCAAGGATGTCAAGGAAATGATGGATGAAGGATATCTTCCAAGGGCTAAGCTTGATGCTTCAGAGACAACCTGTATGATAACAGATGCAGCTTACCAGATGTATCTTGGAGCTGAGCAGGACAGAATCGCCAGAGAAGCAAGACAGGCACATGAGGACGAGGTACTTGGAAGAAGCAGAACTTCAGATTCATCACTTCCTGCCAAGGTTCAGGATATTATAGACGAAGGCAATGAGTACATTCAGTTTGTTCGCGGAATAAATGACATCATTCCTGATACTGAGGAGATGTCCAATAAGCTTTATAAGCTTGAGAGTATCATGAACAAGATATTTGAGCAGGTTAAAAAAGATCCTTCATCTGCAGATGAGCTTCACAAGCTTATGAATTATTATTTGCCAACTACCAGAAAGCTCCTCGCTGCTTATGTTGAATTAGATAAACAGGGCAATGCCGGCGAGAATGTTCTTCAGACAAAGCGCGAGATCGATCTTGCTATGGATACCATTAACTTGGCATTTGAGAAGCTTTTGGACAGCATGTTCCAGGATATGGCATGGGATATTTCATCTGACATATCTGTCATGAAGACCATGATGGCTCAGGACGGACTCACAAGCGAGGGTGGAATGGCCATGGCAGCAGCTGTACAGGAAAAGGTTAATTAAAGATATTTTTATATAAAAGAAAAGTATTTAGGAGGGTAATATGGGAGAAGATTTCAACTTCGAGGCAGCACCTGCTGCACCAACACTGTCATTTGGAGCAGAGGAGCCTGCAGCCGCAGCTGCAGCGCAGGAAGCACCTAAGGCTGAAACAGCAAAGGACAACGGTAATCTTGCTATGGAGGCTCAGCTTTCAGCAGAAGAGCTCAAGCAGGTAGATGAATTCAGCAAGCAGATTGACATTTCCAATTCATCAGGAATCATGAATTATGGTGTTGGAACACAGAAAAAGCTCGCTGATTTCTCAGAGAAGGCTATCGACAACGTAAGAACCAAGGACATGGGACAGGTTGGTGATATGATCACTAATCTTGTTACTCAGCTTAAGAGTTTTGAAATTGCTGAGGACGAAAAGGGACTTAAGGCTCTTTTCAAGAAGAGTGCCAACAAGGTTGAGGGACTCAAGGCGAAATACAATAAGGTTGAGACCAACGTACAGACAATCAGCAACGAGCTCGAGAAGCATCAGGTAACTCTTATGAAGGATGTTGAGCTCCTTGACAGAATGTATGACCTTAACCTCAACTACTACAAAGAGCTTACAATGTACATCCTTGCAGGTAAGAAGAGACTTGAGGAAGAGAGAAACACAACTCTTGTTGAGCTTCAGAAAAAGGCTGAGGCATCAGGTCTTCCTGAGGATGCTGAGAAGGCTAAGGACTTCGCTAATAAGTGCGACAGATTTGAGAAGAAGATCTATGACCTTGAGCTTACAAGAACAATCGCAATGCAGACAGGCCCACAGATCCGTATGGTACAGTCTTCAGATACAGTAATGGCTGAGAAGATTCAGTCTACTATTGTTAATACAATTCCTCTTTGGAAGAACCAGATGGTTATCGCTATCGGTATTGAGCATGCAACACAGGCTGCTCAGGCTGAGCGAGAGGTTAACGATATGACTAACAAGCTCCTTAGACAGAACGCAGATGCACTTAAGGTTGCTACAATTGAGAGTGCAAAAGAGGCTGAGAGAGGAATCGTTGATATAGAGACTCTTAAGCATACAAATGAGTCACTTATCACTACTCTTGATGAAGTTCTTAAGATCCAGACTGAGGGTAAGACAAAGCGCCGCGAGGCAGAGGCTGAACTTGTGCAGATCGAGGCACAGCTCAAAGACAAACTGTTGCAGGCTGCTAAGAACTGATTAAATAGGACGGAGCGGGATAGGAACGATTGACACTAGCTGTCCTCACTACTCCGTGTCGTGATTTGCAAGATTTCAAAAAAGACCAAATTCGGGTTTCATGTTATTCAAAGCACCCGAATTTGGTCTTTTTTTCAATGTGCAAATCATCGACGTGTGCGTATGATTCGGACAGTTAGTGCGCAATCGTTCCTCCCCCGCTCCTGTCATTGTAGGAATCAGGGTTCTTAGCTTTCAAACTTGATTCTGCAATACTGCTCTTGTGAAGCCCTACAAGTTAACATTTTGACAGGTATCGGAAACAATGTGGTATAGTAAAAGTAGGTTTAAATATGTAAGATAAAGGCACAATTAGGAATACGCATTTATTGCGTGTGTCGTGAGAATGTGATTTAGAAGCTGGCCAAGGTAGTGATACAGATACGTCGGCGGCCGCGTTAAAGCGTTCAGAAGGAGGGTTTTATGATAGACCAGAACATGAAGCAGTCAGTACTTGATAGTTTTGAGAAGACATTTGGAAAGAGTGAGGGAGTTAAGGCATATTTCGCGCCTGGAAGAGTTAACCTCATCGGAGAACATACAGATTATAACGGTGGACATGTTTTTCCATGTGCACTTACTATTGGAACATATGCAGCAGCAGCTAAGAGAGACGACAGAATGATCCAGTTCTATTCAGTTAACCAGGATAGATTTGGTGTATATGGAGTTTCACTTGATGATATTGAGAATCCTTCAGATAAGGCAGGCTGGACAAACTATCCAATCGGAGTTATTTGGGCATTTGCGAAGAGAGGAATGAAGCTTGATAAGGGCTTTAATATGGTTATCAATGGCAATATCCCTAACGGATCAGGACTTTCTTCTTCGGCATCACTTGAGGTTCTTACAGGATTCATTTTAAGAGACCTTTACGGATTTGATGTTACAAATCAGGACCTGGCACTTATTGGTCAGTATTCTGAGAACAATTACAATGGTTGTAACTGTGGAATCATGGATCAGTTCGCTGTTGCAATGGGAAAAGAGAATAATGCGATCTTCCTTGATACAGCAGATCTTTCTTTTGAATATGCACCAATAAAGCTTGAGGGTGCAAAGATTGTTATTGCCAACACAAATAAGAAGCACAAGCTCACAGATTCTCAGTACAATGCAAGACGCAGCATGTGTGAAGAGGCGCTTGCAATCCTTCAGAAGACAGTAGACATTAAGGGCCTTGGAGATCTTTCTATCGAGGAATTTGAGGCACACAAGGATGTACTTACAGATCCTGATATGCAGAAGAAGGCAAAGCACGCTGTATATGAGAACCAGCGCACAATTGAGGCTGTTAAGGCGCTTAAGGCAGGAGACATCAATCATTTTGGTGAGCTCATGAGACAGTCACACGAGTCACTTCGAGATGATTATGATGTTACAGGCGTTGAGCTCGATACACTTGCTGAGGAAGCATGGAAGATTCCGGGAGTTATCGGTTCCAGAATGACAGGCGGCGGCTTTGGCGGATGTACTGTTTCAATCGTTAAGGATGAGGCAGTAGAGAACTTTAAGAAGACTGTTGGAGAGAACTACCTTAAGAAGATCGGCTATGCTGCAACCTTCTACACAGTAGAGATCGGTGCAGGCCCTGAAGTTATCTAATCTAAGGATACAAATAGTCTTTGTGAATGGAAAGGAGTAAATATGCCTATTCAGGACGCAATTAAAAAGCTGGTTGCATACGGCTTAAAGACAACTCTTATAGAAGTAGAGGATGTCATCTATACAGTTAATTCTCTTTTGATTGTACTTGGTCTCGACAGTGCAGAATTCGATTTTTCCGATATAGAGAGTGCTTACGAGGAAGTACCTGATGAGGAAGCAGAGCTTGGTGCTTTCCTTGAAAATGTACTTAAGGAGATCGATGATTACGCGCTGCAGAACGGACTTATTGAGAATGACAGCGTGGTTTACAGAGACCTTTTTGATACAAAGATCATGGGACTTATGGTTGAAAGACCAAGTTCACTTATTGATAAGTTTTATGCTATCTACAGTGAGAGTCCTGAGGAAGCAACAGATTTTTACTATAATTTATCCAAGAACAGCGATTATATCCGCAGATACAGAATTGCCAAGGATATGAAATGGATTGCGCCAACAGAGTATGGCGATCTCGACATTACTATCAATCTTTCAAAGCCGGAAAAAGATCCTAAGGCGATCGCTGCTGCAAGAAATGCCAAGCAGAGCGGTTACCCTAAGTGTCAGCTTTGCTGGGAAAATGAGGGTTATTCAGGAAGAGTGGATCATCCCGCAAGAGAGAATCACAGGATTATTCCTGTGACTATTCAGGATTCCAAGTGGGGATTCCAGTATTCACCTTATGTATATTATAACGAGCACTGTATTGTGTTTAATTCTCAGCATATTCCTATGAAGATTGAGCGCAATACCTTCTGCAAGCTCTTTGACTTTGTTAAGCAGTTCCCGCACTATTTTGTTGGATCAAATGCTGATCTTCCTATCGTTGGCGGATCAATCCTCAGTCATGACCACTTCCAGGGCGGACATTACTCATTTGCTATGGCTAAAGCGCCTGTAGAGCGTGAGTTTTCAGTTGAGGGATTTGATGATGTAAGGGCCGGAATTGTTAAGTGGCCTATGTCTGTTATCAGATTGTCAGGTCCTGACACAGAGAGAATCATCGAACTTGCTGATCTTATCCTTGGAAAGTGGAGAGAGTACACAGATGAGGAGGCATTTATTTACGCGTACACAGATGGTACTCCGCACAACACCATAACTCCTATCGCCAGAATGCGCGGAGAGAACTACGAGCTCGACCTTGTCCTTAGGAACAACATTACAACAGACGAGCACCCTCTCGGAGTATATCATCCTCATGCAAACCTTCACCATATCAAGAAGGAGAACATCGGTCTTATTGAGGTAATGGGGCTTGCTGTTCTTCCTGCAAGATTAAAGACAGAGATGGCGCAGCTCAAGGACGCTATTTTGAGCGGAGCTGATCTTCGCAAGGACGAAGTTCTTGAAAAGCACGCAGATTGGGTAGATGAGTTTAGCGGAAAATACGACAGCATAAATGCAGACAACATCGATGAGATCCTTCAGAAGGAAATCGGTGAAGTATTCATGCATGTACTTGAAGATGCAGGTGTTTACAAAAGAACTGCAGAAGGCCAGGAAGCCTTTGACAGATTTATAAAGACTCTTTGATAAAAGAAAAAGGGATTTGCAGACATGGGTGTTTGCGAATCCCTTTATATTCATAATTGTGTTTGATACAGCTTATTCAATATTATAATGTGTTTGCTTTTATTGATGTATTTTAACTGCTCATAGATCGATATTCTCAGGATCCTCAAGATTGCTATTTATCATATTGATGATCTGCTGGCGACTTAAGGCATTTAGCTCTTTAGCAATGGGAAGCATGGCTTCAAGCTTCTGCCTGATGGTCTGCTCATTGTAACCGAGCTTTGTCTTGTACATATCGATCAAGAGTCTGTAGGTGCCTGAGATATCAGTCCTTGTTTTCATGGAAAACTCAAGAACCTTTGCGGCATCTTCATATCGTCCCTGATTGTACAGCTCCTGCCCCCATTTCTGAAGGGCGATGACCATTGCTGTGTAATTCTGATCATACTGCGTGAGGGCGGTAATGTTGGCTGTTCCATATTCAAGCTTTAGATCTGTATTGGAAATACCGGTAAAATTAACTATTTTTTCATCCTTAAGACCAAGCAGCTCTTCTTCGGCACTTTTTAATACAGAGCTGTCGCCATAAGTTTCGAAGGGAAGAAGATCAACCGGGATGTGAACATATTCGAGTTCTTCCAGACTTTTTTTTCTAACATTATTGGACTCGAGTTCTCTTTTCCAAAAATTTTCTTCAGAGTTTTCAACTTTTCTGGAGACTCTGCGCATGCTGATATTGAAGATGATGATCAAGAGTATGAAGCTTGCTAAAAAGGGGAATTTCATCTATAATATCCTTTCAGTAAAATCAAAGAGTCGTAATAATATAATAGCACAAAGCATATGAGGGAGCATTATGAAAAAATTCTTTGGAGGAGTCATCCTCTTATTAGGTGTGCTGTTACTTCTGCCTGGTATACGGACAAAAGCAGCAGATGGTAGAAAGATTGCAAATGGCGTATATATCGGCGACATAAATGTATCAGATATGACTGTTACAGATGCCCAGAACATAATTCACGAGCGCTTCGACAAAATTGCGGAAAGTGAACTGACACTTACGGTTGGTGACGACAGGAGCATAGTGATAAGTGGTTCAGAACTGGGCGTTTCTTGGAAAAATCCCCAGGTTATCGAAGAGGCTTATGGCCTTGGACACAAAGGCAATATTATTAGAAGATATAAGGCGTTAAAAGACCTTCAGCATAAGAATTATCGTTTCGATATTGAGTACGGTTTTGATGAGGAAGCTATCAGAGACATCGTTGAGAACAGATGCAGCACTTTTAACCAGGAAAAGATCAATTACACTCTGGTAAAGACAGAGGATGGCTTTTCGGTAAATCAGGGCCAGGCCGGATATCTTGTTGATCCGGAGGCATCTATTTCAGCTATTAAGAGTTTTGTTGAAAGCGGCTGGAATGGTGATAATTCAGAGATAAGACTTGTTGTAAAAGAGGATGACCCGAGCGGAAGTCCTGAGGAACTCGCAAGAGTAAGGGACGTTCTTGGAACCTATACAACAAGCTACAAGACTTCAGGCGCGTCAAGAAGCGCAAATGTTTCAAACGGATGCTCGCTGATAAACGGAACAACACTTTATCCAGGCGAGGAGTTCTCAGTTCTTGATGCTATCACACCATTTACTGAGGCAAACGGTTATTTCCCTGCCGGTTCTTATCTTAACGGAATCGTAGTTGAGAGTATAGGCGGCGGAATCTGTCAGGTATCTACTACACTTTACAATGCAGTTTTGCTCGCAGAGCTTGAAGTAACTGAGAGACACAGCCATTCAATGATCGTTACATACGTGGAGCCATCAGCCGATGCAGCAATTGCTGAATCAGGCGGCAAGAACTTTAAGTTCGTGAACAGCACTGATGCTCCTATATATATTGAAGGATATACAACTCCTGATAAGCACATTACTTTCACTATCTATGGTGTTGAGACAAGACCTGCAGATAGAAAGGTTTCATTTAAGAGTGAAGTTTTAGCTACAACACCGGCATCTGCTGATGAGTTTGTGACAACATCTTCCGAGGGTATTGGTTATGTAGGAACACAATCAGCTCATATCGGATACAAGGCTCAGCTTCGCAAGATAGTTACTGAGGGCGGTGCAGAAGTCTACAACGATGTGATCAACAGCAGTAACTATAAGATGGTTCCTAAGATCGTTACAGTAGGTACATCAGGAGCAGATGCCAATGACATGGCTCAGCTTCAGGCAGCTATTGCAACAGGTGATGTTGGTTCTGTAAAAGCAGTTGCTTCAGCCCTTCTTGCAGCCAAGAAGGCGGCGGGTACAGAGAATGCAGCGGCAGCAGCGCAAGCGGCAGCAGAAGCAGTTAATGCAGTAAATGCTCAGCTTGCAGCGCAGGCAGCAGCCGAGCCTCCTGTAGAGGATGTAGAATCCATCTTAACTAACTGATCGCCAATGCTTATGTAAATGTGATTGTTCACAGAGGTTATAAGCAACTTGT
>JAEEGL014342859.1_pt1 | contig 13472 bp, 13 predicted proteins | sample 9134231 | NCBI WGS metagenome assembly JAEEGL01 (sample SAMN16246548, study PRJNA631951) | gut metagenome | biome: gut microbiome; feature: rumen; material: fiber-attached | host: Bos | place: Iran: Karaj | collected 2018-10 | reverse complement strand
CAAATAAAAATGAGCCCAGGGGGCTCTGTAGGAAAATGATGTTGCGGCTGGCGAACCATTCGGCGAGTCTTTAGACTCAGTGCCGGCAACAGGCCCTTATAGGGCCAGAACAAACCACCGGCTAAGCCGGTGGTTCTGATTGTAGTATCTTATCGTAGAAGCCGGTAAATCAAACTGCTTTGATAACTCAGTGATCGAATAATTCATAGTGCCTCCCAAAATATGAAAAGATTAGGAAATATTTTAAAACTTTCTTGAGTTAAAGTTAACTTCAAGATGTACAATATAATACAAAGCAATTTAAATGCATTCAAGAGGATTAAATCCTCATTTGCACATGAATTCATGTATAAGAAAGGGTAGGGAGCATTCATGAAGAGGGTAGCAGTTATATGGTCTAGTCCAAATGACGACGGGCTGACAGCATCGGCGAAAAACCAGTTTATGAAGGGACTTATCGATGCCGGGGCAGAAATTGAAGAAATCCATTTAAACAGCAAAATTGTAGATGGCGTGAGATGAGGAAAGGAGCGTAGATGGCATGGCAAAAATAAAATGGGGCGTACTGGGGACAGCCAATATCGCAAGGTGGTGTACGATACCGGGAATGAAACTGTCAGAGGACTGTGAACTATATGCCATAGCAGGAAGGAGCCTTGAAAAGGCAGAAGGTTTTAAAGAGGAATTTGGTTTTCAGAAAGCATATGGGAGCTATGAAGAACTAATTGCAGATAAGGATGTACAGGCAGTTTATATCCCGCTTCCCAATAACCTGCATCTTAAATGGGTAAAGGAAGCCCTGAATGCAGGCAAGCATGTTATATGCGAGAAGCCTCTTACTCTCAATGCAGATGAAGCAAAAGAGATGTTTGATGTAGCCACTAAAAATGGTGTTCATCTGATGGAAGCCTATGCTTATCTGCACAGTCCATATGTGGAGAGCCTGAAGAAAGACATAGATGAAGGTATCATTGGGGATGTTGATTACATTGAGACGGCCTTTGTTACTCAAGGATATAAAGAAGATATAAGGTTACATAAGGACCTTGGTGGTGGCGCGATGTATGATCTGGGCTGCTACTGCACAACAATGATCCTGACACTTATAGATTCTAAACCTGACTATGTGAAAGCCAGTGCAGAGTTTACTGATCTTGGAGTGGATGCGATGACATCGGGAATAATACGTTTTGAAAACGGAGCCAGGGCTGCATTCAATGTAGGAATGATTCTGGGTGAAGATACTAATGCCAGATATGACAGACTCTACATTCATGGCAGCAAAGGAGCAATCAGATCAGAGGTGGAATATAACCAGCAGGGTGAAGCTAGTTACCGGATATATGCGCAGGATGGAGTTATTGAGAGAAAGGTAAGTATTCCGCAGAATTATTCGCTGGAGATAGCCCAGATGTGCAGATGCATAAACGGAGAGGAGACTCCACATGTAACATCGGAGTTTTCAATAAAGAACGCAGAACTTATGGACAAGGTATTCAAAGAAATCGGATACTAAAAATGTATTTTGGAGGTGTCAAATGCTTAAAGTAGTAGCAAGACTTACGGTAAAGAAAGATAAGATTGGCCATTTTCGGTATAAAAACAGAAAGAAGGAATATATATATGGTTGATGTTAAAGGGCGGTGGCACTAATAACCGGCGCAAGCAGAGGAATAGGCTATGGTGCTGCACTTAAAATGGCAGAACAGGGATGCAATCTCATCCTTCAGGGAAGGACCAGGGAGCATCTGGAGAATGTCATGAGGGAGAAATAAGATGAAAAGAGGAGTAAAAGAATGGATCATCAGGGCAATCATACTTATGATTGGACTGACTATAGCACATTTGGGTGTAACGCTTTTTCTTTTGTCAGATATGGGAGCAGATCCGTTTAATGTATTTGTTCAAGGGATATACCACAGAATATCTGTCTTTACTTCATCAGGCGTACTGACCCATGGCAGAACACATATGGCTATTTCATTGCTCATTATTATTGTATTGCTTCTGGTTGACAGGAGTTATATAAAAATTGGAACGGTTCTTTGTATGGCCTGCGGAGGACCTATAATTGACTTTTTTACCTGGATATTAGGCTTTGTACTATCAGAAAATACAGCAATTCCCATAAGGGTTCTTATGCTGATCCTGGGTTGTGTAATACTGGCATTTGGAATGACCATAGTAATAAAATCAGATGCAGGAACGGGACCCAATGATCTGGTGGCAGTAGTTATTTCAGATAAGATGAATAAAAAGTTCAGTATAATAAGACTACTTGTTGATGGTGCTTTTGCCATCGTGGGATTCGTGCTGGGAGGAACTCTTGGAATCGGTACAATCGTCTGCGTGTTGCTTGTTGGACCTGTAGCAGGGTTCTTTTTACCAAAAAATGAGAGATTAATAGAAGGTTTTGTGAAAAAGCATGTATAATTTCAGAGAGATTACTGAGGCTGACAACGCTGTTGTTGCAGCACTTGTCAGAGATAACCTTAGACAATTTAATCTTGATATACCGGGGACTGCATATTTCGATGAAGGTCTGGATCACCTTAGTGATTATTATGGAACTGATGAATGTCGATACTATGTTCTTGAGAATGATGCTGGTATAGCCATAGGTGGAATTGGGTTTTCCAGATTTGGAGAAGCCCTGGAAACAGCTGAACTTCAGAAACTATATCTGGCAGATTCTGAGAAGGGGAAAGGTCTCGGCTACCGGATGATAGATTTTATTGAAGACAGGATGAGGGAAGCTGGATTCACAACTTCATATCTTGAGACCCATGATAATCTTCAGGCTGCAATTCATATCTATGTGGAAAAGGGATATGAAGAGATTGAGCGCCCGGAAGAAGTGGGACATAGTACCATGAACAGATTTTTTAGGAAAAAGCTAATGAATATTATTGAAACGGAAAGATTAATCCTGCGTCCTTTTAAAGAATCTGACGCAGAGGATGTATATGAATATCTTAAGGAGCCAGCGGTAAATTGCTTTGCTGACATGAAACTTCATTCACTAGATGAAGCTAGGGATGAAATGAAGAATCGTATTGGCGAAACAGAGTTTTATTTTGCAATCACCCTAAAGGATAGCGGGAAAGTAATAGGTGAAATAGATGCTTATCAGGAGACAGGGGAACCACATGCGGATGAGAATTCACCAAAGGATACTTTTAGTCCATGTTGGATGCTGAATAAGGATTATCAGGGCAAAGGCTATGCTTATGAGGCTGCTAAAGCTTTTTTTGACTATCTGTTTAAAGAAAAGGGCGCTCGCCGTATCTATGCATATACTGAAGACTACAATATCTCAAGTCAGCATTTGTGCGAGAAGCTTGGTATGAGAAAAGAGGGTTTATTCAAGGAGTTTGTTTCTTTTGTAAATAATCCCGATGGAACTCCTCGCTATGAGAATACGTTACAATATGCGATATTGAGTAAAGAGTGGAATGGTTATCTTCCAGTTAAAACGGCCATTAACAATTTCACAAATTGATCGTGCGCTTTGATGAGACAGAGATGCTATCTCAGTATGAGTCTATTAGTTTTAAGCGGTATAGGCGGGATGTATTTGGGAATAAATTGAAGTGAAAAGACTATAACCGCTGAAAATCTTACTTGAATTTCTTAAGCTCTGATGCAGCAAGAGGAATCGTAATTGCAAGAGAAAGAACGTCAGCGCAGGCCTGAGTCATCTCAACTCCACGGATTCCTAAGACTGCAGGAAGAATCAGGATAAGTGGAATAAAGAAAATACCATTCCTTGCTGAAGATGTGATAGAAGCCTTGACACCTTTTCCTATGGACTGAAGCATCATATTGGAGATAACCAGGGCTCCTCCAAGAGGAAGGGTTGCTGACTGATATCTAAGGGCCACAGCGCCAACTGCGATTACATCAGCGTCATCACGGAAAATTCCTATGACCTGAGGAGCAAATGCAAAGCAGATTACACCTACAATTGTAAGGAATATAGTTGCATATTTTACACAGAAGAAGTAACCTTCTTTAACTCTTTTATAGAAACCTGCGCCATAGTTGAAGGAGCATACAGGCTGGTAACCCTGACCAAAACCAATAAGTGCGGACATAAGCATCATCATGACTCTTGTAGTTATGGACATACCTGCGATTGCTGCGTCTCCTCCAAGAGAACCTGCGGCTCTGTTAAGTAGCAGAGTTGAGATTGCAGCCATGCCCTGACGGAAAAGAGATGGTGCACCGCCGTTAATGATCTCATATAAATAATGTCCGTTTATGTGTACATTTGAAAGTCGAAGGCGGATGTTTTCACCTCGCTTACTTCCTATATATAAAACGAAGAAACTGGTGATCTGACCCGCAATTGTAGCGATTGCGGCACCTCTTACACCAAGATGAAATACGAAAATAAGAAGAGGATCAAGCCCCATGTTCATTACAGCGCCGCACATAAGGCCAACCATGGCATACATGGCGCTGCCCTGGAATCTCAGCTGATTGTTTATGACAAACTGACCGATCATAAAAGGAGCTCCAAGAAGGATTATTCTCATGTAATTCTGGGTATCCTCAAGAGTTGTGCTGGTAGCACCGATTAAGTAGGACAGATCTTTTACGAACAGATTTCCGATTACTGCGATGATAACGCCGATGATTATTGCAAGAGCAAAACCGGTTGAAGCCATTTCATCAGCTTCCTTGTGTTTTCCGGCACCAAGCATTCTTGACAAGTAATTTCCGGAGCCGTGACCGCAGAAAAAGCCAATGGCCTGAACCAGTGCCATTACCGTGAAAACAATTCCTACAGCAGCAGTTGCCTGAGTTGAGATTTTTCCAACAAAGAAAGTATCTGCGGTGTTATAGATAGCTGTAACCAGCATACTGATAATAGTCGGTACCGACATTCTAAGTATCAGCTGAGGCACAGGAGTCTGTGTCATCATTTCTCGTCTGTTTGAATTACGTGTATTACTCATTATTATTATTATACGTCCTTTGTTTGGGAAGTTATGCTTTAGAAAACAATCCTATTTATTTAAGGAATTGAACAATCACGCCAAGTACTATCATGATAGCTGAGAAGGCAAGAATGCCAAGTCCGCCTTTTTTATTTGTGTCAGGATCAGCTGTGTACTGGTCAACATGAGCATCCTGCGGATCATCCGGATTATATGATATATCCACACTATCACCTACTTGCGGTGCCAGGACAGCAGGTATATTCTTCAATGTATACTCCATTCCGCTTACATTATAACTAGTGGTAACTTTATAAGTATACGTTGTGTGATAACCTGCATGATTTTTCCTTTTTTGTTTGTGCGTTTTTACGATAACATCGATAATTGTTCCACCTGTTTTTGCTGTTCTTCTTTCAAACTGAGCTCTTGATCTTGGCGCTTTTATAAGTACATAATACAGCCCCACAAAAACAAATATGATTCCAAGAATAATAAGTGCAATTCCTACCATGGCAAAATCCCCCTTTGTTTAATATTATACTATTGATTTGTATGGAATTGCTATTAGAGAAAGTATAAAATAAAATCGGACAGTGCTTCGACCTAAAACGAAGTATTTTTTGCATTCAATTATAATGGTCTTTGAGGAAGGACGTTTAATTATATGGATTATCAGTCTTGGATCGAGGGAATAGATGGCTTTGCCAGTCTGTATTCTTTTGATATTTTGTCAGACGGAAAGTATAGTGAAATTCGTCTGATGGCAGTAAATAAGCAAAATGTGGTTATGCTTCAGATGAATCCGGATGCACCGGAGTTTTATCCCGGAATTTCCTACCGAAATTATTGGATGGATCTGAATTTTGAGAGTTATGTTTATAAATGTGCCAGTACTTCCAGCCCTTTATATTCATATGTTAATGCTCGCGGTCTATGGCTTAAGGGATTTTATCTGCCAATTTCGGATATATGGGATGAAGATGAGAACCCTAAAGTACCGGAGGGCGGCCAGAGAGTATATTGTCTTTATGTGATCACTTTTTCAGATCAGGTGGAGACCGATTCCATGTCAATAAAGTCCCCGAAAATAGCCAGCGCTGTATTGGATATAGGAATCAAATTGCATGAAACACAGGATTTTTGTCAGTCCATTATGGATGTTTCTGCTGTGCTCAGAAATATATGCGGTGCTGAAAGGTGTGCATTGTATACGGTAGATAAAGATAACCAGGAATGCTCATTTATTGATGAAAGTGGAGTTCGGAATCAATTTATGGAAGAACTTGCTAAGCAAATGGGACGCACTCCTTTTGAAGTGGCCATGGCCTGGGAAGCAGATCTGGCTCTTTCTGATTGTCTGCTTATGGATGATCTTCATGTCATTGAGGAGCGGGATCCTGCCTGGTATCAGTCATTATGCAAATATGGAATACACAATATAATCCTGTATGCCATTCGATATGGTCAGACATTAGTAGGTTTTATCTGGGCTGCGAACTATGATGTTACGCGTACAGATGAGATAAAGGAGACATTGGAGCTTTCAACCTTTTTACTTGCTGCAGTTATTAAAAACCATCAGCTTATGTCCATGCTGGAAATAAAGAGTACTGTGGATGCACTGACTCAGGTAGGAAATCGTAACGCTATGGATGAGTATATTAACGGACATACTCAGGGAACAGGCAAATTGCCTGAATCTATGGCGGTTGTATTCGCAGATTTGAACGGACTAAAAAAGACCAATGATGAAAAGGGCCATGATGAAGGAGACAAACTGTTGATGAGAGCAGCTGCCATCCTAAAGATAACCTTTGGAGATTATCAGATCTATCGTATCGGAGGCGATGAATTTGTAGTGCTCTGCCCGGATATCACTGAGGAAAAGATGAATGAGCAGGTGTCGCAGCTAAAAGGTATGGCAGATAATACCTCCGACGTAAGCTTTGCTGTAGGAAGCGTGTTCTGCCAGGGCTCATACGATTTAACTGCAGCTATACAGGCCGCAGATGGAAAAATGTATGAAGATAAAAAAGCGTATTATTCAAAACGTTGAGTTATATTCCATCCCCTAACGGTTTTAGGGGATGGGGTATCAAAAAGGGTTTCAGTTTTTCTTCATTAATATGAAATAAGTCAAAGCCAGCATTATGAATGCACCAATCCAAGCAGAGACTTCAGAGATGGCTATCCCTCTAAATGATAATCTTCCAAGGGTAAATCCGAACCCCAGTCGCATTGCAACCTCAAGAAAACCTGAAAACATCGGAATCATAGTGTTCCCGAGTCCCTGCACTGCATAGCGGAATACGAATAATCCGCCAAGTGCAAAAAGGCTTATCCCCAGAATTGGCATAAATTCTGCACAATACCCTATAGTGACAGAATCACTTATCATAATTTTGGAAATGATTTCAGGAGTTACAATCTGTATCAGTGCAAGTGGAACGTTCACAATTATGGATAAAACAAGCCCTTGTCTTACTCCTATGCGAATACGGCTATATTTTCCGGCTCCTTTATTCTGTCCAACGAAAGTAAGGATAGAAAGTCCCACAGAGATACCAAACTGCTCAAACAATCCCGCAAACTTCATGCAGACAGAATAAGCGGCAACATATGCACTGCCCATAAGATTTACAAAGTACTGAAGAATCATTCCGCCAGCCGCTGTTACAGAATTCATAAATGCTACAGGAAGACCGATTCTAAGCAGGTCAATGCATAAGGAAAACTGTGGAAAAACCAGAGGACTTTTGCCTTTCGGATTTTCATCATTTAAGATAGGTACCTTATTAATTCTCATTCGGCAGAATATATATGAAACCGCCTGCGCGATAACTGTGGCCACAGCTGCCCCTATGACGCCAAAATGCAGACCCATCACGAGAAAAACATCCAGGATAATATTTGTTATGGATGAGATTATCATTGCAGATAGTGGCGTTTTGCTGTCTCCAAGAGACTGAAGTATGGTGATTGCAAGATTATTAAGTACAGTGATGGTTATTCCGGCGAGTATTACGGCAAAATAGTTATAGGCATCACTGAAAATATCGGAGGGTGTTTTAAGAAATTCCAGCATACTCTTCAATGTCATTAGACATAGGAGAGTAAACAAGACACTCATGATTGTGCTGATATACTGTGCCGCCAAAACGTAGCCCCGAAGAAGTCTTGAATCTTCTTTTCCAAATGACTGGGAGAAAGTAATTCCAAATCCTCTTGTCAGTCCCACTACAAATCCAAGTATGAGAAAATTAAGGGTTCCTGATGCGCCAACGGCCGCCAGAGCCTTATCACCTATTCCTTTGCCAACTATTATGCTGTCAACCAGGCTGTAAACCTGCTGAAAAAGATTTCCAAAAAGTAACGGCAGGAAAAACATCACGATCTGTTTCATGCTGTTTCCTGACGTCATATTAGTAGTTTTCAAATCTATTCCCCTATCCATTTATATACGATGTAGTTTTCATTGCTAAGCATATATTCTATATGTAAAAAGATGAGTATTCAATATGATTTTTTACAATGAAGTTGCTGTATGACTTCTTTTAGAGTAATTTAAGAATCCCAAATAATAAATCATAGTATAATAGTATCGGAGCACTAAAAGCTGCATATATGAGCGAGGTGATATCATGAATAAAAAAGAAATGTGATAACAGATTCTCAAGATGATGGTTATATTGATGTCTGGGCAGGACCACCGAGTAATCGTCAATATGAAGATGCAGGAAGCTTTTACTATGTATTTCCTGAAGGAGAGTATGAAGGTGAAAAGATGACCATAAGGGTGCGTATTTATACCGGCTCTATGAGTGATGGCAAAGATAATGGTGGCCTTGTCACAGATTGGAATTATGTTTGGAAGAGCTTTTGAGTAAGGTATTGTAATATGGTGGCATGACAAACAATAAACTAATAGAATGGTAAATTATTTAGAAAAGTCAGTTTCGGGATAAAACCTGAGACTGACTTTTTTGTTATATAAGAGTAACTTCTTGCGTACAAAAGTAGATTTGTGCATACAAGAAGTCATTTTGGGGAGAAGATGTTATTACGTCAGAAAAGGCTTTTAAGAGAGAATTGGGTTAACGCCAAAATGGGGGTTATTCCTAACTACTGATTTGTTTGCGAATAGACGTAATTCGTTGATGAAGTGTATCCCCGCAAGCCATGAGAATTCAGTCAATGGAGGCGGAAAAACAGATATTGGTCTACAGTGAAATTAGAGCAGTATTCCAATGAGCTAATATCAGCATAAATAGACGTAAAATGCATAGACTGTAAAATTTTCAATAGCTGAACAATTACGTCAGTAGGTAGCAGAATGCAAGAGTTGGTTTACCGCCCAAATATTGATTAAGTCTATATTCATAATTGTTCGCGAATAGACTTAACTCATGCAGGGAACATAATTTCCGCAGGCTAAAATGTGTAAGTCTAAAAGTACTTTATCAGATTTGTTGATCTACCACTTAAATCTCGATTACGTCAATATAGAAGGAATATTAAATATTGACTGAGGTGCGTGAAGGCCTATGAAAAGGGTGATTATTCATCGGAAAAAGAGGAAGACCTTCTGGTTATGAATTTTCCTGAGAGTTATGTTCCATATTATAACCTTGGAAATATTGCCTTTAAAAATGGTGATTATATTACAGCCGCTACATATTATGAAGAAGCACTTAAAAGAAATCCTGCTGGAGAAAAGGATTGTCTTATCAGGATAAATCTGGCTCTTTCGATGTGCTATGCAATTGACTTCGAGGATATAGACACTCCGGAGAAAAAAGATGCAGCACTGAAAATCCTGCAAGGAGCCAAGAATATTCTTCTCGAAAACGGATGTGCCGGCGAAAACGGGGACGGCGATAATACTATACATGACGAAAACTATGACTGGGAAGCAAAAACATGGTAATACAGAAGTAACCACTATGATATTTTGGGCTATTATAAATATACAAAATATATTAAATATATAATATCTGCAGCCAACGATCATAAAAATATGTTTGCATGAATAAAGGCGCCTGCTGAAGCAGACGCCTTTATCATCCTTAATTATTATAGAGGGAACTATATAATAGAGGAAATCATTTGGGACTTTATTATCTCACTATTAGTGTCACAAAAGTGTCACTAATTCGTTTTTGAGGGTTGACATTACCACATTGTGGGTTTATATTGAATATATATTCAATGAATACAAATTCAATATTATGGAGAGAGAACATGAAGAAGGTAAAGAAGATAGTAATCATTGGTGGGGGAATATCAGGATTGTCAGCAGGAATATATGCGCTTTTAGCCGGTATGGAGGCTGAGATATATGAGAAGAACGCCATTCCCGGTGGTGAATGCATTGGCTGGAACAGGGAAGGCTATCATATAGATAATTGCATACATTGGCTTACAGGAACAAAGAAGGGGACTGAACTGTATGATGTATGGAAGACAGTAGGGGCCATCTCAGAGGATACCAGATATGTTGGACTTACTTCGTTTTACACATCCTGTCTGGATGGGAAAAAGGCAACATTATGGGCTGATCTTGAGAGGACCAGGAGTGAACTGACAGAACTCTCACCTGAAGATAAGGATGAGATAGATAAATTCATAGAATATGTGGAATTTTCGAAACAGTGTCAAATGCCTGCAAAGAAGCCTATGGATATGTTTGGTATAGGTGACTATATACGCCTTGGCAAATCTATGGGGGATTTCGTTAAGGTAATCAAGGACCTTGGCATGATTTCTCTGGAGGATTACAGCAAGCGATTTAAGTCGCCTCTCCTTCAAAAGCTATTCTGTGATTATCTCCCGAAGGAATACACCGCATATTCACTGCTTGTATCCTATGCCTCAATTGCAGATGGAAATGGTGACATTCCTATGGGAGCCTCTCTTGAGTTGTCACTTAGGATGGAGAAGAGATTCAGGGATTTGGGTGGAAAAATTTTCTATAATAAAGCAGTAGACAAAGTTATCATCAATGGAAAGAATGCAGAAGCTATGCTGCTTTCAGATGGCACCAGGGTCGAAGGAGATTATTTCGTTGCCACTGTAGATACAAGCATACTTTTCGGAAAAATGATTGATAAAAAGTATATGCCTAAGGCATTAAAAAAGGCTTATGAGCAGACGGAAGCCTATCCTGCCGTAAGTGGTTTTCAGGTAGCTTATGCTGTAGATAAGAATTTTAATCCCGGGGAAACCGTATTTATCGGTATAGAGCCTCTTAAGGTTGGTGCCAGAACAGTGGATCGCATGTATGTGAAGGTATACGGATATGACCCCAAATGTGTGAAGGATGGAAAACAGGTACTTCAGACGAATATCGTTCAAAGCGATGCGGACTATGAATTCTGGAAGAGCCTGTCCAAAGATGAGTATAGAAAAGCAAAAGAAGAGCTGGTGCTTGCTATAACAGAGAGAATTGAGGCTGAATACCCTGAGCTCAAAGGAGGGCTTCATTATCTCGATTCATGGACACCGCTTACCTATGAAAGATATTGTAATGCTTATCATGGAAGTTATATGAGCTTTATCACAACTCCCAAGGGTACCCAGATAAGAGTAAAAGGCGATATAAAGGGAATCAGAAACCTGTGCTTTGCAGGTCAGTGGAATAACTCACCCGGAGGACTTCCGGTAGCTGTAACCAACGGTAAGTTTGCTATTCAGAGGATATGCAAAAATAAGGGATATTTTAAGGGCGAAGATAATGACAAGGGAAGAACAGAAGGAAGAGAGAAAAAAAGCAATACTTATGACTGCACTGACTCTATTCGTGGAGAAAGGGTATCATGAGACAAAGGTCTCGGATATTGCAGCAGCTGTTCCAATGAGTACAGGACTCATGTTCCATTATTTTAAATCTAAGGAAGAGCTGCTGATGGCACTTGTGCTTATGGGTAAGGATTTTACAAAGGCAACGGCCGGGGGTGACGGAATTCCCGGAGATATTTTCCTGAAAGGTATGCTGGATGAGCTTTTTACCTACGCCAAAAAGGATCCTTATGTTGCAAATATGTTTGTACTTATGGCACAGGCCAGAAGAGCCGGCATGCCTGAAGAAGTGCGCAAGGTTGCTCTGTCGGTGGAAGCAATTGATAACACTGCAAAGCTGATAAAAAAAGGACAGAAGGAAGGAATTTTCAGAAAGGGTGATCCAAAGCTTCTGGCGTTGTGTTTCTGGTCTGCATTCCAGGGGATAATGGAGGAAATGACCATAGATAAAAGCCTGGATACTCCTGATTCTGACTGGCTTCTTTCTATCCTGAAAGAGTAATTCTAAAATATCAATAAATTGATATTTAATGTTGATTTAATAGTTTTTTCACTACCCCCATTGTAAAATCATAGGCGCAGGGATATTCATAAAAATACATAATTAATAAACTTTTTTGCATACATAATAATGTGAGAAAGGGAAAGACTATGAATAGTAACGGTTCTTTACTAAGGCGATATGAGGACAATCTGAACGTCTGCGGTATTGGAGTGATAATACTGCGCTTATGATCTATAGTCTTGGACTTATATACTCTGCAATAGTGAGGATATTCAGTGCATTCCGAAGAACCTCATTCATTCTGATAGAGTAATATATAAAATTATTTTTTTAAGGAGGGTGCCAAATGAATTGTGAAATCAAAGGAGGAAACTTTCCGGTAGCTGTCTGCAAAATGGAAGCCGGTGAAGCTATCATGTGTGAAACAGGTGCTATGTCATGGCTAAGTGGCGGCGTTAAGATGGAAACTAACACAGGTGGCGGACTTGGCAAGATGCTCGGTCGTGCTTTTACAGGTGAGTCTCTCTTTATGAACCGTTATGTAGCTGAGAGTCCCGGCTTACTTGCACTTGGTGCCCACTCACCCGGTGAGATCCGTGAAATTGATATTACAGGCAAATCCATCGTTGTTCAGAAGGGTTCCTTCCTTGCAATGGATGAGGGAGTTAAGCTCGATATATTCTTCCAGAAGAAGATCGGCTCCGGCTTATTCGGCGGTGAAGGATTCATTATGAACAAGCTTTCAGGAAACGGTAAGGCTCTTATCGAGATTGATGGTGGTGCTGTAGAGTATGATCTTGCTGCAGGCGAGAAGATGACAATCGACACCGGTTACCTTGTAATGTGCGACGACACTGTATCTATTGATGTCGTTATGATTCAGGGCATCGGTAACGTCCTCTTCGGTGGAGAAGGCCTCTTCAATACAGTAGTTACAGGTCCCGGGCATGTAATTCTTCAGACTCAGCCGCTGCTTCAGTTTGCAGCTACACTTGCAGAACTGCTTCATTTAAACAAGAAGTAGGATAAATTTTATATTTAAAACGCTTATTGCTTTCTAAGGTTGTGTAATCTAAACTAGATATATGAAGCCTCTTTTTTGTTATGGTTTTGGATTCGACACCTAAAATTGTAACAGAATCGGGGCTTTATTAATACCCCTAAGGCTTCACTTATTGGGTGAAAGCAATATGCAGTTTAAATGCAGTAACTATGCGGCT
>JAEEGL014263103.1_pt1 | contig 13472 bp, 7 predicted proteins | sample 9134231 | NCBI WGS metagenome assembly JAEEGL01 (sample SAMN16246548, study PRJNA631951) | gut metagenome | biome: gut microbiome; feature: rumen; material: fiber-attached | host: Bos | place: Iran: Karaj | collected 2018-10 | reverse complement strand
GCAAAACTAAGAAGCAAGAAACTGCTGAAGGAGCAGCAAGAAGAAGCTGACAGGATACTTGGAGAGACAGAACAAGAGCATGAAAAGGAATTGAGGCTATGGCAAGCTGAGGCTGACAAAACATTGGAAGAAACAAAAAAAAGATATGAGGAAGAACTGAGACAACTGAAGGCGGATACCGAACAACAGTTGGAAGAGGTGGAAAGGAAGCACCAACAATGGATGGCCAAGACAAAAGAACGCCATGAGGAAGAATTGAGAGCACAGAAAGACCAGTCGGAAAAGGAGATAGAGAAGACCAAGAAGCGGCATGAAAAAGAGTTGGCAACGGAGCGACTGGCCTACCAGATGGAACAAGAAGCATTGCGTCGGAACATACAGCAACGTGAAGCGCAAGTAAGTGCATTGGAAAAGGTCTTAGAACAACAAAGCGAAGAGGCGACGAAACAACGTGCGGCTTTTTTAGATGAAGAAATCTGCCAGCGTATATTAGATTTGTTACATGGCAAACATATCACCTCCCGTGATACTTCCTTCCAACATGGCATCGGTCTCAAAGAAGAGGATTTCAAACAACTCAAAGATGCCGTGGAAAGACATTACAAGGGTTTTGACAATATCCTGTTGAGCCAATGTGTAAGTTTGAAACAGAGCGACCTCACGCTATGCCACCTGCATCTGTTGGGATTGAACGAGGGAGAGATTGGGGCGTTGAAAGACCGGACTTATTCGGCCATCAAGAAGCAAAACGAGAGCCTTCAGGAGAAACTTGGGATTGTAGACGACGTTGCCGCATACGTTTTAAGAGTGGCGGAGGGGCTTTGTGTCCCTCAAGATGTCCCTCAAGGCGTCTCTCATGATGTTACCCAAGAAATAACGCAAGCCATTTTGGGTATTATAGCCCACAATCCCAAGATAACCCGTGAAGAAATGGCTCACCAATTGGGCGTAAGCTCAAAAACGGTTGGACGGTATCTGAAGAAGCTTGACGGTCGTGTTCGCTATGTGGGAAGTGGCTATAGCGGTCATTGGGAAGTGATGGATTGATCACATTTTGTTCGCATTAGCGTTGCTGTTTCGGATAAAAGCAAGATAAAACCATCCCTCAAGTCATTGGGCTACTTTGTAACTTGTTGATTATCAGGTTTTACCCCCCCCCCCATGAATTAATTCCAACATTTCTCCAGCATGGTTTTGTGGTTTATGTTTTTGCGATACGCTACTTTTGTCGCAGAAAGTTTAAACGAAATTTTTCAACTTTAAAACCACAAAACTATGTACAGATTAAAAGAAATGATTCTGATGCTCTGCTTGATTCTTTCAGGAGCATTATGCCACGCCCACGGCGAGGCCAGAATAGAAAAAGAACAAGGAGAAGGAATACCTATTGAAATAATAGAATCCGGAAGTTGTACGGGCCCCAGCAGAGGTAACGCCATCATTCCAACACTCAACGGCCATATACTTTCCGTAGTGTTCAATGAAAACCTTGGGCAAGTCTCTGTTGAGGTTTCCACTGCTGCTGGTGCCACGGTAGAGTGTCTCTCAGTGCTTACACCAAACGGCCTGCAAATCTACATCCCCAACGCAGGGGATTACATTGTCACCTTTACACTCTCCAATGGGGACGTGTATGCTGGTGAGTTTACGGTATCGGATTAAGAAACCACTGAAACGATGAAGGAGCAGACCAAGTTCATTCGATAAAGCCTCCGAAGTGAGGCTATATATATAGGTGCTTGAAGAGCAAAGGCTTTTGTGGAAGATTGCACTGCTGGTCAAGCACCCGAAGCAAAACGAACTACGTTAACTGCGGGCCAATGCCAGCGGTATCCCCTGCCCGTTTTTGCGCTGCAAAGATAGGGATTCCATGCGAGACGGGCGGAAAAAAAGAATCAAACAACAACAATTTCAAATTAAAGACACAACAAAATGAAAAGATTATCCAAAACCCTGGCTGCAGCATTGATCATTGTTGCAACAGCGGCAGCCTTCATGGTTGGTTGTAAGAAAGAACAGATGCCCGAAGCCATTGAAGCAAGGGAAGACGAGACCACGCTTGCCCGCATCATGGACTTCAAGTGCCAGCTGGAAGCTGTCGAAGCAACACCCAACGAAAAGACGGCCGCATATATGAGCATTGCCGATGCCGTTTGGAATGTCGAGGCCTTGTTCAACATCACCTATGCCTACCCTGACGAGGATTACAGCCAGGTGGTTGGTTGTGACACTTCGCTTTTCTTGCCCGTCTGCGCCAACGATTCGGTCTCCATTCATGATTTGTCGGTGTTTTATGGCAACATGTTCAGCGCGGTTCAAGCGCTGTATCAGGCCACCAACCTGAACGACAAGCAATTCCTTATCCTCGATGTTGAGGCGGGAGAACGCTCAAACGGGCTGCAAGCCATAATGCTGCATACCTTACAGGGAAGTATAGCCACAACATCAACCCCAAATCCCACTCCCGATCCTCCGCAACCATGGAGAGGCCCCTTTACCAATGGACTCACATGGTACTACGGTGATAACATTGGTACGAGCAATGGCTTGTTCCAAGGCATGGACGCGGCCGACACTTTGACGCGAACACTGAACGCAAGACTGGTACAACAAGCGCCAGAAGGGTTGGCATATTATTACACAGACATTCTTAACAAAACATCCCAATATCCCATCATTTACCCGTTCTCACACAATTGGTTTCCAAACATAGCCTCCCATCATTGCGAGTTTTACAGGGCTTACCCTACACCAGACGATTATTGGCTTGACCCAGACCTTATGAACTTCCACTACTACGGGGAAAGCCATCTGGTACAAGTGGAATTCCGTAGTGGCAACGATCCAGTGCCGTCGACCCACTCGTTGTTCCAGGTTCAAGTAAAGGAATATGAAAACGACACGGCGATAGGTCACCAAACCGAAGCCTTGTATGGCATCCGCGGTGTCATCGCCCACGAATGGGGAGACAGGGGACATCTCTAAGAAAAGAAAGGGAATACAGCCATGAAAAGACTTTTTCAACTCTTGTTTGTTTTAGCACTCGGTCAGCCCATGTTCGCCCAGGAATGGGTGGTAGACGTGCCTTACAACATGGGCTTCATGCGCGACATGGTGCCTGTCGACGCGGGCGAGCATATCTTGGGCATAGGCGGTACCAATGTCAACTACCGCTACGACGGCCTCGTCCTCATGGTCGAGAAGGACGGCCAGTACGTCGACCGGCAAGTCCACCTGCCAGGCATGACGCTCCAGTACCACAGCGCCGTCCAGCTCGGCAACGGCAACTACATGGTTTTCGGCCTCTGCGAAGACAGTCTGCGCGATCCCCTTTTCCAACAGTACCTCCGCGTGGATGTCTTCAACGGCGACCTTGAGATTGTGTCGTCGAGGACCTACGACGTGGATGACGATACTTTCGACTACTTCTATGGCACGGATAACAACGTCACGATGAAGTCTATCCTTTCCAAGTCGGGCTCGGTCATCCTGGCCTGCAAGCCGACCTTTTGTGACACTTCGGGAACCTATCTCGTATACAGGCAGAAGATGCGCTTCTATGAGTTCGACGAGGACGGTGAGATCCTCAGGGTGTCCGATGACGACAAAATAGTGGCAGGCATCAACGAACTCTTCTATGCTCCTCATTCCGATAACCTGATGATATCGGTCCAAGGGTCTTTCCCGCCCAACGACGCGACGGGCCTATATATAGCCGACACAAGCCTTGCCATTATCGCTCGCAAGGACTTCTTCCATCTCACCGGTGGGTTGAATCCGTATGGGGACCGCTTCTACGAGACGCGTTGCGAGGGCAGGTGGTTCGATGGCGACTGTGTCATCTACGATGCCTATACATTCCGATATGACGGCAAGGATTCCCTACGCCCCACCTTCTACTACGACAAGCTCTACAAGCTGGATTCGGCACTCAACGTTCTTGCCGAGCTGCGACTGCCACCTTACGACTCCTGCTCGTTTTCGCCTGAGAGCACCTCGACTGCGTACGTCGACGACACCACCATCTTTGCCTTCACGTTCTGCCGCCGTGCCATGCATGACCATGACATGCAGCAGCTCAACGTCATCCTCGTCGACAAGGATCTCAACCTGCTCGGGCGCAAGGTCATCAGGAAAGACGACGTGAGGTTCAGCATGTGGGCCCCGCCGGCGGCCTTCGACGACGGGGGATGCCTCGCCTTCGTCCGCTCTTGGAACGGCGACTATTATCCTGGCGATCCCTTCAAGCAGAACCAACTCATGAAATTCCGTCGCGCAGACATCGAGATCACCTGGGACATGGTGGAGGAAAACAGCACAGCATCATTACTTTCGCCCTATCCCAACCCAACCACCGGCATCCTCAACATCCCGATAGGCGAAACAAATTGCCAAGATGCAAGGCTTCAAATCTTCGACATGAAGGGAGAGAAATGCTTTGATTGCGCTATCACCAAGCAAGGCAACCTCATCACCGTGGACACACAGAACCTTGAAGCGGGGCTGTATGTCTACAAGCTGCTTGACGGCAACCGTGAGGTGGCCAATGGGAAATTCGTAAAGGAATAAAGGAAACACACATAAAACACACAAACTATGAAGCAATTCAAAAAAAACTTAATGGTATTGCTTGTGCTGTCGGCCAGCCTCACGGCAAATGCTCAAACCACGGTTTCGGGAACCAATCTTAACATTGAGACCTATAGCCAATATGCCAACACGTTGGACGGAGGGCGTGGCAATGCTATAGGCATGAGCCATTGGCTCGGTGGTTATCATTCTTTAGCCGCCGGCAACAACGATACTATCCTCAACAACGCCAATAGCTCTATCGCCTTTGGTTCCATGAACCGGGTTGGAGGCGTGATGTCGATTGCAATAGGAAGCAACGTCAAGATAGGCAACAGCTTCAGCATTGGCATCGGCAACAACCTTAACCTTACGGGAAACACAAATTGTATGGCCATAGGCAACGGCATCATTGGATCGGGAAACAACCCCGATGTGTTCCTAGAAAACAGCCATAATAACAGCCTGGTGGTCGGCTTCCACAGCACTAAGCCCACCCTCACCGTCGGCCCGTCGCCCAACGACTATCCGCAGGGCGACACCATTGGCAAGACCGGCAAGGTCGCCATCGGCGACGTGCCCGTGCCCGACATCGCCGCCAAGCTGCACATCCGATCCGACTACGGTGAGGATGCAGGCATTATCCTTGAGCCCAAGGACAAGGAGAATAGCAGTACATATATTCAGATGAGGGACGAGGATCACATGGTAACTGTGGATGATGAAGGGGAATTAGCCATTCGGAGCATGAATGGCGAAGTTCTTAGTTCTCTCGTGCTTCAAGGTCGTGTGGGCATTAATATCACCAACGAAAGCAACACCTATGCACTTGCCGTCAACGGCGGCATCCTTACTAATGAAGTCTTTATTAAAAATGTAGAAGAATGGTTCGATGATGTGTTTGCAGATGATTACAAATTAATGCCTCTGAACGAATTGCAGCGTTTTGTTTGGCAACATGGCCGTCTTCCAGAAGTGCCTTCTGAAGAAGAAGTAATGGAAGAAGGATATGGTATGGCAGAGATGCAGGGCGTATTATTGAAGAAAATCGAGGAACTGACACTTTACACATTGAGACAGCAAGAAGAGATAGAAATGCTCAAGCAAATGATTGAAGAACTGAAAGAAAAATGAATTGCCAATGCCTATTAGAACATATAAACTGTTGTTGATTTTTTGTATGCTTTTATCTTCATTTCAGGGCTGGGCCCAAGAAATAGAAGTGCTGTTTACTTATGATGAATGCGGCAACCGAGTTCGCAGAAGCATACAAGTGAAAATGATTGAGAAAAACGGGAAAGATGTTGAGGAAAACAATGTCTTTCTGGCATCAGCAAAAGAATCCATGTTGGAGTCAGAGGTTAGTGTTTATCCAAACCCGACAAACGGTAAAATCGCAGTCTTGGTATCGGGAGGTTCCCCAACACCAATGTTGGCTATGCTGACAACCATTTCTGGAGAATGTATCGAACAACATCGATTTGACGGATTAGAGCATGTATTCGATTTGTCACCACACCCTGCGGGGGTTTATCTACTTAAAATAATCCTTGACAAGGAAACACGAACCTGGAAAGTCGTGAAATACTAAAGGAAATAAAGATGAAAAGAACCATACTGTCTGCAATTCTTACGATTGCCTTGGCATTTGTTGCCTCCGCTCAAGTGCCTGAAAGAAGTTTACATCAAGGGGAAACCTTTGAACTTAACTCGACATTACCTAATGGAGAAGTCAACACATACACGGCAAGTAACTATATCAAACTGCTTTCAGGCTTCAATGCCAAGCCAAATGATAACCTTTCAACCCTGTTAAACTTAGGTCTTGATGAATTCGAATTGTATCCTCCCGAAAACGGGATGGTCAATGAAGAAGGTAATGTTGTAGGGACCTTGGGTGGCACTGTGAATATTGGAGCAATGGGCGGGCTGAACTATTCCATTCCGATAGAGTTGCCTTCAGGCATCAATGGCATGCAACCCAGTATAGCTATTAACTACAACAATCAAGGAGGTAATGGGCTGTTGGGTTGGGGTTGGGATCTACACGCGAATTCATGTATCACCCGTGCTGGACAAACCATATACCATGATGGAAGGATGACATCCGCTGACCTTTCCGTTAACGATAGGTTCCTTCTTGATGGCCAAAGGCTTATTCTTATTAATGGCAATTATGGATTGATAGGGTCAGAGTATAAGACCGAAAACGATTGTATGTCCAGGATCAGGTTCCTACAAGACAACAATGAAAATGATAATACCAACGACCGAAGCGGAACCTATTTTAAAGTTTGGGACAGGACAGGCAACATATTGGAGTATAGAGACAAACTTCTTTCACCGGATGGAACAAAGGTAATAATGTGGATGCTCAGTAATATCACAGATCGTTATGGAAACTCCATCCAATATCATTATAACACAAACAACGAAACAGGGGAAATCCAACTGGGAGATATCGAGTATACCATAAATGAGAACCAAAACGAACAGGCCCAGTTTAGGGTCCAATTCTTTTATAAATCATATCGAGAAGATTATGAGAGGTATTTTATTGGAGGCTGTCAACTGTATCATCGAGACCTGCTCTTAAACATAAAAGTCATCAATCTTGATTCGGGGCTCCCTGTATGTATTTACCATTTCAACTATATAGAGGAATTGAGTGGAAACCAAAACCGATTGTATCATATCCTTTCGTCTATTGACAAGAAAATCTACGATGAAGACGGAAACTATGAAAAGTATAATTCCACTACTATAACATGGGACGATACGCCACCAAGCGCAGCCGAACTTTACCCTATCCTCAATTCCTCAATACTTGAAGATTTCCCTTTCACGGGCGACTTCAATGGCGACGGCTACACCGACTTGGCCATGGTGCCATACAAACGGGAAGGGCAGGACCATTACACCGATCCCGTGGACATAAAGATATTCCTCAATAATAGGAATTGTGGTTTTACACATGCCTCTTTCTTTGACATTACTTCATTGGACAAGACCTTGGACTGGGTTTATATCTTGGACATCGACGGAGACGGCCTCGATGACATTGCACCTTATTTCTACGATTCTATACAAAAGGAGAACGGAGACTCTACCGTTGTGCGCGTCTATCACAACAACAGGAATTCTTTCAGTCAGGTTGGTCAAAAGTATGTGAACGGGAAAGCCATTGTCATTACGGGTGACTTTGACGGCAATAGCACACAAGACATTATCCTTTTGGAAAAAAAAGACCAAAGAATACTTGATTGGAATTGGTGGAATCTGTTTCATCCATATGACATTAGATGGATTACTTATCTTCAAAACATATATTGGATGGGTTATCAGAACACTGCATTTAATATAAGGCAACTCAACGGCAGCCCGCTGAACAAAACCTTAGGTCCGGTATACGATGCGGTTGCTTTTGACTATAACGGCGATGGCATCAGCGAAACGCTATTGGTTGGACTTGACGAAGAGGAACTTGACGATTACGGCTCAAAGCTGATCAGGTTCAATTTCGGTGACAGTAACACTGGCGTTAACATAATCGAAACATACACAAGCGGAACGTATCCGCATTATGTGCTGGACACAAGATGGTGCCATATTTTCCCTGGTGACTATAATGGTGACGGGAAAACGGACCTGTTATATAGTCTGTATGACACATGGAAAATATCTTTTTCTGAAGGGGACCGAATGGGTTATTCATCTAGCATAAGCGATGCCAACAATTCTTTTCTCGGCCTTCCGTCCATCAATCATTATCGAAGCATTTTTCCACCCTCGCTTTCGTTGATGAATAATGTGCCAAGCAGTTGCAAGATGATGTTTTCTGCAGCGGACTTCGATGGAGATGGATGCACAGACATCTGCTATTCAAGGGAAAACTACAACAACAAAATGATCATTGCGTCGAGAATTGAAACTCCCTCAAATCGCAATTTGGAATTTAGAAAGAAGAAAGCCTTGGATATCAATTTCAATTTCCGAAGCCAGTTTACACATGTCGGCAATTTTATGGGTCAAGACAATGCCTCATTCCTCGAATCCCTGCAACCCTCAGAAAACGACCGTTCTGAAAGCAGCGCCTACATCATCTCTCCAGCTTCTGTCAACCAGTATAATTCCGTGGCGACCATTACTGACGGTATGGGTAATCGAACTTCTTTCACTTATGAATGCCTAATGCCCTCCCCAACAACCGATGACGACCCATTTTATCTCTTTTCATTCAATTATCCAGACCAGTATGGGGTCAGACCAACCCCCATTGCCGCTCGCGCTTTGCGTACATGTACTAAAGAAGGGATTAACGGAAGTAGTAACATCACCAAATATAGTTATGAAAACGCCTATTGCCACAAGTATGGTCATGGCTTTATGGGCTTCGAGTATACTGTCTCTGACTTCTATAGGAACAGCATCGAGACGGGATGGAAAACTAGAGAGACAACTTGGAACGATTACACAGTAATGGGCTCATACGCCATGATGTTGCCACGAAGTGAATTATACTACACCATCGAAAACAATCAGCCACAGCGCATTTCGGAAACTGGCTTTCAATTCACAAATGTAACTTCGTCCAACAGCAATTCCAACTTGGTAGTATGCCCTGCTTTGCTTACCAAAACAACAAATGACTTCAGCATGGATGATTATCACCAGATAATCAAGACCACGACTACTAGCTACGAATACGATTACGCCTATGATTACACATATACGGACACTTATGGTTGTACTAATACTACTGAAACCGTCACGGGATACGAGAACGGACAAGGTTTTCGTGAGTTGGAAACCCAAAAGTCTTTCGAACGAACAACCTATCCTAATGCATGGATTTTAAACCGTCCAGATAGTGAGACTGTGACCTTGACCCGAAACGGTGAAACAAAGTCTGTTCATACCGAGTTCGGCTATTTGTCGAACGACAGTTACGAGCCTAACCAAGTGAAGCTTGTTCCCAATGACGGAAGCATATCCAACGATCCTCTTACTACCGTAACCCATTATGGCTTTGATTCGTTCGGAAATGCCACGGATGTGATCATTGAAGCTCCGTATGGTATCCAAAACGAGCAACAAAGGGAAGCGCATTATCGTTATGGAAACGGTTATCACCATCGACTCCTGACAAGGGAATATAAAGGGGCGGAGAATGAAGGCTATCTTATAAATTATGCATACGATTTCCAAGACAGATTGTGTTCCACTACTGACTGCAACGGCAAAACCATTCGCATGGAAAGCAGTCCTGCCGGTGTTTTGAAAAAGACATTCCCTTTTGATGGCACCGAACAGAGAACGTTGACTCTATGGGCCGACGATTCGCCATATAAGCCCGAAGGGGCATCCTATTTTGTTTGGAGCAAAAAGACAGGCGGTATTACAACCATGACCTTTTACCACAAAACAGGCCTTGAACTGCGACAAGTGACTTTTGCCTTCGACGGGACGCCCATCTTTGTGGACAAGAAATACGATGAGGAAGGTCTTCTCGAAAAGGAATCGGCACCTTATAGGCAGGGTGAGCCCGAGGAAAACCTGAAATGGACATCTTACACCTATGATTCTAAGGAGAGGCCTCTAGGCATACAATATCCTGATGGCGCCGAGAAAACCATGGAATACCACGGACTGAGAACAAATATCACAGTGACCCCATATATGGGCAGCCCACAAACAACTTCAACTATTTTGAATGCCTTGGGCTGGCCAAAAGAAAACACTGATGCGGTTGAGACGGCAAATCCTACAAGTGTCCATTACGAATACTACCCAGACGGCAATCTTAAATGGACAAGGATTGGGGATGACGCTGCCACTACCATTCGTTTGCAGTACGACCATGCAGGAAATCGAATTCTACTTCACGACCCCAACTATTGTACAGAGACGGCTGATCTTACCAGCGTTTATAATGCATTCGGCGAGGAGGTGAGTACCACCACACCTAAAGGCCTCACCACAACTTACCTTTATGACCAGTTTGGGCGCATGACACAACGTTCCGAAGAAGAGCCTACCTCAGGAGGCGGCACCGAGACGAAAACCACCATTTGGGACTACTACCAAGACGCAACCGAACTTCACAAGGGGCTGTTGCACAGCATTAGCTATCCCGGGCAAATGATCACCTATACATACGACTTATTTCAAAGAGTAAAAAAGGAAGTCGTATCCTTCTCGGTAGACGAGTCATATACAACCAGTTACACCTATGATCCCGCCTCGCGAAAAAGCGGCGTACAATACCCTTCAGGTTTTAAGGTGAACTATCTGTACAATCGTATAGGCTACCTCAAAGAGATAACAGATCACAAGGGCAATAGTTTGTACTGCACCGAAAAAACGAATCCTTTTGGACAGATTGAACGCTTTAAATTGGGGAACAGTATGGTTAGCAGGAGAGAGTATCACCCTGAAAAGCATACACTTGAACGCATCCTTACCACCAAAGGAGAGAATATTTTGCAAGATTTGTCCTACGATTACGACGGATTTATTAATTTAGCAGCGCGAACCGACAACACGCGTAATTTGGAAGAGCACTTCACATATGACCACTTGAACCGTCTGACGGGAATCCGGCTTGGCAACACCGCAACAGGATGGATGGACTATGACGGATATGGACGCATGATGAGAAAAGTGGCCGACAATATTCCGATATTTGCCAGCGCAGTCTATGGCATAACATCCAAGCCCCATGCCCTCGATGCCGCCAAAACTTGGCAAGGCATTTTCCCAAATGACGACCAAATCATAACCTACACCAGTTTCGACAAGGTGAAGACCATCGCCGAAGGCAACAACACACTACAATACACGTATGGCTACGATCGACAGCGCATCTTCATGGAAGAGCATGCCAGTGGTACGGAGCGTACCAAACGCTATGTGGGCGACTGCGAGTTCCAGACTCGGACGGAAAACAACGCCACCACGGAAAGGACATTAACCTGTCTTAACAGCCCCATAGGCATTTTCGCCGTGGTAGAACGGCAGGACAACGAGGAAAGCGTCCACTACATCCTGAAGGACCACCTTGGCAGCTGGACCACGATTACTGACCACCAAGGCAATATAGAGCAGGAGCTGAGTTTCGATGCCTGGGGCAACCTTCGGAGCGCTGAGACTTGGCGTGCTTGGGGCCAACTGCCCGAACCTATGTTCGACCGTGGCTTCACCGGACACGAGCACCTGTATGCTTTCGGCTTGATCAACATGAACGGCCGCATGTATGACCCGCAGATGTCGTCGTTCCTCTCGGTGGATGCCTACGTGCAGAGCCCCGAAAACTCCCAAAGCTTCAACCGCTATACCTATTGCATGAACAATCCGCTGAAGTATGTCGACCCGAGCGGATGGGTGATGGTGGGTGGCATGACACCAGGTAATCCCTTCCACGAGAATTGGAGCGTGAACTATGGGGTTCCTGTTCATGGTTCCAGCGATTTCAATAATGCATATTACAAGTTGAACATGGCTTTGTATGGAAACATGGATGGGTTATGCGGGGGAGGACCGTATGAAAGTGGAGGCATGGGAATTCTTTCGTCATACCAAGCTGCAATGAAGTACTACCAAAGCGCTTCTCCCAATATGGTTTGGTCTTTTTCCCATTTGATAAACAACTATGTCAACGACCCATCAGTCTTTAACCGACGGGAACTTTTGGACGCTGGTGTGACCGATTACACCTACAAAACATGGTGGACGGCAGAGGGACAGGGCGGCTACCAATACACCATTTCCTTCAACCAAGGCTCTTTCAGCTACGGCAACGACAACTACAATTTCGGATACAAAGGATACCTCGACGCCACGATTTGGGCTATGGATTTGTCTGTGAAAGGAACTAAATCTACAGATTTAAACAAAGCAATTATTCTCGCTCAATCTTTTGGCGTAGGCAACGGTGCGAAGACCGAAATCATTGACTATGCCGTGCGTTCCAACTACAAGACTGCCAGGACATGGAATGAGTTCAGAAACCTAAGGCCCACCCAAAAGGCCTGGCGGCAGGTAAACACTTTGGGGATGACGGGGACTAAATATTTGAAAGCTAGTAAATTAGCAGGAAAAGCATGTGTGCTATTATCAACAGGGGTTGAAGTTTCTCAATTGTATAATTATTACGAAAGCGGAGGCCTTGATGCTAATGTATATGCAAAGAGCACCCTCGATATCGCAATGGGGGTTGTGGGATTGTGCGGCCCAATTGGTTTTGGTATTAGTTTGACATACTTTGTAATAGACTTAACTACAGACGGGTTCAACGGCTGGGGAAAGATGCCATAAAAAATAGAGGAGAATGAGCTATGCTTTTTTTAGAATATTTGTTTTTCAAGTTCTATTTTTTTCAAGTAAAGGTAGGAGAAGATGTTGACATTGCTCCATATACAACCCTTATGTGCTTATGTCTTATTTTTGAATTCATATTTGTTGACATTCTAGGCATTTGTTCCTTTTTTATGCCGTCAATCAATTATTATTTATTGCCAAACAAATATGTCGTAATACTGATGCTTGTCTTGTTTTTCATCTTGCTTTACTTTTTGCTGGTCAGGAAAAACAAATACGAAAGGATTTTGAAAAAGCATGAAGCGGAATGGAAGGGGAAGAAGAACTTCGGCGCAACCCTGTTTGCCATTTTGCCTTTCGTTATTTTCTTTACCGAGACCTACATTAAGATGCTAATGAACCAAGGAAAATTGTAAAGGCTATGAAGTTTTTAGAATATCAGTTCTGGCGGATTTGCAATCCGCCAGCCTTGAATATCAGCATTTGTAATGCGAGAAAAAAGGCTTGTGTAATTGTATGAAAACCATTATCTTTGCCACCGAAACAAGAAAAAGCCATGAGAGCCAGTGTTAACATAGGGGATT
>JAEEGL013325705.1_pt1 | contig 13472 bp, 8 predicted proteins | sample 9134231 | NCBI WGS metagenome assembly JAEEGL01 (sample SAMN16246548, study PRJNA631951) | gut metagenome | biome: gut microbiome; feature: rumen; material: fiber-attached | host: Bos | place: Iran: Karaj | collected 2018-10 | reverse complement strand
GGAAGAAAAAACAAACGAATTTGTTTTGTTCTTCGCTCGACTTTTCGTACCTTTGCGCCCAAATCACAGCATGAGTATGGAAATAAGGATTAACAGCATGGCAGATATTGCCGAAGCAGCACGTCAGTTTGCCAATTGTATCGGCAATCACCGCGTCTTTGCCTTCTACGGAAGCATGGGTGCCGGAAAAACCACCTTCATTAAGGCCCTTTGCGAGGTATTGGGCGTTGAGGACGTCATTACATCACCTACCTTTGCCATTGTCAATGAGTACGAAAGTCCATCGTATGACTCTATCTACCATTTCGACTTCTATCGTATCCACAAGCTGGAAGAGGTCTACGACATGGGCTACGAGGACTATTTCTATAGCGGCAATCTCTGTTTCATAGAATGGCCTGAACTCATAGAGGAGCTGCTCCCGGAAGATGCCGTCCGCGTCTCCATCACCGAACAGCCTGACGGTTCACGCTTATTGACAACCGACGACATGTAACAGTCAACCAAAAACTAAAGCAGGGGTTCCGAGTTGGAATCCCTGCTTTAGTTTTATTGTAGATTGCGGTATTAATACCCAGGATTCTGCCAGAAGCCATCAACAGCTGAGGTGTACTGGAGCACGCCGTTGGCATCCTGCTGCACGGGAGCACCCGTCTCGTTCGTTACAGCTATCATCTGAGCCTCGGGGATGGGGCGATAGTAGTGCTGTATGCCAATGTTGCCGGCACCCTGTCCGTTGTACTTCTTCACACGGTCTACAAGGGTATGAGTGCGCTTCAGGTCAAACCAGCGCTGCTGCTCACCACAAAGCTCGAGAGCACGCTCATCAAGGATGGTGTTGATGTCGGCCGAACCCTTCAGCGAGTTGTCCTGTCCGCTGATGGCACGTGCTGCACGCAGCTGGTTAATGGTAGCGAGGGCGTCGCCGCCGTTCTGGAGCTGGCACTCAGCCTTGATGAGATACATCTCAGCCAGACGGAACACAATAGCGTCACGGCCTGAGATATCGTGTGTAGGATAGGTGGGATTATATTGGTCGTCGAGGAACTTCTTGAGTCCGGGATATGACTTCCAGCCACCGATGTTGACGTTGTTATAGCGATTGTCGCCATACACATCGGAAGTAGCCTTAGCGGTCTGTGTAGGCACAGCCGTCATGCTGCCCGAGTTGTAGACGGGGATGTCGCCACCGTATGCGAACTGAATACGATAACGGTCCTTAGCCCACTCCTGCTTGGCCTTGCCCTCAGGAGAGTCGCCGTCCATGTAGCAGTAGTAGATGGCGGTGTCGCCCTGATTGAAGTAGTTACCGTCGGCAGCATAGGCCACATCCGGGTCGGTCATGAACTGACCCATCTTAGGATAGTGGTTGGGACGGTTGCCCTGCAGTCCGTCAGGAATGTTGTAGTGAGTCAGCATGGTAGCATCGCAACGCTGGTCGGTAGCACGCACCTCCTCGAAGCTCTTCCAAAGCCACGGTGTAGTGGTATAACGTGTAAAACCACGTCCGTAGGGAGAGTAGTACTTGGCCACATCGACCTGCTTTCCAGTGAGTTTGCTGGTGATACTGGCCGTGCTGGTGCCGAGCACACGGACGAAGAGACGGTCGTCGCCAGTACCGTTGCCACCGACGTCGCCAGAGTTACCGTTGTTCCACATGGGAACGAACATGAGCAGCATGGCCGAACCGCCTCGGCTGTAGCCAGTACGGGTGATGAGCGAGTTGAACTGCAGGTGGCTGCCGCTGGAGTTGGTCTTGTAGCGGTAGGGTATACAGTTCTCGGTGGTCAGGCTATTGTTGTAGGCAACGCCCCAGATGGCCTCCTTGTTAACACTTACGGCCTCGTTGTTGTAGTTCCAGGTGTCGCTGTAGCGGCTGTAGAACGAAGCACCGCTGTTGGCGATGACATCCTCGGCAGCAGCCTGAGCTATCTGGTAGAGGTTGGAGTAGCCCTCGACGGCGTTGTTGCCCAGCCAAGAAGCGGCATAGAGGGCAGCGCGGGCCTTCAGAGCCTCAGCAGCATAGTAGGTGGCACGTCCCTGCTCACCACCGTTCTTTGCCTTATCGGTGAAGCTGGCAGCCTTGAAGTGAGCCATCGACTCGTCGATGTCCTTCAGGATGTTCTTATAGACCTCAGCCTCCGGCATACGGACAGGCGTAGTGGTCTGTGCCGTCACAGGCTCAGTGTTGTAGGGAATCGGTCCCCATGTAGCCACCATCTGCAGGTAGTAGAGTGCACGGAGGAACTTCACTTCACCATAATACTGTTCCTTCTTGGTGTCAGTAATATTGGTGTTCAGGGGAATGTACTTCAGGGCATTGTTGCAGACGTCGATGGCGTCGTAGAACATTTCCCAGTAGTGGTCGAGCACGGCGTCGTCGGCGGTGTTGCCGTCGAGTGAACGTGCGGTGAGGTTATAGGATGTGAGCGACTTCTGCTTGTTGTCGAATCCAGCCAGGAAGAGGTCGCTACCACACTCGGTGAGTCCCAGTCCGGCTTCCTTGCCCCACCATCCACGAGTATAGGCATAGCACGATTTCACCAAACCCTCGATGCCGCTGACGGTACTATAGGTCAGGTCGGCTGTCATACCAGTCTTATTGTCCTCGTCCAGGAAGTCGGAGCACGACGTGAATCCCGTGGTGAGACTGGCGGCAGCTATGATAAATGCAAATATCTTTTTCATAATTTTCGCTTTACAATTTTCGGTTTTCATTTATACTATACTTAGAACGACAGGTTGATACCGACGACCACCTGCTTGGCCAACGGCCAGTAGATGCTGCCGCCACGCTCGGGGTCATAGTCGTCGACGCTGGAGAAGGTGAAGTAGTTCTTCATCGAACAGTAGATCTTGGCGCTCGACATATAGATGGGCTTGAGCCACTTCGGGTTGACGTTGTAGCTCAGGGTGATGTCCTTGATCTTAAAGAAGTCGTTCTTCTCGTAGAGCAGCGAAGTCATATAATTGGTATAGAGGTTGGAGTAGCCCGTACCGTTGGTACCCGGTGAGGGGAACTTGGCTCCGGTGTTGGTGGGCGTCCAGTAGTCGACCTCGGCCCAGTTGGCGTCACCGTCGTTCAGGCCCAGGGCATTGTTCTTGTCGAAGGCGAAGTATCCGCCCAGACGTGCCATACACTGTACGGAGAGTGCGAAGCCCTTGTAGCTGAAGGTATTGGTAAGGCCGATGATGTGGTCGGGCGTACGCTTGTAGACAATCTTGTCGTCCTCGGAAATCTTGCCGTCACCGTTCTGGTCTACAATCTTCAATGTACCCGGGGTACCGTAGTTGTTCAGCGGAGCGGTGAACTCAATGCCGTTGGCCTTATAGCCAGCCACATACTGATCATACTCGCCCACGCCCCAGCAGCCGTTGGTCTCATAGTCATAGTAAGCAGAGAGTGCCTCGCCCACGATGAGTCCGGTGGTGCCGTCGATGTTGCGCTCAAGGTTGTCGGCCAGCTTCACGATCTCATCGTGCTGGTGGGTATAGCTGGCGTTGATGTCCCAGGTAAAGTCCTTGGTCTTCACGGCTAAGGCGTTCAGTCCGATTTCCAGACCGTGACCCTTCGACTCGCCGATGTTCGACAGTACGCTGGTGAACACGCTCGAGGCGGGAGCGCTCTTATAGTAGAGCAGATCCTTGGTATTGGTAATGTAGTAGTCGACAGTACCATTGATACGTCCGCCGATGATACCGAAGTCCAGACCGATGTTGACGCTCGAAGTGGTTTCCCACGACAGGTCGGTATTGCTCATCGACATGGGGATGAACGAGTCGCTGGAGCCAGGTGTGGTAGCGCTAACGGTAGCCAGCGTCTGATAGGGGCTGACGGCAGCGTTACCCGAGATACCCCAGGCCACACGCAGCTTCAGGTTGTCGAGCCACGACTTGGTACCCTCCATGAAACTCTCCTCGGTGATGCGCCAACCAGCACTTACTGATGGGAAGTAGCCCCACTTTTTGCCCTCGGCAAGCACCGACGAACCGTCGGCACGCAGCGAAGCTGACAGCAGGTAGCGGTCCATGAACGAATAGTTCACGCGTCCGAAGTACGACAGCATAGACTGCTTGGTGTAGTTAGAGCTGGGAGTCTGGTCGGCAGAAATCTTCGTCACGTCGTAGAACGCCTGGTTGTAATAGTGCTCCTTGCCGGCGGTGCCGTTGTAGCCCAGTCCCTCGCTAACGGTCTGGCGCATTTCATGACCGAGCAGGAAGCCCAGGTCATGCTTCTCGTTGAGCGTCAGGTTATAGTTGATGGTGTTCTGCCAAGTCAGAATGGTCCATGCATCCCAGGCATTCGACATATAGGTGGTCGAAGGCGACTGGTAGCGTCCTGCCGACTGGTAATCGTTATACTGGCCGATGCGGCGGTTGCGGCGGTCGACCGAGAGCTGCGACTTCATGGCAAGCCCCTTCATCGGGGTAATCTGCAGGTAGGCACTACCCAGATAGCGGGTGCTCTCGATGTGGCTCTTAAAGTTGTCGCCCTCGTCCATCAAGGGATTCACATGGGCGGTGTACCACACGTTGGGAGTCTCGTTGATGCTGCCGTCTTCCTTGTAGGCCTGCGTGATGCTGGTCATCTTGCGAGCGGCATTGAACACCGAGGCATTGCGGGCATCGTGGCTACGATAGGTGAAAGCCATCGAACCACCCACCTTGAAGTACTGGTTGATGATATGGTCGATATTCAGGCGTCCGTTGTAGCGGTCCATCTGGTCGTGCTTCAGCAGTCCCTTGTCGTACATAGCAGCCAGCGACAGGCTGAAGTTGGTCTTCTCGTTGCCGCCGCTAACGCTGGCCTCATAGTTCTGCGACGTGGAGTTCTCCAGAATGGTGTCGTACCAGTCGGTATAGTCGCCATTATTAATAAGGTCTACCACTTTGTATTTGTCGTTGCCGGCAATGGTAGTTGAACCAAACACTTCGGTAAGCGGTAAGTTCGACTCACCCCAGTTGCCCGATTCCAGGTCGGCCTGATAATTGGCACGGTCAACCCATCGCTGCACCTCGGTGCCGCCGTACATGCTCTTGACAGCACTCGTCGGCGACTTGAACGACAGATATGCCGAGAAGTTCACACGTGTCTTGCCGGCCTGTCCGCGCTTGGTAGTGATGATGACCACACCGTTGGCACCCTTCGTACCGTAGATGGCTGTTGAGGCAGCATCCTTCAGAATGTCCATCGACTCGATGTCGGAGGCAGGAATGTCGAGTGAACCTGAATACTCCACACCGTCGACGATAATGAGTGGCGAGTTGGAAGCCGTGATAGAGCGGTTACCACGCAGAGTGATACTTACTGACGATCCGGCCTGGCCGTCACCCGACAGCAGGTCGAGTCCAGGAACCTTTGCCTGCATGGCCTGCATAGCATCGGGAGCAGCTACCTGGGCAATGTCGGCGGGCTTGATGCTGGCAACGGCACCCGTCAGGTCCTTCTTCTTCATGGTGCCGTAACCCACGACCACCACTTCATCGAGACCCATAGCATCCTCCTGAAGTGTGATGCTCACGCTGTTCTTGCCGGCCACCGATACCTTCTGGTCCTTAAAGCCCACATAACTGAATTTCAGGACACCGTTGTTGGGAACCTTCTGAATAGTGAAATTACCGTCAAAGTCGGTAACACCGCCAATGCTCGTACCATCGACAATGACACTTACACCAATCATCGGTTCGCCTGTAGCATCCTTCACCGTGCCGGTAACGGTCTTCTGGGCATAGGCCATGAAGCACATTACAGACAAAAGCAAAGCCATAGAGGCTCTCTTGATTTTTTGTTTCATAGATGTTTGTTTTAGTTATAAAATTAGTTATATAGATTAGTATCTGGTTTGATGAAGCTTTCAGGTAGTTAGCTTTGTCGGTGCAAAAATAATAAAAATTTTTGCTTTATCCTTACCTTTTCGCTAAAAAAAAGAAGAACAAAGCAAAAATAAGTGTATTTTAACAATTTACTTAGTGCTTAAGTAGCCAAGAGCTGCTGATTTGGAACACTCGCTCGAGTGTAATTTGCTGCGCTTCCTTCTTGGTAAGCTGTCGACTCCACCCTACCCTGTTGGCCGGATTGGCACCTTCACCTCTGTTGTTATATTCAAAGTAACGGGCCGTCTGCTCACGATGCTGCTCCCAGTGGTGCCACCCTTCAGGACAGATGACGCCAGGTAGTTCACAGTTCATGAAGAGGGTGTAGCCATAGTCACGCCAGGGACGTCCCAGATATAGACTGGTCACAGAGTCGGCAGCCGTCACCGTGCAATTCGAGAAAACATAGCCATAGTCCACGTCCTTCGGCGTAGAGGCAGCAGTAATATAGCTGTTCACCTTGCTGTGAATGGTGCAATGTTCAAACCAGGCAGTAGCTGGACCGAAAATAAAGTCGGTGGTGCCCTCGATGTAACAGTCGTGGAACAGCATCCTTGTACGGGGCATTCCCGTATAGACCGTGTCCTGATTGCCTAAGAAGCGACAGTTCACGAACAGCAGCCTGTCGCCCTCGGTATGAAGGGCCACCGCCTGACCTAAGCGGGCGGCATTGTTCTCGATGGTCAGATTCCTGAGTGTAATGTCGTTGGCCTCCACCTTCAGCGTATAGGTACGGAAGGTAGTCATTCCCTTACCCGTTGGAGGAAACACCACATTCGCATGATCGTCGTAGGTGATGATCGTCGCGTCGCGGTCTTCGCCGCAAAGCTCAATGTTCTGGAGCCACTGGGGGATGATGACCTTTTCCTTATACGTACCTTTCTTAATATATATGACTTTATGATAGTCCATGAAGGCACGGCACACCTCTAACGCCTCGCTCACGGTACGGAACTCACCCGTGCCGTCGCGGGCCACCACGATGGTATCGGGATTATCGTAGCTCTTCGCCATTATATGGCTGAAGAACAAAGAACAAAGAATAACTAATATGGCACGCATGTTACATGATTTCGCTGATTTCCTTCAAATCTTCCACCCTCTTCAGATTCTCAATAATCAGTCCGATGTCTTCACGATCGTGGACTCTCAGTTCGAGGGTTCCCTCAAACATACCGTCTTCACAGGTGATGTTCAGGGTGTGGATATTCACACTCATCTGGGCTGAGATAATCTGAGTCACCTCATTGAGCAGACCCACGCGGTCGATACCGCTGATGCGGATCGTGGCAAAGAAGAAGAGCCGCTTGTGCATATCCCACTTGGCGTCGAGGATACGGTTACCGAAGCCCGACTTCAGCTTGGCTGCCACAGGACAGGTGCGCTTGTGGATCTCTATCTGGTTCTTGTTGTCGATATAGCCCAAGGCATCGTCGCCAGGAATAGGATGACAACAGGAGGGGAACTTATACTGCTTGATGTTTTCCTCAGTTATATAGATGGGCTTCTTGCGGTTGAACTTCTCAGGAACGACAAACAGCTCTGTCTCCGGCTCAGCCTCCTGTGGCTTCGACTTGACAAAGGGCACATAGCGGCGCCATCCGCCACCATTTGCCGGTTTCCGCTTGCCATTCAGCTCATCCAGGTCGCGCTCACCTAACAGGACCGTCTTCTCACCCAGGGCCTGGAAGAAATCGTCGCGCCGACGGTATTCATGGAATGCGGCTAATTGGTCGGCCACCGCAATAGAGTATTCCTTTTCATGCTTGGTCAACCATTCCGTCAGCGTTTCCTCACCCTTCTTCTGCACCTCACGGTTGTCGCGGCGCAGGATGGTCAGTATCTTGGCTTTTGCCTTCGCCGTGCTGACAAAGTTGATCCAGGCTGGCTGCACATGCTGCGACTTCGAGGTGAGGATTTCCACCTGGTCGCCACTCTGTAGCTTATGGCTCAGCGGCACCAGCTTATGGTTGACCTTGGCACCGATGCAATGACTGCCAATGAAGGTGTGGATGGAGAAGGCAAAGTCGAGGGCCGTACATCCCGAAGGCATCGTCCTGATTTCGCCCTTGGGGGTGAACACGAATATTTCGGTGGCAAAAAGATTGAGCTTGATGGCATCAAGAAAGTCCATTGCGTCCGGCTGAGGGTCATCAAGGATTTCCTTGATGGTACGCAGCCACTCGTTAAGTTCGGCCTCATCCTCGGTGTATTCGTCGTCATCGTCAATGGAATCGTCGCCAGGCGCTTTCTCCTTGTACTTCCAGTGGGCGGCCAGTCCCTGTTCGGCTATCTCGTCCATGCGGTCGCTGCGTATCTGCACCTCTATCCAACGGCCTTGTTTCGACATCAGCGTCACATGCAGGGCCTGATAGCCGTTGGCCTTCGGATGACTGATCCAGTCGCGCAGACGATCGGGGTGGCTCTTATAGATCTTCGAGATGGCCACGTAGATATTGAAGCACTCGTTCACCTCGTCCTCACGGCTACGCGGAGTGAAGATGATACGGACGGCAAGGATGTCGTAAATCTCATCGAACGACACATGCTTGTTCTGCATCTTGTTCCAGACGGAATAAGGTGTTTTGATGCGCTCCTTAATATGGTACTTGATGCCCATCTGGTTGAGGGCTTCCTCAATCGGGGCGGTGAACAGGCCGAAGAGCTCGTGGCGGGAGGCCTGTGTCGACGACAGCTTCTGCTCTATCGAGGCATACTCCTCAGGATGCTCGAATCGGAAGCTCAGGTTCTCAAGTTCCGACTTGATCTTGTAGAGTCCCAGTCGATGGGCCAGCGGCGCATAGATGTAAAGGGTTTCACCAGCAATCTTGTACTTCTTGTTGGCGGGCTGGGAGTCCAGCGTTCGCATGTTGTGCAGACGGTCGGCAATCTTAATAAGGATCACGCGTATGTCGTCGCTCATGGTCAGCAGCAGCTTTTTGAAGTTCTCGGCTTGGGCCGATGCCTGCTCACCAAAGATGCCACCGCTGATCTTGGTCAGACCGTCCACAATCTGGGCTATCTTGGGGCCAAAGATGTTCTCGATGTCCTCAACGGTATAGTCAGTATCCTCCACCACATCGTGCAACAGGGCAGAACAGATACTGGTGGAGCCCAGACCTATTTCGGAACAAGCGATCTGGGCTACGGCAATGGGGTGCATGATATAAGGCTCACCCGACAGACGACGCACCCCCTTGTGGGCCTGGCGGGCAAAGTTAAACGCTTTGGTGATGAGATCCACCTTCTTACGGTGGCGTGAGGCCTGATAGTCGTCCAGCAGTTTCTGGAACGCACCGTTTATCAACTCGTCGTCAGCTTGTTCCCGTTTTCTCTCCTCTTCATCCATAGTCGTGTCTCCTTATTACCTTATATATATAATGTCCCCTACCTGCGGCGTCTACGTGAAGTGGTCTTCTTAGTAGTCTTCTTTTTGCGGGCAGTCGTCTTCTTCTTAGTAGCAGCTTTCCTGGTACGGGCCGTTGACTTGCGGCGTACCGTTGTCCTACGACCCTTGCGCACTTTCTTCTTCGACACAAAGGTCGGCACATTGTCGTTCACCTCCACCTCGTCGCGCTTCGACAGCAGCTCTGAGGCATTATAGTTGTAGATGGAATCCTGGTTGTCGATAAAGCGAGTCACATCGTTCACCGCCATCTTGATGGCTGAGGGCTTGGTCAGTCCCGGCACGATATTACGACGATACATCGGGTTCAGCGTACGAAGCATGTCGATGTCGAGTTCCAATACGGCGGCAATCTGCTCTAAATGCACATTACGGTCAACCATAATGGTATCGGCCTTGGCTGGCAGCTTGGTTCGCATGGCACAGATGTTGTGCAGGGAATAGTAGGTCATCACATAGTTGGCCGCAATGAAAGCCGGCACATAGCCGCGGGTTTCGCGAGGCAGATAGGGATAGATCTGCCAGTAGTCCTTCTTGCCGCCCGAGCGGTGGATGGCCTTGTTCACATTCTCAGGTCCACAGTTGTAGGAGGCAATGACCAAGTGCCAGTCGCCAAAAATCTTATACAAGTCTTTCAGGTAGTGGGCGGCGGCATAGCTGGCCTTCACGGGGTCGCGACGCTCGTCGACCAGCGAGTTGACTTCCAACCCATACTGCTTACCTGTAGTCAGCATAAACTGCCATAGTCCTGCTGCTCCTGCCCTTGACACCGCCTTCGGATTCAGCGCCGACTCGATCACCGGCAGGTACTTCAGCTCTAACGGCAGGTCGTAGGCTTCGAGTGCTTCCTCGAAAATGGGAACATAGAAATTGGCGGCACCCAACATATAGCTCACCGAATGGCGCAGACGGCCGCTGTAACGGTCGATAAACTTCTGAACCACCTCGTTATAGGGCATCTCAATCACGGTGGGCAGACGTCTCAGACGGTCAATATACACATCCTTTTCGAACGTAGGGTTCTCGGAGCCCGTCTGACAGTCGTCGTCCTGACTGAGATAGGTCTTCGACATGTAAAGGTTCATCAGCGAGTCCAAGTCATAGGTCATTGCCTCGGGGAAGTCGATTACTTCCTCGTTGCCATCCGCGTCGGTCACCGTGAGTTCATCTTCGGGATCCTCGTCCGTTACTTCAACTTCCTCTTCTTCGTCGTCTAAGTCATCTGCCACGATCTGGGCCTGTAGCGACAACGTACAGGTCAGCATCAGCATCGACAATATCCAATATCTTTTCTTCATATTCATTCTAAAAACTTAATTGACAGTTCACGCCTATCGACGAGGCGTAAATGGGGTTACTGACCGTCGGGTTGCCAATGACTGTGGGCTTCACCTTCAGGCTCAGGTCTCTCGAAATGTCAAACACCGACAGTTCAGCGTCGACATAGGCATCGACGACCGACAGCGCATAGATGCCTATCATCACGAAAAGGCTCATGTCGCGCCACCGACGATACTTGTCCCTGCGGCTCTTGAACAAATCAGTATAGCGAGCGATGTTCTTATCGTTAATCGCATTTCCTAAATGCATGAACTTCTCGTAGCTTCTGGTACCCGGATCTGAGTCCGAGATATCGAGGTAAGCCTGAGCATAGTCCTTATACATCATGTTGTTCCAAGTCAGGGCGTAGATACATCCTAAGAAGCCGCCATAGACAATGGGAAGCTTCCAGAACTTACGGTTATAGATCTGACCACCGCCAGGTATGACCAGCGCTAACCATGTGGCCCTCTGGGGATTGGGAACCCAAGTGGTCCAGTCGCGCTTCTGCTTACGCTTCTTCACCACGACGGTATCTGTCAGGCCGGTCGCAGCATCCAACTGACGTTTGATCTCGACTTCAGCCACGCTGTCCGGAGTGGTCAGTCCCTGGAGCAGCACCGAGTCGCTGCTGATGGTGAAAATAGAGTCGCTGTCGATAGGCTCATAATGAGTCGAATCCGTCTGAGCCATACAGCCCAGACACATCGAGAGCACCACTATCAATAAAGCTATCTTCTTCATCTTACTTTTCACCTCTCAGCATTTCCGTGTGACATTATTGTCTCTTCCCATCCAGGATGTTCATAATCTGCTCCAGCTCCTCTTCGTTGGCAAAGGCGATGCTGATCTTTCCCTTTCCAGAAGCAGAACAGGTCATTTGAACCTTCGTCTGGAACAGGTCGGCAAGCTTTTGGCGCAGACCTTCAAACTCCGATGACAGCTGGGACTTTGCCGAGGCAGATTTCTTGGTGTCTTGCAGCGTCTCACCATTCTTCAGCTGCTGCACCATCTCCTCTACCTTGCGCACCGAATAGCCCTGCTTCTGCACTTCCTTGAACAGCTTGATCTGCTGCGTAGGACTCTCCAACGACAGCAGCGCACGAGCGTGGCCCATGTCTATCTCCCTGTCTTTCAAGGCCATTTGCACCTGTGCCGGCAATTTCAGCAGACGCATGTAGTTGGTTACAGCAGCACGGCTCTTGCCCACACGCTCCGAGATTCGGGCCTGGGTCATACCGGTCGTTTCAGCCAGATGCTGATAAGCCAACGCTATCTCGATGGCATTCAGGTCCTCACGCTGGATATTCTCTACCAGCGCCATCTCCATCACATTCTCGTCCTCAACAGTACGGATATATGCCGGAATGGACTGCAGACCAGCCATCTTCGAAGCACGCCAACGACGTTCGCCAGCTATGATCTGATAGCGGTCGGCACTCACCTGACGCAACGTGATAGGAGCGATGATGCCTAAGTTCTTGATACTGTCGGCCAACTCCTGCAGGGCCTCCTCGTCAAACTCACGACGGGGCTGGTCGGGATTCGGCTCTATCTGCGACAGGGCTATCTCGTTCAGGTTCGACGAACCCTGCGTAGAAATATCAGTCGTGTCAATCAGCGCGTCAAGTCCACGACCGCTGCCTATATCGTCAAGTCCGCGTCCCAAAACGGTACTTGAATATTTCTTCTTTACTGCCATAATTCGAATTATGAATTGTGAATTATGAATTCTGAATTGTGAATTATGAATTATGAATTGTGAATTATGAATTCTTATTGATAATTTCCTTTGCCAAAGCCAAATGGTTCTTAGAGCCTGTCGATTCTGCATCATACAGGATGACGGGCAAACCGTGCGACGGACACTCGGAAAGTTTCACATTACGCTGAATAACGGTCTTGAACACCAGTTCCTGGAAATGACGCTTCACCTCGTCGTAAATCTGGTTGGCCAGACGCAGACGGGAGTCGTACATCGTCAGCAGGAAACCTTCAATCTCTAACTTCGGATTCAGCTTCGTCTTGATAATCTTGATGGTGTTCAGCAACGTCGAAATACCTTCAAGCGCGAAATATTCACATTGTACGGGTATGATAACCGAGTCGGCTGCTGTCAGCGCATTCACGGTAATCAGTCCTAACGACGGCGAACAGTCTATCAGAATGTAGTCGTACTCATTCTGGATAGGAGCTAACATACGCTTAATCACCTTTTCGCGGTCGTTCAAGTTCAGCATTTCTATCTCGGCACCCACCAGGTCAATGTGGCTGGGTATGATGTCCAGACCTTCAATGTCGGTCGTATAGATGGCTTCGCGCACATCCGTCTTATTAATAATGCACTCGTACAACGAGCATTCCACTTCCTGAATATCAACGCCCAAACCACTCGATGCGTTGGCCTGAGGGTCAGCGTCGACCACCAGTACCGTCTTCTCTAATGTAGCAAGAGAGGCTGCCAGATTAATGGTCGTAGTGGTCTTTCCTACTCCGCCTTTTTGGTTGGCTAATGCAATGATTTTTCCCATTCTCAATCCTTTTACTTATAAAAACAGACTGCAAAGATACACATTTCCCGTGAAACATCGGCCATTCTGCCCACAAATTTAGCATTTTTGCACACTTTACAACAAAAAAGAGGCAATACCCATATCCAAATCTATCACAGCCACAACAGACGGGAGCATACGCCTCATTTAAAAATATGGAAGTTGATAGAAATGACAAAGAAACAAGCAATACAAATTTTACCTTGATTTAGAGATCGGTGTCCGTGATACTCACGGATACGGGCGATGCCCCTTGTTTCCTGTCTCTTTTCATATTCACATTCTTTTATTATTTGATTATTACCTTTTTACCATTATAT